>Ga0070680_100002593_pt1 | contig 13380 bp, 8 predicted proteins | sample KBSC73BmetaG_FD_64672 | JGI IMG/M metagenome (GOLD analysis project Ga0070680, IMG submission 64672) | Corn rhizosphere microbial communities from Kellogg Biological Station, Michigan, USA - KBS C7-3B metaG | ecosystem: Host-associated > Plants > Roots > Rhizosphere | place: USA: Michigan...
CGGACGTCGCTGTCGGCAATGACCAGGAAGTCATGGCGGGCCAGCGGCATCATGTTCATCAGATTGCTGACCTTGCGGCTGCTGCCTCGCTGGGTGGGGTCAATGGCGAGCTGCAGGTCCAGGCCAGGATATTCGCGCTGCAGCCGGTGAACGACCGCCACCGCCGGATCCTGCGCATCGCGGACTCCGAAGACGATCTGGAAACGCGCGTAGCGCTGCTCGCAGAACGATCTGAGGGCCTCGTAGAGCTCGTACTCCGCGCCACAGAGCGGCTTGAGCACCGTGACGGCAGGCAGCGAAGCGAGCGGGGCTGGGGGTGCCCTGCGAAACGACCGCACGGCAATCCACGCAATGATCGTGTAGATCATCGCCACAGCGGCGATGACACAGCCGCCAACACCAAGCCAGAAGATGAAGCTCATATGCAATAGACGATCCCTCGCGCAGGAATCATTCCCCGTTGCGGTCAAGCGACAGATCTGTAAGGAAGCCGTAAGGATCGTGCGCGCGATCTGTTACAAGCGCCTGCCGCAGGCGCGCGCGCTCAAGCTCGCCGCGTAAAGCGGCTGACCACCCAGAGGGCCCCGGGCAGGGCGGTGAAATCCGCCACCAGGGCCAGGACGAAGGCCGAGGCGGACACAATGCCGAACTGCCGCATGGGCGGCAGGTCCGACAGGGCCAGCGCCAGAAAGCCGCTGGCGTTGATCAGCGTCGCGAACAGGATCGGCCGCCCGGCGACCAGCAGCGCGTGACGCAGCGCTCCGGCGGTCGAGCCTGCCGAGGTGCCTTCCTGGAAGTGGTAGAAGAAATGCACCTGGTCGTTCTCGGTCGCTCCCAGAACCGTCGAGCCGATCAGGATGGTGGCGATGTTCAGCGGAATCCCCACCAGGCGCATCACGATGAACACCGAGAGAATCGCAAAGAACGAGGGGATCATGGTCATCAGGCGGGCGGAGGGGCTGCGGAAGACGATCAGGAACGCACAGAAGATGACCGTCGCGGTGATCACAAAGCTTTCGGTGAGCGTGGGTAACAGGCGCGCCGTAATCGCCGACGACACGGCCCCCTTGCCTACTACGCGACCTCGCACACCGCGCAGCGCAGGCTCGCTGTGTTGCTCGGCGGCCCAGGTCTGCTCGATGAATGAGCGCATCGCACCGGTGCGGCCGAACATCTCTGCGCGTCCGCGGATGCTCAGCCTGACGCTCGCCAGATCCGCTACATCGACGTACTCGCGAGCTCCGGGCTCGGTGAGCATGATCTGCTCGAGATCGCCGGCGAGCTTCGGCCACGCGCTCGCTTCCATGGGCAGGCGATCGGAGCCGGACTCGATGTACCGCGACCAACGCAGCACCGAGGTCGGACCGTCGACGGCCGTGATGCGCGAGTCGCCCTCGAATCGGCGTGTCAGTTGCTCCACGGCGCGCAGGAAATCCGGATCCAGTGCGTGGCCGGGAGGTGTCTGCAGCCACAGCTCGAACATGTCCAGCCCGTTGGTGCGCTGGAACCGGCGCGTGTCCTGCGCCACCGGCTCGCTCTGGTTGACGTAGGTGAGCGCATCGGTTTCCAGGGCAAGCGGCTCCAGCCGGCCGGGTATCCCGAACAGCGAGGCGGCGCCGCACAGCATGAGCACTATCGATGCGCCGGTCAGCGGCCAGCGATAGCGACGCGTTGCCGGTACCAAAGCGTCGACGAAGCGCGGAAACCAGCGGGCCGCCGGACGTCGCTCCGACAGCAATGGTGTGCGCATGAGCGATTGCAGAGCCGGAAACAGTGTGAAACAACCCAGCCACGCCACGACCAGCCCGCACGCAGTCCACAGACCCATCTCGCGCACGGGGCGAATTTCGGACACTGCCAGCGCGGCGAAACCGACCGCGGTGGCAAACATCGAGGCGGTGCACGGCAGGAATTTGTTCGCCAGGGCGCGGGCGTGATGCTCCAGCAGCGTAGGCGCATCGTCCGGTTCGATGTACCGCGAGTGGATGTAGACGAGCGTCGCGGTCGTCGTGACCATCACCGTGAGCGGCACGAGAGTCGAGACGACGGTGTTCGACCAGCCGAATAGCTCGGCCAGCCCAACAGCCATGGCGACGACGCAGCCGAGCGTGAAGATGATGGCACCGAGCGCTCGCCAGGAGCGATACACGATGAACACGAGCACCACCAGGAAAATTCCGAACAGCGGCATGAAGCGCTTCGTGGCCGCCGTCGTCTCCCGCTCCAGCCAGGCTTCGAGCCACGGCTGGCCCACGCGACGGACGGCGGTAAACGGTCCGCTCGAGCCCGCGAGCGGCAGGACGATCGCATCGATTGCCGCGAGCGCACGGTCGCGCTCGGCGGCCGAATCGGCGTGCAGCTGGATTCCGATGCCCAGGTAGTGATCGCCTATCAGGCCCGCACGGCGGAACAGGGAAGTGCCGGTGGCGAATGCCCGTAGAGGCGCCTCGCTGGAGCCGGCCTGTCTGTCCGACCCCGCGTGCCGATACAGAGTCAGGAGACTCTGTGCCTCGACGTGCGGAATCTTCGCGAGCTGGCTCTCGACGCGACTCGCAGCGCTCACCGCTGCGTCGCTCAAGGGGTCCGGCGACTCGAGCATGATGAGCGCCTGGTCCCCTTCGGGAAATATTTTCTCGAAGTCGACGGTGGCCTGCGCGGTCGGATCGCCGGCGACGACCAGTCGGTCGATGGCCGGATCGTTGGGGATGTGCAGCGCGCCGTAGATGCCGGCGGCCGTCAAGAGCGCGAACGCGACTACGATCGTACGTCGGAATCGCAGCACGCGCAGGAAGATCCGGAGCATCTTGGGCGAAGCGGGCAGACTCATTCTTCGACGGACGCGCCCCTACTCGCCTTCCGATAGGCCCACAGCGCTCGGGAATGATAGCCTAAAGCCATGGCTACATTACTGGCAGGTGCGCTGGCGACCCTGGTGTTCTGCGCGCCGGGATATCCGGGCGCGGCAGGGGATGCTCAGCCGTTCGTCGACGAGTTTGCCGCCGCGGCGGCGGCTTCCGCGGGATGGCCGGCCGGTAGCCTCGCCGCGGTCTACGACCCGACCGAGGAAGGCGGGATTGCAAAGCTCGGCAGCTCCGAGGCCGTACTTGCTTTCGTGCCGTATCCGTTCTACGTCGAGCATGCGGCGAGCCTGCATCTGACGCCGCTCGCGCAGGCCGATGTCACCGGGACCGGAACCCAGGAGCGCTGGAGTCTGGTGGCGAAGTCCGGGGCCGTGAGCGGGCCGCCGTCGCTCGCCGGCTATACCGTGCTGAGTGTGGCCGGCTACGCGCCCGATTTCGTCAGGCACTCGGCACTGCAGGCCTGGGCGCTGCCCGCCGACGTCAAGATCGAATCGACGGGCCAGATTCTCAGCGCTTTGCGGCGCGTGGCCTCCGGCGAGAAGGTCGCCGCACTGTTGGATCAGACACAGGCGGCATCGCTTCCGACGCTGCCCTTTGCAAAACAGATCGAGACCGTCGCTCAATCTGCGCCGTTGCCCGTTGCGCTGATAGTCGCGGTCGACTCGCGCTTGCCTGCGGCGCGCGTGCGCGCGTTTCAGGCAGGTCTGCTGAAAATGGGGCACGACGCGCATGCTGCGGACACACTGAGCTCGTTGCGTCTGCGGGGCTTCACACAACCTCGGCTGCCGCAGTGAGACGGCTGCTGGTCGGCTGCATCGCAGCTGTGCTCGGCGCCTGTGCCAGCCAGCCGCCTGCTCTCCCGCCGCCGCCGGCGTCGGCAACGGTGGCCGATCTGACCGCAGCGGTGCTCGCGGACTCCCAGCGCAGCGATGGCGCGTCGGATGCGAAGATTCGCAGCGATCTCGCCGACGATGCCATGAACAACGCAAAGGCCTGCGTGGATCGCTTTCCACAGACAGGGGCTTGTCTCTACGTCCGTGCCCTCGGGCTGGGTCTGCAGGCGCGCTCCCATCCCCCGGATGCCATCGGCCTGCTCAATAGCATGCTGATGGATCTCGGGAGCGCCGAGGACCTCGATCCTAACTTTGACCACGCAGGTCCGTCGCGCGTGCGGGCGCTGGTGTTGCTCCGGGCGCCTGCATGGCCGTTAGGGCCCGGCGACGCGGATTCCGCGTTGGAGTGGGCACGCCGCGCCGTTATGTTGCAGCCGCAATATCCGCCCAACCTGCTGGCGCTGGCGGAGACGCAGGCAAAGACAGGTGACGCGCCCAATGCAGCGGACAACTACGCGAAGGCGCGCAAGCTCGCCGAAGCGATGCCCGCGAGCGCCGATCGCGCCGACTGGTTGCGACAGGCAGAGGCGGGATTGGGAGGCAAGTGAGCGCCGCACCGCCGGGAGCGCGGTGCTGGCTACAGCGTCAAACAGGCCGGGGCGCGCCGCGCCGGCTGGAGCGCCGCGGCGGCTACAGCGTCAAGCAGGCTGAAGCGCGGCGAGCGAGTCCAGCAGCAGGCGGGCAAACTGCGGCCCTTTGCCGGCCTCCTCATGTTTGAAGTACACGAACACATCGCTGCACGCGGATGTCTTCTCGCGAATGGTGCGCGCCCACTGGGCAATCTCATTCGGCGTGTAGCCCTCGTCGCGCAGCCGGAAGTAGGCGTAGTCGGCAGTGATCTCCACGGGCGCTGACAGTGTTTCACTGTCGGCGATGCACAGGGCGAGATTCTTCGCCCGCAAGCGCGCCAGTACATCCTCGTCCCACCAGGACTTGTGACGGAATTCGAAGGTCGCGCACACCCCTGGAGGGAACGTCTCGAGGAACCTGTCGAGCAATCCGACATCCTTGCGTAGAAAGGGCGGCAACTGGAACAGCAGGGCGCCGAGTTTCGGCCCAAGGGTCGCGGCCGTGTCGAGGAAGTACTGGAGCAGCTCCGCACAATCCTTCAAGCGCGCATCGTGCGTGATGCGCTTCGGGGCCTTCAGCGTGAGCTTGAACCCCTCTGGGGTCTCACGGTTCCAGCCGGCGAGGATTTTCTCGTTCGGCGTCCGGTAGAACGTGTAATTGATCTCGACCGTCCGGAAGCGCTCTGCATAGTAGGGAAGCATCTTCGAGGTGGGAAACTTCTCCGGGTAGAAGCTCCCCCGCCACTCGGGATAGTTGTAGCCGGAGGTGCCTACCCAGACATTGGTCATGCGCTTGCGACCCAAGGGGTTGATTGTGCACATCATATCGTCCGGCGCCCCCTGTCGCGCAGGATCATAATGAGACGATGGACGAGCTGGAGCCGCATGATCCCGAGAGCCGCGATCCGCGCCGGGCAGCAGTGCTGGGGCTCCTCCTGATCCTGGTGCTGGTCGGTGGCGGGCTCTATCTCGCCCATGTGCTGCACGACGCGTCCCGGATTCAGGACTGCGTGATGTCCGGACGTACGAACTGCGCCCCGATCGAGTCGAGGCACTCGAGCACGTATGAAAGCGAGGCCACTCCGGCTCCGCAGAGCAAGGGGGCAGGCGCGGCCCGTGAGGACGTCGATTGCACGCGGCGCTGCCGCGACCGAGACGATACGCGATCGCGACAGTAGGGCGCGCTGTGCCTCCCCGCTATGGGATCTGCATCTAAGAATCCCGGCCCCGATCCCGCTTACGATGCCCGGCGATCGGAATCTCCTGCCCATGCCTACCGACGAATTACTGGAAAGCCTGCCTGATCTGGTGCTGATGGTGCGGCGCGACGGAATCGTCGCGGCGCACAGCGGCGGACACGGCGTGGCCGATCTGAAGCCGGCGGGGGATGCCAGCGGCAGGCACATGGACACCCTATGGCCGAAGGATTCGGCGGCGCTGCTGCTGCAGCTGGTGAAGAAATCCATCGCCCAGCGCACGGCCACGGAAGTGAAGTTTCAGCACGAGGGCAGCGAGTACGAAGTGCGAGTCAACCCGCAGGGCCCGGATCGCGCCTTGTGCGTGGTTCGAGCGGTGCTGGGGGCTGCCCAGGATGCAGGGCTCGAGGGATCGGACGAGCGCCCACGCCCGCACCTGGACCGGCGGGGCTTCTTGCGTCGCTTCAAGGAATCGACCTCGCTCGCGGCGCTACGTGAGAAGCCGATCGCCGTCGCCGTGGTGCACCTGGACGGCATAGCCGATATCGCGCAGGTGATTGCTCCCCGTGTGTCCGAGCAGATCATGAGCACGGTGATCCTGCGGCTTCCCGCGCAGGATGAAGCGGAGCCGGGCTGGTATCTGGGGCAGCTGAGCGACAGCCTGTTGGCCCTGGTTCTGGAGACCTCGGACCGCGAGGTCATCGACCGCTGCGTGAGCAAGCTGTGCGCCAGCCTCCGCCAGCCTGTCGCCGTCGGGGAAGCCGAATTCCACCTGACCGTGTATGGCGGCGTCGCGATTCTCGGGCAGGACGCTTCCACTCCGAAGCTCTTGCTGGATCACGCGCGTTCCGCCGCGACGGAGGCACGTCGGAGTGGGGCCTCTTCCGTGTGCTTCTTTACCGATACTCTGAAGCTGCGCTCGCTCGCACGCCTGGACATCGCTAGGGAACTGCACGAGGCGATCGAGAGCTGTGATATTCGCTTTCGCTACGTGGGCCGTCACGACCTCGTGACCGGACGTTTGGTCGCGTGGGTCGGCTATCTGCGCTGGCTGCATCCTCTGCGCGGCGAGATTCGTCCGGGCGAATTTTTGCGTGTTGCGGAGATCACCGGTCTCGCTGCTGCCCTGTCCCGCGCGGTGCTGGCGCGCCTGCGGGAGGATTTTCTCGATCTCAGCGCCAGGTCGGAAGCCGATGTACGCATCTCCTTCGGCGCCCTGCGCCATCACGTGCTGCATGAGAATTTCATCGGCGACATCGAGCGGTTTCTGGCAGAGGGCGCGGTGCCGGCGGACCGGCTCGAGCTGCGTATCTCGGAGAAGACGTTGATTTCGCGCGACCCTGCGGACTTTTTCGCTCTGCGGCAGCGGGGCGTGCGCCTGGTCGTAGATGAAGTGGGCCGCGGCCTCGGCTCACTCGACTGGCTCGCGCGGACTCCGATCTGGGGGTTGCAGCTGGATCGTGCCTGGACGACCGCGATCCGCACCGACGCGGTGGCTCTCAAGGTCTGTCGCGCGGGCGTCGCCGTTGCCACAGCACTCGGACTCACACCCATTGCCACGGGTGTCGACGATCAGGAGCAACGCGCGGCGCTGCTTGCGCTGGGGTGCCGGCACGGCACCGGCGATCTCTATCAGGACGCCTCACCTGACATAATCGAGGAACCCCTCGCTTCGGCGTCACGTTGAGTCAGACGCATCCGTGGGCGCCGCGCAACGCGCCAATTTGACACTGCCGTTATGATAACTCCGTCACAAACACCTCGCCGGCCTGTGAGGTGTGCTTAGCCGAGAGTGTCGACCCGTTCACGTCAAATACGCACACGCGGATCCGGCCCCGGGAGTCCGCCCTTGAACGGGAAAAAAACGATGCTTCGCCTGATAGTTCCAGCCTCCATCGCACTGCTGTCGCTGCCTGTGGCTTTCGCGGCCGACGCAATACCCTCCACGTCCGCGAGCCAGCCGCCGCTGGTGGTGCCGAGCCTCTATATCGTGCAGGCCCCTTCGGTCGAATCGGCCGAGCAGAGCGTCCAGCATGTGGCGGCGAGCGTCGAGCGGCCGCTCGAGATCATCAACGCCGTATCGGCCTATCTGACGCTGGATCAGGCTGAGCAGCTGCGCGAGAGCGGCTTGCACGTCTACGCGGATCGCAAGGTGGCGGCCCGGGGGCTGTTCTCCTGGCTCGGCTCGCTGACGGCGCCGGTGACTTCGACGGTCGGCACCGTGGCTACCCCCATTGCCACTCCGGTGTTGAATACAACTGCGCCGCTGACTACTCCGCTCACCCAGGCACTCGCTCCGGTCACTTCGCCTGTGCTGAATACCACGACGCCTCTGGCAGGCCCGGTCGTCTCGCCGCTGCTCTCGCCGCTCATGACCTCCCTCAGCTCGGGCCAGTCGCTGCAGGACGGCACCAGCGTGGGCAGCTCGAGCCTGTTCTATGAGACGAACTATCCGATGCTGGTCGGTGCCGACCAACTGCACAACCAGGGGATCACCGGCCAGGGCGTGACGATCGCCATCCTGGATTCCGGTCTCTGGCAGGATCCGACCCAGAACTACGGCGGGCGCATTCTCGCGACCCTCGACGTGACCAACGGCGGTCACGGTGCGGTGACCGGCGACCCGTTTGGCCACGGCACGCATGTGACCTCGATTGCCGCCGGCGGCGCGCAGGATCTGGCGCTCAGCTACGACAGTATTGCCCCGAAGGCGAACCTCGTCATCGTACGGGCGTTCGACGGCCAGGGCGGTGGTGCCTATTCCGACGTGATCGCCGGTCTGAACTGGATCGTGGCCAACAAGACGCGCTACAACATCCGCGTCGTCAACCTGTCTTTCGGTGCGACCCCGGAGTCCTACTACTGGGACGATCCGCTGGCTCAGGCCGTCATGCAGGCCTGGCGCGCCGGTATCGTAGTGGTAGCGGCCGCCGGCAACGAAGGCCCCAACCCGATGTCGATCGACGTGCCGGGCAATGTGCCGTACGTGATCACCACCGGCGCCCTGACGGACAACTACACCCCGTACGATGGGACGGACGACCGCCTGGCGTCGTTCTCCTCCACCGGACCGACGTTCGAGGGCTTCGTGAAGCCGGAGATGGTCGCCCCCGGTGGCCACATCACCGCCTCCATGCCGCACGACAGCTACCTGGCCAACATCGATCCGGGCTCCATGTCCGCGGGCGAGCAGTTGTTCACCATGTCGGGCACTTCGATGTCCGCGGCGGTGACGACGGGAGTCGTCGCGCTGATGCTGCAGGCTCACCCGTACCTGACGCCTGACCAGGTGAAGTGCCGTCTGCTGGCCTCGGCGCGCCCCGCCGTGACTTCGGCCAACACGCTGGCCTACAGCGTGTTCCAGCAGGGCGCCGGCCTCATCAACGCGCCTGCCGCGATCAACAGCTCCGCCGTCAACTGCGCAAACGTGGGCCTCGACGTGAACGCCGATCTGGCCGGCACCGAGCACTTCGGCGGCCCGGCCAACGAGGACGCGAACGGCAACTACTACATCATGAACATGAACGGCTGGTATTGGGGCGGTAGCACCAGCGGGGACGGTTTGAGCTGGAACGAGGGATACACGTGGGCACGCGGCTACTCCTGGTCGCAGGGCTACACGTGGGCGCAGGGATATACCTGGGCGCGGGGCTACACCTGGGCGAGCGGGTACACCTGGGCCCGAGGCTACACGTGGGCGCGGGGATACACCTGGGCCCGGGACGTGTCATGGTGGAACACGTCGCAGCCGGGCGCTGCGCCGACGACCCCCGCCTCGATCGTGTCGTGGGTGCCTAACGAATAGCAAAACCGCCCCGAGGCGGTTGCCAAAGAGTCGGGGACAGCCGCGGGCCGCGGGCGCCACAACGCCTCAGCGGCCCGTGCCCATAAACGGCCCAGACCCGGACGGATGACCGGAATGTGATGCAGATCGCGCAAAGCGCGATCCACGCCGGTCCGCGCGGGAACCTGGATCAACGAAGGCAGCAACGGCATTGAGGCATCTTAGGCGCGTGAGCACCACCACTCGCGCGGCGGGCTGGCGTTCGTCCCTGCTGGCCGCGTTCGGCCTTCTCCTGGGGACCTCTATCGCATGCGTCGGCCCCGCGGCTGCCGCCGACTCGCCCCCGCTCATCCTGGAGCACCTCACGCCCTCGGACGGCCTTCCCCAGGGGACCGTGTTCGTCACCCTGCAGGACTCACAGGGCTTCGTCTGGCTCGGCACCCAGGATGGCCTGGTTCGCTACGACGGCCACGAGCTGCTGCGCTACGCCTACTCACCGGGCGCTCATAACGGACTGCCGGGAAACTATATTCACCAGATCATCGAGGACGCGCATCACGATCTGTGGATCGCCATCAAGGATGCCGGTGTCGCCCGTTGGAATCGGGCGACCGATACGTTCACCGTGTATCGCCACGACCCTGCGGATGCCGGCTCACTTTCCAGCGATGCCACGCGGGCGCTCGTTCTGGATACGCGCGGCCGCCTGTGGATCGGCACACTCGACGCAGGCATCGACATCCTGGATCCGGCGAGCGGGCATTTCGAGCATCTGCGGCACGACCCCGCTGCCGCCGGGTCACTCGGGAGCGATCGCATTCAGACCCTCGCGCTGGATCGGTCCGGGACACTGTGGGTCGGCACCGATCACGGACTGGACCGTTGGGACCCTGAACAGCATTCCTTTGCGCACTTCCGGCACGAGGCGGCCGGCCATGCCGCGGGCGGCTCCGCCTCCCTGACCGGCAATCTCATCTCGCAGGTGCTCGAGGACCGTAGCGGCGCTCTGTGGATCGGAACCTTCGACGGCGGCCTGGATCGCATGGACCGCGAAGGGCGCCTCGTGCAGAGCTTCCGTCACGATGCACATCGGAGCAGCTCTCTCGCCGACGATGAAGTGCACGCCCTGCTGGAGGACCAGGCAGGACATCTGTGGGTCGGCACCAGCGCCGGGCTGGATCTGCTGGATCGCTCGACCGGGCAGTTCAACCATTACAAGCAGGACGCCACCGATCCGGCTTCGCTGCGCGATTCCTTCATCATGTCGCTCTATGAGGATCAGACCGGCCTCATGTGGATCGGCACTTACGAGGGCGGTGTCAGCCGCTGGAATCCGCGTAGCTGGGAGCTCGGCATTCACCGACCCGAGTGGGTGCGCGACAAGCAGGTGACTTCGTTCGCGGACGCGTCCGACAACAAAGTCTGGATCGGCACTCTCGGGGGCGGGCTGACACTGTTCGACGCAGATAGCGGCACTGCTACCGCGATCGACGCCTTGACGGGGCGCTCCAACGCCATCGGCGACACGCGCGTCATGGCCCTGCACCAGGATCACCGGGGCACGTTGTGGATCGGCACGATGGGCGGCGGAGTGAAGAAACTCACTGCACGCGGCGAGATCCAGTCCATCCCGGTGCGTCCCGGCGACCCTCACAGCCTGAGCGCCGAGGGCATTGCGACGATTTTCGAGACCAGCACCGGGCAGTTGTGGGTCGGGACGCACGGCGGCGGTGTGAACGTGCTCGATCCCATGACGGGGCTGATCCGCCAGCTCCCGTTCGGACCCTCGATGCCCGGCGCGGTCAGCTCCGCCAACATCACTTCGATCGCGGAGGACCGGGGCGGTCACTTCTGGATCGGCACGGACGGCGGTGGCCTCGACCTGGCGCGCGCCGACGGCACGGTCGTCAGAGTCTTCCGCCACGATGCCGACAACCCGGCCTCCCTCCCGGTCAACACCGTGTATGCGGTCACCGTGGATGCGGAGGATCGCGTGTGGGTAGGGACCGATGGCGGCGGCCTCGTCAGGGTCAGCGGATCAGGGGCGGCCCCCGACTCGATCCGCTTCGAGACGATCTCGCGTGCCGAGGGTCTCTCGAGCGACACAGTGTATGGCGTGCTTGCGGATGCGAGCGGCCGCATCTGGTTGAGCGGCAACGCGGGGCTGACGCGCTACGACCCGCGCACGCGCACCGTCAAGACCTATCATCGCGAGCACGGGCTGCAGGGCGAGGAGTTCGACTCCGGAGCCTCTTTCCGGCTGCGCGACGGGCGGCTGTGCTTCGGCGGCCCCGGCGGATTCAACATCTTCGATCCCTCCCGGCTGACCGAGAGCAGCAAGCCGCCGCGTCTGGCCCTGACCGGCGTCGAGATCATGGGCGTCCCGGCTCGCAGCAGCACCCCGTACTGGCTGATGGACCGCGTCGCGCTCGACTATCGCGCCAACATCCTGTCGCTGGACTTCGGCACGCTCGACTTCAGCTCCCCGGGGCGCAACCGACTGGCCTATCGCATGCTCGGCCTGACGGACCGGTGGATCGATCTGGGTACTCAGCATCGCATCACGCTGACCAACCTGGAGTCCGGGGACCACGTGCTGGAAGTCCGAGCTGCCAATGCCGACTCCGTGTGGAGTCAGGTGCCGCTGCGGCTCATGCTGCACAGGGCCCCGGCCCCTTGGAAGTCACCGTGGGCGTACACCGTCTACGCCCTGCTTATCGTGGGCCTCATCGCTTATCGGGCGCGCCTGCAGCGGGTGCGGTATCAGCGCGTGGTCCACGAGCAGCAGCGCCTGGAGACCGAAGTCGCGCTGCGCACGCGTGAGCTGGTAGACACCAACCGTCAGCTCGAGGAGGCTGCGCAGGCGAAGAGCAACTTCCTCGACCGGATGAGCCACGAGCTGCGCACGCCGATGAATGGTGTCGTCGGCATGACGGAGCTGCTGGCTCGTACGGCACTCTCCTCGACGCAGGCGCGGCTGACGCAGACGATCCGCTCATCGGCGCAGGTGCTGTTGCAGATCGTCAACGACCTGCTGGATCTGTCCAAGATCAACGCCGGCAAAGTGGCGCTCGAGGAACTGCCCATCGAAGTCGGGCGCATCTGCGAGGAGTGCACCAGTCTGTTCGCGGGCGCGGCCGAGTCCAAAGGCATCGGCCTGATCGTGTGCCCCCCGGAGAGCGAGCCGCGCAACCTGCTCGGCGATCCGCTGCGGGTGCGGCAGGTCCTGATGAACCTGGTCGGCAACGCCGTCAAGTTTACCTCGCAGGGCGAGATCGTCGTCAGAGCGGACATTGGCGCGAGCGACGGACAGAGCCTCACCGTGCAGTTCTCGATTGCCGACACCGGTATCGGCATGGATGCGGCGACCATCGGCAGGATCTTCACGCCCTTCACCCAGGCGGACGAGTCGACCACGCGGCGTTTCGGCGGAAGCGGCCTGGGACTGGCCATCTGTCGCGAGCTCGCCGATCTGATGGGCGGCACCATCACCGTCGAGAGCCGCCCGCAAGTGGGCTCGACGTTCCATTTCTCGCTCCCGCTGAAGATCGGTGCGGAGCAGCCTCGACGACAATTCCCTCCGCTGCCCCGGAAGCGGGTGCGGATCGTGACGCGGCGTCCGGCGCTCGGGGAGGCGCTGACTCGCCATTGTGCCGCACTCGGCCTGGTGCTCGATCAGGGCGTGGGGCCGATCGATAGGCTCGCCGGTATCCGCAACGCCGCCGAGGTGGTGATCGTCGATGCCGGCGACGGCAGGGAGTACGAGCAGTTGCGGGGCCCGCAGAATGCGGCGCTGATTGTCGTTGCCAGCAATTCGGAAGTGGAAGCGCAGCAGCTCGAGCGCCGCGTTGGCGGCGAGGCGATCGTGCTCAAACCGCTGCGTCGCGATGCCCTGTACGAGGCAATGGCGGCAACGTTGGGTGTGGCGCCGGCTTCCGCGGATGCTGCAGCGATCCTCGCGGCCGACACCAGTCCCATCGGCGGCCACGTGCTGCTCGTGGAAGACGAGCCCGTCAATGCGGCGGTCGCCCAAGGGTATCTGGATACTCTGGGCTGTACGTCGGTATGGGTCAAAGA
>Ga0070680_100002594_pt1 | contig 13378 bp, 11 predicted proteins | sample KBSC73BmetaG_FD_64672 | JGI IMG/M metagenome (GOLD analysis project Ga0070680, IMG submission 64672) | Corn rhizosphere microbial communities from Kellogg Biological Station, Michigan, USA - KBS C7-3B metaG | ecosystem: Host-associated > Plants > Roots > Rhizosphere | place: USA: Michigan...
GGTGCGCCGTCTCGACGACGTGCACACCCTCGACTTCGGCGAGGAGCGCGGCGTTGTCGCGAGCCGAGCGGTCGGGCGACGCGTCCAGCTGGTTGAGCACGAGAGCGCGCAGGGTGAGGCCCCGGCGCCGCAAGTGAGCGAGCGTGAGCCGAGTATGGTTGATGACGCCGAGCCGGTTCGCCGCGACGAGCACCACCTCGAGCCGCCAGCGCTCGAACAGGTCGTCGTAGGCGAGCGACTGCGTCACGGGCACGAGCAAGCCACCCGCGCCTTCCACGATCAGCGCATCCGTTTTCGATTCCGCGGCGCGCACCACGTCGTCGAGGAACCCGGGATCGATCGACGCGCCGCACGCGCGAGCGGCGACCAGTGGCGCGACGGGATCCGGCAGCGTGATCGGCGCGGTCTCGACGAGCGGCAGAATGCCGCCCGCGGCACGCGACAGCCGCGCACCGTCGCGCGCCGGATCGTCGAACGCCACGCCAGTCTCTACCGGCTTGAGCGCGGCAACTCGCAACCCGGCGCGTCGCAGGCCTGCGGCGAGCGCGCAGGAGACGACCGTCTTCCCCACACCGGTATCGGTACCGGTCACGCCGATGCGGATCATTGCGCGTTCACGAAATCCATGATTACGCCGTAGGCGAGCGCCAGATCATCCGCAGTGGTGCAGAAGGGCGGCATGATATAGACGGTATCGCCGAGCGGCCGTAGCAGCACGCCGCGTTGGAGCGCGTACGACGCGAGCGCGCGCCCGACTCCGCTCAGATACCCGCGCTCTGGTGCGACGAGATCCATGGCGATGATGGTGCCGAGCACGCGGACATTGGTGATCCCGTCCATCGCGGCAAACTGGCGGGCGGCCGCGCGGTGCGACGCCTCGATGCCTGCGCGGCGCCGCGCCGAGCTGTCATCGAGCAGCGCCAGCGACGCCAGCGCCGCGGCGCAGGCGATCGGGTTGGCGCAGTAGGAGTGTCCGTGAAAGAGCGTCTTCGTGCGGTCGCGATCGAGGAACGCGCCGAAGATGGCGTCGGTCGCGAAGGTGGCGCCGAACGGGAGAAAGCCGCCGGTGATGCCCTTCGAGACGCACATGAGATCGGGGGCGATCCGGGCGTGCTCGCAGGCGAAGAGCGGCCCGGTGCGGCCGAACCCGGTCATCACCTCGTCAGCGATGAACAGCACGCCCGCCGCCGCCGCGCGTTCGCGCAGGGCCCGCAGCCGCTCGGCCGACCACATGCGCATGCCGCCGGCGCCGAGCACCAGCGGCTCGACGATGATCGCCGCGACGTCGGCACCGCGATCGGCAAGCACGCGATCGAACGCGGCGACGACGTCCTCATCGACCGGATCGGGCAACCGCACGACATCGAACAGCTTTTCGCTGAATGGATCGGTGAACAATCCGCGCGCGCTCACGCTCATCGCGCCAAAGGTGTCGCCGTGGTAGGCGTTCTCCAGCGCGACGACCAGCCGTCGGCGCTCGCCGAGGTTGCGCCAGTACTGAAGCGCCATCTTCACCGCGACTTCCACCGCGGTGGATCCGTCATCGGAGTAGAAGACGCGCGTGAGCCCGGCGGGTACGCGTTCGACGAGCGCCGCCGCGAGACGCGACGCCGGCTCGTGCGTGAACCCGGCGAAGATCACCTGCTCGAGCGTGCGTGCCTGCTCGGCGATGGCCGCAACGACTTCCGGCTGCGCGTGGCCGTGCAGCGTCACCCACCACGACGAGATGGCGTCGAAGATCGGCCGGTCGTTCGCGTCGTAGAGGTACGCGCCGGACGCACGGCGAATCGGAACCGGCTCGTCGCCCAGACCGTGCTGTGTGTACGGATGCCAGACGTGGCGGGCATCGGCGGCGGCCAGATCGAACGCGCTCGCGGTCATCAGCGCAACGCCTCCGCGACGGCGGCAGCGAGCGCGCGGATCTGTTCGTCCGTGTGTTCCGCGCTGAGTGAGACGCGCAGGCGCGAGGTTCCATCCGGCACCGTGGGAGGCCGCACCGCGCCGACGAGAAACCCGTCGCGCGCGAGTCGATCGCCCACCTGCACGGTTCGCGCGGCGCTCCCGACGACCACCGGCACGATGTGCATCGACTCGGCGCCGTACACCGGCACTCCATGCGCACGAAGCGATACGCGGAGCAACCGCGCGTTCGCGGCAACTCGCTCGCGGCGATTGGGCTCCGCCGCGGCAACGCGAATTCCCTCCGCGGCCGCCGCGGCCTGTGCCGGCATTGGCGCTGTGGAAAAGATGAACGAGCGCGCGCGATTCAGCAGATACGTACAAAGCACGTCCGAGCCGACGACGTATGCCCCGGCCGCACCGAACGCCTTGCCGAGCGTACCGACGGTCACGTCGACCTCGCCGTCGACACCGAGGAGCGCCGCAGTGCCCCGACCGTGGGGCCCGATGACGCCGGCGGCATGCGCGTCGTCGACGTAGGTCCACGCATCGAACCCGCGCGCCAGCTCGACGATCGCGGCCAGCGGGGCGACGTCGCCGTCCATCGAGAAGATGCCGTCGGTGACGATCAGCGCGCGCCGGTGCGCCGCCCGGTGTTCGGCGATCAACGCGGCCAACGCGTCCGCGTCGCCATGATCGTAGACCTGCACCGTGGCGCGACTCGCGCGGCAGCCGTCGATGAGCGATGCGTGATTCAGCCGATCCGAGAAGATGACATCGCCGCGAGAGACCAGCGCCGGAATCACTCCCACATTCGCCGCGTAGCCGCTGGAGAACGACAGCGCGCGCTCCGTCCGCGCGAAGCGCGCGATCTCGCGCTCGAGCTCCACGTGCTCCGCAGTGGTGCCGGCGATCAGTCGCGAGGCGGTTGCGCCGGTACCCTGCTCGCGCAACGCGCGCATGGCCGCGGCGGCGAGGCGCGGATCGGACGCGAGTCCCAGATAATCGTTCGAGCTGAAGTCGACGGCCGGTGCACCGTTGCTCGAGACCACGGCGCCGCGGCGGCCCGACAGCGTGCGCGGGTGCCGCTCGAGATCACGCCGCCGCAGCTCGCCGAGATCCTCGCCGAGCGCGCGATCGAGCGAGGATGCACGCACATCGGTCGGCGCAATGGCGGCGGGAGGAGTTTCGATGCGGGGCACGACGCACGGTAACCCGTTCTCGACCGGGGAGCCAGACGTCGCACGCCGACGGTGGATTTCTCTCGCGAATCGCGCGGCGAAGGGTTGTCTCGCCGCGCTCGCCGTGCGTAATTTGCCGCGCCACTCCGGCGAGGACGGCACCCATGACGCCATCGCAGCGAAATCCAGAGGACCGTCCGGTCGCGGCCTTGCTCGCGCCCGATATCGTCGCGCTGCTCGATGAATCGCCGGCCGCGATCGCCGCGGAGACCGAGGAAGTACACCCGGCGGATCTCGCCGACGTCGCCGAGCTGCTCGAGCACGACCAGCTGCAGGCCTTCCTGACCGCACTTGGGCCGGCGCGCGCCGCCGACGTGCTCGAGTATCTCGACGAGGAACTGCGCACCGAATTCCTCGAGGCGATCACGCCGCGGCAGGCAGCGGCGCTCGTCAGCGAGATGACGCCGGACGACCGCGCCGACACGCTCGAGGAGATCGACGAGGAGCACGCGGACGACATTCTCGCCGAGATTCCGCGCGAGGCGCGTCAGGAAACGGAGCGGCTGCTGTCGTACGAGCCGGACACCGCCGGCGGATTGATGACGACGGAGTTCGTGTCCGTCTCGCAGGACATGACGGTCGAGTCGGCACTGGAGAACGTGCGCGCGGTGGCGCGCTCGGGGAAAAAGGAAGCGATGAGCGCGATCTACACGACCGACACGCAGGGTCGCGTCGTCGGCGTGATGTCGCTTCGCGAGCTGCTGGCGGCGCCGTTCGGCGGCAAGATCGGCGAGATCGCCTGGTCGGAAGTCGTGAGCGTGAGTCCGCTCGCGGATCGCGAGGAAGTCGCGCGGCTGATCGCGAACTACGATCTCGTCGCCGTGCCGGTGGTGAGCGAGTCCGGCCACGTGATGGGCGTGATCACCGTCGACGACGTCATCGACGCGATCCAGGAAGAGCAGACGGAAGACGTCCAGAAGTTGGGCGGTATGGAAGCGCTGGATGAGCCGTACTCGCAGATCGCGTTCTGGCGGATGATCCGCAAGCGCGCCGTGTGGCTCAGCGCGCTGTTCCTGGGCGAGATGCTGACGGCGACGGCGCTCGGCGCGTATCAGAAGGAGATCGACAAGCAGACGGTGCTCGCGCTGTTTCTGCCGCTGATCATCAGCTCGGGCGGCAACTCGGGATCGCAGGGCACGTCGCTGCTGATTCGCGCGCTGGCGCTGCGCGAAGTGACGCTGCGGGATTGGTGGCGCGTCGCCGGCCGCGAGGTGATGACCGGCATCACACTCGGCGTGATCCTGGCGATCATCGGATTCGTGCGCATCGAGCTGTGGCAGGCGATGGCGAGTCACGGCTGGTCGGTGCTCGGCGTGCAGATCGGCCACAACTACGATCTCGTGGCGAAGAACGGGCAGGAGATTCTCGTCGCCGGCCAGCATCATCTGCTCGCGGTGACGGTCGCGTTCTCGCTGCTCGGCGTCGTCACGTTCGGCACGCTCGTGGGATCGATGCTGCCGTTCGCGATGCGCAAGCTGGGATTCGATCCCGCCAATGCGTCGGCCCCGTTCGTTGCGACGTTCGTCGACGTCACCGGGCTGATCATCTACTTCAACGTCGCGGCACACATTCTTCTGCAGTAAGCACGTAGGTGGCAGAAGAAATGCAGTCGGATGGGCGTCCATATTTCCGACTGAAACAACCGCGCGACGATGGCGGCACTCTTTCCGCGATGGTCAAATACCGCTGCGCGCGCGAGTTTGCTCGCGCTCGCATTGCTCGTTGTCGGCGTGCCGCTCGGACTGATGGCGTTCGTGCGGTCATCGAACGCGAGCGCGCGATACGAGCCGGTGAAGCAGCCGATTCCGTTCGATCATCAGATCCACGCGGGACGGCTCGGCATCAATTGCGTGTACTGCCACGCGACCGTGATGCGCTCGCCCACGGCCGGCATTCCGCCGACACAAACGTGCGTGCCCTGTCACAGCACGGTGTGGATCAATTCGAGCGAGCTGGCGCCGGTTCGCCGAAGCATGCAGACGGGCAAGCCGATCACGTGGAATCGCGTCGACCGGCTGCCGGACTTCGTGTACTTCGACCATTCGGTGCACGTCAACAAAGGCGTGGGCTGCGAGAGTTGTCACGGCCGTGTCGACAAGATGTCGACCGTCTACCAGGCGAAGCCGCTGACGATGGGCTGGTGTCTGAGCTGTCATCGCATGCCGGCCGGCCAATTGAGACCAGTCGAAGCGGTCACGATCATGGGCTACACGCCGGCGGTCGCGCAGGCCCGACTCGGTCCGGAGCTGGCGGCGAAATACCACGTTCGCAGCCTCACGAGCTGCACCACGTGTCATCGATGAACCACTCATGACGAACGACGGCGCGAACGACCTCACGCGGCGCGGCTTTCTCAAGTTTGTCGGCGCGAGCCTGGCGCTCGCCGGCCTCGATGGGTGCACGCGCATGCCGGCGGAAAAGATTCTGCCGTACGTCATCGAGCCGCCGGAGCTGACCCCCGGCGTGCCCGTACACTATGCGACGTCGATGGTGCTCGACGGCTACGCGACCGGGTTGATCGTCAAGGCGCGCGAGGGACGCCCGATCAAGATCGAAGGCAACCCGGGACATCCGGCGAGCCTCGGCGCGACGGACGCGATCCACCAGGCGTCGCTATTACAACTCTATGATGGCGACCGGGCGACGTCGCTGCGATCGGGGCGACAGCGCTCGAGCTGGGCACAACTCTCGGCGGCGTTCACACCGTCGTCGCTGCGATCGCGCGTCGGGGCGCGCGGCGCCGGACTGTATGTCGTGCTCGAGCCAACGTCGTCGCCGCTCGTCATCTCGTTGCTGAACCGGTTGCGGACGCTGTATCCCGATATGCGCGTGTACTACTACGCGCCGCTCGCCGGACCGAACGAAGCGACCGTGGCGCGGTACGATCTGGCGCCGGCGGACGTGATTCTCTGCGTCGACGCGGACGTGCTCGGCACCATGCCGATGCACCTCCATCACGCGCGCGCGTTCGCCGATCGCCGGCGCGATCCGCGCCACGGGATGAATCGGTTGTACGCGATCGAGCCTTCATTGACCGTGACCGGCATGTCGGCCGACGAGCGGATGCGCTGTCGCCCGAGCGCGGTCGAGCCGATCCTGGCGCACCTGCTCTCGACGCTTGGCGGCGACCGGGCGAGTGGACCGGCCGCAGCGCCACCGTTGCCGGCGGATGTGCCGACGGCTTGGCTCGCGGCGCTCGCGTCCGATCTCCGCGCGCACGCCGGACGAAGCGTCGTGATCGCCGGACCGCATCAGACGCCGGTCGCGCGTGCGCTCGCCGCATCGCTCAACGACGTGCTGGGCAACGCGGGACACACGGCGTGGCACTCGGCGTCGCCGCTGGCCGAGGCCGGTGCGAGCGGCCACTCGATCGCCGATCTCGCCGACGCCTTGCGGTCCGGCGGCGTACGCGCGCTCGTGTGCGGCGGCGTCAACGTGGCGTACGCCGCGCCGGCATCGCTGGGACTTTCGAGTCTGCTCACGCGCTCGCCCGAGCGGCTCTATCTCGGCATGTACGAGGACGAAACCGCCGAGCGCGCGACGTGGTTCGTGCCACAGTCGCATTATCTCGAGTCGTGGGGCGACGCGCGCGCCTACGACGGCACGCTGTCGATCGTGCAGCCGCTGGTGCAGCCGCTCTACGATTCCAAGTCGCTCGTCGAGCTGCTGGCGATGCTTGGTGGGCAGGCCGCTGCCGATCCACGCATGCTGCTGCGGCAGAGCTGGCAGGAGGCGGGCCTCGCGCCCACCGACGAGGCGTGGACCTCCGCCGTGCGCACCGGCTTCGTCGCGGGATCGGGCTTCGCTCCAGTGGCGACCGCGCCACGCTCCCCCATCGGCCCGGTCACGACTGCGGCCACGTCGGCCTCGCCCGATTCGTCGACGACCGCGACGGCGCCCGATCGCTTCGAGGTCGTGTTCGCGCCCGACTATCGCGTGCACGACGGACGGTTCGCCAACATCGGATGGCTTCAGGAGCTTCCCGATCCGATCACGAAACTCACATGGGGCAACGCGGCGCTCGTCAGCCCGGCCACCGCGAAGCTGCTCGGCGTGAGCGATGGTGACGGACTCGCCCTGCGGCACGACTCCGCATCGCTGACGATCCCGGCCCTGATCGTGCCCGGACTTGCCGACGGCACCGCGACGATTCACTTCGGCTACGGTCGGCGCGGGCACGAGCACGCCGCGATCGCTGCTGCCGGCGCGGATGCGTACACGCTCTGGCCGGCGGTCGGCGTTCCGTTCATGAGCAACGTCTCGATCGAACGCGACGAGTCGGCGTCGCGTGCGCTCGCGACCACGCACGACCACTGGTCCATGGAAGGGCGCGATCAGGCGCGCATCCAGACGGCAGCCGCGTACGTCGCGAGCAGCAGCACGCAACGGCCGCCGCGCGCTCCGTTGCCGACCCTGTTCCAGCCCGAGCATCCGAATGGCACGAGCCCGCACCAGTGGGCGATGACGATCGATCTCGGCACGTGCATCGGGTGCAGCGCGTGCGTCGTTGCGTGTCAGGCGGAGAACAACATTCCGGTCGTGGGCTATGAGGACGTGCTCAAGAGCCGCGAAATGCACTGGCTGCGCATCGATCGGTACGCCACCGGCCCGGAGGAGAATCCGGCAGTCGTCACGCAACCGATGCTCTGTCAGCACTGCGAGATGGCGCCGTGCGAGTACGTCTGCCCGGTCGGCGCGACCGAGCACAGCTCGGATGGCCTCAACGAGATGATCTACAATCGGTGCGTCGGCACGCGCTTCTGCTCGAACAACTGCCCGTACAAGGTACGGCGGTTCAACTGGTTCGATTACAACGCCGAGCTGACGGAAGTCGAACGGCTGGTGAAGAACCCGGACGTGACGGTGCGCGAGCGCGGCGTGATGGAAAAGTGCACGTTCTGCGTGCAGCGCATTCGCGAGGCGGAGATTGCCGCCGCCGACGCGGGGACCGCACTGCACGGCGGCGACGTTCGCACGGCGTGCCAGCAGGCCTGTCCGACCAACGCGATCGTCTTCGGCTCGCTCACCGAGCCGGAGACGACGATGATGCAACGCCGGGCCGAGCCGCGCGCGTATACGGTGCTCGAGGAACTTGGCACGCGGCCCCGCGTGACGTACCTGGCTCGGATTCGGAACGCCAACCCGGAGCTGGATCACGCGTGAGCGCCACCGTCGAGCCTGATACCGGCGTGTCGGCGGGCGCAGGTTGGCCACTGCTCACCGGCCAGCACGACGACGCGTCGCTCACCGATCATCTACTCAGCCCGATCTGGCAGACGAGGCCAGGCTGGTGGTGGCTGTTCGGATTGTCGTGCGCGGGCACACTGCTGTTCATCGGCACGATCACCTACACGATCGCGCGCGGCATCGGCGTGTGGGGCAACAACATTCCCGTCGCGTGGGCGTACGCGATCGTCAACTTCGTCTGGTGGGTCGGAATCGGCCACGCGGGCACGTTCATCTCCGCGTTCCTGCTGCTGCTGAATCAGCGGTGGCGCGGTTCCGTGAATCGCATTGCCGAGGCGATGACGATCTTCGCGCTGGTGAACGCCAGCCTCTTTCCGCTGCTGCACCTGGGACGTGCGTGGTTCTTCTACTGGCTCATTCCGTACCCGGCGACGATGGGCGTGTGGCCCAACTTCAAGAGCTCGCTGCCTTGGGACGTGGCCGCGGTGAGCACGTACTTCACGGTGTCGCTGCTGTTCTGGTATCTGGGGCTCGTACCCGACCTCGCCAGCGCACGCGATCGCGCGGCCACGCTGTTTCGCCGTCGGGTGTACGGACTATTCGCGCTCGGCTGGCGCGGCGCGGGCTATCAGTGGGCCCGATATCGCGCGGCGTACACGCTGCTCGCCGCGCTCGCCACGCCGCTCGTGATCTCGGTGCACAGCGTCGTGAGCCTCGACTTCGCGATCGCACAACTGCCCGGCTGGCACTCGACGATCTTTCCGCCGTACTTCGTCGTCGGCGCGATCTATTCGGGACTGGCGATGGTGATCGTGCTCCTGCTGCCGATGCGGCGCGTGTTCCGGCTGGGCGACGTGATCACCAACGCGCACCTGGACGCGATCGCCAAGCTGATGCTGACGATGGGACTGATGCTCGCCTACAGCTACGTGATCGAGCTGTTCATGGCCTGGTACAGCGGCAACCAGTTCGAGCGATTCACCTATCTCGTCGATCGGCCAACCGGCCCGTACGCGGTGCTGTACTGGGTGATGACGGTGCTCAACGTGGTCACGCCCCAGCTCTTCTGGGTGACGCGGTTCCGAACCAGCGGGCCGATCCTGTTCATCGCGTCGCTCGGCATTCTCGCTGGCATGTGGATCGAGCGGTTCATCATCATCGTGACGTCGCTCAATCGGGATTTCCTCACCTCGAGCTGGCACTTCTACGCGCCGAGCTGGGTGGACTGGTCGATTCTCGCCGGGAGCGTGAGTCTGTTCGCCTTCCTGTTCCTGCTGTTCATCCGGTTCGTGCCGTCAGTCGCGATCAGCGAAGTGAAGGAGCTGTCGCTCGGGCTGGGCGAGGGGCAGGTCGACCTCGCACCGATCGGATCGGTGGAGGCGGAGCATGCGTGACCGCGACTGGGCCGGCGGCGTGTACATGGCCGAATTCGGGAGCGCGGCGGAGCTCGGCCGAGCAGCGCGCGCGTTTCAGGAGAAGGGCTACCGGATGATCGAGACGTACTCGCCGATTCCGGTCGAAGGCGTGGTATACCGCCGATCTCGGCTGCCCAAGTTCGTGTTCGCCATCGGGGCGCTGGGCGGCCTGGCCAGCTACCTGATTCAATGGTACGCGAACGCATATTCATATCCGCTGAACATCGGCGGACGTCCGTCGCACGCCACCACCGCGTTTCTCATTCCGACCTTCGAGGGCACGGTGCTGTCGGCGGCGCTGGCCGCGTTCTTCGGCGTATTCTGGATTCTGCGCCTGCCGCAACCGTGGCACCCGGTATTCGAGATTCCTGATTTCGATCGGGCCAGCGTCGACCGGTACTGGCTGGCCATCGATGCGCGCGACCCGCGTGGCAGCCGGGAGCTGACCGTCAACGAGCTGCGCGAGTTCTCGCCATTGCGCGTGGTCGCGCTGGATCCGGAGCCGGCCGCGTGAGCCGCCGCGGCGTCCTGCTCATCGCGTGCATGCTCGTCGCGACGTTCGCGGCGTGCGGCAAGGCGACCGAGCGCGAGCGCGTCGACTTCGAGCGCATGCGCATTCAGCAGCGCGCGGATCTGTACGACGCGAGCCACGTATTCGCCAGCGGCGGCGTGATGCAGGCGCCGCCCACCGGCACGGTGAGCCGTGAGAGCGCCGCAGACACCGGTGTGATCGCCAGCGGCATGAACGGCAAGGCATTGGCGACGACCATCCCGATCGCCGTCACGCCCGCGCTGCTCGACACCGGACGAAGGCAGTTCGGGATCTACTGCGCCGTGTGCCACGGTCCCGCAGCGTTCGGCGGCAGCCTGGTCGCCGCCAACATGGGGCCGCCGCGGCCGCCGTCGCTCAGGCGAGCGGCGATGCTCGCGAAGCCGATCGGCTACATCTACTACGTCGCGACGAATGGGTTCGGCCGCATGCCGCCGTACAATTGGCAGCTCACCGCGCGCGAACGCTGGGCGATCGCCGCGTACGTGCAGCAGCTTCAACGCACGCCCGCCACGGATTCGATGTCGATCAGGGATTCGCTCAACGCGCTCACGTATGCGCGCTGGGATTCCATCGCCGCGGCACGGCGTCAGCCATGATCTACGATGCCCCGACTACGCGCGCCGCCGGGTTGCCGGTGACGTCCATCGCTATCGCGGTGATCGGCGCGATCGTGCTCGTCATCGGCTTCATCGTCGAGCCGGCGCGCACTGCGGTCGCCTATCTCGCCGCCTACGCCACCATTGTGAGCGTGGTACTCGGTGCGCTGGCGATGGTCATGATCGCGCAACTGACGAGAGCCACCTGGTTCGTCGTGCTGCGGCGCGAAGCGGAACAGGTCATCGCCACGTTGCCCGTATTGGCGCTGCTGTTCATTCCGGTGCTGCTCTCGATGCACTGGTTGTATCCGTGGACCCACCCGGAGACGCTGTCGGCTCACGACCGCGCGCTCGTCGACGCGAAGTCCGGCTACCTCAACGTGCCGTTCTTCATCATCCGGACGATCATCTATTTCGTCGTGTGGATTGGCCTGGCCGAGCTGATCAGGCGCCGTTCGCTCGCGCAGGATCGCGGTGACGATCCCGGGCAGCGTCCGTTGTACGCGGTGAGCGCGTGGGGCACGCCGCTGTACGCGCTGACGATCAGCTTCGCCGCATTCGACTGGCTGATGTCGCTGACACCGGCGTGGTATTCGACGATTTACGGCGTGTACTTCTTCGCCGGGGGAATGGTCGGCGCCATGGGATTGCTCATCGTGCTCACCGAGCACGCCCGCCGGCACGGCGAGCTGACCGATGTCGTCGCCACCGATCACCTGCACGCGCTCGCCAAGGTGACGCTCACGTTCGTTCTGTTCTGGACATACATCGGCTTCTCGCAGCTGGTCGTGATCTGGAGCGGCAACATTCCCGACGAAGTCGTGTGGTATCATGCACGCGTGGCGGGTGGCTGGGCGGTGCTGGCCGGCGTGCTCGTGTTCGGCCAGTTCGCATTGCCGTTCTGCGCACTCGTGCTGCGCTGGGTCAAGCGGAGCTTCGTGCTGATGACGATTCTCGGAATCTGGCTGAGCGTCGTCCATTATCTGGACGTGTACTGGATGACGCTTCCCGCGGCGGCGAACGGTCACGTCGCGCAGGTGTGGACGGACGCCGGTGCACTGCTGTTCGTCATCGGCGTGACCGCGGCGGCATGGGCGATTCGCCGGCGCGGCGAGCGCACCGTGCCCGTGGGCGATCCGCGGCTGCCCGCCTCACTCGAGTACCGGGCGGACTGACGCATGACGACGAAATCGATAAAGCTCGGTGCCGCGCTGGGCGCGGGTTTGTTCGGCGCGATCGCCGTACTGATCGTCGAGATCGTGTCGACCAGGATCCTCGGTGTCGACGTGAATCTGTCGACGTTGATCGGCGCGCTGCTGGTCGATCAGATCGGCGCCGGGCCCTGGATTCTGGGCGCCGTGGTGCAGATCGTCCTCGGGTTGATCGCCGGCATCATCTACGCGGCGATCTTCGAGTGGATCACGCATCGGGCGAGCTGGTGGATCGGACTGCTGATCGGCCTTGGCCATGCGGCAATCGCCGGACTGGCGCTCGGCTACCTGACGCTGCTGCGCGGACCGACGCGCGCCTTCATTCCGACCGGCTCATTCCTGATCTACCACGGCGCGTGGGCGGTGGTGCTCGTCATCGTCGCGCATCTCGCCTACGGCGCCGTCGTGGGAGCGACGTACGGACCGGTGAGATTTCCGATCGTGGAATGGAGGGGGAAGTGGGTCAGTTGCTAGGGGCTGGATGCCGGGTGCTAGTTTGGTGGCTAGCTGCTCGGTGCTAGCTGACCGCGAAGCATCCACACAGCACCCAGCGACCAGCACCCCCTGGTTTCCAGACCCTAGCGTCCAGCGTCTATATGACTTCTCTCAATCTGACCATCGAAGGCATGACCTGCGAACACTGCGTCCGCGCGGTGCGCGGTCGGCTCGAGCGCACGCCGGGCGTCACGGTCGGCGACGTGCAGGTCGGATCGGCAAAGCTCGAATACGATCCGGCGAAGACGGACGTCGACGAGATCGAGAGCGCGATCGCCGACGAGGGCTATACGGCGTTCGTCGCCGGCTGACGAGCCGGCGCATCGGCGCCTTCGGGGTCCTCCAGCATGCTGATGATTCCCGTCTCCAGCCACGCGTGCTCGCCGCGAAGCACCTGCTGCGCGACGCGATACATCTCGCGGTCGTAGCTGCCGTAGAAGTCGTCGAACAATCGGGCGACGCGCACGCGCGCCGCGCGGCAGAAGAGATCCGCCAGCGCAATCGCCTCCTTCTGCCCATGCGCCGCGTCCGAGCGCGCGCGGGCGCACGCCGCGGTCATCGCGAACAGCTCGGCACCGATGTCGACGGCACGGAACAACACGAGCTGCCGCCGCTCGAGCTTGGGCCCGAGCCGCACCATGGCGTGAAAGATTGCGCGCCCCAGCTTGCGCGCGTGACGCTCGGCGAACCGCACGTGTCCCGCGAGCTTGCCGAATTGCGCGAATGAGCCCGGCACCTGGCCGCGTCCGACCCAGCGCGCCGGGTACCAGCTCGGATAGAA
>Ga0070680_100002597_pt1 | contig 13375 bp, 13 predicted proteins | sample KBSC73BmetaG_FD_64672 | JGI IMG/M metagenome (GOLD analysis project Ga0070680, IMG submission 64672) | Corn rhizosphere microbial communities from Kellogg Biological Station, Michigan, USA - KBS C7-3B metaG | ecosystem: Host-associated > Plants > Roots > Rhizosphere | place: USA: Michigan...
GGTCTCTGTTCGGCGGTTCTACTAACACGTCGACCGGCAAAGGGCGGAATCGACAACTCGCAAGAAGATTTGTTTTGCTAGTCCGACGCGGCCTGCTTGGCCTGCCCGACGAGTGCCCGCATCGGCCCTTCCTCAAGGGCTCTGGCGTGAACTTCTGCGGCCCGGGTCCGGCGGATGACCTCGCCCACATTGTCTTCCCGGATCTTTCCGGCTGCGATGACCGTGATGCGACCGGCGGCCTGTTCCACGAATCGGGCAATTGTCGCCGCGCCCTTTACCGCAGTTGACGCTCCACCGGAAGTGAGCACGCGCGCCATGCCGAGCTCGATCAGCTGGTCGAGGGCCGTCGATGAATCCCGGACTGAATCGAAGGCGCGGTGGAACGTGACCGGAGCGCCGCCCGCAGCGGCGACGAGATGCTTGACCGCCGTCAGATCGATTTCACCGTTCGCGCGAAGCGCGCCGGTCGCAATGCCCTGCACACCCATGGCAAGCGCGAGCTCGATGTCGTGTCGCATCAGGTCGATCTCGCGCCTGGAGTACACGAAGTCGCCGCCGCGGGGGCGCACCATGGCGACCACCGGCACTGGTCGCGCCGTGGCCGCGGCGATGAATCCGGAGCTAGGCGTAACGCCGCCTTCGCTGAGCGCCGCACACAGCTCGATTCGATCGACGCCCGCGCGTTCGGCGAGCTCAATCGCATCCAACGTATCGACCGCTGCCTCAACCAATGTCATTGGGCTCGGAGCCTGGTTCAGGGACAGGAATCATCGGCGCCGGGAGTTACCGCGGCAACGTGGGGAGCGTCGAAAGCATAGCCGACAATCGTCGGTATATACCCGCGGACCGCAACAATGACCGAGCAGACCGCACCAAGAGATTGGCTTTCGTCGTGGCCCGATGCACTGGCGTTCGCACTGGGGTTGGCGGTTGCCCGCTGGGCCGGGTGGTCGAGCGGGGACCTGGTGTGGAGTCTCTGGCTGTCGAGTCTCGTGGTCGGATACTCCACGATAGTGTGGATGATTGTCAGGCCGGCGGTCGAGCTGGGCGCGGGGGCGTGGCGGGAGCGCGCGACGCGTAAGACCGACCCGCGCGCGATCTTCGTCTTGTGGGCGCTGATCTTTGTCGGCGCCGCATTCTTCCTCGCCTTCTTCACTGTCCACTTCCTGTTCTTTCATTACGTCCATTCCCAGATCATGATCTCGTTCTTTCCGATCGAGACGGGTCATGGCCGCTCGACTGACGCGAACATGGCGACGTACGCGGAGATCGCCCGCCGTTATTGGGTTTTTCTGCCGTCCGCCTTCATGGCGCATCGGGCCGCGTTTCTGCGCAGGCCGCTGTCGCTCGGGAGCCAGGGACCCATGGCTTCGATGATGCGGCAGACGAAAGGTGGCGCGCTCTTCTCGGAGCCGTACCGGAATGTCATCAGGATGCACATGCTGATTTTCTTTTTCTTCTTCGCGCATTTTGCGAAGCTCGAGAACTTCGCCGTCTACGCGGTCGTCTACGCGGTGTACTTCTTCCCGTGGCGTCTGGTCAGGCAGGCCTCGGCCGCCTCGCCAGAGCCGCCGATCGACACCCGCACTCCGACCCAGCTGCGAGCAGTGTAGTGGACAGATAGTTGCGCTCGCGAGCTACGGGGGGAATTTAGAGTTTTTCACCCTTCTCGCGAATGACGGAACCAGATTCGGCACTAGCCACATCGGCGCAGCCGCAGCGCAGGGGACCACCTCCACCACGCCCGCGCATCCTCGGCTTGTCCGGCGACAGTTATCTCTGGGCGCGCTGGATGTTCCTGCGCGCGCTCGGCGTCATCTTCTTCTCGGCGTTCTACGCGCTGGCGTTCCAGATCCGCGGCCTGGTGGGCGAGCGCGGGATTCTGCCCGCGCATCTCTACCTCCACGACCTGTCGACGATCTACGGCGTGGTGCACAGAGTCTGGTACGCGCCGACACTGTTCTGGATCAGCGCCGGCGACACCGCGTTGACCATTGTGGTATGGGCGGGATTGCTTTGCTCGCTGCTGCTGGTCGCCAACGTCTGGCCGCGGCTCACCGTGCCGCTTTGCACGCTTCTCTTTTTGTCGTGCATCGGAGTGCTCCAGGATTTCTCGTCGTACCAGTCGGACGGAATGCTGCTGGAGGCGGGGCTCATCTCGATCTTCTTCGCTCCGCGCGGGATCAGGCCCGGATTGGGCGCTGCAAATCCGCAGTCGGGCTTCAGCTTGTTCATGCTGCGCTGGGAGTGGTTTCGCATCTACTTCGAGTCGGGACTGGTCAAGATTCTGAGCGGGGAGCCGCACTGGCGAAATTTCACCGCCATGGACGACTACTATCAGAACTCGCCGCTGCCCTCGTGGCCCGGCTGGTACGTCCAGCACTTGCCACACTGGTATCACGCCGGGACGGTGGTGATCACCTTCGCCGTCGAGCTGCTCGTCGTCTGGCTGGTATTTCTCCCCCGGAAGTTCAGGGTCGCATGCTTCGCGATTGTCACCGCGCTTCAGATCGGGATAATCACTACCTCGAATTACGGCTTCCTGAACTACATCGTCCTCGCGCTCGGCATTCTGCTTCTCGATGACCGCGCGCTCGAGTGGGTTCGACTCCGCACGCCAACCGTAACTGAGCGGGCAGATTGGTCGACGCGCGGAAAAATTTACCGAGTCTTCGAGAGGACCGTGCTCGGGATTGTGCTATACGCCACTGTCGTCGCGTTTCTGTTCGGTGGGTCGACCTCGATACTCGCACTGCCCCAGCGGCTGCTCGATCCGTTTCGAGTCGCCAACGCTTATGGACTGTTTGCCGTCATGACACCGGCGCGTTACGAGATCGAGTTCGAGGGGAGTAACGACGGCACCAGCTGGACCGCCTATCCATTCAAGTACAAACCGCAGGACGTCGGGACCCATCCCGGCTTTCTCGGGCTTTACCAACCGCGCTTCGACTGGAATCTGTGGTTCGCGTCGCTCGCGTCGTGGCAGGCCTCGCGATGGGTTGTGCTGGCACAGGAGCGCCTGGCCGAGGGAAGTCCGGAAGTGTTGTCATTGTTCAAGCGCGATCCGTTCGGCGGCAAGCCGCCAAAGATGGTCCGGACGATTCTCTGGCAGTACTGGTTCACCGATCTCGCCACGAAACGTCAGACCGGAGCGTGGTGGCGGCGAACCGAGATCGGATCCTTCAGCGGCGTCGTGACCCGTCAGCCGAATGGTGACATGGTGTTTCAGCCGGGGAGCGGCTGAAACCCGCCTCGCTACCGTCAGTCGAGGTCGAAGAAGTCGACGACTCCGGTCTCCAGCGAGTACTCCGCGCCGACGACCATCAGGCCGTTGCTCCGGATAAGCTCCTCGAGCACCTGGGAGCCGTGACGCAGGTGATTGGTGGATGCGCGGATGTTGGCGCGCACCGCCGCTTTCACCAGCGCTGCCTCATCGTTGCGGAGGTCGGTCGCCAGCAGAGTTTCCACCGAAGGCCGCACGCGGTCCACGATCGAGCGGAGATTGAGCGAGTATTTGCCCGGCGACCTCAGCGCCTCCAGAGTCGACAGAATCGCTCCGCACTGGGTGTGGCCCATCACCACCACGAGCTTAGTCGAATAGCGCTCGGCCGCGAACTCGACGCTGCCAACCTGCGATGGCGCGACGATATTTCCGGCAACTCTGATCACGAACAGGTCGCCGAGGCCCTGATCGAAGACGATTTCCGCCGGAACCCTGGAATCCGAGCAGCCGAGTATGATCGCGAACGGCTGCTGTCCGGTGGCGAGCTCGGCGCGCTTGGTGTGACTGATGAACGCGTCGAGGCCCCGATTGTTGGCGGCGAATCGCTGGTTTCCTTCTCGCAGTCGGTCGAGTGCTTCGCGGGCAGGGATCATTGCAATCAGTATTGTTTGAGTTGACTAAGAGAAACGCGGCAGTGAGTCGTGAGTGAGGAAACCGGCGGCCTCCAGCTGCGCTGATTCCTCGTCGGTTACCCGCAAGACGGCGAAGGCCTCATGCGACAGCACCCCGAGCATCAGCTCGCCTTCACGGTATAGAATCGGATCCTCGAACCAGCCGCCGTCGCGCGGATCATACTGGAAGATTCCTGCCGGGAATGCGTGTCGGAGAATACCAACCGTGTCCTCGTTCAGCGTCCAAAGTTCGGTGTCGCGGTGCAGGGCGTCGGCGGTCTTGCCACTCATGCGCTCGCGCCTGGCGCGCGGCCGCGCGTGTGACGCCGCCGCCCGCTCGAACTGTGCATGCAGGCTGTCCGCCTGCGCGGGGTCCACACCGAGCATGTCCAGGGTGAATTCGTCGGCACCGAGACTCCGGCACCACTCGACGAGGCGCCAGCCGTCGTCGGGCGAGTACTCGCTCGGAATCAGAAACTTCTTGATCAACGATCGTCGCGGACTGGACGACCCTGGCTCGTCGTTACGGAAATCGCCAGACTACTTATCCTCGCCCAAGCCTTCGCCGATGCGGAAGACGTGCCCGTCGGGATGCCGCACGTGCATCTCGCGCAGATTCCACGGCATGTCGGTAGGTGGGAAAGTTATGTCGAGCCCTTCCTCTACACAGTGGCGGTAGATCTCATCGACATCGCCGACCATCAGCGAGATCCACGAGCCTTTGTCGGCCGTCTCGGATCCACGGGTGCCGAAGGTGGCGGTGTTGGTGCCCTTGCCCCGCCCACCTTGGCAGTTCTCACAGAGGAAAATCTCTCCGTGCCCCGAAAACACACCGCCGAAGTTGACGGGATCTCCCCAGTCCCAGCCCTTCTTCCAGCCGAGCTTCTCGAACCACGCGAAGCTCTCCTGGATGTTGGAGACGTTGAGGACCGGAATCACTCGATGGGTAATCACTTGGCCTCCGGGTTGATTACGGGTTCCGGCGACGCATCACCGCGCGCGCCGGCGCGCCTTCGTGTCCACGGACCTTGATCGGGAGCACGACCAGATCGTAGTCGCCCGCGGGAACGTCGGCGAGGGACAGGCCTTCGACGATCGGGATGCCCTTGCCGAGCAGGGTGCGGTGGGTGAGCGGCGCGGGTGCTCCGAACTGCTCGGCCGAGATGTAGTCGATTCCGACGAGTTTCACGCCGGCGTCGGCGAGAAGCTGCGCTGCGTCCGGTGCGATATAGGCGAAGTCGCGATGAAACGTCGCCGACGACATCCAGCCGCGGAGCGAGCTCCGCGTCCGAAACAACACCCGCTCGGCGCCGCGCCAGTCGTGTCGATTGAGCTCGGCGGCGTCGATCGACTGAACTGCATCGGGGATGTCGATCACCCGCGCCGGACCGATGAACAGGTCGAGCGGCAGCGCTTCGATCGACGCGCCGTCGCGCACGAAGTGCATCGGCGCATCGACGTGGGTGCCGCTGTGCGCGCCCATCGAGTACGCCGAGAGCGTCAGCGGATCGCCGCGACGCATGTCCTTCAGGAAATCGAACTTCATCGGTGCGTCGCCTTCATAGACCGGGGTCGTCGCCGGATCCAGCGTAGCGGTTGCATCGATCCAGCCGCCTGTCGGCAGCGACGACGTCGGCGCGGAATTCCCGCTCTCCCGTGGCGCAGTGCAGGCGATTACCCAGACCGCGCATGCTGTCGAAATCGACAAGATCTGTGTTCGCATCGGTGTTCCGGTTAAGGGTTACGCAGATGGGCTGACAAGCCCGGCCTCAAACCGCCAGCGCAAGGAGCAGAGTGAAAAACAATCCCGCGACACCGATGATGGTCTCGGCGACGGTCCACGTCTTCAATGTCTGCGGCACCGTCATTCCGAAGAACTCCTTGATCAGCCAGAAACCGGCGTCGTTGACGTGCGATAGTATCAGCGCACCGGCCCCCGTCGCCAGCACCAGCAGCTCGGCGTTGGTGCCGGGAGTGGCGAGGGCTATAGGCGCAACGATGCCCGCTGCCGTCGTCATCGCGACCGTCGCCGAGCCGGTGGCGACGCGGATGAGACCGGCAATGATCCAGGCCAGAATGAGCGGGGACGCGTGCGATCCGATCGCCACTCCCGCGATTGCCGCTCCGACCCCGCTTGCGACGAGGACCTGGTTGAATCCGCCGCCGCCGCCGATCACCAGCAGAATGGTCGCCGTCGGCCCGAGGCAGTCGTTGCAGAACTTCATCAACTCTTCCTTGGTGAAGTGGCGCGGCCTGCCGAGCGACCAGAACGAGTAGAGCAGCGCGAGCAGCAGCGCGACGATCGGATTCCCGATGAAGTGGAGAAAGCTGCGGGTAGGTCCAGCAGCGAGAACGAGGTCGGCCGCGCTGGAGAGCAGTATCAGAATGACCGGAACGAGCACGGTGAAGAGCGAGATTCCGAAGCCGGGCATGTTCGGAACCGATTCGCCCTCCAGCTGGCGCGCCAGCGGATTTTCGGCCGGCAGCTGGATGCGCGGCGCGATCCACGTCGCGTAGATCGGTCCGGCGAGCGCCGCGGTCGGAATGCCGACCAGCAGCCCGTAGAGAATGGTGAGACCGACATCGGCATTGTACGCGGTGACAGCGAGCATCGCCGCGGGATGCGGTGGGAGCATGCCGTGCACCACCGACAGTCCCGCCACGAGCGGGATGCCGATCTTCACCAGCGACATCCCGGTGCGGCGCGCGATGGTGAAGACGAGCGGAATCAGCAGCACGAAGCCGACCTGAAAGAACACCGGAATGCCGACGATGAACGCGACGACCATGATCGCCCAGTGCACCCGCCGCTCTCCGAACATCGCAATCAGTGTCATGGCGATGCGCGTCGCCGCTCCCGATTCAGCCATTATCTTGCCGAGCATGGTGCCGAGCGCGACGACGATGGCGATGAAACCGAGGGTGTTGCCGACGCCATCCTGGAAGGCTTTGACCGCCTGGAGCGGGGACATCCGCGCGGCGAGTCCCATCGCCAGCGACACGACGACGAGGGCGATGAACGGGTGCAGCTTGAACCGCGCGATGAGCAGGATCAGCGCGATGACTGCTGCCATAGCGAGTGACAGCAGCGCGGTGGTGCTCACCTTGCCGACCGGGCGAGAAGGCCGCTGACGATTTGCCGCGGGGTCTGGGTGGTGTCGACCGCTATCGCGTGCTCTTCTGGGGCCGGCGGTTCGAGAGTCGCCAGCTGGCTGGCCAGCATCGCCGCCGGCATGTAGTGCCCGCGTCGCGCTTGGAGTCTCTGAGCGATGAGATCCTTCGGCCCGTTCAGGAAAACGAATTGGACATCCGGCGCGGCGGCGCGGAGCACGTCGCGGTACTTGCGCTTGAGCGCGGAACACGCGACGACGAGTCCTTTCGCCGCGTGATGGGCTTCTGCCATTCGCGAAGCGAGCGCGCTCAGCCAGCCGGCGCGGTCGTCGTCATCGAGTGGAACGCCGGCCGCCATCTTCCTCACATTCTCCGGCGGGTGGTAATCGTCGCCGTCGACGAACTCGACGCCGAGCTCACGGGCGAGAGCGGTGCCGACGACTGTCTTGCCGGAGCCGGCGACGCCCATCACGACGTAAATCGCTCGACTCACCTCGTCAGAGCTTTCGTGTAGGCATCCGACTGGCCGGGCGCGATGCTGAGATACTTCCAGTCTTTGCCCCGCAGAGATTTGGCGACGTAAACGATCTGTCCGACGTGGTAGCTCGTGTGCGCAAGTGAGCGGTGCAGCGCCTCGTCGACACGCAGCGGCTGGTTGCGGATGGTGATCGTTCGAGCGAGATCACCATCGGTGAGGTTGTCGAGGGTTCCGAGAAGCACGCTCCAGCCTTTCTCCCACTTCTCGCGCAGCTCGGCCGCGCTGACGGTGCGCGGGCGGAACTCGTCCTCGCGCTCGCGCCACGGCTTCTCGCCGTCGGTGGTGAGGAACTGGGTGAATCGCGACTGGAGGTTGCCCGCGACGTGCCAGCACATCACGGCGATCGAGTTACCGCCGTTGGGACCGTCGGTGGACAGGTCGGAGTCGCTCAGCTGGTCGATCGCCGCTTCGGCGAGCGACTTGTAGCGGAGGTACTCGCCGCGAATCGAGTCGATGATGTTTCTCATTGGTCGCCTCTGGCTTGAGCCAGGTAGGCAGCGGTTGCTCCCGTCTTCAGCGTTCGCGATTCGCGGAGACTCATGCTATCCCTCACGCGTTTTCCGAAGGAAGGCGTCGAGATGACCGCGAGCCGCGTCGTAAGTAAAGCCCTGCCGAGCGAAAGTCCTGGCGGCGGTACTCTCCGTATCGCGGAGCAGCCCGAGCAACAGGTGTTCGGCTCCGACATACTCGTTATCGAGTGCCTCCGCCTCCGCGACTGCGAGCTCAACGATTTGCTGTTCCCCCGCGGTCGCCGGTAGCACGACTTCGCCGAACCGCGGGTGGCCGTGCGGCGGTAACGCCTCCTCCAGCTCGTGGCGCAGTCTTCTCAGATTGGCTCCGCCGTCGTGCAGCGTGGCGACAGCCATGTTCTCTCCTTCGCGAAGAATTCCGAGACCGATGTGGGTTGGCGTGACGTCTTCATTCCCGCGACCGGCGGCGATGCCGCGCGCGATTGCCAGCGCGACGTATGCCCGGTTGGTGAATGGGAGAGCAATGGCAGTAGCAGGCATAGCGACTCCGTTCTGACTAGACAAAAAACGGCAGCGATTAAAAGAAATGGCCAATAGTAGCCGGGCCGATGCTGGCAAGCGCGCCGGCTCGCGTGCACATTGATAATATCGTTCACCCTGCGACGTGCTGCAGCGCTGCCGTCCAACCAGCCAGCCCGTATGCGCCCTGCGAATTCATTTCTCCTCGCCACGGTCCTGTCGGCCGTTTCAGTCTTTGTAGCACCGATCGGTGCGCAGCGACCCGCCAGAGACGGCGATGCGCGCCAGTACGCCGATCCACGCACCGGCCCCACCGAGAAACCGCCGCTCCACGCCAGGCATTGGCTCGCGATCACCGGCAAGCCACTTTCGGCGACCGCGGGCGCGCAGATTTTCGCCAAGGGCGGAAACGCCGTCGATGCCGCCGCGGCGATGCTCGCTGCCGGGTGCACGATGTGGGATACGCTCTCGTGCGGTGGTGAAACCCAGGCGCTCATCTATAACCCGCACACCGGCAAAGTCATCGGCATCGATGCGCTGGGTGTCGCTCCCACCGGCGCGACGGCGGCGTTCTATCACAGCAAGGGCTACAAGTATCCGCCCGAGTACGGCCCGCTCGCCGCAGTGACTCCCGGCACGGTTGGCGGTTTGCTGACGATGCTCGCCGAGTACGGCAAGCTGTCCCTGGCGCAGGTGCTGGCGCCCGCGATCCAGATGGCGGATGGCTATCCGATCGAGGCGCAGCTCTCGCGTACCATCGAGTACTACAAAGGCTGGATCAAGAAATGGAAGTACTCACCGTCGATCATGCTCACCCACCAGGGCAGCGCGCGCGAAGCGCCGGAGCCAGGTGAGATCTTCGTGCAAAAGGATCTCGCCGCGACATGGCGCAAGCTGGTGGACGCGGAGCAGCAGGCGCTCAAAGCGGGGAAGACGAGAAAGCAGGCGATCTACGCGGCGTACGACCGGTTCTACAAGGGCGACATTGCCCGCGAGCTCGCGCGTGGAGTGCAGGAAGACGGCGGGCTCATCACGACTCAGGATCTCGCCAACTGGAAGGTGCGCATCGAAGAGCCGCTCCACGTCAGCTACAAGGGCATCGAGGTCTACAAGCTTCCGATCTGGCAACAGGGCCCGGCGATGCTCGAGGCGCTCAACATCCTCGAGAACGCCGACGTCAAGACCATGGGCTACAACACCCCAAGGTACGTGCACCTGATTTATCAAACGATGAGTCTGGCGTTCGCCGATCGCGATTTCTATTACGGCGATCCCTATTTCCCGCCCGCCGAGCCGGTGTCGGGACTCTTGTCGAAGGCCTACGCGAAGACCAGATACGCGCAGATCGACTGGACGAAGAACGATCCGTCGATCAAGCCGGGCGATCCGTATCCGTTCCAGTCCGCGACCAATCCGTACGCGTCGCTGCTCGCGAGCTGGAACATCGCCGCGTTCGCGCCGCCGGACTCGACGCACAGCGGACAGCAAGACGCTGCTCCGACGACTGCGCCGCCGGCGGTGCCTCCGCGAGATTCAGCGTTCATGGTCGCGTTCCACGCCGGGACGACATCGATCGAGGCCGCCGACGAAGAAGGCTGGGTGGTGAGCGTGACGCCGAGCGGCGGTTGGGTGCCGGCGGTGATTGCGGGCCACACGGGAATCGGCCTCAGTCAGCGCGCCCAGAGCTTTGTCACCGACGCCAATGACGGTCCCTTCAACGTGATCGAGCCGGGCAAGCGACCTCGCGTGACCCTCACACCGACGATGGCGCTCAAGAACGGCAAGCCATATCTCGCGTTCGCGGTGCAGGGCGGCGATTCCCAGGATCAGAACCTCCTGCAGTTCTTCCTGAACGTGGTCGAATTCGGGATGACCGTGCAGCAGGCGGTGGAGGCGCCGAACATCAACAGTTACCAGATGCGCTCGTCATTCGGCGATCACGAGGCTCGGCCGGGGTTGCTCGAGGCGGCGACGTCACTCCCGGATTCCGTGCGCACGACGCTGCGATCCATGGGGTACAAGCTGCAATTCGTCCAGCGCAGCTCCGGGCCCATTAACGCGATCCTGTTCGATCAGCAGCACGGGACGATGTGGGGCGGATCGAGCAATCACGGCGAGGATTACGGCATAGCCTGGTAGGCGTCAATCCACCGCGGCAAAAGCGGCGGGGAGTGGTTGCCACTCCTCGCCGCTTTGGTCGGGCTCGGCCGATCTACGCCGATCTACATAGTCGTGTTGTCGATGGTGCTGATCTGACGACGAATTCCCGCCCACGTGTTCTGCACTTGCGCCGACGTGCGAGCGCTTTGCAGCGCCGTATCGACCCGACGCGCAGCACCCGCGAGTGCACGCCCCGCGAGCACCGCCGCGTCGTTGTTGTTGCCGTTGTTGACGATCTGCTCGTAAAGCGCGGCGTTGTCAGCGAACGCCGACAGCGCGAACCAGAGCTCGAGATCGCCCTGCGCATAAGGTCGTGAAGGATTCAGCCGACCGAGCCCAGATACGGAGAGCTCGGAGCGAAGACGTGAAACGAGGCTCTGCGCGTCGCGGCGGACCGTTGCAGCCGCGCTACCCGACAGAACATTTCCGGATAATGACCCGGCGTTGCCGCCGAGGTTAATGCCCAGCATCTGGGCAGTGCGGCCATCAAGATTTCCCGTCGCCTTCAATCCGCGATCGATCTGATACTGGAACAGGGCAGTGCGGGTGTCGCCGTCGAGAACTCCGCTGATGGCGCCGCGGTAGTAGTTCTGCTGCGCCAGCGCGCGCTGTGCCGCACTGATGCGCTCGGCAGCCGTATATATGGTAGAAGCTTCCGTACCGCGCAGCCGCGCCGAGCTTCTCACCGTCACCGGCGTTGCCAGCTCGACGGCGAGCTGGGTGCCCGCGGCGACATTCACATCGCGCCCCTCGGAGAGCAGGTTGCCGAGCGCCGCAAATATGTTGTTGCTGCTGCTGCTGGAGCCCGCGCCCGCGATAGCCGCGCCAATCCCCGTCCGCTCTCCAACCAGCACCACGTGCGCGTTGGGGTCACTGTCGATCTGGCGCCGCTCAGCCGAGTCGGTGCTGGTGAGCTTGCCGTTGATCTGGTAGGTAGCACCGCTTGGCAGAATGAGACGGTCGAAATCCACATCGATTACGCCGGACTGCTGTCGATTGGCCGGCGTGGCCAGAGTGATGGTCCCGCGCACCCGGCTGCCGGCCGGTATCGCCGTGTATTCATCTACACCAATGCTCTCTTCGACGTCGGCATAGAACGTTTGCCCCTTTCTGGCGGACGCCGATTGCAGTGGCGCCGTCGTACGGACGAGTATGACACTGCCGGCGGGAAGAACGACGCGTGATTGGGCCAGCCCCGAAGAGGCAGCGAACACGAGCGCGAGCACCGTCGCCGCCGCCGTCCGAGAGTGTGTTAACCGTATGTACCGCATGAGATCCTCCTCTTGAAAGCTGCTTGAGCCGCAAACAGCACATCTATTCAAGAGGCGTTCCTAAATCAGCGCGCACCGGTCTCCCGGGCGCGACATCTTCTACTGGCTGCCCGTCCGCGACCACGGATACACCGTTCACGATCACGTGCCGGATCCCAACCGGCGGCAGTGATGGCTCGCGATACGTCGAGCGATCCATTACCGCGGTTTGGTCGAAGATGGTGATGTCGGCGTCGGCGCCGACCCGCAACCGGCCCTTGTCCCGCATCGCGGGCACCCGCCGCTCGAGGCGCTGCGCGGGCACCAGCGTCATCTTCCGGATCGCTTCCATCAAGGAAAGCGAGCGCGTCTCGCGAACGTAGCGACCGAGGACCTTGGAGAACGTCCCACACGTCCGCGGGTGTCCGGTGCCGTTCTGCCAGTAGGCGTCGCTCGCAATCATCGTGAGTGGACTCTTTATCGCCGCGGCGACCATCTGCTCGGTGTTCGTATGGACCACTATCGGGCCGCCGATGCTGCTGTACCTGTCAAAGCTCTCCCGATTCAACCGCTCGCCGGTACGCGGCCACTCGAGCTCCGCCAGTCGCTCGTTGGGAGCGGTCCTGTAGATGTCCTGGATGGTCGCTGACTGGATCTCGGTCATTCCGGCCGCGTAAGGATAGGCTTCCGCCGTCACGTCGTGCCCGTCGGCCCGCGCGGCCTCGATCATCGCCAGCATCACCGGGGTTTCGGCAAGCGCCGAGCTGTTGAGATGCACGATCTGCAATGGCGCCCCGGTTTCCGCGGCGAGCGAGAGCGCCTCTCTGAGGCCGTCGACGCCCGGAGTGATGTGCAGATGCACAGGCGTCTTCGTTCGCGCGGCGACCGAGAAAACGGCCAGCAGCTCCTCTCGCGTTGCGGCGGGGGTGTAGGGAAAGCCGGCGCCGATGCAGAGAGCGCCTTCGGCGAGACCGGTCTCGATGCCCTCGACGATTTCGCGAATCTGCGCCGGCGCCGCCACGTCGTAGGCTCCCGCATCCACCGGCATCCAGCCGCCGGAGTCATGCATCACCGACATTCTGACTTTTATGTGGCCGACGCTGACGCCGTAGTTGATGCGCTCGCCCTCGCTTCGCTGGCGGTACCAGGCCGCGACATCCGAGGTTCCGAGCTCGAGCTCGAGCGTCGTCGTGACGCCGTCCAGCGATTGCAGCCGGTACGTCTCGGCTGTCGTTCCGTGTGAGTGCACGTCGATGAAACCTGGCGCGACAATGAGACCGCGCGCATCGATGGTAGCCCGGCCACGAAGGGGTGCCGTCGCGATGGCGGCGATTTTTCCGCCGCGAAGCCCAATGTTTCGCACCGCGTCGAGCCTCGATTCGGGATCGATCGCGTGTCCGCCGGCTATCACGCAGTCGTAGACGATGTCCGTC
>Ga0070680_100002602_pt1 | contig 13362 bp, 16 predicted proteins | sample KBSC73BmetaG_FD_64672 | JGI IMG/M metagenome (GOLD analysis project Ga0070680, IMG submission 64672) | Corn rhizosphere microbial communities from Kellogg Biological Station, Michigan, USA - KBS C7-3B metaG | ecosystem: Host-associated > Plants > Roots > Rhizosphere | place: USA: Michigan...
GACCACTCGCTCGACCGTCAAGCAGGCGCCGTTTACCGCGATGCTTTCACCCTTCTTGAGACCCCGGTACGGTGCCGAGATCAGCAGGTCGACGCCGTTTTTCACGCCGGCTTTCACGTTGTCCTTCACGCCGTTCTTCACTACGCCAGTCGTGTCGATTATTCCGGTAAACATAGCTTTCGGTCCAAGACCAATAATGTATCAGAGCCCAGCGCACGGCGCTCCACGACGACCCAGCGCGGCGCTTCGGCGAGTTTGAAGGCCGGAACGCCCGGAAACGCGGGCACGGCGCCCTCGCCAAGCCACACCGGCGCCTGAATCCAGTAGAGCCGGTCGACGAGGTCCTCGGCGAGCAGCTTGGTGCCGAGCGCGCCTCCTCCCTCGCATAACAATGATTGGATCCCGGCGAGCCGGAGCTGCGCAAACGCCTGGGTCAACGCGTGCGGCCGGAACACCCGGACCCCGTTCGCTTCCAGGACGGAGACGTTCGACGCGGGCGCATCGGGCGACGCGACGACCCAGGTGGGCACTTCGCGCGCGGTCTGCACCAGCGACACGCCGAGATTCAGCATCGCGCGCCGGTCGAACACGATGCGCACCGGCGGCCGGCGCGGCGTGACACCGCCGCGCGCCGTGAGCTGGGGATTGTCGGTGAGTGCCGTGGTGCCGCCGACGGCGATCGCATCGAACCCCGCGCGCAGCCAGTGGACGTACTCGCGCGCTTCTGCTCCCGAGATCCACTGCGAGCTGCCGCCGGAGTCGGCAATGCGGCCGTCGATCGAGGTCGCGAGCTTGAGGGCGACAAATGGCCGGTCGGTTTGCTGGCGGGTCGAGAGGAAGGGGGCGTTCTGAGCTGCGGCTTCCTCGGCGAGGAGACCGATCTGGGTATCGATGCCGGCGCGCTTCAGAATCTCAACGCCCCCACGCGCCTCGAGATCGGGATCGCGCACGGCCGCCACCACATGACGAACGCCCGCGGCCCGGATCGCGTCGGTGCATGGCGGTGTCTTGCCGTGATGCGCGCAGGGCTCGAGGGTGACGACGAGGGTCGCCCCGCGCGCCCTGTCGCCGGCTGCCTTGATGGCGTTGACTTCCGCGTGCGGCCCGCCGAACTCGGCGTGCCACCCTTCGCCGACGACGTCGTCACCGCGGAGCAGCACCGCGCCCACCAGCGGATTCGGGGACACCTGCCCCCACCCCCGCCACGCCAGCTCGAGCGCGCGGCGCATCGCCACTGCTTCGCGCTCGCTATCTCTCTTCAAAGCGTACCGCGGACGCGTGGGGCTTGCGGCTCGCCGCCCGAATCTCGCCGATGAGCCAGGCTGCGACGTGCGTGCGCTCCCCCGCGCGCAGGGCGGCCTCGACATCGTCACGCGCCACGACCGCGATCATCCCGATCCCGAGGTTGAACACGCGCCGCATTTCGTCGCGCCCCACCTGGCCGGCCCGCATCAGCACGCGGAACAGCGGCGGCCAGGGCCAGCTGCCCGCGTCCACGACGGCTTCCGTGCCCGGCGGGAGCACGCGGGTCAGGTTGCCGGGAATTCCGCCGCCGGTGATGTGGGCCAGCGCATGGACACGGTTGAGGATGGGCTTCACCGTCACGGCGTAGCTGCGATGGACGGCGAGCAGCACCTGCGCCACCGTTTGACTCGTTTCGGGAAATGGATCGTGGATGCTCAGCTTCAGCCACTCGAACACGATCTTCCGCGCGAGCGTGTAGCCGTTGGTGTGCAGGCCGGTCGACGCATACCCGATCAGCTGATCGCCCGGCGACACGCGATCGCCATGGATCGCCTGGGCTTCTTCGACCACCCCGACGATGGTCCCGGCCAGATCGTAGTGTCCCGGCGCGTACAACTCGGGGAGCTGCGCCGTCTCGCCACCCGCCAACGTCATGTCGTGCGCGCGACAGGCCCGAGCGATCCCGGAGACGATTCCCGCCGCCACCTCCGGGACCAGACTCCCGGTCGCGATGTAGTCGAGAAAGGCCAGGGGCGTTGCGCCGTGCACGAGGATGTCGTTGACCGAGTGATTCACGAGGTCCTCGCCCACGGTGTCGTGCACGTCGGCGGCCGCAGCAACGAGCACCTTGGTACCCACGCCGTCCGTCGACATTACGAGCACCGGCTCCTTGTAGCCGTCGGGCACGCGCACCATGCCGCCAAAGCCGCCGACCTTGCCGCGCGCGAGCGCGGTGCGGGTGTTGCGGACCAGCTCGGCGATGCGGCGCTTGGCCTCCTCGGCGGTGTCGAGACTGACGCCGGCGGCGGCGTATTTGCTCATTCTTCGCCGTCCAGCAAGAAATGCACGAGGTCACGAAAGGCCTTCACCCGGCCGCGCACTTCCTGGAGGGTGACCTGCTCCAGGCGCTGCACGCCGAACGCCTCGACGGCGAGCGACCCCATGGCCGAGCCGTAGACCATCGCGCGCCGCAGGTTCGGGAATCCGAGATCTCCCGTCCGGGCCACGTAGGCCATGAAGCCGCCCGCGAACGCATCGCCCGCGCCGGTGGGATCAAAGACCTCCTGCAGCGGATAGGCGGGCACTTTGAAGATCGTGTCGCGATCGACGAGCAGGGCACCGTGATCGCCCTGCTTGATCACGACCATCTTGGGACCGCGGCCCAGAATCCAGTGCGCCGCGCGATAGATATTCCAGTCGCCCGACAGCTCGCGCGCCTCGGAGTCATTCACCATCAGAATGTCGATGTGACGCAGCAGCTCGAGCAGCAGGTCCTTCTTGCCCTGAATCCAGTAGTTCATCGTGTCGCAGGCGACGAGCGTGGGATCCTTCACCTGGTCGAGCACGCCGAGCTGCAGCTCCGGATCGATGTTGCCGAGGAATACGTACTTGGCGTTACGGAATTTCTCGGGAATGCGTGGCCGGAAGTCGGCGAACACCCCGAGCCGCGTCTCCAGCGTTTCGCGGCTGTTGAGATCGTAGGAGTAGCGCGCCTTCCACCGGAACGACTCGCCTGGCTGGCGCTCCACACCCGCCAGATCGACGCCGCGCTTGGCGAGCGCGGTCAGGTGCGATTCGGGAAAATCGCTCCCGACGACGCCGACGACCTGCACCGGATGCAGCACCGCGCCGGCCATGGAGAAGAACACGGCGGCGCCGCCGAGCGTGTCGGCGGTTTCCCCGAAGGGCGTGATCACCGAGTCGAGCGCAATCGAGCCGACGACGAGCAGACCCACGTCACATCCGTTCCGGGGCGCGAATCCCCAAAAGAGTGAGACCGTTCGCCAGCACCTGGCGCACCGCGCGCGCGAGCACGAGCCGCGCCGCTTCCTCCGGCTCGCCCAGCACGCGGTACTTGTGATACCACGCGTGCGCGATCCGGGCCAGCCCCTCGAGATAGCCCGTGATGCGGTGGGGCTCGTACGCGGCCGCCGCGCGCCGCACGACATCGGGAAACTCCGCGATCTCCTTGATCAACTCGAGCTCCTCGGGCTGCGTCAACACCGAGAGATCGACGCCCGCGACGGTCACGCTTTCCGGCCCTCGCGCGGCGACGCGGAAGATGCCCGACATGCGCGCATGCGCCATCTGGACGTAGAAAACGGGGTTCTCGTCCGTCTGGCTCTTCGCCAGATCGACGTCGAAGACGAACTGGGAACGCCCTAGCTTCATGAGAAAGAAGTACCGCGCCGCGTCGACGCCGGTCTCCTCGAACAAGTCGCGCAGCGAGACGTAATCGCCGCTGCGTTTGGAGAAGCGGATCTCCTCTCCGCCCCGCGTCACGCGCACCAGCTGCACGATTTCAACATGGAGAAAGTCCTGCGGGTAGCCGAGCGCCTGCAGCGCGGCGCGCATACGCGGGATGTAGCCGTGGTGGTCGGCGCCCCACACATCGATCGCCTTCACGAAGCCGCGCTCGTGCTTGTCGCGATGATAGGCGATGTCGGGCACGAGATAGGTGAATGTGCCGTCGCTCTTTCTCAGCACACGATCCTTGTCGTCCCCGAGCGCGGTCGCCCGGAGCCACAGGGCGCCGTCGGCGTTGAAGGTATGACCCTTGGTGGCAAGCTCCGCGAGCGTCGCATCGATCAACCCGCGGTCGTAGATCGACGATTCGTTCGTGACAACGTCGAAGCGCACGCCAAACTCCGCGAGATCGGCGTCCTGCTCCGTGCGCTGCGACCGTACGCCGATCTCGCGAGAGCGACGAATCCCCTCGGCCTCCGGGACGTCGGCGAACCGCTTCCCTTCCTTCTTTAAGATCTGCTGCGCCAGCTCGGTGAGGTACTCGCCCTGATAGCCCCCTTCGGGAAGCGTCGCCTCCCGGCCGGCAGCCTGTTGCACCCTCGCCCACAACGATTGCGCCAGCTTGTCGATCTGGGCGCCGGCGTCGTTGACGTAGAACTCCCGCGTGACCCGCCATCCCGTCCATTCGAGCAGCGCCGCAATGCCATCGCCCAGTGCGGCCCCGCGCCCATGGCCGACATGCAGCGGTCCGGTCGGGTTCGCGGAAACGAACTCCACGTTCACCTTCTGCTGCTTGCCCACATCGCTCCGGCCGTAGTCCTTGCCGGCCGCGATGATGGCCGGGAGAACGCCGACCACCTCGTCGTCGGCCAGAAAGAAGTTGATGAACCCCGGCCCCGCAATCTCCGTCTTGCTGACGAGTCCGGAGGGGAGCTCGAGGTTGGCGACCAGGCGCTCCGCAATCGCGCGGGGCTTCTGGCCGAGCGTCTTCGCGAGCGCCAACGCGAGATTGGTGGCGAGGTCGCCGTGGGTCGGATCGCGAGGCCGCTCGAGGGCAACCTCGACATCGGGCGCGCCCAGTTTCGACGCAGCCTTCGCCAGCGCCGCGCGGATGCTATCGGGAGCCGTCACTTGTCGGAGCTGGAGTCTTTCTTGGCCTTCGGTTTCAACTCGGCGGGCTTCTCGGACTTGTCGGCGTGGTGGGCCTTCTCGGCTGTCTGGTCGGCTTTTTCAGTGGTGCCGGCGGGCCGTTTGTAATCGGTCGCGTAGAAACCGGAGCCCTTGAAGACCAGTCCCGCCCCGCCCGAAATCTGGCGCTCCGCGCGCTTGCCGCACACAGGGCACTTCGCGTGGCGGCGGCTCGTGATGCGGGAGAATCTTTTTTCAAAGAGGTGCCCGTTGGGGCACTTGTATTCATAGGTTGGCATCGGTCGCAAATCTAATGACCGCCCCCGTCCTTGCGCTTCCGCACGAATTGCAGCGCCCCTGAGGGGCAGCGCATCACCTGCGCCGCCACGACATCCGGAGGCTGGAGCTCTGGGCGTACCCAACGCTTCCGCTTGATGTCGAAGACATCGGGCAATCCCATCAGGCACACGCCGGAATGAATGCATACGTCGGGATCGAACGTCACTGTGATCTCTTCAGCTTCGTACGTCTGTCTGCGCTTGGGCATGGTCCCGCCTAGTTCGGTATCACGGGCAACACGACATGGGACGGCGATTTCGTCGAACGCCAGATCCGGTGCGTTCGTGCCTTGTAGTCCGCCGGCGCCGCCGTGAAGATGTTCGGCACGAACGTCTGCGGGTTCCGGTCGTACAGGGGGAACCAGGTGCTCTGCACCTGCACCATGATGCGATGGCCCCGCTGAAAGCGGTACGTCTGCGGCGGAATCTGGACGGTGTATTCCGCGACCTGGTTCGCGGCGATGGGCTGCGGCCGCTCGTAGCTCTGGCGGTAACGGCCGCGCATGATCTCTCCCGCGACCATCAGCTCATAGCCGCCCATGCGTCGATCGCCTTCCGCGGTGTCGGGATAGACGTCGATCAGTTTCACGACCCAGTCGGCGTCGGTCCCGGTCGTCGACGCAAACAGCTTCGCGCTCAGCGGTCCGGCAATGACGATGTCCTCCGTGAGCGGCTCCGTGCTCCAGGTCAGCACGTCCGGCCGTCCCTCCACAAATCGCTGATCCATCGCCTGCCACTGGTTCCACTGCGATCCGCGCGAATAGGTGACTTCTATGGGGCGGGGACGATACGGCACCGGATGCGCCGGGTCAGACACGTACGAGTCATACGCTCCGGTCCCTGCGCCGCCTGGTGCGTTGAACGACAGTCGCCCATTGGCCTGGAAGTACAGATTCCTCGGCGTCATGCTCTTCGGCGGCCAGGCGTCGAACCGCCGCCAGCGGTTCGAACCACCTTCAAACACGAGCGCTTCGGGGAGATCGAGCGGACCACGGTCCTTCAAGTAGAAAGCGAAGAACGGCGCCTCGACTTCGCGCCGGTACCAGACCCCGGTCGAATCGCCGAACTGCACGCGCGAGAGGCTGAAGCCGGATCCATACCAGCCCCCGTGATTCCAGGGACCCATCACGATCCGGTTCATGTTCTTGCCGGCGACCGTGTCGAATTTTTCGAACGCGGCATAGGTCGCCGGCGGACCGAAAATGTCTTCTTGATCGTACCAGCCACCCACCGTCAACACGGCGACGGGCGTCGCGTGAATGCGTCGTTGGGTGGCGCGCGATTGCCAGTACTCGTCGTAGCTCGGATGCGCGACGAACGCATCCCACGACGTCCACGAGCGGCGCAGGAGACGCGGGATGTTCGAGAGCACCCCCATGCGCCGATACCAGTCGTACATGTCGTTCACCCCGACGTCGAAGTCTCCGACTTCCATGCCGTAGGTGTACTCGACGCCGTAGCTCTGCCGGAATGCGCCCTGATGGAAGAAGTCGTCACCCATCCACGTGTCCGTCATCGGCGCCTGCGGAGATACGGCGCGCATCGCGGGATGACCGGACAGCCCCTGCATGGTCGCAAGCCACCCCGGGTAGGAGATGCCGAGGCCCCCCGCCCGTCCATTGTTGTTCGCGACGTTGTGGATCAGCCATTCGACGGCGTCGTAGGTGTCGCTGGCTTCGTCGAATCCTGCGGTATCGCCCGGCGCGCGGAGCGGACGGTTCATCAAATACTCGCCCTGCGACTTTCCCCGTCCGCGGATGTCCTGAAAGACGAAGATGTACCCGTCCGCGGCGAGGAATCGATACGCCCCCGGAAACCGGCTCGCAGACCCCTCGGCACCGTACGGTGTGCGCACCATGAGGATCGGCAGCGGCGGACCGCTCTCGTAGCCGCGGTGTGTGACAATGATCGTGTTCAACCGCACCCCATCGCGGAGCGGCACCATCTCCGTGCGCTGGACCCACGCGGAATCGGTTGTCGGTGTCTGCGCGGCTGCCGATGTGGCGAGTACCGTGAATGCGAGCAAACGTAGGCGCATGGAGCCTCAGTGACGCTTGAAGTACTGCACGGCGCGCTCGTGCTTCTCGGCGGCTGCACGACTCGAAAACGTGCCGAGGTTGCGGCGCTTGCCCGTACGCGGGTGCTTCTTTTTCGAATACAGGCGGTATTTACCGGATTTCAGTTTGCGAATCATGCCTAGAGGATGAACGCTACTCCAGTCAGGACTGCGGCCGCAAGAAAGGACTTGAGGTAGACCGCGCGGGCCTGACGGCTGATTCGGGCGCGTTCGACAGGATCATCGATCGCTTCCGAACCCGCATCCATGTCGCGCTGACCGCGCGCCGCGAGCCGCACTCACGTCTTGTCGCGCGCCTGGAAATACCCTAGCGCCGCCACAAAGAGGGGGAGGAAAAGCGCCAATCGCCAGCGAGGGGGTGGGGGTGCCCCGCTGGCGATCAGCCAGTATGCGGCTATGACACTGATTCCAAACGCGATGAGGCCAAAGCTCAGTCGCCGCTTGCGCCCACGCGGGCCGATGTTGGCAACGCGTGTCGATGCCACCGCTCAGCGCATCTGCGAGGAGCGCGCCGGTGGAGGGGCGGAAGCCGCGGGCGGTCCGGCCGCGGCGCGGGCAGCCTTGATTGCCAGGAGCCCTCGGACAATGAAGAACGCGCCCAGGGCGTCAAAGAACACGGTGAGTACGCTGAAGTCGCCGTGGAATACGGAATCCCCGCGTACCAACCCGATGGCGATGATAACCACGCCCCAGAAGATGCTCCGCATGACCTGCTCCCTGGTTCGAGGAGCTACCAATGTAGCAGATCTTCTAAATCCAAGTGGGAAAAGGACTAATGCCGTACGAGATACGCCATAAATCGGCTATTGGAGTATTAGCTGAGGATGTTTGCCCCTACAATCTCACGGAGCACATATGCGCATCCTGAAGAAGCTCATGGCTACCGTATCGGCGTTGATGCTGGTGACAGCAACGCGCGCCGTTGCGTTAGTACAACAGGCCAAGATCGAGGTCACCACGAGCGACCGTCACGCTGCCTGGTACACGCAACCCGTTTGGATTGCGATTGGCGTGATCGCGTTGATTCTCATTGTCGTGCTGATCTCGATGGCGGGCCGCGGCCGCGATACGACGGTCGTGAAGTAGCTTGTCGCGCGGGGTCGCTATCCTGGGCCCCGCGCAACCCGCAGCTCCACCCACGCCACTTCGCGCGCCTCGATCACGCGGCGTACTTGCCGCTCCCGCTCGGTCAGTGCACCGCCGCCAGTTTTGACTTCCAGAAACACCACCCGCTGTACCTCGCCCGCTGAGAGGCCGTCAAACACCACGAGATCCACGGGACTGCCCAGAAAACGCGCGTCCTTGGGATTGAAGCCGAACTCCGGCAGATAGGGCACCAGTTGTTCGTGCACCTTGCCCGCTGTCACGGCGAGGCTGCGCTGCACGGCGTTTTCTCGGATGGCGGCGGTGTACCGCAGCTTCCAGATCACAAAGTACAGCCACGCCACGACGATCCCGATCGCAATTCCGAGCACCAGATCGAATCGACTGGATACCACACTCACCTCCGTCGCGACGCTTCGAGTACGTAGACCAGCATACGCGCGGGCCGGCCATCCGGTTCGGGCCGACCCGCGATTTCGCCCGTGTACACAAAGCCGGCATTCAGCGCGACCTTCTGGCTTGGCACGTTGCGCGCGTGGACGTGGATCTCCACACCCGATAGCGGCAGGTGCTCCAGCGCGGCGTGCGCCAAGGCGCGGACGGCTTCGGTGGCATATCCCTGCCCCGCGGCGGAGGTGCGAATCCAGTAGCCGATCTCGCGACGGGTGCGATCTGCGAGCCGAGCATGGAGTCCAACGGCCCCGACGTACGCGTCGCTGTGGCGGTCCCAGATGAACAGCCCGCAATCCTCGCCCGCGTGGAACGCGGCCAGCGCGTTGGTCAGATGCTCGCGTGTTTCGTCAACCGACGGCAGGTGGTCCGCCCAGGGCAACCACCGGGAGAGCTCTGGGAAAGAATCACGGATGGCCGCGTTGACGACCTCGGCGGAGACCGGATCGGGCGCCCGCAGGGTGAGACGCTTCGTATGGATCGGGACTATTGCTTCGATCGTTCAGTATTCGCTACGGAGCGACGCCTGCCAAGAGGGCCTGGCCCGCGAGTCAGGGATAGGGATGCACTTCCCTCCACTGCTGCAGACGCGGCTGGACCTTTGCCGCAAGACGCATCGTCCCCGCCAGGAGCAGGAGGAAGAGCAGCACCGTCGCGAACTGCCGCGGGCGCCACCGCGTAATTGGCGGCGCAAACCCGGCCAGCCCCAGCGCCGCGGCCAGAACAATGACGGCGTCAAAGCTGGCTCGCTGCCAATAGTCGCCGTTCAGATGCAGCCACATCCCGAACTCGTCGAAGGTGAGACCCAGGCCAAGCCCGTAGACGACGGCGGCGGCAGGCGCGGCCGGTCCCGGCGTAAAGAGCAGATACGCCCCCACCCCGGCCAACAGGAAGATGCCGTAGTTCAGATGATGGACGTGCGTGCCGCGGACGTGCAGGTACACGTCCGGGAAGTCGTGCAGCATGATCAGGATGCTGAGCATTCGAGAAACCAGAAAGGAAATCAGGAGGCTCCAGAGGACGAGCCTGGCGAGCGGGCGGGCGTTGGGGGGGAGCATGGCTCCCAGCAAGACCCCGCAGGGGTCTCAAACGTCAACGGTCGGACGGTTGGACGGTTGGACGGTTGCTGCCGTCACCTTCCAACCGTCCAACCTTCCAACGCATCTAGAATTCGAGCTGACTCAGGTACTTATAGCTCGTCGCAATGTCCTCAAACGGCTGCGGCGGCTGATCGTGCTCCACAAAGAAGTGCTTGATGCCCGCCTGGTCCTTCTTCGCGAAGATGCGCTTCCAGTCGATGCTTCCCTGGCCCACGTCAGTCATCTTGTGGTCGGGCGCTCCGGCGGAGTCTTTCACGTGCACCAAGGGGACGCGGCCGGGCCACCGCGAGAAGTACCTCAGCGGATCCTGCCCGCCCTTGGTGATCCAGTAGAGATCGATCTCGAGCTGCACGAGCTTGGGATCGGTGTTCTGGAGCAGGACGTCGTATGGGACCTGACCGTCGATCTTGGGGAACTCAAAGTCGTGGTTGTGATAGGCGAACTGGATGCCTGCATCCTTGGCCATCTGCCCGGCCTGGTTGAACGTCGCCGCAACCTTTTTCCAGTCGTCGAGCGTCTTGCGCTTCTCTTCGGGAATCCACGGCGCGACGACGTAGTCGTGCCCGATCGCCTTGGCGGTATCGAGCGATTTCTTCCAGCTGTCCGCGTCCACGAACCCCATGTGCGAGGACGGCGCGGAGAGGCCGTGTCGCTCGAGGATCGCCTTGACGTCCGCGGGCGTGTGATCGAAGTATCCCGCGAACTCGACTTCTTTGTAGCCGATCTGCGCTATGCGGGCGAGCGTGCCTTCGAAGTCCGCCTTCATCTGGTCGCGTACCGTGTACAGCTGAATGCCGACCTTGTCGATACGGGCGGCGTGCGACGTACGGCAGGCGGGGGGCAGGACAGTCGTCAGCGCGATCGCGCCAGCAGTGCCGAGGAATTCTCGCCGGTCCATCACAACTCCCTCCGTTTCATTGCGTCCACGGCATAGGCCGCGGCGCGCGCGGTGAGCGCCATATAGGTGATAGAAGGATTCTGACACGCCGTCGACGCCATGCAGGCACCGTCGGTGATGAACAGATTCGGAACGTCCCACGACTGATTGTGCGCGTTGAGCACCGACGTCTTGGGATCCTTGCCCATGCGCGCGGTGCCCATCTCGTGAATGACGAGCCCGGGCGGATTATTGCTCGTGAACGGCTGAATCTCGTGCGCGCCGGCTTCGGCGAGCATCTCGGCCGCGGAGATCGACATGTCGTGCACGAGGGCCTTCTCGTTTTCCCCGTACGCGCAGCTGATGCGCGCGGCGGGGATGCCCCAGGCATCGACCTTCGCTTTGTCGAGCTCGACGAAGTTTTTCTCATCCGGCAGCATTTCGCCGAAGCCATAGAACGAGAAGCCCCACGGACCCGGTTTGCGCAGCGAGGTCTTGAAGTCCGCACCGAAACCGGCCTGCTCGGTGCCCCGGCCCCAGTCGGACCGGCCGCCGCCGCCCTGAAACCCGTAACCGCGCACGAACGACGACTTCCCTTTGCCGATGTTGCGGAAGCGCGGGACGTAGATGCCGTTCGGGCGGTTGCCGATCGAGTCGCGATCCGCCGGCGCGTCGATGCGGCCGCTCGCGCCGCCGCCCATCACGTGGTCCATGAGGTTCTTGCCGACCTGCCCGCTCGAGTTCGCGATGTTCGAGAGCAGGAGAATGCGCGCCGATTCGATCGTGGAGGCGCACAGGAAGACGATGCGCGCGCGGAACTCGATGGCCTTCTTGGTTTGGCCGTCGATGACCCGCACCCCGGTCGCGCGTCCCGTCTTCTTGTCGACCATGATGCTCTGTACCACGCTGTAGGGCCGCAGGGTGAGACGACCTGTCGCCTGCGCCGCGGGCAGCGTGGCGTTCACGCTCGAGAAATAGGACCGCGTGATACAGCCGCGATGACACGGACCGCAGTAGTGGCACGCCGCGCGGCCGTTGTGGGCTTCGGTCAGTACCGCGCAGCGGCCGATCGTGACAACGCGCTCGCCGGGCCAAGCCTTCCCAACCGCGTCACGCACCATCTCCTCGGCACAATTGAGCGGCATCGGCTTGAGGAACTGGCCGTCGGGGAGCTGCGGCAGCCCTTCCTTTTGGCCGCTGATGCCGACGAACCGCTCGACGTGATCGTACCACTGCGCGATGTCGGCATAGCGGATCGGCCAATCCACCCCGATGCCTTCGCGGGCGTTTGCCTCGAAATCGAGATCGCTCCAGCGATAGACCTGCCGCCCCCACATGATCGAGCGCCCACCCACCTGACGGCCGCGGATCCACGAGAACGGCTTGCCGTCGGGTGTCGTGTAGGGGTTTTCGAGATCATTGACGAAGAACTTCGAGGCCATCTCATCGCAGGCGTAACACTGTTGCTGGATCGGTTGGGTCTTCGCGAGGGTCTTCCGATCCCCCATGCCGCGGAACTTCATCTCCCACATCGGCACGTGCTCGACGTAATCCTTCTCAGGCGTAATCGGCCGGCCTGCTTCGAGAACCAGCGTCTGCAGGCCGCGCTCGGTGAGCTCCTTCGCCGCCCAGCCGCCCGAGATGCCGGACCCGACCACAATGGCATCGTAGGTTTTCATTGGTCGAGGGTGTAGCAGGGTTCGTAGCGACCCGGCACGACGCGGTAGTGCAGCTCGGCCGTCGCGCCGACTTCCGACGTGTAGTAGCCGGTCAGCGTCAGCCACTTCATCGCCTGGAAGAAATTCTTCGAGGTATCGCTCTTGGTATCGCGGAGCCGCGCCAGCTCGTAATCGAGATCCTGCAGGATCTCCGACTGCTGCGCGGGCGTGCAGGCGATGAAGTCCTTGGTGAACGCTGCGCGAGACCGCTCGTCCACATTCGCCAGCCCTTCGGTGAAGAACTTTCGCTGATCATCGTCGGCCCATTCGGCGAGCATGACGTCGATGAACGCCGGGACACCGGCGTCGCGGGCTCCCGGCGTGTCGGTCTTGGGAATGATCAGCTCGGCAATGGTGGCAACGGTTTCATTCTGCTGGGACGTCAGCGTTCGCAGCGTTCCAGCCTGCGCACGCTTGTGGACGGCGCGCCCCATCGCGAGCAGCTCGTCGGGGAGGGACGAGAGGGCAGCCGTCCCGGCGAGCAGGCCGAGCATTTCACGCCGGTTCATCAATGATTCCTCGTTGAATCGGTTGCTCTAACTTGGCACGCAACACGAACCGCAGCGAGGGGTTCTTTAGCGGACCTATGCCCGGATCAAAACGGGAGGTTCGTTCCCACCATCAGCGTAGTTGTGTGTAGCCCCTGGAACCGGCGGATTTCTACTTGGAACATGCGGCGAGCAATGCGAGCGCGGAGACCAAGCCCGAACGGGAAGACGATGTCACCCGACGTGCCCGAGGTGGATGTGCCGGTGCCGGAGGGAAAATAGAAGCTCGATGAATGCCGCCATGACTGGCGCGCCAGGGCGCCCACCGTGAGGTACGGGGCGAACCGTGCCCGCGGAAATGGACTCAGCGC
>Ga0070680_100002606_pt1 | contig 13356 bp, 6 predicted proteins | sample KBSC73BmetaG_FD_64672 | JGI IMG/M metagenome (GOLD analysis project Ga0070680, IMG submission 64672) | Corn rhizosphere microbial communities from Kellogg Biological Station, Michigan, USA - KBS C7-3B metaG | ecosystem: Host-associated > Plants > Roots > Rhizosphere | place: USA: Michigan...
GTCTGTTCGTTGTCGAGTACGAACGTACGACCAAGTAGTGGATTAACTCCGAGTGCCTGGAAGTAATTCCCGGTTACAAGGGCAGACTGAAGGCGTTCCGGCTCGCCACCACCGGTTAAGTTGATCGCGAAAGGAATCGTGCCCATCGCTGCGAACTGCTCGAATGACTTGTTCTGTTGGCGATAATCGAGGAAATCAAGGGGAGCCACACTTGCGCGATTTCCACCTTGCCGGATGTTTCCCCACATCCAGACAAGACGATCGGGATCTTTGAATGGCAATGGTTGAACCAGCACTGCATTCACAAGACTGAAGATGGCCGTATTGGCGCCAATCCCCAGAGCCAGTGCGATTAACGCGACTAACGTGAAACCTGGTCGCTTCCACAAGCCTCTGAATCCGTAGCGAATGTCTCTGAATAGTGTGTCCATAGTCACTTTCCGATCTCTGCCTGATGTGATGTCCGACGAACTTTAGTTTGTCGATGCTGCCATTCACGCACCACAATGTTTCAACGGGCTCGAATTCGAACACCCGACAAACTAAAGTTCGTCGAACTTCAGTCTGAGATCTGAGATCTATTCATATCTAAGCGCCACCAACGGATCGACGCTGGCTGCGCGACGCGCAGGCAAATAAGTTCCCAACAACGCTGTCGTAACCAACAGTCCTGCACTAAAGACGAAAGTCATCAGATCAGTTGGGGTCACACCAAACAATAACGATGACATCAATCGTGTCAGAAAATAGGAAGCTGCAATTCCAAGGGCGACGCCAATGGTCGTAAGTACAACGCCTTGTTTGATGATCATGTAAAGCACGTTTTGCTTCTGCGCTCCCAAAGCCATGCGAATACCAATTTCATGTGTGCGTTGCGCGACGGAATAGGAAATCACTCCGTAGATCCCAATACACGCCAACAACAAAGCCTGAAGCGCAAATAGACCAACTAAAGAAGTCCGGAAGCGTTGTTGGGACATTGCAGCGGACATTCGTTGATCCATTGTCGCTATGTCGGCAATGGGCAATTGCGAATCAAGCTGTTGCATTTCGCGGCGAATCGCCGAAGTCAGGGTGAGTGGAGCCACGTCGGTCTTAACAATTAACGATGCTCCCCATGCTGTCGTCTGCGAGGCAGACAAGTAGAGTGCGGGTTGTACCTCCTGAGACAGTCCGTTGTATTTAACGTCCGCAACAACGCCGACTATCTCGTGCCACTGCGGTTCTTTCTCACTACCCAAATTCAGACGCTTGCCGATCGGATCTACCGGACCAAAGAACGTCCGGCGAAAGGTTTCATTTATCAGAGTTACTTCGGGCCGACCCGAGATATCACCATTGTCGATAAAACGACCGCTACGCAATTGGATACTCAAGGTCCTAAAGTAATCAGGACTGACGCTTATGAAGTATGCAATCTTTGGCTCATCACTGGCGGCAGGCGCATTCCCCTCGATAGTAAAGTTACTCGAATAGTCAGTAACGTCGGGTGGCAGACTCGTGCTTATGGCAGCGGCGCGCACACCCGGCAGAGCTCGAACCTTCGTGAGTAATCCGGAATAAAACTCCTGTACTTGTTGCTCCTCCTTGTACTTTTGACCACGCAACTGAGTTTTCATGGTCAGCACTTTGTCGGTATCGATACCTACATTTACGTGCTGCAGTCTCCACAAACTCCTAATTAGCAAACCTCCGCCAACAACCAGGATTACGGCCAAAGCCATTTCGGTAACGACGAATGTGTTACTCCAAAGCTTGTGCGCTTTCGTTTCAGTAGTGCGAGTACCCGAGAAGTTCAGGACCTGACTCAGTCTAGGAGTTGAGAATTGAACGGCGGGCATCAAACCAAACACGATTCCCGCACAGATTGACATTCCCACCGACCACAGGAGAGCAAATGAATCCAACTTGATGTGGTCTAATCGTGGAAGATTCTCAGGCGCGAATCTTTCAACTAAGGAAACGCCCCAAAACGCCAAAACAATTCCAACGGCGCCGCCGAGTAATGCGAGAACGACACCCTCAGTGAGAAGTTGTCGCACGATGTCACGTTGACGTGCACCAAGAGCTCTGCGAATCGACATCTCATTGAGCCGTGAAGCTCCGCGCACTAAGGTGAGATTCGCCACGTTTACCGACGCGATGATAAGTACTAACGTCACTGCCACCAGCAACGCCAGCAATGCGGTTCGCACCTCGCCGACTATGAAGTCATTGACGGAAAGAATGTTGAATTTGAGCTTTCCACCATCAAAGGAGGAAGTAATCGATTGGTTTTCCAGCCTGGCCTGCTGAACATCGATCCCGGCCCGAAGTCGCGCGACACCTGTCAGGAAATATGGACCGCGTCTGGTCGGCTGTCCGAGTTGAATGGATCTCCAGAACGAAATGTCCTTGTCAGGAAAGTTCAGTCGCGGAGGAAGAATGCCAACGATTGTCGTGGCTTCACTGCTCAAATTGATGGTCTTGCCGATAATGCCGGGGTCAGAGTTGAAATGACTTCGCCAAAACGCATCGCTGATTAAAACAACCCGCGGAGCTCCAACCATCTCATCGGCAGGCATCAGATCTCGGCCCAACTGTACGCTTAGCCCCAGGGTAGACAAGAGATTTGATGTCACGCCGACGCCAAATAACCGTTCAGGGTCACTTGCGCTGACGTAATTGAAAACTCCCTTCTGATATGCGGAGATCGAATCGAACGATCTCGATTGGGCACGCCAATCGTTGAGGTCGGAAACCGGCAACGGTGTTCGATCACCGCCCGCAGCCTCGGCGCCGTTGAGCCAGACCATGACAACGTGCTGCGGGTCTTTGAATGGTAATGGTCTTAGAAGCACTCCATTAACGACTGCAAAGATGGCAGTGCTCGCACCAATACCAAGCCCAAGGGTGAGAATAGCTATAAGCGAATAGCTTGGCTGCTTTATCAACATTCTGATGGCATAGCGCAGATTGTTAAGCATGTTCCCTCACTGCTCTTTGTTCTTTCGCCTTTGGTGTTCGGTCCGGTGTCTGGCAGCGACAAAGATCAAAAACACTATTCATATCTCAACGCCACTAACGGATCGACACGCGTGGCCCGGCGCGCTGGCAGGTAACACGCGAACGTCGCAACGGCGATAACGAGTACAGAGACAGACATAAAAGTCGTTATGTCCGTCGGGCTAACGCCGAAAAGCAAACCAGTCATCAAACGCGTCAGCGCGAACGCGCCGACCGCACCAATCGCCACACCTGCCAACGCCAGGATCAGACCGTGCCCTACAATCAATTTAAAGACGTCCTTTCGCTGCGCTCCCAATGCGAGACGAATCCCGATCTCACGGGTCCGCTGGGCAACGGAGTAATTGATCACACCAAACACTCCAATGCTGGCGAGTATCAATGCCAAAGAAGCAAATATTCCTAGTAACAACGCATTGAAGCGTTGGCCCGCAACCGAGTTTGAAAAGACCTGATCCATCGTAGTGATCGTGACGGGCAGTTCCTTATCGATTTGCTTAATTTCCTGGCGCGCAGCGCCACTCAACTGAAGTGGATCAATTGAGGTGCGCATCATTACAGCCAGGGTGCTGCTGGGTTCCTGCAGATCCGAGAGATAAATTTCCGGGTTTGGCTTCGCGTTAAGACCTGTGTGATGAACATCTCCGACCACGCCAACGACACTGAGCCATGGACTCGCAATGATGCGCAGCCGTCTGCCTAACGGATCTTCGTTGGGCCAGTACTGCCTGGCCATCGCTTCATTGATAATCACTGTCGGGATAGCTTGTGGATCTTTAAAATGCGCCGGATATGGCTGTTGGTCGTAGTAGCGCATAACGGGCAGCGCTACGCGAGCGTCCGCGCCCGTGAAGAACCTTCCCTTCTTCAGAGGGATCCGAAGTGTCTGGAAATATTCGTTGGTAACGATTCGAATAGCAGCTTGTTGCTGATCACCTGCCGGCGGATCGGGACGGCCCTCAATCGCAAATCCTGACCAATTGTCTCCAGGACTTAAGGGTGTTTGAGACGTTGCTCCAACACTCTCAACACCTGGTAGATTTCCAAGTCGAACTAAAAGCTCTTCATAAAATGCCTTTTGCTTTTGAGGTTCTGCATATTTTGCTCCTGGCAGCGCGAGGTCCAGACGTAAAACCTGATGCGGATCGAAGCCGGGATTAACCCGCACCAGCTGCACAAAACTCTTCAGCATCAGTCCGCCACCGACGAGAAGGACCACTGCCAGTGCCACTTCCATGACTACCAGGGCATTGCCAAGGCGACGACGTGCGGATGAAACCGACCCCCTCGCGCTATCAATCAACCCCTGATACAAATGCGGTTCGGAACTACGCCATGCCGGCGCAATTCCAGTAAGCAGTCCCGTTAACAATGAAAAACCTAGAGTCGCTAACAGCACTCGATTATCTAAACCGACTTGATCCAAACGACGCAGGTTGATAGCTGTTGACTTCTTGATCAGGTCTACAATCCAAACGGCTGACAACAATCCAAGACCACCGCCTAAAACGGCTAATAGAAGACTCTCAGTCAATGTCTGCCGGACCAAACGCCAGCGACCTGCGCCCAACGCAGTTCTGATTGCCATCTCCTTTTGACGAATTGCGGCTCGAGTGAGCAAAAGATTGGCGACGTTTGCACACGCGATGAGCAATACAAATCCGACGGCGCCGAATAGCGTCAATAGTGCCAGGCTCGAGTCACCAGTGACGTCTGCATGAATTGGCAACGCATGAACGAAGTGTCCCGTGTTTTCCTGAGCCATTGCTTGTTCGAGTTGACTTGAAGCGAGCGTGAGGTCTGCCTGCGCCTGATCAAGTGTGACTCCCTGCTTCAGTCGTGCTACTACCCCGTGACTATGCTTGCCAACTTTCTGAACCTCGCCTCGCAAGTCGATGGGCAAGATCACGTCAGGCATCAGCTCGAGTGTCGGCATTACACCGACGACCGAGTAACTTTCATCATTCAGGCTAATGCTTTGACCGATGACGTTTCGAGCAGCGCTGAAACGTTGCCGCCAGAGCTTCTCACCAAGAACTACGACCTTTGCACCGCCTCCCTGATCTTCCCCAGATACAAAACCGCGGCCGAGAAACGGCGGCACGCCGATCACGGCAAAGAAGTCGGTTGAAACACGTGCGACATCAACAATGGCCGGATCACCTCGACCCGTGAGTGTCAGACCATCTGGTTGAATCAGAGATATCGCGTCAAACGAATGCGTATGTTGTTGCCAGGCAGCGAACTCATGACCTGATACCGGCAAGTTGGCTTCACCTGAATTCGCACGCCGTTCGTAGATCGAAACCAACTGCTCGGGATTTTTGAATGGGAGCGGCCGCAGCAATACGGCGTTAACCACACTAAAGATTGCAGTGTTGGCACCAATACCAAGACTTAAAGTGATTACCGCAACCAGCGTGAACCCTGGTTTGCTACGCAACATGCGCGCGGCGTATCGCAAATCTTGCCAAAGTGTGCGCATTGTCAGCTCCCGTGTATAGGACCCACAAATCAAACTTTGTTCGCTTGTACATTGATCACAACCTTCAACTTTTGTCCGACCACTCCTCGCCAGGCAGTGACTCCGAAGTCGAAACGATTCAGTTCGGTTTCGGCGACGTAATAGATCACCTCTTCACCGTTTGGTGAACGGCTGCGGTCTACTTCCGTCACGTCGAGCACGACATCTTTATTCGTGTCTCGAATAGTAAGCACACCCTTCACTTTCAGCATGTCTCGATCTCTGCCACGACCAACCTCGGAGCTCTGAAAACGAATGATTGGATAGTTGTTTGCTTCGAGAAATGTAGATCGAACTTGCGAGTCCCTTTTCTGGTTGCCGGTGGCAATGCTTGCCGCTCCGATTGTGGCCTCGACTGAACAGTCTTTCAGTGAATCTTCATGCAACGTGATCGAGCCATTAAGCTTCGTCAGCTGGCCGCTTACGGTGATGAAGAACAGTTTCTTCACCGTAAACTCGACAGTGGAATGATCCGCATCGAGCTGCCAAACGCTTCGGCTCTCACTTTGCTTTTGCGGCTGGATAACCAACGTGAGCCTCTCCTAAAAAAATAGGTCCTATCGGTTCCATAGGTCCTTTACGCTTCCCTCACTCATACCTAAGCGCCACCAAAGGATCGACCTTCGTTGCCCGGCGCGCTGGAACGTAGCAGGCAATGAAACCAACAACGCCCAACACGAGTGGGACTAAAACGAACGTCAACGGATCGGTGGCGGTAACTCCAAAAAGTAGACTCTGGATCAGTCGGGTTAATGCATAAGCACCGACTACTCCCAGACTTGCACCAATAACTACGAGCAACATTCCCTGCCTGATCACCATAACCAAAACGTCGCGGTTCTGAGCTCCCAGGGCTAGATGAATGCCGATTTCGCGAGTGCGTTGCGAGACAGTGAAGGCCAACACGCCGTACAACCCGATTGCCGCAAGCAGTAACGCGAGTGTCCCAAAGATGCCGAGGAGCACCACGGCAAAGCGTTGGGTCTCTAATGTGGCTGCTACCCGTTGGTCCATTGTCTTGACGTCGTAAACAGGTTGATTGGGATCGACTGCCAGAATCTGCTCTCGAATACGCGGAGCTAGTACGGCAGGATCGCCGGTAGTGCGAACAACGATCGTGGACGACGAGAAATAAGCCGGAAGATAAAAAGTACCCTTCGATTCAGTTGTAAGGTCCTTCAACTGAGCGGTTGCGCAGATGCCAACAACAGTCCACCATGGACCATTGCTTCCCCAACCGAGGCCCCCACCCAGCGCATCTCCATTGGGCCAATATCGCTTCGCCAGCTCTTCATCAACAATGGCCACCGAATTCGATCCAAATTGGTTGCCGGTCGTCATGTCGGCGGGTTGAAAACCGCGACCTTTGAGAATTGGAAGACCTATCGATTGGAAATAGTCCCACGAGACGAATGCATAATCGGCGTGGGGAGGAGGAGCATCAGGTCCCGCTCTCCTGTCGCGGATTGAAAAAATTGAATTGTCGCCGCCTGAAGTGAATGGTGTTTGGAAAGCCGTAGCCGCATGCTCAACTCCCGGTAAGGCAGAGATCCGAGCGAGGGCGTCGTCATAGAAAGCATTAATCTTGGTGCCCTTGTCGTATTGCGATCCGGGAAGGGCCAGTCGGAGAGTCAGGACGTTATGTGGATCAAAGCCCGGCTTAACCTCGAGAAGCTTGCCGAAACTGCGAACAAAAAGACCTGCTGAGATAAGTAACACGAGGGCGAGCGCGACTTCCGAGACGACGAACCCTCGACGCAACCATTGTCGAGAAGTACTCGCTGAATCACCTCGCTCGGCATCTTTTAACGATGAAACTAGATTCGTTTTTGAAGCAGTGACGGCGGGAACAATGCCAAAAACAAGTCCCGAGGCAATGGTTATGAGTACGCTAAATAACAAGACTCTCAGATCGAGGTGGACGGCAGAAACACGTGGCAGCGTACTCGGTGCAAGCGCAAGGATTGCTTTCGTGCCCCAAAAGGCAAACAGAATCCCGAGCACACCGCCGATGATCGCAATAAGCAAACTCTCAGTGAGAAGTTGTTGAACGATGCGCCATCGACCTGCTCCAAGTGCTGCACGTACTGCGATCTCACGTCCCCGAACGGATGCTCGCGCGAGTAACAGGTTGGCAACGTTTGCGCATGAAATTAGAAGGACCGCGAGGACAGCGCACAGCAACACAAACAATGGACGGCGTACGTCACTGACGTATTCGTCGTTCAGCGATCTAACTTCAATTCCGAAACTGGTGTCCTTATCGCCGATCGAGCGAGCTACGCCAGTCATGATGGCTTGCGCCTGCTGAATGTTCGTTCCCTTTTTGAGGCGCCCTACCATTTGAAGAAACAGACTGAGGCGTCGTCCTTCCGAGAGCTCTCTTTCCGTGAAGGCCATCGGGACCCACAGATCAAGATTCGGATAGATCTCTTCAATTCCACGCGGTGCCACACCGACAATCTGATAGCTCACGCCGTTTAGTTGGATTGAACTGTTAACTACAGACGCATTCGAACTAAAGATCCTTCTCCAGAGCGTTTCACTGAGAACCGCTACATGTTCACCGCCAACACGATCTTCTTCAGCGTTGAACATTCGCCCTGCAATCGGAGTAACGCCAAGCATCGGGAAGAAGCTTGCGGTTACTCTTCCTGCTTGTAAGCGCTCAGGGACACCAACCCCGGAAAGATTGAAATTGCGAGTTGTTAAGGCAGCGGTTGATTCAAAGGCTTGTGTCTGAAGACTGTAGTCCTTGAATTGCAGCGCTGATACTGGTGTGCGGGGAAGATTGATTGCGGGCAACTGGTTATGTACAACAACCACGCTGTCCGGGTCGCTAACAGGGAGCTTCCGCAATAGCACATTATCAACAACAGTGAAGGTTGCGGTCGTTACAGCAATGCCCAGCGCGAGCGTAAGCAACGCAATCAAAGTGAAACCTGGCCGGCGGATTAACATCCTGTAGCCGTAACGAATGTCTTTGATTAAGGAGTCCATGTCGTCAAAATAGGTCTTATGGGTCCCATAGGGCCCATAGGTCCTATACGCCTCCCTCATTCATATCTAAGCGCCACCAACGGATCGACTTTCGTTGCGCGACGCGCCGGGATAAAGCACGCAAGAAACGCAACACCAATCAACACCACCGACACCAGGGCAATCGTGACTGTGTCAGTAGGTGTCACTCCGAACAGCAGCGTTACCATCAAGCGCGTCAAAGCGAACGCGCCGACCAGACCAAGCGCGATGCCGATAAGCACCAGAGACATTCCATTGCGAAGTACGAGTCTCAGCACATCAAGCGTGCGAGCACCGAGGGCCATCCGGATTCCAATCTCCTGAGTTCGTTGAGTCACCGCGTATGACATCACTCCGTAGATTCCGATCGCCGCCAGTGCGAGAGCCAAACCGGCGAAAAGTGTCAGTAACGACATATTGAACCGTCTTGCCGCAAACGACTCCGCCGCCATTTCGCCCATCGTTTCAACTCGGGTCACAGGCAGCTGCGAATCGACTTTCCAAATCTCCTGTTTGATTGACTGGGCCATCGCGTTCGGATTTCCGCCGGTTCGAGCGGCGATCGACATCCAACGTTTCCAGGGATTGATCTGTGTGTAAGGTGAATAGAGCGCGGGCTGCTCAGGCAGATCCAAACCAAAGTGCTTGACGTTGCCAACCACGCCGACAATAGTTATCCAATGGATCTCTGAGTCGCGTGCCCAGCGTACTCGCTTCCCAACTGGATCCTCACTTTGAAAATACTGGCGCACCATCTCTTCGTTTGCGATCCCTACCAGTGGCGCGTTCTCAGTTACGTCTTGCGGACCAAAGTCGCGGCCCGCACGCAACGGAATCTGCATGACCTTGAAGTAGTCACCCAGAATGCTGCGGGTCTCAAGACTTGGTTCATCACCTGGCGCGATTGGCGGACGGCCTTCGATCAGGAAGTCGTGATCAAGGGAGTCGCCGCTAAGTGGCAGTTCGCTCACCATTGCCGCTTGCACACCGGGAAGCGAGTTCATACCGGCGAGGATTTGAGTGCGGAAACGAGTTTGAGGTGCGACGTCTTTATATCGAGTCTCAGGGAGTTCAAGCCGCATCGTGATCAAATGATCCGGATTGAAGCCCGATTCAACTGAGCGAAGTTTCCAGAAGGTTTTTATTAACAGACCAGCACCGACCAACAGGACCAGGGCCACAGCGAGTTCTACGACAACAAATGTGCTGCGCAGTCGCTGACGTGCTCCTCCGGCGGTTGCACTTCGCCCGCCTTCTTTCAACGCTTCGCCAACGCCACTGCGTGAGGCAGACCAGGCTGGCAACAATCCAAAAACCAAACCAGTCAACAATGAAACGCCAAGAGTGAAAACAAGAACCCGACTATCAACGCCGATCTCGCTAAGTCGTGGCAGATTGTCAGGCTTGAAAGCGACGAGAAGATTCGTACCCCAGACAGCCAGCACAACCGCAATCACGCCCCCCGCAAGTGAGAGCAAAATACTTTCGGTGAGCAGTTGACGAATCAAACGCCAACGGCCTGCTCCCAACGCCCCTCGAATTACAAACTCGCGCTCACGTTCAGCAGCACGTGCCAACAGCAAATTAGCGAAGTTCGCACACGCAATCAGCAACACGAAACTGACAGCAGCAAATAAGATCAAAAGTGATCGACGCGAGTCGCCAACAATTCGTTCGTGAAGAGCAAACAACACCGAGGCGCGGTTCTTGTTGTCGGCTGGATATTGCGCGGCAAGGTTCTTATCAATTAACGACATCTCGGCACGCGCCTGGTCCAGACTAACGCCGTCAGCCAATCGACCGTATGTTCGTAGGAAATGAACCCCGCGGAAATTGGCAGCGAGTGGATTGGAAACGTGCACCGGGGTCCACGCTTCTGAGTTGACGCGTGGTGAAACGAATGAGGCTGGCATCACACCGATAACCGTATATGGGTTGCCGCTGAGTGGGATTGTCTTACCGATAATTTGCTGGTCGCGATTGAACTGCTTAACCCACAGTTCGTGACCAAGAACAACGACATAAGGAGCGCCATCCCGGTCATCGTCAGCAGTGATATACCGCCCTAGTTCGGGTTGAACACCAAGTGTCTCAAAGAAACCGCCAGTGACTTGACCAATCTGAAGCTGAACAGGCTCAGTTCCAGCCGTGTAAGCGAGCGGCGCCAAAACCATGCCGCCAAACTTTGAGACCGTTTTGCTTTGCGCTTCGACATCGGCGAGATCAGGACAAGACTGGTTTGCCCGAAAAGTAAACAGTCGCTCCGGATTCGCATACGGTAAGGGTCTAAGCAACACAGCATTGATGACACTGAAGATCGCAGTGTTGACTCCAATGCCGAGGCCAAGCGTGATCACTGCAACCACAGTAAACGCCGGTCTCTTCAGCAAGCTGCGCAGCGCGTAGCGGATGTCTTTTATTAGAGTGTCCATGTCGTCAAAATAGGTCCTATAGGTCCCATCGGTCCTATACGCCTCCTTCACTCATATCTCAGTGCCTCAAGTGGATCGACTTTTGTGGCTCGTCGCGCCGGCACGTAGCACGCAAGCAGCGCTGCTAAAAGCAAACTGAAAGTGACCACGGTGAACGTCAAAAAGTCTGTACTTGAAACTCCTACCAACAATCCGGCGAGAAAGCGGGTCAATCCCCATGCACCGGCCAATCCGATTACCACACCGAAGATCGCCATTAGCATTCCATGTCGAATGACGAGCTTCAGAACATCGCCAGTGCGAGCGCCGAGCGCCATGCGAATACCAATCTCTTGAGTTCGCTGCGTCACGGCAAAAGCAAGAACTCCGTAAATTCCAACTGCTGCCAGCAGCAGCGCCACGCCCGCGAAGATTCCGAGCATCACAGATGAGAATGAGTAGAGAGCAACAGATTCAGCGCGCACTTCCGTCATTGTCTTCACATCGTAGACAGGCTGATCCTTGTCGATGGCCCAAACTTGTTGACGAAGTGCTGCTGCCGTACTCGCGGGATCGACAGTCGTTCTCGCCACGAGAACCATCGCGTTCCAGGTGTCCTGCGCGTGCGGCAAGTAATATTCAGGAGTGATTGGCGTGTTTAGATCGTGTCGAACATCCTTAATGATTCCCACGATCTCGATCCACGGACTCTTATCCAGCGGACCATAGAAGCGGAACCGCTTGCCGATGGCTTCGCCGTTCGCCCAATACGTACGCGCCATTGTTTCATTCACGATTGCTACGCGAGTGGAACCGGTTTTATCACCAGCAGTAAATGGACGTCCCCTCAAAATCGATATGCCCATTGTTTCGAAGTATTCGGGAGTGCAGACGCGATACCTCCCAATGAACTCTTGCCCTGGCGGAGGTTCTGGCACGCCTTCAACCAGAAATCCATCTGATGAATTCGCTCCAGCCAGGGGTAAGTAATTAACCAACGCGGCGTCCTGAACTCCGGGCACTTGTTGAGCGCGTTGGACGAGGTCTGAATAGAACGCGACGACCTGTGCGTCGCCTTTATACTTCGCGGAAGGGAGTACCAGATTCATCGTCATCAAGTGATCAGGTTGAAAACCAGGATTCGTTCTCAACAACGATAGAAAGCTGCGCACCAGTAAACCTGCACCGACAAGCAGAATTAGTGACAGGGCAATCTCAAAGACCACGAGAGAGCTACGCAGCCGCTGAGATCCAGCGCCGCTTGTGCGACCACCTTCCTTCAACGAGTTATTCAGATTGGGCTTGGATACCTGCAGTGCGGGTGCAAGACCGAAGATGATTCCGCTGATTAATGAAAGGCCTATCGTAAACGCGAGCACCGGAAAGTTAAGGCCGAATTGATCCCAGCCCGACAGAAATCTTTCGGCGTCTCCTGGATTCGCTCCACGAAGCAGAGCGATTCCCCAAAATGCACCCAGCACTCCAACCGCCCCTCCAATAAGCGCAACTATTAAGCTCTCAGTCAGCAATTGGCGAACAATGCGCCATCGGCTCGCACCCAGAGCAACGCGCAATGCAATCTCTTTTTGCCGGCCACTAGCACGCGCGAGCATTAGATTCGCGACATTCGCGCACGCAATGAGTAAGACGAACCCAACGGCTGCCATCAACACCCACAGGGCCCGGTCATACGTTCGAACGGTGTCCTTCAGAACCGGAATCACATTCGCACCCAGTCCGGTATTTGTTTCGGGATACTGGTGTTCAAGGCGAGCGGCAATCGTGTCGATATCCGCTTGCGCTGATTGTTGAGTGACACCCGGTTTAAGCCTCCCAAGCACGTAATAGGCATGGTTCTGCCGGCTTCGCATCAATTCTGGTGTCAAGGCGATCGGGGCATAGATTTCCGAGCCCTTGGGAAAGTTGAATCGAGGTGACAACACGCCGACAACGGTCCGAGTAATACTATTTACGGTAATCGTCTTGTTGATGATGTTTGGGTCACCACCGAACCGCCGTTGCCACAGACTGTGGGCGATGATCGCAACGCCGTCCTTGCCTGGTTGGTTCTCTTCTTCAGTGAACCCTCGACCCATTGCCGGTTTTATACCGAGAGTGTCGAAGAAATTGGCGGTCACTAAGAACCCCTGAATGCGCTCAGGAGTGTCTTGTCCGGTAACGTTTACGCTCCACCACCGGTAAAGTGCGAGTTTGTCAAACGACTGGTTCTGCGCGCGCCAATCAAAGTAGTTGGCTACCGTGACTTCATTGTGTTCGACGCCACGACTGGGATTCTTGTCCCAGATCGCCATCACACGATCCTGATCTGGTATGGGCAAAGGATTAAGCAAAAGAGCATCGATGGCGCTAAAGATCGAACTATTCGCGCCGATG
>Ga0070680_100002608_pt1 | contig 13346 bp, 12 predicted proteins | sample KBSC73BmetaG_FD_64672 | JGI IMG/M metagenome (GOLD analysis project Ga0070680, IMG submission 64672) | Corn rhizosphere microbial communities from Kellogg Biological Station, Michigan, USA - KBS C7-3B metaG | ecosystem: Host-associated > Plants > Roots > Rhizosphere | place: USA: Michigan...
CTGCCGGGTCCCTGGCAGCAGCGCCCAGCCGACCTCGTGACCGTGGGTCGAGGCGACCGACCGGTCGAGACCGAGCCGCGGGGCCAGCAGACCGAGCGGCGCGGCCGCCCCGAACCACACCGAGTCGCACGCGTCGGCCCGCGCGATCTCCCGCGCCTGCCGCAGGACCGCCGGCGTCGGCAGCAGCACCGACGTGTCGGCCCGGACGACGGGGAACGGTTGCGCCGCGTCGTACTCCTCCCAGCCGCGCCAGCGCGAGGTGAGCACGGTGACCGACGGCAGCCGCGACGCGAGCGCGTGCACGAACGACTGGATGCCGCCGGGACGCGGCGGGAAGTCGTTGGTGACGACCAGCGTGCGGGTCATCGGGCCGCAGGCAGCGGCAGCGGGATCGGCATCCCGTGCAGACGCGCCCAGTCGACGGCCATCGCCAGCCGCTGCGGCGACGTCGGGTGGGTGACGAACCAGACGTACTGCGCGCCGTTGGGGTCGAGGTCGGACAACCCGCGGATCGCGAGCGAGCGCATGGCAGCAACGAACGCCTGCGGGTCGTTTGTCAGCTGCAGCGCGTGCCAGTCGGCCCGGGCCTCGATCTGGCGGCTGACCAGGTTCTGCACCGGACCGGACAGCGTCGAGAGCACGGTGACGACGGCGACCAGCAGGGCGACCGACCGCGGGTCGCGCGCACTGCGCACTCCCCCGCGGCGCAACAGCGCCGGTGACGACAGCAGCACGAACACCGCGGTCAGCCCGGCGGCGACTCCCAGCGCACCGATGGCCGTGCCGTGCAGCACGTCGTCGTACTTCGCGTGCCCCAGCTCGTGCGCGACGATGACCTCGATCTGCGCGGGCGGCACGTCGCGCAGCAGGTTGTCGTAGAGCACGATCCGCCGGGTGCCGCCGTAGCCGGAGACGTAGGCGTTGAGCGTCGTCGTACGCCGGGAGGCATCAGCGACCAGGACGTCGTCGACCGGCACCCCGTCGCGGCGGGCCATGGCGAGCAGGTCGCTGCGCAGCTGGCCCTGCGGCAGCGGGTGGAAGTGGTTGAAGACCGGCTCGACGACGACCGGGTAGAGGAACGAGAACAGGAAGACCAGCGCCGCGCCGGCGACCGAGACCGGCAGCCACCAGGTGCGCGGGAAACGACGCACCAGCGCGTAGAACGCCAGCACGCCGATCACCACCGGCACGACGGACACGCCCAGCGAGCGGCCCTGGTCGGCGAACCAGCCACCCCAGCCCTGCAGCGTCAGGTCGTAGTCACGAAGCACGACGTGACCTCGCGCCTCGAACGGCAGCTGCACCAGCCAGGCCACCACCACGACCGCGGCACCGCCGAGCGCGGCCACCAGCGGCCAGCGGCCGCGGCCGAGCCGGCCCGCCAGCCGGGCACCGGCCGGCGTGAAGCCGAGCAGCAGGACCGCGGCCCAGCCCAGGAACAGCGCCGCGTAGCTCGAGGGATGGATGGCCGCGTGGAAAGCGTCCTCCCGGGCGCGCACGGCCGCCGAGTAGTAAAGCGACGGGTCGGTCGGCGCCCGGCCGCCGGGCACGGATGCGTCGATGATCCGCCACGGCGTGGTGAACCCGATGACGAGGCCGAGCGCAACCAGCAGCACGACGAGGGCGACCACGGCCGGCAGGCGGGACCCCCGCCCGACGGTCGGGGCCGGGGCGAGATCGGCGACGCCGGTCACGACGGCCGAGCGGCGCAGGTCATGACAGCTGCTGGGCGACATAGGCGCGCCACTGCGCGGTGAACGCCGCCGTCGTCGTGTGCAGCACGTCGCGCAGGCCGCGCTCGAGCGCGACCTGGCTCGAGACGCCGCTCGCGGTACCGACCTTGCGGTAGAGCGCGACGAGCGTGGCGTCACCGTGCTCGGCGACGAGCCGGCAGGCGAGCCAAGCCTCCTCGTAGACCTGCGGCAGCCGCGCGTTGGCACCCGCGAAGTCGGCGTCGGTCGGCAGCCGCTGGGGCAGGTGGCCGGCGACCACCTCGGCCTTGAGCTCCCGGGCGGCGTCGCCTACCGCGACGCCGGTGCCGTGGTAGCCGACGTAGTCCGCGAACCCCTCGACCAGCCAGTCGGGGGTCGACGTGCCGGTCTCCGCCCGGGTCGCGACATGGGTGATCTCGTGGGTCATGACGACCCGGCGGCCGAGGCTGCCGAGCTTGGCGAAGTTGGCCGGGTTGACGATGATCCGGTCGCCGACGGCGCCGCTCGGGCCGGCGCGTCCGGGCAGCTCCGCGGTCGCGACCGCGGCGATCTGCGACATGTCCTCCCCGCCACCGACCATCTGGGTCAGCTCCTGCTGCGTCGATGGCACCAGCACGACGACCCGCTGCGGCCAGTCGCTGCCCCATACCTGCGTGACGGTCGGGGTGTCGCCGTCCGCCTCCGCGACGAGGGCGGCCATCAGCGACTGCGACCCCGGATGACCCAGCACCAGGGCGTGCTTGCCGTGCGCGACGACGACGGGCCCGCCGTCCCACAGCTCGCGGGTGGTGGTGAGCCCCTGCGAGTCGAGGTCGGTGTCGGAGGCGAGGTACCAGCCGGTCGGCCGCTGCACGAACGTGAGGAACTGCAGCGCCGCCGTCGGCTGCACGTCGTAGCCCTTGAGCTGGTAGTGCAGGTAGACCCCCGCCGGGGCGTACGCCGGAGCGCCGTAGCTCGCCGCGATGCCGGGGGGCAGCGTGTGTGGCGCGCCCTGGTCGAGCTGGTAGGACCACGAGGACAACGGCACCTGGGCCAGCGCGTCGAACAGCTGCCCCTGCGCGGCACGGAACCGCAGCGACTCGGGGTCGACCGTCGCCAGGAACCCGGCCCGGTCGTGGTGCAGCACCGCGGCGGCGCGCCGGTCGAGCAGCGCCTGGATCGACGCGTCGGGGTGCGGGTCCCGCAGCTGCGTGGTGTCGGGCGCGACCCGCTGACGGGGCACGGCGCTCACGGCGGGGGCGGCCGGGGCGACCGAGCGCGCGACGGTGACCCCGAGGTCGGTGAGCAGGACGGCGGCGAGCGCGGTCGCGACGGCGGCGGCGACCAGCCGCGGCGATCGCCGGCCGGTCGGCTCGCTCACGGCGTCGAGTCTAGGGCTGGAAGGACCCCGTTCGTGGCTGCGCGCAACGCCCGATCTGAGACGGATTCTGCGGTGATCTCTTCGCCCGTCACCGGGACGCGAGCAACGTCTCCGCACGACGCACGGCGGCGCTGGTCGCCGCGGCGGCAGCGGCCCGGTCGCGGTCACTGCTCTCGAGCTGCTGCTGGGCGGCGGTCAACTGCCGGCGTACGGGGTCGAGGAAGACCGCATAGGCGTCCGCGGCCTCCCGAGTCGAGCGGTACCAGCCCGACACGGCGCGGTCGTACCACCGCGCCTCCAACGGGGCGAACACGTCGTAGGCCGCCGCGGCGGCGGTCGCCGCCGTCGTGAAGTCGCGGTCGGCACGCAGCTCGGCCCGACCGGCGCGTACGACGCCGTCGATGGCGGTGGCACTCGACCCGTCGAGGTTGCGGGCCGCGGCCGCCAGAGCGGTGAGGGCGTCGCCGTAACGGTCGGCCTCGCCGGGCAGCCGGTCGAGCACCTTGTGCGTCTGGGCCAGCAGCGCGGGCAGCTGCGCCTGACCGCGCACCTGCGTGGGGTCGCCGGTGGCCGCGGCCGCGGCGATCCCGTCGATGCCGCCGGCGAGCTGGGCCAGCTGGCCGGTGTCGCTGAGGACCGCGGCGCGTGCGCTGTTGAAGGCGGGGATCGCCGTGTCCAGCGCCGGAACGCCGGCCGGCCCGAGAGTGGCGGGCGTGGTGTCGACCGGAGCGGGCGGCGCGGCCGCGGTCGAGCCGCTGCCCGCGGCGCCGGTCGCCGCGACGACGATGCCGGCCAGCAGGGTCACGCTGACGAGGGCGGCCACCGCGGACGTCGCGCCGCGGGGCAGTGACGGGCGGGACATCAGCCGCGGGCGCTCCGCCGTGCGCCGGTGCTCCTGCGGGCGCTCTTGCCGGAGGTGCCTGTGCTCACGCCGCTCCCGTTGCGCTTCGCCGGGGCCGGCGGCCGGGTGCCGAGCAGCACGTCGGACCAGGTGGGGACGGCGGCGCGCTTGCCCTCGCCGACGTCGCGGACTCCCTGGTCGCGCGGCATCGGTGTGGTGCTCGAACGCTTTGCCGCGCTGCGGCCCCGGGCCGGCGGCGCAGAGGCCTTCGCCGCGGTGGCCTTCGCCGCAGTGGCCGTTGCCGCAGTGGCCGTTGCCGCAGTGGCCGTTGCCGGGCGACCACCGCTCCTCACCGCCGTGCCCTTCGCCGCCGAGCGCTTGGCCGCCGTGCTCTTCGCCGCCGTGCTCTTCGCTGCCGTGCTCTTCGCCGTCGAGTGCTTGGCCGCCGAGCCCTTCGGCGTACGGCCCGTGGTCTTCGTGGTCCGAGGAGTCGACGCCGCCGCCGTCCTGCGGCCCCGCTTGCTCGCCGGCGCGGCCACGGTCGGCCGGCCGGGCGCGACGTAGCCGAGCTTCCCGGCGTAGCTGTCGAGCGCCGTGACCACCCGCTGGGCCGGGTCCCATCCCCACTCGGCCGCGCGCGCGCGGCCGCGCGCGACGTAGGTCAGGCGCACGATCCAGGTGCCGTCGTCGCGGCGGCGGGCGGTCCAGTCGACGGTGTCGGCCTTGAGCCCGGGCGTCTCGGCGAGGTGCAGATCGGCGGCGGCACCCACCGGCACGGCGGAGGCGCCGGCACGAGCCTTGGTCATGACGGCGTCACGCGCCTCGTCGACCATGCGCGCTCGCTCGGACATGACCGGGCCGGCGTAGCGCAGGACGCGGGCGACCGGTACGCCGGCGATCTTGGCCACCTGCTCGGGCGTCTCACCCGCCCGCAGCCGCGCCTGGATCTCCTTGGGGCTCAGCGCGCTCTCGGCCGCGCTCGTGCTGCCGGGCGCGGGCAAAGTGCCGCGCAGCGCCGCCTGCAACCTGGCGTCGACCGGCAGGACGTGGCTGCCCTTGACCGCGTCGGGGCTGGCGGCGAGCACGAGCTGGGCGCCGTCGTTCGTGATCGCGACGATGTAGAGCTCGCGCACCGCACCTCCTCCCGCCGGACCTCCGCCAGTGTGACGGACAACGCCCTGTGGTGCGCGCAAGCACCGCCGGGCAGGCGCGGCGGGTCGCGGCGGGGCGGTGCGGGCTTGCCGGCTACGGTCTGCCGGCGCCGGAGTAGCTGCTGCGGTCGATCGAGGCGATGCGTACGACGGCACCACTGTGCGGCGCCTCGATCATCCGGCCGTTGCCGATGTAGAGGCCGACGTGGTAGGGCGGGCTGCCGAAGAAGATGAGGTCGCCCGGCTGCAGGTCCGCGCGCGAGACCGGTCGGGTGTCCTGCTGCTGCGAACCCGTGTAGTGCGGCAGCGAGACGCCGGCGGCGGCCCACGCCGCCATCGTCAGGCCCGAGCAGTCGTAGGAGTTGGGGCCGGAGGCGCCCCACTGGTAGGGCTTGCCGAGCTGGGCGTAGGCGAAGCGCACCGCCACCCCGGCCCGGCCCGACGCCGGCCCGTTGTAGGAGCCGCGCAGCGACGCCATCCGGTCGGCGTAGGCGGACTGCTGGGCGAGGTAGGCCGCGCGGGCCGCCGACTGCAGCCGGTCGAGCTCGGCCTGCTGGGCGGCCAGCAGCCGCTGGATCTGCGCCTTCTGCGCGCTGAGGGCGCGCTGGGCGGCCGAGACCTGGGCGACCAGCTGCTGAGCCTGGGCCTCGGCGTCCGCGACCTGGTGGCGGGCCGACACGGCCTCGTTGATCGTCTCGGCGTGCCGCTGGGAGATGGCGTCGAGGGTGTTGGACCGGCCCAGGAAGACGCTCGGGTTGCTCGAGGTGAGCAGGTTCATGAGCCCGTCGGAGACGCCGCCGCTGCGGTAGGCGGCCGACGCGAACTGGCCGAGCTGCTCCTGCACCTGAGCGAGGTGGGCCTGCGCCCGGCCGAGCCGGTCGCGCAGCGCCGCCTCCTTGGCCCGGGCGGTGGCCAGCTGGATGTTGGCGGCGTTGGACTGCTCGGACAGCCGGGCGACCTGCTCGCCGAGGGCGTCGACGCGCGCCTTGACCTGGGCGATCGAGGCGTGCGGGGCGGCGAGGGACGGGGTCGCGACGATCCCGGTCAGGCCGGCCGCGAGCGTCGCGGCAACCAGCCCGAAGGAGAGGGGACGGCGGATGATTCGCCGGTGGGCACGGCGGGCAGACGCCACGGAGGTGGCTCCTCCACTTCCTCTACCGCCTACCGGGTGAGCTGACGGGTTCGGGCGGGAAGGGTCGCCCTACGGCGTGCACCATGCGGGCATGGCGACGCCGATTCACCCCAGGGACATGGGTCCCCGGCTCCCGGCCGACCGCAGTCGGGCAGGACTCGGCGGTGACTGCCCGCGGCCGCTCCCTGTGAACGGCACACCAACGGGCTAGCCGGGGAGGGACATTAGTAACCGAATCGTGACAACCGCAAGGCAGGTCGGTGTGGCCATCCTCACGTTGCGGACAAGGTGGCCGCTCGAGGCCCGCAGAGACACAAACCTCGCAACGCGCTGACCGGGAGGTCTCGACCGGACCGGCCGACGGCTCAGCCGGCCGCCACTCGACAGCTCAGCTGGCAGCCGCCCGGCGGGCTCACCCGGCAGCCGCCCGGCGCGGCGTGTCGGCCTCGTCCCCGGCCATTCCCCCGGCCATCCGCAGCGGCGGGATCAGCCCACCGTCGGCGAGGGCCCGCAGCGCCCGCTGCTCCGCAGGGTCGACGTCGAGCAGGCCCGGCGGCTCACCCAGCAGCACGGTGACGACGCAGTCGGTGCAGGCGTCGCCGCGGACGGTGCAGGTGTCGCAGTCGATCAGCACGAGAGCCTCCTCGGCGGGCGGACGGTCGGATGACCGGTTGCCGAGGACGCTAGGCGGGGGGTGCGACAGTTTCGCCGCCGGCCGCGGGGCGCGGCACGATCTCGACGCTGTCCACGGCGTTGCACCAGCGGCAGACCACCTGCTCGACCTGGTCGTCGAGCACCTCCCGCTCCTCGACGGCGATCGCACCGGAGAGGTCGACGTGGACGTACTCCCGGGCCCGCGTCGTACGCCTGACGTCGAACCGCGTCAGGTTGCCGCACAGCGTGCAGCGCCACCGGGTGGTGTCGTCGGGCAGCGGCACCGGCACGGCGTCTCCTTCGGGTGGGCCGGGTTTCGTGGGACCGACGGGAGCGTACGGCGGGGTCATCCACAACTGTCCGGGCGGCTGCGCGTGGCGCCACGGAACTGTCGGCGGCCGGACCTACGGTCGCGACGTGACGACGTTCCCGCTGCCGCGCCAGGCGACGTTCGACGAGCTGGGCACGCCGCTGCGCGCCGTGACGTTCGTCGTCGTCGACCTGGAGACAACCGGCGGGTCGCCGACCGATGCCCACATCACCGAGATCGGTGCGGTCAAGGTGCGCGGCGGCGAGGTGCTCGGCGAGTTCCAGACGCTGGTCGACCCGGGGGTGGGCATCCCGCCGTTCATCGCCGTGCTCACCGGAATCACCGACGCGATGGTCGTGGGCGCGCCGCGCATCGACGCGGTGCTGCCGGCGTTCCTCGAGTGGACCGGCGACGACTCGGTGCTGGTGGCGCACAACGCGCCCTTCGACGTCGGCTTCCTGCGCGCGGCGGCGGCCCGGCTCGAGCGACCGTGGCCCGGCTTCGACACGCTCGACACGGCGCGGCTGGCGCGCCGCGTGCTGACCCGTGACGAAGCGCCCAACTGCAAGCTGGCCTCGCTGGCGCGGCTGTTCCGCACGACGACCGAGCCGTGCCACCGGGCGCTGGCCGATGCGCGGGCGACCGTCGACGTGCTGCACGGGCTGCTGTCACGGGTCGGCGGGCTCGGCGTGCAGTCGCTCGAGGAGCTGCGCACGTTCAGCGCCCAGGTGTCGCCGCAGCAGGCCCGCAAGCGGCACCTGGCCGAAGCGCTGCCGCACGCCCCCGGTGTCTACCTCTTCCGCGACGCGCGCGGCCGGGCGCTCTACGTCGGCAAGAGCAAGGATCTGCGGTCCCGCGTGCGGCACTACTTCCTGGCCAGCGAGCCGCGCACGCGCATGGCCGAGATGGTCGGCCTCGCCGAGACCGTCGAGCCGGTCGTGTGCGCCCACGGGCTCGAGGCCGAGGTCCGCGAGCTGCGGCTGATCGCGGAGCACAAGCCGCGCTACAACCGGCGGTCGCGGTTCCCCGAGCGCGCGGCCTACGTGAAGCTGACGGTCGAGGCGTTCCCCCGGCTGTCTCTCGTGCGGCGGGTGCTCGACGACGGGGCTACCTACCTCGGGCCGTTCGGGTCGGCACACCAGGCCGAGCTGGCGATCGCCGCGCTGCACGAGGCCTTTCCCCTGCGCCAGTGCAACCGCCGGCTGTCGGCGCGCCGGCCCACACCTGCCTGCGCGCTCGCCGAGCTCGGCCGCTGCGGGGCGCCGTGCGAGGGGTTGGAGTCGGAGGCCGAGTACGCCGTCCACGTCGAGGCGACCCGGCAGGCCGTCACCGCGGACCCGCGGCCGGTGGTCGAGGCGCTGCAACGGCGCATCGCCCTGCTCGCGGGCGACGAACGCTACGAGGAGGCGGCGGCCCATCGAGACCGGGCGGCCGCCTTCGTGCGAGCGGTCGCGCGTCGCCAGCGCCTGGTCGCCCTGGCAGAGGTGCGGCTCGTCGCTGCGCAGCGACGGCCCGACGGCGGCTACGACCTGGCCGTCGTGCACCACGGTCGACTGGTGGCGGCGGGGGTCGCACCGGCCGGCGTCGCGCCCCGGCCCTACGTCGACGCTCTGCTCGCCACCGCCGAGACGGTGCGCCCCGGCCCCGGACCGACACCGTGCGCGAGCGCGGAAGAGATGGAGTGCGTGCTGCGCTGGCTCGCCGCTCCCGGCACCCGGCTGGTGGCCTGCGAGGGCGACTGGCGCTCCCCCGCCCGGGGCGCGGCCGGGCTGGCCGGCTGGCTCGACGCGGCCCAGGCCGGTCGGGAGGCGGCCCGGCCCTTCGACGACCGGCGCGCCCTCCGACCCACCCACCGGCCCGCCCGCGCAGGCTGACGACCCGGCGCGGTCGGCGTACGACGGCGGCTGCCGATAGCGTCGACGCCGGCAGCGAGGAGGCACCCGTGATCACCGCGATCGTGATGGTCAAGGCCGAGGTCGACCGCATCCCCGAGGTCGCGCAGGCGATCGCCGACCTGCCGGAGGTGAGCGAGGTCTACTCGGTCACCGGCGAGGTCGACCTCGTGGCGATGGTGCGCGTACGCCGGCACGAGCAGCTGGCCGACGCGATTGCCGACCGGCTCAACAAGGTCGCCGGGGTGCGCGAGACCCAGACGCACATCGCGTTCCGCGCCTACAGCCGGCACGACCTGGAGGCGGCCTTCGCCATCGGCCTCGACGACGCCGACTAGCGAACCGCCGGGCCGCCGGGCCGCCGGGCCGCCGGGCCGCCGGGGCGCTGGGCCGCTGGGCCGCCGGGGCGCTGGGCCGCTGGGCCGCTGGGTCGCCGGGCGGCTGGGCCGCTGAAGACGATCACTAAAGTGGAGTTACGGGCATTCGAGGCCAGTGAAATATGGACGAACGGGGCAGTGGATCAACCACTTGTCCACTATTGTGATCAACTTCTGCGTCCACGACGTGTGAAGCGGGAGCGCTCCGGGGCGACAGTTGCTGCACGCAGATGATCGAGCAGGTCGCCCGCACTAGCTCGTCAGGAGACGGCGTCCTGGCTGCGGGCCTTCGTCGTCTGCGCGGGCTGCGGCACCGGCATCCCGACCATGACCGCCACGACAGTGACGTCGTCGCGGTTCCAGTCGACCGCATGCTCGCGGGCGGCCGCGAGGCAGGAGTCGACCACCGTCGCCGGGTCGGCCGGCAGGCCGCCGACCGCGGTGCTGATGCCCGCCACGCCGAGCAGCGCACCGTTCTCGTCGCGCGCCTCGATCAGCCCGTCGCTGAACGCCAGCAGCACCTGACCCGATCCGATGTCGACGAGCTGTTCCCCCCACGCCCCACCGAGCGACGAGAGCAACGGGCCGGTCGGCACGAGCTCCGACTCCGCGCGATCCGCCAGCCGCCCGCCGCGGACACCCACGACCAGCGCGGCCGGATGGCCGGCGTTGGCCCAGCGCACCTGCCCGGTCACGGCGTCGACCTCGGCGATGAGGCAGGTGGCGAAGCGTTCGGCGTCGCCGCCCGGCTCGGCCGTGAAGCTCTCGCAGGCCGCGCGCATCGCGACCGCCGGGCCATGGCCCAACGTCAGCGCGGCGCTGATGACGTGCTTGAGGCGTACGGCGACCAGCCCGGCCTCGGCGCCGTGCCCCGAGACGTCGATCACGACCAGCGCAAGGCGGCCGTCGGCCAGCCGCACCAGGTGCGCGACGTCACCGGCGAGTACGCCTTCGGCCGCGTGCACCGCGGTCGCGGCCCGCAGGCCCGAGAACTCGACCAGCCGGGGCGGGCGCAGCTGGGCCTGCAGCCCGCTGACGACCGGCCCCCGCTGCGCGAGGCCGCCGTGCGCCGCCCGGGCGGAGTCGAGCTCGGTCACGATCCGGCGCCGCATCGCCTCGGCGGCCTCGCCGACGACCGCCATCTCCATCGGTCCGGACGGCTGGATCGCGCCCTGCAGCTGACCCCCGGTGACCCGGTCGAGCTGCTCGCGCAGCGACCGCAACGGGGTGAGCACCCACCGGCCGAACAACACCCCGGCCACCACCAGGAACAGCAGCGCGAGGATCCCTGCGGCGAGCAGGACCCAGTCGAGCAGCGTGCTCGCCTCGGCGGCCTGGTCGGTGGCCTGCCGCTGAGTCCCGTCGACCAGGCGCTGCAGCCGGCCGACGGACTCGCGCAGCGCGTCGAACGCCGCCTTGCCCGCACCCGTCGCGACCTGCCGCGCGGCCGCCGCCTCGCTGCCCGTCCGCCTGGCCGCGATCTCCGGGTCGGCCCCGACCCGGTGCCAGTCCGAGATCGCATCCTCGACGACGACCAGCTGGTCCAGCGGCTCCGGATGCCCGACGAGCAGCCGGCGCAGCCGCGCGATCGTGGCGGCGGTGTCGCGCAACCCGGTCTTGTACGGCGCGAGGAACGAGTCGTCACCCGTGATCAGGTAGCCGCGCTCGCCGGTCTCCTGGTCGACGATGTCGGCCAGCAAGGTGCGGGTCGCCACTGCCGCCGGTGCCAGCCGCTGGCGCAGGGCCTGCTCGGCCTGGTGACGCTGCTGCACGCCGTACCCGATCGCGGCGCCGGCGGCCAGCACCAGCAGCGAGAGCGCAAGGGCGAACGCGACGGCTCGCCCCCGCAAAGTCATGGACCAACCCTAGGTGAGATCGCGCCTGCTCAGGACCGAAGATCCGACGCAAGATCCACGGGCAACCCGGCCTGCCGCTGCCACCGCATCTGCACGCCGCAGCGCACCCGCCGTCAGCGGGCGGCTGCCCTGCTGGCGGCCACCCAGCGCTCGAGCGCATCGCCCGCAGCACCCGAGTCGAGCGCCTCCGCGGCCCGGCGAAGCGCCCCCTCCAGCTGCGCAGTGACCGGCGCGTCCCCGACCCCGTCGACGGCGACCAGACCGGCGGCGGCGTTGAGGAGTACGGCGTCGCGCACCGGTCCCCGCTCCCCCGCGAGCACCGCGCGGGTGACCCCCGCGTTGTGCGCCGCGTCGGCCCCGCGCAGGGCGTCGGGCGGCGCATAGGTCAGGCCGAGGTCGGCCGGGTCGACCCGCTCCTCGCGCACCTCACCGCCGGCCACCGCCCAGACCCGGGAGGTCGTCGTCGGCGTGAGCTCGTCGAGCCCGTCGTCGCCGCGGAACACCAGCGCGGACGCGCCCCGACGGGCCAGCACCCCGGCCATCACCGGCGCCATGACCGGGTCGGAGACGCCGACCGCCTGCGCGGCCGGGCGGGCCGGGTTGGTCAAAGGGCCGAGGAAGTTGAAGACCGTAGGGACGCCCAGCTCGCGGCGCGGAACGGCCGTGTGCCGGAACGCCGGGTGGAACACCGGCGCGAAGCAGAACCCGATGCCCGCCTCCGCCACGCAGGCCGCGACCCCGGCGGGCGGCAGGTCGACGACGACGCCGAGCTCCTCGAGCAGGTCGGCCGACCCGCAGGCCGAGGACGCGGCGCGGTTGCCGTGCTTCACGACGGTCGCCCCCGCACCGCGCACCACCAGCGCGGCCATCGTCGAGATGTTGACGGTGTGGGCCCGGTCGCCGCCGGTGCCGCAGGTGTCGACGACCCTGCCACCCACCTGCAGCGGCTCGGCGCGCTCCAGCATCGCGGCGGCCAGACCTGCCACCTCGGCAGCGGTCTCCCCCTTGGCGCGCAGGGCGACCGCGAACCCCGCGACCTGGGCGGGCGACGCGTCGCCGGCCATGACCTGGCGCATGGCCCAGGCGGCGGTCTCCTCGGCGAGCGGCGTACCGGCCAGCAGCGCGCCCAGCACGGACGGCCAGGTCGGCTCGTCGCGGACGCCCCCCGGCCCGCTCACGCGGTCAGACCGGGCGGGAGAGCTGCCGGGTGACCCCGAGCAGCAGGTCGGTGACCGCCTCCGTCAGCGTCACCGCGTCGATCGGGTGCGCCACCACGGCCTCGGCGTCGGACCACGTCGCGAGCCACGCGTCGTCGCGGCGGCCGACGATGATGAGCACGAGCGGGGCGACCAGCAGCTCGGCCTTGAGCTGGCGGCAGATGCCCATGCCTCCCGCCGGCCACGCCTCGCCGTCGAGGATCGCGAGCTCGACACCGCCGCGCTCGCACGCGGCCACGACCTCCTCGCCGGTGCTCGCCTCGACGTAGTCGAGCGTCAGCCCGCGGGCCGGCCGCCGGCCGAGCGCTGTCCGGACCCGGTCGCGCACCTCCGGCTCGCTGCTGTAGACCAGCACCAGATGCGGCTCGGCGTCGCCGGCGGGCAGGGCGGCGGGCGGGCTGTCGTGGTCGGGCGCGGTCACGGCGGAATGGTAACCGGGCGGCCCGCCCCGCCTCGGCGTACCGCCCTTGCCTCGACACGGCCGCGCGACGCATAATGAGAACGGTTCTCAAATCCTGTCGGCGACCCGAGGGACCGTCCGATGACCTCCGAGCTCCACGACCTCCGCATGACGCCGCAGCGGCGCGCCGTGCTGCAGGTGCTCCACGAGGCCGACGACCACCCGACCGCCGCCGACGTGTTCGAGCGCGTACGCCGGCTGGTGCCGGGCATCGGCGCGGCGACGGTCTACCGCACGCTCGCGCTGCTCGTCGACAGCGGCCAGGCGCTCGAGCTCTCCCTCGGCGACGGCGACAGCGCCCGCTACGACGGCAACGTCTCCCGGCACGACCACCTCGTCTGCGTCGACTGCGGCACCGCGGTCGACGTCTCCTCGCCGCTCCCC
>Ga0070680_100002613_pt1 | contig 13336 bp, 14 predicted proteins | sample KBSC73BmetaG_FD_64672 | JGI IMG/M metagenome (GOLD analysis project Ga0070680, IMG submission 64672) | Corn rhizosphere microbial communities from Kellogg Biological Station, Michigan, USA - KBS C7-3B metaG | ecosystem: Host-associated > Plants > Roots > Rhizosphere | place: USA: Michigan...
AGCGACCGCATGGGCCATCTGCTTCCCGCGGTCACGCAGAAGAAGCTCGATATCCAGCGCGGGGTCGTCCAGAACGAAAAACGCGGCGACGACAACCAGCCGGGCGGGCTGCTGCAATATTCGATCCAGCAGACCTTGTTCCCCGCGGGCAACCCCTATCACCACACCGTCATCGGTTCGATGAGCGACCTCGACCAGGCGAGCCTCGAAGTGGTGAAGAACTGGTTCCGGACACACTACGGGCCGAACAATGCGGTGCTGGTGCTCGCAGGCGACATCACGCCGGCCGAAGCGAGGCCGCTGGTCGAGAAATATTTCGGCGACATCCCGGCCGGCCCCAAGTCGACCCCCGCGGCCGCGGCGGTTCCGACCCTGAAGGCGCCGGTCACCGCCACCTTCCACGATGAAGTCGCCAACACCACCATCTTCCGCATGTGGGCGGTGCCGGGGATCACCGGCAAGGACACGCCCGCGCTCGAGATGGCGGCGAGCGTGCTCGGCGGTCTCGCCAGCTCGCGGCTCGACAACGCGCTGGTGCGCGACAAGAAGACAGCGGTCAGCGTTTCGGCCGGGGTCGACGAATATGAACGCGTCGGCGAGTTCGAGGTCGAGGCCACGGTCCGCCCGGGCGTCGACCCGGCGCTGGTCGGAAAGCAGCTCGACGCGATCATCGCCGACTTCATCAAGAACGGCCCGACCGCCGAAGAGCTGAAGCGCGCCAAGACCGACGATATCGCCGGGACCATCAAGGGACTCGAATCGGTCGGCGGATTCGGCGGCAAGGCGGTGGCGCTGGCGCGCGGCGCGGTTTTCGCCAACGACCCCGGATTCTACAAGAAGGAGCTTGCGGAGGAAGCGGCGCTCACGCCGGCGCAGGTCCACACGGCAGTCAAGAAATGGCTGTCGCGCCCGGTCTATTCCTTCACGCTCGCTCCGGGCAAGCGCGACCCGTACGAGGAATCGAAGCTGAGCGGCGACACCGCCGGAGCAAGCGGCGGCGGCGGCGCCAAGGTTACCGCGGCTCCGGCTTCCGCGGCTGCGACGACCACGGCGGGCGTCGACCGGTCGCAGCTTCCGCCGGTCGGGCAGATCGCCGACCTCAAGTTCCCGACGGTCGAGCATGCGACCCTGTCGAACGGAATCCCGGTCCTGTTCGCGCGCCGCGCCGATGTTCCGGTGGTCCGGGTGGCGATCGACTTCGACGCCGGCAATGCCTCCGATCCCAAGACCGCGCTCGGTACCCAGGCGTTCATGCTCGGGATGCTCGACGAGGGCACCGACAAATATAATTCGGTCGAGATCGCCGAAGCCAAGGAGAATCTCGGCGCGGACATCTCGGCCTCGCCGAGCATGGACCGGTCGAACGTCTATCTCTCCGCGCTCGCGCCCAACCTCCCGCAGTCGCTCGACCTCATGGCCGACATCGTCCGCCATCCGGCTTTCGCGCCGGCCGAGGTCAACCGCGTTCGCGCGCAGCAGCTTGCGGCGATTGCGTCCGAGACCAAGCAGCCGGTCGGGCTCGCGCTGCGCACGCTTCCGCCGATCCTCTATGGAAAGGCGCATCCTTACGGCGTGCCGTTCAGCGGCCGCGGCGACCCCGCCGCCGTCGCGAAGCTCTCGCCGGCCGACCTCGCGGCATTCCACGATGCATGGCTGAGGCCGGACGACGCGACCATTTTCGTCGTCGGCGACACCACGCTCGCCCAGATCATGCCGCTGCTCGAAAAGAGCTTTGGCGACTGGCGCGCCCCCGGGCCCAAGCCGGTGAAGAACTTCACCGCGCCGATCGCGCCGCAGCAATCGCGGATCCTGCTCCTCGACCGGCCCAACACGCCGCAGTCGCTGATCTTCGCCGGCGAGATCATGCCGGTCGTGGGCACCGACGACCTCGTCGCCCTCAGCGAAGCGAATGAGGTGCTGGGCGGCGCCTTCCTGTCGCGGCTCAACATGGACCTCAGGGAGACGAAACACTGGTCCTACGGGGTCTCCGGCTTCATCAGCCGGGTGCAGCACCAGGTGCCCTATCTCATCTATGCGCCGGTCCAGACCGACCAGACGGGCCCGTCGATCGCCGCCATGCGCGGCGACATGGCGGCCTTCCTCGGCGGCAAGGGGGTCACTCCGGCGGAGCTCACCCGGACGATCGACGGCTCGATCCGCGAGCTTCCGGGCGAGTTCGAGACGGCGGCGTCGGTGATGGGCGCGATGGAGAATAACGTCCTCTACCGGCGGCCCGACAATTATTACGAGACCCTGGCGAGCCGCTATCGCGCGCTGACCGCGCCCGAGCTCGATGCCGCGGCGAAGGCCGCGATCGATCCGGGCAAGCTCACCTGGGTCGTAATCGGCGATGCGTCAAAGGTGAAGCCGCAGCTCGACGCGCTCGGCATTCCCGTCGAGGTGGTCGGCGCGAAGTAATCAGCTCCTCCCTACGAGCGCAGCTCGTGGGGAGGGGGACCGCTCGACGAAGTCGAGTGGTGGAGGATCGACGTGCGCGGCATGCCCGGGGGCATGCCGACAGCGCGAGATCGGACGCCGAGGCGTCCGTGGGGCGTCGACCCCTCCACCATTGAATCTTCGTTCAATGGTCCCCCTCCCCATCGCTCTCGCGATGGAGAGGAGCTAGGCCCGCACCCTCGTCACATGACCCATCTTCCGGCCGGGGCGCGCTTCGCCCTTGCCGTAGATGTGGACGTGAAGCCCCGGGTCGGCGACGAGCTCGGGCCAGCGGTTCACATCGTCGCCGATGAGGTTGTCCATCACGGCGCCGCTCCCGACGAGGTCGGTGGGGCCGGGCGGAAGGTCGCAGATTGCGCGGATGTGCTGCTCGAACTGCGAGGTGACCGCGCCTTCGATCGTCCAGTGCCCGCTGTTGTGCACGCGCGGCGCGATCTCGTTGACCAAAGGCCCGTCGCGGCTGGCGAAGAATTCGACCGTCAGGACGCCGATGTGGCCGAGCGCGTTGGCGATCTGCACCGCCGCCGCACGCGCCTCGGACACCTGGGCCGCGACCGCGTCGCTGCACGGCACGGTCGAGCGGCGAAGGATTCCGTCGCCATGTTCGTTCTCGGGTGAGTGCCACAGGCTGGTGCGGCCGTCCGCCCAGCGCGCGACGACGACGGAGAATTCGGCGAGAAAATCGATCCCGCCCTCCGCAATGGCGGGCTCCTCGCCGATCGCCTGCCAGGCGGCCTGCTCGTCGCGGCGCGAGCGCACCCAGGCCTGGCCCTTGCCGTCATAACCGTATCGCCGCGTCTTCAGCACCAGCGGAACGCCGACCTTCAGCACCGATGCGGTGACGTCGGCGAGGCTCGACACCTCGCGCCACGGAGCGACCCGTGCGCCGCAGCTTTCGATGAACGCCTTCTCGCGCGCGCGGTCCTGCGCGATCGCCAGCGAGCGGGTTGACGGCCTGAGCTTGTCGCCGAGCACCTCGAGCGGGCCGACCGGCAGATTCTCGAACTCGTAAGTGGCGACATCGACACCAGCCTCGAACTCGCGAAGCGCGCCGACATCGTCATATTCGGCGCGCGTGAACCGGTCCGCGACCTGCGCCGCCGGGCCGTCCTCGACGGGATCGAGCACATGGCAGCGGTAACCGAGCTGCGCCGCGGCCATGGCGAGCATCCGGCCGAGCTGGCCGCCGCCGATGATCCCGATCGTGCTACCCGGCGCTACCGTCATTCGGGGGCTTCGGCGACCGATCCCGTCTGCTTCTCGCGCCAGGCATCCAGCCGCGCCGCGAGCGCCTTGTCCTCGCTCGCCAGCATGGCGGCGGCGAGCAGCGCCGCATTGATCGCGCCCGCCTTGCCGATGGCCAGCGTTCCGACCGGTACGCCGGCCGGCATCTGGACGATCGAGAGTAGGCTATCCATGCCCTTCAGCGCCTGCGTCTCGATCGGCACTCCGAGCACCGGGAGCGAGGTCATCGATGCCGTCATGCCCGGCAGGTGGGCGGCGCCGCCGGCGCCGGCGATCACCACCCTCAGCCCGCGGCCGCGCGCTGAGTGCGCATAATCATATAGCCGCTTGGGCGTGCGGTGCGCCGAGACGATCTTCGTCTCATGGGGAACACCGAGCTGGTCGAGCGTTTTGGCGGCATGGCGCATTGTCTCCCAGTCGGATTTGCTGCCCATGATGATGCCGACCAGCGGCTCAGCCATTGTCCCGCCTTGAACCAATTGACGTCAGGCAGGTCGTTTAGGGTGCCGATTCAGGCTAGGCAATCACCGCTTCCACGCATTTTCAAGGCTTTGGAATCCGGCTATGGCAGTTGAGCAGTCGAGGGCAGGGGCTCGGGGCAATGGCTGATCAAGTGACCGACGTCACGGACGTCGAACAGCTCGTTCGCGAGATGGGCGCCTTGCACGACAAGATCGCGCAGCTCCAGGAGCGCGTCGAGCAGCTCGACATGCTGGCGCACGAGGACAGCCTAGTCGAGCTCCCCAACCGCCGCGGCTTCGTCCGCGCGCTCGAGCGGCTGATCGACCGGGTGAGCCGATATGAGGAAAAGGCGTCGCTCCTGTTCGTCGATCTCGACGGTTTGAAGCTCATCAACGACAGCTTCGGGCACCAGGCCGGCGACGAGGCGCTGATGCAGGTCGCCCGGCTGCTTGTCGGCGGCGTTCGCAAGAGCGACGTGGTCGCTCGGATCGGCGGCGACGAATTCGCGATCCTGCTCGGCCATTCCGACGAGGATTCGGCGCGCGAGACCGCGGGCCGCCTCGCCGATCTCATCGCGGGATCGAACTTCAGCCATGGCGGACGCCCGCTGCCGCTCAGCGTCGCAATCGGCGCGGCGCCGATCCACGGCGACGACACCCCCGAAACCGCAATGGCGCGCGCCGACCAGGAAATGTACCGGCGCAAAGCCGCGGCTTAGGCTTCTCCACCTGTTCGTTCGTCCTGAGCGGAGCGCGAAGCGCGTAGTCGAAGGGCGCCTCGCACATCCGGCCTGCAAGCGCCCTTCGACTTCGCTCAGGACGAATGAGACTTTGGATTCGCCTTATGCTTCCCCGAGATAATAGCGCCGCTTCACCGATAGATCGTCCGCAAGCTTATACACGATGGGCTTGCCGGTCGGGATCTCAAGCCCGACGATTTCCTCGTCGCTGATGTTGGAGAGATATTTGATGATGCCGCGCAGGCTGTTGCCGTGCGCCGAGACCAGCACGCGCTTGCCGGCCGCGAGCGCCGGCGCGATCTCCGCCTCGTAGTAAGGCACCGCCCGCGCGATCGTGTCCTTGAGGCTCTCGGTGTTCGGCACAGCCACGCCGGCGTAACGCCGGTCCGACGCGACGGCATATGGACTGTCCGCCGCCAGCGGCGGCGGCGCGATGTCGTAGGATCGGCGCCAGACCTTGACCTGCTCGGCCCCGACCTTGTCGATCATCTCCTGCTTGTTGAGGCCGGTGAGCCCGCCATAATGGCGCTCGTTCAGCCGCCAGTCCTTGGTGACCGGCAGCCACAGCCGCTCCATCTGGTAGAGCGCGAGGTCGACCGTCCGGATCGCCCGGGTCAGAACACTGGTGAAGCAGCAGTCGAAGTCGAACCCTTCAGCCTTGAGCAGCCGCCCCGCGGCGAGCGCTTCCTCCACGCCCGCGGCCGACAGGTCGACGTCCCACCAGCCGGTGAAGCGGTTCTCGAGGTTCCACTGCGACTGCCCGTGCCGCAGAAGCACGAGCGTCGGCATCAGGCTTCGACCTTCTCGCGCTTGGCGGAGTCGCGTTCGGCGCTCGCCTTCTTCAGCTCCGGAAGGATCGCGTGGAGCGCGTCGAGGCATGCGCCGGCGAGGAATTTCGAACGCGCCGGGGACCAGCCGAAAACCGGATCGGGGAGGTTGAAATTGTCCTTGAACGGCATTTCCAGGGTCATCGACACGCAGCCGTAGCGCTCGGCCAGCTGGGTCGTCGACATGCTCATGTTCGCCTCGCCTGGCTTCGGGATTTCATAGCCCTGCTCGCGCTGGAAGTCGGGCGAGATCCGTTCGAGCGTTTCGCTGAACAGCTCGAACAATCGCTGCTGGCGCTCGCTGTGCGAGGGGATGCCCTCGAAGCCCGCGAGGAAGTTGGCCGGAATCGCTTCGTCGCCGTGGACGTCCATTGCGAAATCGACTCCGGTCTCGTCCATCGCATTGCGGACGCACAGCACTTCGGGGCTGCGCTCGGCCGTCGGCGCATGCCATTCGCGGTTGAGGTTCGCGCCGACCGCGTTGGTCCGCAAATGCCCGCGGCGCGAGCCGTCGGGGTTCATGTTCGGAACCACGCGGAAAGTGCATTCCTTGCGCAGGACGCGCGCAACCGGATCGTCCTCGTCGGTGAGCTTCTCGAGCGCGCCTTCCATCCACCATTCGGCCATCGATTCGCCCGGGTGTTGCCGCGCATAGAGCCACACGTTGAGCGGTCCCTCGCCGATCGTCAGGCAGTCGATGTCCTGCCCGTCGAGGCTCTTTCCGAGCGACCGGTATCCGACGCCCTCGAGCGCCGCCGTCTGGGTCACGAGGTCGTGGTGCCGCTCCATCGAATAAGGCGCGAAATAGGCGATCCACACCACGTCCTGCGGCGGGGTCAACTTCATCGTCAGGACGCCGTCGGCGTAGCCCGTGTCCTCGATTCGCACCCATTGCTCGCGGTCGAGGCTCATCACGCCTTTGTAATCCGGCCAGCCGTGCGGATAGGCCGAGCCCGCGCAATTGGTGATCCGAAGCGTCACCTCGCGTCCCGCGGCGCCGGCCAGGCGGAAATAGAACCACTGGTAGAAATCGCTCATATGGTCCTTGACGATTTCCAGGTCGGCGCTGTCGCCGACCTGCCTGACCACATGGATGTTGCCCGCATCGAACGAGCTCGAAATGACAAGGGTCATTGCTTGTACTCGGAGTTGAAGTTGCGGCGCCTGATAGCCGAAATCGGCCGACCCGCAACCTCGGCGGCGGCTTGGCAGTCGAGCCGGTCCTCGGCTACCGCCCTTGCATGAACAAGGTCCCAGTCCTGGTCACCGGCGGCGCCGGGTACATCGGCAGCCACGCCGTGCTTGCTCTTCTCGACGCCGGCTGGCCGGTCGCGGTGATCGACAACCTGTCGAACGGCACGCGCGAGGTCGTGCCCGGCGGAATTCCCTTTTACGAGGGCAATATAGCCGATCGGGCGCTCGTCGGGCGGATCTTCGCCGAGCAGCGCACGCAGGCGATCATGCATTTCGCGGGCTCGCTGATCGTGCCGGAATCGGTTGAAAAGCCGCTCGAATATTATGCCAACAACACGCTTGCTTCGCATGCGCTGATCAGCGCCGCGGTCGAAGCGGGCGTGAAGCACATCCTCTTCTCCTCGACGGCCGCCACCTACGGGGCGCCGACGCGGATCCCGATCGAGGAGGATGACCCGAAGCAGCCGATCAACCCCTATGGCGCATCCAAGCTGATGACCGAGCGGATGCTCGCCGACGCTTCGGCGGCGCATCGCTTCAATTATGGCGCGCTTCGTTATTTCAACGTCGCCGGGGCCGATCCGCGGGGGCGGACGGGGCAAATCGGCAAGGGCTCGACCCACCTCATCAAGATCGCCGCCGAAGCGGCGGTCGGAAAGCGGGACCATGTCGATGTCTTCGGCACCGATTATCCGACGCCCGACGGGACCTGCGTGCGCGACTACATCCACGTCGGCGACCTTGCCGATGCGCATGTCGCGGCGCTCGAATGGCTGCTCGGCCATCCCGACGAGAACCTCGTCATGAACTGCGGCTACGGCGAGGGCTTGTCGGTCCTCGAAGTGCTCGATGCGGTCGACCGCCACACCAACCAGCCGCTCAAGCGCGTGATGGCGCCGCGCCGCGCCGGCGATCCGCCCGAGCTGGTCGCCGCCAACGCGCGGTTGCTCGCGACGCTCGACTGGCGGCCGAAATATGCCGACATCGACCGGATCGTGGCCGACGCACTTGCGTGGGAGCGGAAGCTCCGCGAGCGCGGCGCGCGCTAATCCTGCCGCACCAGGACCGACGCCGGCTTGCCGAGAAGGTGCGCGAGCGCGTTGACGAAGCTCAGATATTCGGCGCGCTGACCGGCCACCGCGCTGAGGTCGGTGGCCTCGCGGACGCGATAACCGGCGCCCTTGAGCCGCTCCACGGCCTGGACCAGCTCCGCCTGGTCGGGCGCCACCGCGGCGGGCCGGATCCCGACCACCTCGGCAAGCTCGCGCGCCATGCGGGTGCCCTCGTCGCGGAGGAGCACTGCGGGGCCCATCAGCGAATCCTCCGCCAGGCAATGTTCGCTGAGAAGCGCGGCATCGAGCAGTGCGCCGAGAGCAGCCGGCCATCCGGCGCCGGTGCCGACCGACTGGAAATAGATCAAGGAGGGATGATTGGAATGGCTCTGGCGGACGGTCGCGCACCAGTCGCGGCCGTCCCTCAGCACCTGTCCGATCTCGTCCCGATTGCCGATCGCCGCGAAGCGCTGGAGCAGGGTGAGCGCCGACGGCGGCTCGCCCGCCGACGTGTTGAGCTTGATGATCCCGATGTCGCGCTTCGAAACGCTGCTCTGCACTTCGAGCAGGTAGGTTACCGCCATGGTCATCACGCCAAGCCCGCAGAAGCCGGCGGCCAGGATAATCCACCGGCCGAAGCCGCGAGCGTCTTCCTCGCTTACGCCGATGGTCACGATCGAGCTTCCGACCATGTAGATTGCGTCCGGCACGCTTTTGAGCGGCGGCACGAAATGGTTTCGCGCGGCATAGGCCATCAATCCGAACCCAAGCGCCAGAAGCGCGATCCAGACGATGAAGCAGAGCACCAGGACCAGTGGCGCGAACGCGCTCGAAAGGCCGTGCCTTTTGCCCCGCGCGGCCTTCCACAGCGGCAGAAGGGCGCGCACCAGCCGCTTCGCGACCTTGAGCGAGGCCCTGCTTCCGCCCGGCACGACGACGGTCTCGAACACGTCGAGGAGGGTCATCGCGGCGAGGCCGATGCCGATGACGAAGAGCAGGATGTCGAGCGCCACTCGCGCACAACGGCAAAGGGGCCGAGTTGGTCCCGGCCGCGTTACCGTTCAGTTATTCCTTGCCGGCTGCGACGAAGCTTTCCGCGCTCTGGAGCGCGCTCGAGAATTGAGAGAAACTGCTCGCCGGCAATTCGCTCGTGAATGCCCCGTTCGCGGGCGATTCGATCATGAAGCGAACGCCCGGGCCGGCGCTGATCCTGAGATGCGAGACATCGGTCGTGCCGGTTTCGACATAATCGCCAACTGGCTGCCAGCTTGCCGACTGCCGCGCTTGTGCGTTCTGCCACAAGGTCCACAGCGTCGGAAACTCGCTCTTGTCGAAGGTGACGCTGATATGTTTCCCGGGCACGACGATCGACAGTAAGCCGATGCGCAAGTCGGTGCCGTCCTCGCGAACGACCTGGTAGGTGTCGATGTCGATGCGGCCGTCCGCCGTCTGAATCTGCGCAAAGCCCTGGAGCTTTCCGTCGTCGGCCGCGGCCGGCGCTGCAAGGACTGCAAAGGACAGCATCAACGCTGCCGTCAAAGACTTGAAGAACATCATATCGGCCCCCCTCGGCAACGCATGTTCGACCGCAGAGCGGTAGACGAAAAGCACAATGGTGAACAGATGACCGTCAAGCCCGAATCGGCGCATTGAACTTGACTTGGAGAGGGGGGCTCTCTAGGTGAGCCGCCGGTCCAATTGGACCCATCCGACAACCAAGAGATTAGACACGAGCAGGCGCCCGGCCATGAAGATTCGCAATTCGCTAAAGTCGCTGAAGTCGCGCCACCGGGACTGCCGGGTGATCCGCCGTCGCGGCCGCACCTACGTCATCAACAAGACGAATCGCCGCTTCAAGGCCAGGCAGGGCTAAGCTCCTCTCTCGGGCGCGTCCGTTGCGCCGAGCCGTCGCAATTCCCACATTTATCCTGTAAATCCGGTCAGTTGCCGGATTCGGGCAAGTGAATCGCGTCAGCACGGGTTCACGTCGGCCGCGGTAGAAGGGACCATGAGGAGTCGTGCAATGAGCAAGACCGCCATTCGAGCGCTGATCGTCGGGGCCTTCGCGCTCGGCGCGACGGCGGCTTACGCGGCGGCCTCGGCGCCCGCCCAGGACCAGCAGAGCGGCCAGACCCCAAAAGGCTGGAACTACGAGATCAAGAACGGCCAGCGCGTGCCCAAGGGCAACCGGGTCACCAATCCCGACGGCAGCTGGCGCGAAGAGGTCCGGCAGGGCAATTGCGTAACGGTCAAGGAAAAGACCGCCAACGGCGAGTATAAAGAGACTCGCCAGTGCAACCACAGCTGAGGCTCAGCTTCCCGCTTTCTTCTCCGGCGCCGCCGCGACCGGCGTGAAGCTGCCTTTCGGCCGCTGCTTGATCGTGCAGGCGGGAAGCCCGCTGGCAATCACGTCCTTGCATTCGCGCACCTGCGCGCTTCCGTCGGGGCCGGCGAAGATCGCCCAGTCGCGCGGCGGCCCGACGTCGTACACGCAATGCGCCGTCCATTCGTCGAGGTTCTGCCAGGTGCCGACGAACCCCGCGTCGGTGACTCGCTTGCACGTATAACCGGCATCGTAGATCGCCCGTTTCAGACCGATGGCGAGATTGAACGCGTCGAGCTGGTGGAGCTGCTTCTGCTCGTCCCCCACGACCCGGATCTGCGGCTGATTGCCCTCGGTCCTTCCCCATTGCTTGTCGCAGCCCGCGAGCGCGATGCAGGCGAGGATGACAGCGGTCGGCGTGCGCATCATGTCCAACTCCTTCAATCGCGATAACGAATCTGGACGCGCGAGGCTGCGGCCCGGGCGCGATCGACCGCCTGCTCGACCTTTTCGCCGCGGGCGAGCGCTATCCCCATGCGCCGGTTCTTGAGCGTTAGCGGCTTGGCGAAGATCCGGAGGTCCACGGGATTGCGCGGCGCTCCGAGCGCCAGCGCCTCGGATATTCCGTCATAAGCGAATTGCTCGCTTTCGCGGTCGGCCAGGATCACCGCCGAGGCCGACGGGCCGATCAGCTCGATCGACGGGATCGGCAGCTGCAGGATCGCCCGCAGGTGAAGCTCGAACTGGTTCGGGAATTGGCTGATCAACGTGACCATGCCGGTGTCGTGCGGCCGCGGCGACAGCTCGGAGAAGATCGCCTGGTCGCCGCACACGAAGAATTCGACTCCGAAGATGCCGTAGCCGCCCAGGGCCTCGACGATCTTGCGCGACTGGAAGCGCGCCGACTGCAGCGCCTCGAGCGGAATGGCCGCCGGCTGCCAGCTCTCGCGATAGTCGCCGAGGTCCTGGCGATGCCCGACCGGCGCGGAGAAGAGGACGCCGTCCTTGGTCGCAACGGTCAGCAGCGTGATCTCGCTGTCGAACTTGATGAACTCTTCGACGATCACCCGCGGCCGGTCGCCGCGCATCTTCTCAACCGCATGGTCCCAGGCGGCGCCGACCTCTTCGGTCTTCTTCGCAATGCTCTGCCCCTTGCCCGAGCTCGACATGACCGGCTTGACGACGCACGGCAGGCCGACCTCCTGCGCCGCCGCGATCGCTTCGTCGCGGCTTTCGGCGAAGCGGTATTTCGACGTTACCAACCCCAGCTCGCGCGCGGCGAAGTCGCGGATCCCGTCGCGGTTCATCGTCAGCCGAACGGCCTTTGCCGACGGCGCGACCCGCCACCCTTCATTCTCCAGCTCGACGAGCGCGGCGGTGTCGATCGCCTCGATTTCGGGCACAATCACGTCGGGCTTGTGCTTCTCGACCGCGGCGCGGAGCTTCTTGCCGTCGAGCATCGGGAAGACTTCGCAGGCGTCGGCCATCTGCATCGCCGGCGCGCCGGCGTAGCGGTCGCATGCGACGATCCGGCAACCCAGACGCTTGGCGGCGATGGTGAATTCCTTGCCCAGCTCGCCGGAGCCGAGCAGCATCAACGTCGCGGTGAACATGGCTCCGCGATAGCCGCGCGGCGATTGCTCGGCTAGACCGGCGGCGACGGAGGGGATTTTCATGCGCTCATTGCTGCTCATCGCTGCTGCCGCAATGCTGACCGGCGCTGCGCCGGCAACGAAGCTGCTCACGCCCAACGACATCGTCGCAAAGGCGCCGGCGAGCGCGTGGAAGACGATTTCCGCCGACGATCTGATGGTCATGGACCTCGCCAACGGCGGCCGGGTCGTGATCCAGCTCGCCCCCGCCTTCGCGCCGGTCCACGTCGCGAACATCAAGGCGCTCGCGCGGAGCAATTACTGGGACGGAGCGACGGTCTATCGCGTGCAGGACAATTATGTCGCCCAATGGGGTTTGAACGAGAGCGACAAGCCGTGGCCGAAGGGAGTCACGGCCAAGCCCCCGGCGGAATATACCCGAGCGCTCAAGGGCCTCAGGATCACCCGTCTCGGTTCGCCCGACCCTTATGCGTCCGGCGCGGGCTTCGCCGACGGCTGGCCGGTCGCCTACTCCCGCAAGGCAGGCTGGGCCGACCTTGCGCATTGCTACGCCAGCGTCGGGGTCGGCCGCGACCTCTCGCCCGACACCGGCACCGGCGGCGAGCTCTACGCCGTCATCGGCCAGGCCCCGCGCCAGCTCGACCGTAACATCGCTCTGGTCGGCCGGGTCATCGACGGGATCGACCGCCTGAGCTCGCTTCCGCGCGGGACCGGCGACCTCGGCTTCTACAAGGACAAGGCGCAATACGTCCCGATCGCGCGCATTCGCCTGGCGAGCGAAATGCCCGCCGCCGAGCGCCCGTCATACCAATATATGGACACCGCGAGCCCGACCTTCGCCCGCTACCTGCACGTTCGCGCCAACCGGCACGACAGCTTCTACGATCACCCGGCGGGCGGTGTGGACCTGTGCAACGTCCAGGTGCCGGTGAGGAAGACGCCGGCGTAGCGTCATTGCGAGGCTCCGCAGGAGCCGCGGCAATCCAGCGTCGCACTGGATTGCTTCGCTGCGCTCGCAATGACTGCAAACGTCAGGCCGCCCAGTCGTGAAGCGCGCGGTTCTTGTGCTGGATGACGGTAGGCCCGTTGCGCATGCTCGCCTCGGCCAGCGGCAGGGCGGTCGAACAGAAGGCGCATTCGGCGGAAACCCGTCCGATCAGCCACTGGGTGCGGCCGCAGCCCGGGCAATGATTGACCTCATGCTCCCGGTAAACCGCGTGGTAGCCCCGCTCATAAGGCTTCCAGGCCTCGCTCGAAATGCTCGGCATGAAGACTTCCTTTCGACGCAGGCAACGAGCGAAGCCGCGGGCGGTTTCACCGGCTGCGCGGCTTTGGGATGGGCGTTGAAGCAGGCGCGACGAGGCGAGCGCCGCGGATCAGCTCGCCTGGGCGAGACCTTCGGTCGAAATCGGCTCGGCGAACTC
>Ga0070680_100002620_pt1 | contig 13318 bp, 11 predicted proteins | sample KBSC73BmetaG_FD_64672 | JGI IMG/M metagenome (GOLD analysis project Ga0070680, IMG submission 64672) | Corn rhizosphere microbial communities from Kellogg Biological Station, Michigan, USA - KBS C7-3B metaG | ecosystem: Host-associated > Plants > Roots > Rhizosphere | place: USA: Michigan...
ACCAAGGCGCGGACCATCGGCAAGTATCTGGGGCGGGGCTACTCGGTCAAGGCGACCGTCGGCCACCTGATTGATCTTCCCACCCGGAAGCTTGGCGTCGAGATAGACGACAAGGGCACTACCTTCCTGCCCGAGTACGTGACCATCAAGGGCAAGACCCAGACGCTGAGCGACATCAAGAAGGCCGCCAAGGTGGCGAGCCAGGTGCTGCTCGCCACCGACCCTGACCGCGAAGGCGAAGCCATCGCCTGGCACGTTGCGACCCAGATCGGCAATGGGGTGCCGACCCGGCGCATTCTCTTTCACGAGATCACCAAGGACGCGATCCAGGAAGCGCTGCGCACGCCCAGCGACATTGACCAGGCCAAGGTTGACGCCCAGCAGGCGCGCCGGGTGCTGGACCGGCTGGTGGGCTACAAGGCCAGCCCCATTCTCTGGAAGACCATCAAGACCGGGCTCTCCGCCGGCCGGGTGCAGACGGTCGCGCTGCGGCTGATCGTGGAGCGCGAGCGCGAGATTCGCGCGTTCAAGCCCCAGGAATACTGGACCATCGAAGCCGAGTGCGAAAAGGACGGCCAGCAGTTCGAGGCGTCGCTCCACAAGGTCAAGGGCCACAAGCCGGAGCTGCATACCGACAAGGAGGCCCAAGCGGTCGTGGCGGCCGTGACGGGCAAGCCATTCACAGTCTCCGGCGTGGAGAGGAAGCAGCGCCGGAAGCGGCCGGCGGCGCCCTTCACCACCAGCACCCTGCAGCAGGAAGCGGCCAAGAAGCTGGGTTTCTCCAGCCGGCGCACCATGCGCGCGGCGCAGGGGCTGTATGAGGGCGTGGAAATCGGCGAGGATGGACCCACCGGTCTGATCACCTACATGCGGACCGACTCGGTCCGGGTCTCGGACCAGGCCATCGCCGCGGTGCGCGGATTTATCACGAAGGAATACGACAAGCGCTACCTGCCCGACTCGCCCAATCTGTATTCCGCCAAGAAGGCGCAGCGGATTCAGGACGCGCACGAAGCGGTGCGGCCCACCGACGTGATGCGCCGGCCCGAGTCGGTCCAGCGCTTCCTCGAGGCGGACCAATTCCGGCTCTACCAGCTGATCTGGCAGCGCTTTGTCGCCTCGCAGATGATGCCGGCCGTGTACGACATGACGGTCGTGGACTTCGCGATCGGCGACTACCTGTTCCGCGCGACCGGTTCGGTGCTGATCTTCGATGGCTACCACCGGGTGTACCTCGAAGGCCGCGAAGTGGAGGAAGGCAAGACCATGGACGACCTGCCGCCCATTCCGCCGCTGGCGGAAGGCGACACGGTCAAGGTCAACGCCATCACGCCGTCGCAGCACTTTACCGAGCCGCCGCCGCGCTTCTCCGAAGCCAGTCTGGTGAAGGAACTGGAGCGGCTGGGCATCGGGCGGCCGTCCACCTACAGCGCCATCGTATCAACACTCACGGCGCGCGAGTATGCCAAGCTGGAGCAGCGGCGATTCTTTCCCACCGACCTGGGCGAAACGGTGGTGAAGATGATGGTCGCCGAGTTCCCCGACATCTTCAACGTGGAGTTCACGTCGCGGATGGAGGAGGAGCTGGACCTGATCGAGGAAGAGGGCAAGGACTGGCAGGAAGTGCTGCGGGAGTTCTATGGGCCGTTCACCCGCTCGCTCGCGGCGGTGGATCTCACCGCGCTGGTGGCTGAGGCGCATGGTCTCGACTCTGCCAAGCTGGAGCAGGAGCGCTGTCCCAAGTGCGGCTCGAAGATCGAGCTGCGCACCGGCCGGTTCGGGCCGTACCTGGCCTGCGTCAACTACAAGGAAACCTGCGACTACGTGAAGTCGCTCAAGAAGGACCGGGCACCGGACCGCCCCAGCGACGAGAAGTGCCAGCTCTGCGGCGCGGCGATGGTCATCAAGACCGGGCGTTTCGGCGAATTCCTCGCCTGCACCCGCTATCCCGAGTGCAAGGGCACGCGCTCCATCCCGATCGGCGTGAAGTGTCCCAAGTGCGGCGGCGACATCGCCGAGCGGCGCACCAAGAAGGGCAAGTCGTTCTGGGGATGCATGCGCTATCCCGATTGCGATTTCTCCACCTGGAACAAGCCGGTCAAGGAGACCTGCGCCGAGTGCGGGTGGGAAGGCATGGAGCGGAAGAAGAACAAGGCGGAAGGGGAAACCCTGACGTGCATGAAGTGCGGCAACAAGGTCATCGTGAACGAGCCCGAGGAATCGGCGCTGGCGTGACCGTCACCGTAGTGGGCGGCGGGCTCGCCGGTACGGAGGCGGCGTGGGCGCTCGCCGAACGCGGCGTGGACGTCACGCTCTGCGAAATGCGGCCGGCGGTCAGCACGCCGGCCCACCAGACGGGCCGGCTCGCCGAGCTGGTCTGCAGCAATACCTTCAAGTCGGTTGACCATACCAATGCGCACGGCCTGCTCAAGGCCGAGCTCCGCGAGCTGGGCAGCGTCCTGCTCCCGCTGGCCGATGCGGCGCGGGTGCCGGGCGGCAGCGCACTGGCGGTGGATCGCGACGTCTTTTCCCGGCTGGCAGACGAAAAACTTCGCGCTCATCCTCGAATCACCATCCGGGTCGGCGAGGTGACGACGCTGCCCTCGCCGGGCATCGTCGCTACCGGGCCGCTGACTTCCGACCATCTCGCGAAAGCCATCGCCGAGCGGTTGGGAACCGGTTCACTGGCCTTCCACGACGCCATCGCACCCATCATCAGCGACGACTCGCTCGATCATGCGCAGCTGTTCGCCGCGTCCCGCTACGGCAAGGGCGGCGACGACTACCTCAACGCGCCGATGTCGCGGGAGCAGTACGAAGCGTTCATTGACGCGCTGATTGCGGGCGACCAGTTCTCCGGCCATGATTTCGATGAGGTGCCATACTTCGAGGGCTGCATGCCGGTGGAGGAAATGGCGCGGCGAGGACGCGACACGCCGCGCTTCGGTCCCATGAAGCCGGTGGGGCTCGCTGATCCGCGCACCGGTCGCGAGGCCCACGCGGTGCTCCAGCTTCGCCGGGAAGACGCGGCCGGTCAGATGTGGAACCTGGTCGGCTGTCAGACCCGGCTCCGGATTCCGGAGCAGCGGCGGGTGTTCTCCATGGTGCCGGGGCTCGGCAACGCCGAGTTTCTCCGGTACGGTAGCATCCACCGTAATTCCTATCTCAACAGCCCGGCGACGCTCGCTGAGGGGCTCACACTGCGGGATGACCCGCACCTGTTCTTCGCGGGGCAGCTCACCGGCGTCGAGGGCTATACCGAATCGCTCGGCACCGGACTGCTTGCCGGCATCAATCTGGCGCGATCGCTCGCCGGACAACCGGTGATGGTGCCGCCACCCACCACCATGCTGGGCGGGCTCTATCGCTATCTGCGGGATGCGGATCCATCGCATTTCCAGCCGATGAACGCCAACTTCGGCCTGCTGGATCCGCTGCCCGGCAAGGTGAAGAAGGACCAGAAGCGCGAGCGCCTGGCTGAACGTGCGCTGGGCGACTTTCATGCGTGGATGGCCGCGCTGTGAATCAGCCAGTACCCCGGCCCGAAATCGCGGAATTCCTGCTCCACCTGGAGAAGGAGCGCCAGCGGAGCCCGCATACGGTCGCGGCATACCGGCGCGACCTGGCCCAGTTCCAGGATTTTTGCGGCCGGCACTATGGGCAATGGTCGTGGACCAGCGTTGACCGGCTGGGCATGCGTGGATTTCTGGCAGACCTGCAGCGGCGGGGCCTCACCAAGCGGTCCGCTGCCCGCGGATTGAGCGCAGTCCGGAGCTTCTACCGGTATCTTGCTGAGCATCACGGGGTAGAGAACCCGGCGCCCCGTGCCGCGCGGGTACCCAAGCTCGACAAGCGCCTGCCGGGGTATCTGGAGCAGGGCCAGACGGTGGAACTCTTCGCGTACGCCGAGTCACGGGCCGATGGCGATGACTTCGAGGCCGTGCGCGACCTGGCCATGCTGGAGTTGTTCTACTCCACGGGCATGCGGCTCTCGGAACTCGCGGGCCTGGATCTGCGGGCGCTGGATCTGATCGCCGATCAGGTGCGGGTCATGGGCAAGGGCCGGAAGGAACGCATCATTCCGGTCGGATCCAAGGCAGTTCTGGCCTTGCGACGGTATCTGGCCATTCGGGAGGAGCCGGCGCGGAAGCGGGATGCGGACCGGCTGGCGGTATTCCTGACCCGGCGCGGCCGGCGGCTGTCGGGGCGCAGCATCCAGCGGGCCATGCATCGGCTGCTCGATGGCGTGGCTGGAACGGACCTGCGGGTCCATTCGCTTCGCCACAGCTTCGCGACCCACATGCTGGACGCGGGCGCGGACCTGCGTGCGGTGCAGGAGCTGCTGGGCCACGCGTCGCTCAGCACCACGCAGATCTACACCCATACCAGCGTCGAACGACTGAAGAAGGTTTACCAGCAGGCGCACCCGCGAGCCGGGTGAGCGGAGCATCCATGGTTGAGTTCCACGGCACTACCATCATTGCCGTCCGCAAGAACGGCCAAGTGGCGCTTGGCGGCGACGGCCAGGTCACCATCGGCGACACGGTGATGAAGGCGCACTCGGTCAAGGTCCGGACCCTCAAGAGCGGCCGGGTGCTGGCCGGCTTTGCCGGCTCGGTGGCGGACGCGCTCACGCTCTTCGAAAAGTTCGAGGAGAAGCTGGATCGCTATCCCGCCAACCTGCCGCGCGCCGCCGTCGAGCTGGCCAAGGACTGGCGGAGCGACCGCATTCTTCGGCGGCTGGATGCGCTGCTGGTGCTGGCGGATACCGAGCATAGCTTCGTGGTGAGCGGCAGCGGCGAGCTGATCGAGCCGGATGATGGCATCGCCGCCATCGGCTCGGGCGGGAACTACGCGCTGGCCGCCGCGCGGGCGCTGCTGCCGGTGGACTCGCTCGGCCCGCGCGAGGTCGTCCAGCGCGCGCTGGAGATCGCCGCGGACATCTGTGTGTATACCAATCGGAATATCACGGTGCTGGAGCTGGGGGCGGAATCGTAGGGCACGGCATGCCGTGCCCCTACGACCCGCGACCCGCGACCCGCGACCCACGACCCACGACCCTGAGCCATGACCAATATTCCGATTGACCCCCCCGTGGCCCCCCCCGAGCCCGCTCCCTGGCTCGAGGAACTCCCGCCCCGCCAGATCGTGGCGGAGCTGGATCGCTACATCGTGGGCCAGGACGCGGCCAAGCGCGCCGTGGCCATCGCAGTGCGCAATCGCTGGCGCCGGGCGCAGACGCCTGAAGAAATCCGGGACGAGATCACGCCCTACAACATCATCATGATCGGCCCCACCGGCGTCGGAAAGACCGAGGTCGCGCGCCGGCTGGCCCGGCTCGCAGGTGCGCCGTTCCTGAAGGTGGAGGCGTCCAAGTTCACCGAGGTGGGCTACGTCGGGCGTGACGCCGAATCCATGGTGCGCGACCTGGTGGACTCGGCGATCAACATGGTGCGTGGCGAGCGGGAAGACGAAGTGTATCCTCAGGCGGAGACGCGGGCCGAAGAGCGTCTCCTCGACCTGCTCCTGCCGCCGCCGCCCGAAGGCGCGCCGGCCACGGCGGGCGCCGAGGGCTTCGTGGTCACCCCTGGCGGCACGGCCAAGCGGCCGGAGGCGGAATCCCGGGAGCGCACCCGCGAGAAGCTTCGCCAGCTGCTGCTGGATGGCAAGCTGGACGAGCGGAAGGTGGATATCGAGGTGGTACCGCAGAACTACTCGATGTTCGACATGATGCCGCCCCAGGGCATGGAGGGGATGGACATCAACTTTACGGAAATGCTGCAGGACATGGTGCCGCGCCGCACCAAGCGGCGCACCCTCGGTGTGGTCGAAGCGCGGCGGGTGCTGGTGGATGAAGAGCTGAAGAAGCTGGTGGACATGGATGACGTGGTGAACGAATCACTCGACCGGGTCGAGAACCACGGCATCATCTTCATAGATGAGATTGACAAGATCGCGGGGGAGCGCTCCCAGGCGGGCCCCGACGTCTCACGGGAGGGCGTGCAGCGGGACTTGCTGCCCATCGTCGAAGGGTCCACCGTCCAGACCCGCTATGGCTACGTGCGCAGCGACCACATTCTGTTCATAGCGGCCGGGGCATTTCATGTGTCCAAGCCATCGGACCTCATTCCGGAGCTGCAGGGCCGGTTCCCCATCCGGGTGGAGCTCACTCCCCTCACCGAAGCCGATTTCGTCCGCATCATGACCGAACCGGAGAACGCGCTCACCCGGCAGTACCAGGCGCTGGTCGCCGCCGAAGGGGCGGAGCTGGTGTTCACTGATGAGGCGATTGTGGAAATCGCCCGGCTCGCGTTCCTGGCCAATGACCGGATGGAAAACATCGGCGCCCGCCGGCTCCATACCGTCATGGCCACGCTCATGGAGGACACCCTCTTCCAGCTTCCGGAGCTGGCCGAGAAGCACATCGTCTTCGACGGCGACCGGGTGCGCGAGCGGCTGACCGCCGTGGTGGGGGATGATGATCTGCGGCGGTATATTCTGTAGGCGACGGTCGACGGTCGACGGTCGACGGTCGACGGTCGACGGTCGACGGTCAACGGTCAACGGTCAACGGTCGACGGTCTACGGTCGACCCGCGACTCGCGACCCGCGACCTACGACTTGTACAGCACCCCATACACCACCAGCCCCCGCTTTACCGCCGCCGCAATCACCTCGGCCTCGAAGTACGGCATTGCCCCCAGCTTCCCCTTGAGCGGTATCACCGCACTGGCGGGATTGTCCGTGGTCGAGAGTCCTTTCATGGCGTCCAGGAATCCCGAGGCGATGGCTTCCTCCACCCACGGCTTGGTTTCCACTGTGGCCCTGGTCACCGTCACCCGGGCAATCCTGCCCTCCGGCGTCATCGCCAGCGCCACTTCCACCGGCCCGTGGATCGTGTTGGCCTGGGGAAACAGCACCACGCCCACATCGCGGCCATCGGCGCTCTTGCCGATGTAGAACTGGACGTCGGGATTGTCAGGTGTGTAGTCCACTGACTTCCGGATGGTGGCAAGATCGTTCTGGCCGATGGTGACCGACCGCATGAAGAATCGTTGCGCGCCGCTCAGGCTCTGGCGGATGGCGTCGGCGTGTTCCACCAGCTTGACCACCGGTGTCGGATGTGCCGCTCCCGCCAGCAGCACCGGCGCGGCGAGTGCCGCAAGTATCCAGCTTCCCTTCATGCGACGTTTCCTCCTTCACGGCTCGATGCGGGCCGGGTAACGGCGCGCAACGTGCCCAGCAGAATGATCAGATAGGTGAGCGCCATGCCCCAGCCGGAGGCGATGGTGAGCCACGCAAAGCCGTTGATGCCGAAGTTCATGAGCCACTGGCCCGCAAAGTCCAGCGCGCCAAAGCCGAACGCCCAGACAATGATGGTGTTGCGAAATCCGGCGCTCCATTCCAGCCCGAAGACGATCAGCACCTGCAGCGCCGCCACCAGGGCGTAGATCATGATATGGATGTGGCTGTCCTGAACCAGCAGCTGCGTGTCCACGGTGTGCTTCATCTCCGGTACCGTGCTGAGATCCAGTGGCTGGGTGCTGGACTGGCTCTCCATCGGCATGGTGCTCTCGGACATCGAGGGCGCTGGTACGTAGGTCGCGGCCACCGCGGACGGCGTGAGGCCGGACCAGGTCTTCACCATGAAGAAGGCAAAGACGTACGCATATCCCAGCATCAGCAGAAAGAGCACCGCGCCCAGCCGCACCGAAAAGTCGCAGTCGCGCAGGCGATACAATCCCATGGTCGCGCCCCTCAGAAAGTGGTGACCGCCTGGAGGCGGACCTCGGTGCCCCATTGGCTCAGGCCATCGGCAGTCGCAAAGACGGGGATCGTGGAATGGTTGAGGCGCGCTTCAGCGCGCAGCTGCAGCCGGGGAATGCGGAACGTCGTGTGCTCCACATTGGCAAACATGCCGTCTCGGCCCACGCCCAGCGAGAAGAGCGGGGCAAGAGTATACGATGTGAGCGTCTGCACCGTGCCGGTCCGCGCCCCGTCACGGTCACGGAACACTTCTGCGCGTGCGGCGATGCCCACCTGGCGGCTGAACTGGTGTACGGCGGTCAGCATGGCGCCCATCCAGCCAGCGTCGGCGCCGTCCGGCATCACACCCCGGTCGCCACCGTAGTTGGCTTCGCCGCCGAACACCCAGTCCCAGGCCGGCTGGAAGGCGTAGTCCAGGTTGAGCAGATAGCGGTTGGCGCTCGCGCCGGTCTCGCCTTCCGCTCCATAGAGCCCGCTGCCACCCAGCGTCACGCCGTGTCCCGGGGTCAAGCCTACGCGGGCGCCCACCGTCTTTCCCTGGTTGGTCTCGCCGGCGTCGTCCCAGCCATTGAAGACGAAGCCCTGGACGCCGATCGTGGGTGTGGCGCTCCATGACCCCATGAGACCCACCAGCTTGGCCGGGCGCGCAAGACTGTAGTTGTAGCTGGGGCTGGCGAGGAAGTTGAGCGGCTCGTCGTCACGCTCGAAGCCGATGGGAAGGTCGAGCTTGCCGAGCGTCACCGAAATCGAGGTCGCACCGGGAATGCTGGTGGCGATGAGAAGGTTGTCGATCTCGGTTTCGGTGCCCGCGTCGCCACCCTCGTCGCTCACGGCGGTGGTGAGCTGGCCGTAGACGTAGGTGTAGTCGCCCAGCTCGCGGAACAGCCCGACCGCGAGCTTCCCCGCGCCGAAGCTGTTCTCGTGCGTCCGTGCATCGAGCTGATAGCCCGCAACACCAAACCCCGTCACGCTGAGGCCGCCGTCGCTGGTCGTGAGCGACGCGCCTCCACCGCCATCGAGTGAAATGGGGACATCACCCGCCCTGCCGCTGGTGCTGTCCTGTGCCTGGAGCCGCATTGGGTGGTACAGCACCAGCGCGATCAAGCTCGCGCCGATGCCGGCCATTCCGGCTTTCGCCCTCATGATTCCTGCCTCCTGAAACCTGAGATGTACGGGCGGCACCGCCTTCGGCGGGCCGGATGATCTCTGGATCTCAGGCGCTTCGAGGAGGCGGGGACTCGGGCGGGGTCTCGAGGGGGGGCATCGCCTCGACGCGCGGTGCTTGCGCGACGCGGCGGGGAGCCGGGCTGGCCGGCGCGAGCGTGGAGGATGACGGAATCATCGAGATGGCGGCGAGGGTGCTGACCACCGAGGCCAGCGGCGCCGGGATCTGGTGACCGGTGCAGGAATGCGATGCCGGGGAGGAGGCGTGTTCCATGTGCGCATGGCTGGCGCAGAGGAGCAGGCACGGCAAAGCCGGCGTCGCTGCCACCAGGGCCGCGAGCAGGCAACACAGTCCCGAATACCGGCCGAACCGAGCCGAACGCCTCATGGGGAGGAAGGTACAGTGGTGGGGGAGGGGTTGTAAGGCAGGGGACTCGGGACTCGGGACTCGCGTCCCGCGTCTCGCGTCCAACGACTTACGACTGTATTCTCAGACTACCAGTTACCAGGACGGCCGGCACCTCATGCCCCGCGACCTCCTACCCCGCGTCCGTGACGCTCTCGCTCAGCTGTATGATGTTCAGCGGGAAGTCGGTCATGGTGGGGCGGCGCGGGTTTTTCTTGCCCTCGATCGCGAGGGCCGGGAGGTCGCGCTCAAGGTGCTGCACCCGGAACTGCAGGTCAGCATCCAGGCGGAGCGCTTCCTGCGCGAGATCCGGCTGGCGTCCGCCATCAAGCACCCGCGTATCGCCGGCATCATTGATTCGGGGCAGCAGGACTGGGTCCTCTACTATGTCATGCCATTCATTCAGGGCGCCACGCTCCGCACCGCGCTGCAGGCGGTGCGCCATCTTCCCGTAGCCGACACCGTCCGGATCGGGGATGAATTGCTGGATGCACTGGCGGCCGCGCACTCCCATCGGGTGGTGCACCGCGATGTGAAGCCGGACAACCTGATTGTATCGCCCATGGGCATGGTGCTGGTGGATTTCGGCATCGCCCGCGCCATCGAAGCCGCCGCCACCGACAAGGTCACCCGTTCAGGCGTGGCCGTGGGGACCGCGGCGTACATGAGCCCGGAGCAGGCGCGCGCGGACGAGACCATGGATCCGCGGTCCGACCTCTATTCCACTGCCTGCGTGCTCTTCGAATGCCTGGCGGGACAGCCGCCCTTCCACAATGCCAATGAAGCCCTGCTGGTCCAGGAGCACCTCGAGAAGCCGGCACCGGATGTCAGGATGTTCCGGTCAGATGCCCCCGCGCGCCTGGCCGACGCCATTGCCCGGGCACTTCAAAAAGCGCCTGAAGATCGTTGGCAATCGGCGGATGAGATGCGGGCGGTCCTGCTTGGTGCGGGGTGACGTTCTCAGGATCCTGCTTCAGCCCACCAGGCTTTCGGTCCTGAGGTCCATGTCTTCCTCGGCGATCCCGAAGCCGACCTGAATCGCCGACGGGAACGGTGGCACTTCTGTCCAGCCGGCGCGCGCTGCCAGGGCGGCCGCGCGCTCTACCAGTGACTCGGCCTCCTGCGGTGCCGTTCTCGCCGCCAGCCCCAGCCAGCCGAAGGCCTCGTGGTACGCCGTGCGATCCGTGGCGCTTTCGGCGGCAAGCAGCGCGAAGGCGTAGGCTCGCCCGGCGTCTCCCGCATGGTCCGCGTGCCAGGCGATCTCTCCCGCGGCGTCGCCCATGCGGTCCACTGGCGTGACGACCTCGATGGAGAGCGAGAGCGCCCGGTGCAGCTCTCCCCGTAACGAATCAGTCAGGGCGCTGCGCACCACGTCACCCAGCAGCGGGTGGATCACCCGGTAAGCCCCGTGCTCTTCGGTGGCGAGGAGCCGTTCGATCAGATCGTCCGCCAGCGCGGCGATTCTCAGCCGGGACATGCCATGCACATGCGCCAGCACGTCGGGGCTCACCGGCCGCGCCGCCACGGCGAGCGTGCCGAGGAGGATCCGGGATTCTTCGTCCAGCAGCGAGACCCGCTCACCGATGGCGTCGCGCAATGACCTCGGCATCGGCAGCGAGGAGAGGCTGCCCGGGTTGATGTCCGCCGGGACAATCCACTCGCCAGTGATCGGCGCGACCGAGAGCAGCTGCTGGCTGAAGAGCGTCTTCAGCAGTTCGATGACGTAGAACGGATTGCCACCGCTCACCTCGTGGATCCGGCGCGCAAAGCGGCGGGCTCCCGCGGGCGTGTGAATGCTGCCCATCTGCCGGATGGCAGTCCAGACCTCGTCTTCGCTGAGGGGGCCGAGCTCGATGAACGTCGCGTGGCTGCGGGCCGAGAGCTGGCGCAGCAGGTGGTCGGCGGGCAGGTTGCGCCGCCGGCCTCCGGTGGTTGCGCCGGCCAGGAAGAGCACTGGCGCGCCCTCAAGTCGTTGCGTGAGGTACAGCAGCATGGCGCAGGATTCGGCGTCGCACCACTGTACGTCATCCAGGCACATGATCGTCGGGCGTTCCGCCGCCAGCGCCATCAGTACCTGCGCCACCCCCTCGAACAGGCGCGAGCGCTCGCCCATCTGGGTTTCGGCGGGTGCCGGAACGCCGGGAAAGCGGCGTCGCAGGTCAGGAACCAGGCGGGCGACTTCTGCCAGCCATTCGGGTGGCGTGCCGCCCAGTCCCGGAGCGTTCAGCGCGCTTGCCAGCGCCGATGCCAGTGGGCCAAAGGCGGCACCGCTGGCCGGCTCGTAGCCGTGGCCGAGCAGCACGGTGGCCCCTCGGCCGGTGGCCCAGCGGGCGAACTCGTCATTCAACCGGCTCTTGCCGCTTCCTGCCTGTCCTTCCAGCACGACCACGGCGCCAATGCCTCTTCCCAACTGGTCCCAGACTGCGGTGAGTTCCAGCCACTGGGCTTCTCGGCCGACCAGGTCCGCCTCGAACCGGGGGAGCAGCTCGTGCGGCTCGCCCCTGGTCGGGCTGGTCGCGGATCCGGCATGCTCGATCCGGCTGGCCAGTTCGGTGAGCGTTGCCGTGGGACGGGAGCCCAGTTCCTGACGGAGCCGCTCCCGATAGTGACGGAACCGCGATAACGCGCCGGCCCGGTCGCCCAGGCAGTGCATTGCCTCCATGACAACCGACATCGCCTCTTCGTTCAGCTGATCCGCCGTGAGCCAGGATTCGCCGGCGGCGAGGGCCTCTCGCCAGCGCGAGCGGTTGACGGCGTCGCGCGCAACCGAGCGCAGCGTCGCCGACCAGCGGTTCAGCAGCGATTGGCGCGTGGCATCGGCCCACTCCTCCAGCGCCGGCGCGCCGGCCACCGTGAGCCCATCGAGAAAGCGGGGCACCGCAAAGTCTGCTGCCGCTGGATCGCCCCGGCCACACAATTCCAGAAACCTTGCGACATCGCTGTCGAGAGGAGCGGCCAGCTGGACGGTGGCGCGATCGGCGACGAGGTCCTCGCCCAGGACGGCGTGCAATCGGCGGAGTGCCTGGCGGAGGGAGGCGCGTGCCTGGGCCTCGGGAGACTCGCCCCACAGCAGCGAGGCGAGCTTCTCACGTGAGTGAGGGCCGCGCTCCAGCGTCAGGTAGGCCAGAAGTGCGGTAGCCTTGGCGCCGAGCGGACTCGTGTCCGCACCCCCGTGGGCGGGGTGCAGTGAGGGTGTGCCGAACAGTGTCAGGGAACTGCCTGGCATGGGTCTCCTCGCAGGCTGTTCCGATAAGGTACGGTCAATTCACGGGGAGGCAAGGCGCATTCACGGTGGATTCACGGGGCCGGTTCAGATTGCCTTCAGTCGTTGTGCAGACGGTCGTTCCCTTTCAGATCTCTCAAGTGAGGTTCCAATGTCCGGTGAAAAGAAGAGCGTTCGCCTGCAGCTGACCCCGGAGCAGAAGGAAATGATCAAGAACAGCACCGGCAAGGCCGCCGAGTCGGTGGAGTTCACGGTGCAGGAGCTGGAAGAGCGGATCGCCCCGCGCCGGATACTGTAGTCCAGAGAGAGCGGTCACGGCTGGAGCACTTTCCCTTCTTCGGGCGCCAGCCGGGACCAACCGCGGACGGTCACACGGACCGGTCGCTCCTTGCAGTCCATGCGTCATTTCCATCACGGAGGCTGTCATGTCAAGCGAAAAGAAGAACATCCGGCTCGAGTTGACCCCGGAGCAGAAGCAGATGGTCAAGAACGCCACCGGCAAGTCGGCCGAAGCCGTGGAGTTCACCGTGCAGGAGCTGGAAGAGCGGATCGCCCCCATGAAGTTCGCATGAGTCGTTGACTGGCGGGGTCGCCCTTGCGGCCCCGCCGGTTTTGCAGTACCAGTTGGTCACGCTGGAGCAAATTCCCTGGAGGAATCGAGTCGTGGCCAACCCCGAAACACCGGGTGGTTCCGACGCGGCCGCCGGTCTCCGTGAGGAGGTCGAGCGGCTGCGTCTCTTGCACGCCATTGACCAGGA
>Ga0070680_100002622_pt1 | contig 13316 bp, 10 predicted proteins | sample KBSC73BmetaG_FD_64672 | JGI IMG/M metagenome (GOLD analysis project Ga0070680, IMG submission 64672) | Corn rhizosphere microbial communities from Kellogg Biological Station, Michigan, USA - KBS C7-3B metaG | ecosystem: Host-associated > Plants > Roots > Rhizosphere | place: USA: Michigan...
AGGGGGCGAAGATCCGCGATGCCCGCCATGGAGAATTCGGGTTCGGACGCGCCCGCGGGAAATGCGCCATGCGTATCGGGAATGCGCAGGCGAAGAGGTTCCGGCGCGGGCGCAGGTTGTGGGGCCGAGGCGTCGAAATTGAGGCGCGCGTTCGGCGGGGCGGTGGGGTGCAGGACGAATTCGGGTGGCAGCGCAGATTCCGCCTCCATCATCATTTGGGAGAACTCGGAATATGGCATGCCCGCAGCTGGCTGAGGATGCGGGCTGAATGATGGCGCGGGGCGGGCGGCATTGAGGCGCTCGCGGATCGTGTCGCGCACGAAATCGTGCACCCAACTCCCGTTGCGGAAGCGGACTTCGGTCTTCGAGGGGTGTACGTTCACATCGACCTCGCCCGCGTCGCATTCGAGATAGAGCAGCGCGAAAGGGAAGGAGGCGGGCGGCATCAGATTGTGATACGCGGCCGAGAGCGCGTGCAGCAGAAGGCGGTCCCGAATCAGGCGGCCGTTGACGAAGATGAAGATCGAGTTGCGGTTGTTTTTTTGAACCTGAGGGCGCGATACGAAGCCGCGCAACTGATAACTTTTGGCCGGCTCTTCGGGATCGGGGGACTGGATGGTTCCGGAGCAGGCGCCAAGTTCGACCAGATCTTCGAGGATGCCGCTGCCGAACACTTGAAAAACGCGCTCGCGCGCGGTTTCAACGGGCGTGGTGTGCAGCAGGTTGGCGGTGGAGTTCCAGAGTTCGAAGGTTCGTGCGGGGTGGGCGAGACTATAGTGCGTAACCAGGGACGCGATGTGGGCCAGCTCGGTTTGCTCCGAGCGAAGAAACTTTTTTCGGGCCGGCACATTGAAGAAGAGGTCGCGGACCGTGATGGTGGTTCCGGAGCCGCGGGCAATATCGTCGCAGCCCAGCATTTTTCCGCCGGCAATTTCGACGCGGGTACCGGTCTCTTCTTCGGGGGCTCGGGTTTCGAGCAGCAGCCGGGAAACCGAAGCAATGGAAGGCAGGGCTTCGCCGCGAAACCCCAGGGTTGCGATCGCGAGCAGATCCTTCACATCGTGCAGCTTGGAGGTGGCGTGGCGCTCGAAGGCGAGAAGGGCGTCGTCCCGCAACATTCCGCTGCCATCATCGGCGATGCGGATGAGTCTGCGACCACCGCTTTCGATCTCGACGCGGATACTGCTGGCTCCGGCGTCGAGCGAGTTTTCGAGCAGTTCCTTGACGACGGAAGCGGGGCGTTCAACGACTTCGCCGGCGGCGATTTTGTTGGCAACGTTGTCCGAGAGGACTCGGATGCGCCCCACTCAGATCTCCACCCGGGCAGATTGTTCGGAGAGCAGGCGATCGACTTCCATGCGAGAGGGCGCGGAAGACTGAGCGCCCATGCGCGTGACACTGATGGCGGCGGCCGCATTCGCGAAGCGGAGAGCATGCGGCATGGGCGCGCCCTCGGCCAGAGCTACGGCCAGAGCGGCGTTGAAGGTGTCGCCGGCTGCGGTCGCGTCCCGGGCATCGACATCGAATGCAGGAGAGTGGATCGTTTCGCCCGCGGCATGCAGATACGCGCCGCGATCCCCGAGCTTCAGAATCACGCGACGGCAGCCGAGGGCGGCAACTTCGGCCGCGAGATCCGGCGCATCCTCGATGCGAATGCGGCCAGCCGGTCTGCCGAGCAGCATCAGGGCTTCGGCTTCGTTCGGTGTGAGGATATCGACGCGCTCCAGGAGATCGCGCGGGAGGGGCTGGGCGGGCGCCGGGTCGAGGATTGTGGTGGCGCCTTCTTCACGCGCGAGCGCGAGAGCGGCGAAGACGGTTTCGCGGGGATTTTCGAGCTGAAACAGGGCCGCGGCGGCGCCGCGAAGGACGCGCCGCATGGCTTCGACGTCGGCTGCCCGCAGGTCGTTGTTCGCGCCGGAAGCCACGACGATCTGATTTTGTGCTTTCGCATCTACGGAGATGAGCGCGACTCCCGTGGGCGAAGACCGCGAAGCATGGACAGCGGAAACATCGACGCCGGCTCCGGCAAGACTGGCCTTGAGATGATCTGCGAACAAATCCTGACCGACGCGACCGATCATCTTCACCGTGACGGAAGCGGCGCCGAGTTTGCCTGCGGCCACGGCCTGATTCGCGCCTTTACCGCCGGGGATCATCTCGAATCCGTAGCCGAGCACGGTTTCGCCGGGGCAGGGAAGGCTCGCCGTACGAACGACGAAATCCATGTTGAGGCTTCCGACGATGACGAGGGCCGGCTTCATTTCCCGAAATCGATGCCGAAGCGCTTCAGTTCCTCCGAATAATAGCGGCGGTGCAGGATGTCCCATTCCTCGCTGCCTTCGGGGACATCGCGTTTGATGGAGCGGACCTTATCGCGGGCGGCGCGGTCGGCGCGCTCCTCGATCTGGAGGATCTCGGTGAAGGCTTTGACGATTTCGAGGCGGGCGTCGTTCTGATCGCGCTTCATGCGAAGATCGCGCGACTTGCGCATCGCGGTGATGAGCTTGTGGGAGATATCGGTTACTTTGTCGCGGGAGAGCTTCATGCTGTCACCGGTGTCGCGTCCCGAGGCGCGCACGATCTTGCGCTGCTGGACCATGGTGTTCTTGATTTTGCGGAACATGTCCTGATAGCTGACGCCTTCGCGGCGCATGTAATCGCTGTATTGATCGAGGAGATCGCGGACTTCGTCGTTGAGTTTGTCTTCGGCGGCAAGCTCTTCGGAAACGACATGGTCGATCAGTTCGGCGACCCGCTCGGGCGCCGGCGTCTCGATGGTCGCGGGAGTAAGACGCCGGACGATCTGACGCGAGAGGTAGGTCACAAACTCGCGGGGAAGCAGCATTATTAAGGTTCCCGCACAGTTTAGCACCGACCCTGAATGTGCCTGATTTGTGGCGCAGGGAATGATTTCACCTCCTGGTAAACTCGAAGAAATGGCGCCGGCGAGCACTCGTATCAGGATGCGGCACGTGCTGGCCGGCATCGGCCAGGGCGTTGCGGGCGGGATTTTCGTGCTCCTGTTTCTGATGCTCGGCAGCCTGTGGTACCGGCGATCGATGTGGATTCCGGTGAACCTGTTTGCCACCGTCGTTTACGGACCGGAGGCTTATACCAATCATTTCGCCTCAACCTCCTGGGCGGGACTGGCGCTCGTCCTGGTGATGTACGGCGTAGCTGGGGCGCTGTGGGGTCTTGTGTGGCGCGACAGGCGTCCACGCCACCTCCTTTTATATGGCGCAATCTGCGGAGCGATCACGTACCTGCTGTTATTCGACGTGTTCTGGAAGCGTGTGGATCCGTTCCTTTCGCTTTATGCGCCTGACCGGCAGCTCGAGCTTGCAAACCTGATCTGGGGAATGTTTGTGGTGCGCTCGCCGGCTATGGCGGCGCGCATTGAAAGCGGGGCGAGCGCGGCTCAGGAACAGGAACTCGAAGTGAGAAGCGGCGAAGTCATCCTGTAGAGAGGCTGATCGAGTGCGCGCGGCCGCGCCTGCCACGGTTGGCGAATTGCGTTTTATGCCCGCAGCGGCTCCTGATTGTCAGCAAGGGCGCCTGCGGCTCCGCCCGGGAGTAAGTCTCGCGCCCATTCTGAAATTTCCTGACTGGTTCTTTGTTCGCGACATCGTCTGTTTTCTGGCCGCCGGGGTTTCCGCGACGATCCTGCATTCCCAACGAAAATGAAAATCAGTCCGGGACGCACGATTGCTTCCGAGTACCTGACGGCCACAGCACAGGGAAGAAGGAATCAGCCCGCATGATCTGTGAAGGTATTCGTCGCGCACGGGCGGACGTTCATCAGCGGCATTGGACGCGTCCACCGAAAAACGGGCCGGGGATTATTACGGCCGTGCAGGAGCAAATCGGTCTGAAGCTCTCTCCGGTTAAGCTTCCGCTGGACATGGTGTCGAAAACGAAAAAGGCGCATTGCCGCGCGCCGGCAACACTCCGCAAAGGCAGCGTTTCGAATCAGTGCCGGGCCGGCAGCCGGTATTTCGAACGCGCAACTCGCTCGGGATTTCGCGATGACGAGAGCCTCGGCAATGCTCACCGGGAATTCGTCTGGCCAGTCCAGCCATTTCAGAATCGGAACACGGACCGCTGCCGCAAGACAACGGCGGAGGTAAACTGCACGGCAGATGCCGGAATGGCTGTGGGCGGGTATTTGGGGCTTCGTGGCGGGCTCCGCTTTGCTGATCGGCGCAGCTGTTGCGGACCTGTTCACGCTCGGTAGGCGAACCATCGCATATGTCATGGCTTTCGGCAGCGGCGTCCTGATATCTGCGCTTTCATTTGACCTGATGGCCGACGCGTACCGGCGTGGAGGGTTCGACTCGACCAGCATTGGTTTCGTCGGTGGGGCAACAATCTACTCCGTATTGAACTGGCTGTTATCCAGGCATGGCGCTAAAAACCGAAAGCGTTCAGGCGGCCAACAACCGTCAGAGAAGGAGAACCCGGGAAGCGGCATGGCCATTGCCATAGGCGCTCTGCTCGACGGCATACCAGAGTCCATGGTGATCGGCCTGAGTCTGATCGGCGGGGGATCTGTGGGGTTCGTGACCGTTATCGCGATATTCATCTCCAACGTTCCGGAGGGTCTGTCGAGCTCCGCCGGCATGAAGAAAGCAGGGCGGTCGCGTTTATATATCTTTGGCCTTTGGAGCGCAATTGTCCTGATCTCTGCAATAGCGGCGTTGATCGGTTATGCCGGGTTTCGCGGCGCATCGGGCGACTTCATCGCGGCAATTACGGCGGTTGCCGCTGGCGCGATGCTCGCCATGCTCGCAGATACGATGATCCCGGAGGCATTCGATGAGGCTCGGAACTGGGCTGGCCTGATCACGGTTCTGGGCTTTTTGACTGCTTTTGTGCTTACAAAGCTGGGCGGCTGAGCATTTTGGCAGTGTTGCGATGCATTCAGATCCGATTTCCGTATGTCGGAAGGGCCAGTAGTTGGCGATCGATTAAACTTCGCGCCATTCGGAACTGTCCGCAGTGACTCTCGACAAAGAAAATTTATTCCGTCGAGAGTTACGCCGAGTCGATTCGTGATACGGCCAGCCGCTCTCCTCTTCCGGTGACGATAACTTCCGGTGACAATAACTGAATCTTTATTCCAGGCCGTGCTATCATATGGGTGTAGTTTGACAGTCCGCTAATTCAGGCCTCTCGCATAGCTCGCAAATTCTCCGACTATCCTGTCCTTCGATTCGCCGTTCTGCAAATTTCAGAAAGAAAAGTTAAGTGAAGAATATTTTTGTAGGAAACCTGAGCTTCGGCGCTACCGAAGACTCGATTCGATCCCTGTTTGAAGGGTATGGAGCGGTTGACCGTGTAAACGTTGTAACAGACCGCGACACGGGACAGGCCAGAGGGTTCGCCTTCGTGGAAATGGCCAATGATGGCGAGGGAGAGCGCGCCATTGCCGCTCTCAATGGCCAGGAACTCGGCGGCAGAGCTTTAACCATTAATGAAGCCAGACCCAGGGAAGCCCGCGGCGGTGGCGGATACGGCGGTGGCGGCGGCCAGCGGCAGAACCGTCGCTGGTAAAGAAATCAAATTCCGGTGGGGGCCCGTTTGCGCCCCCGCCGGTCTGACTTCGCACAGAGCGGAAGGAAAATGAACTCAAAAGACACGCCCACGGCGCCATTTCTAAATCGGGACGGAATCAACTGGGTCACGGTAGTCACGTTTGGCGTATTTCACATTGGGGCCGCTATCGCTCTGGTCTTTTTCAGCTGGCCGGCATTCTTTACAGCCGTGGGTCTGTACTGGATGTCATTGAGCCTGGGCATCGGGATGGGCTACCACCGGTTACTCACACACCGTTCATACCAAACGCCAAAGTGGATTGAATATGTGCTGGCGACTTGTGGGGCGCTAGCGCTGGAAGGCGGTCCGATCTCGTGGGTCACAACCCATCGGATGCACCATCAGCTCTCCGATAAGCCGGGCGACCCGCACACGCCTCGCGATGGCAAGTGGTGGGCTCATATCATCTGGATGCTGGTTGGCGACGCCACTCATAACCAAACGGACGCGTGCGCCCGGTACGCTCCGGACCTCTGCAAAGATCGGTTCCTCGTCTGGCTCTCAAAGTACAATTACGTGCCGCTCTTGATATTATCCGCGCTGCTACTGGCGTTCGGCGGCGTGTCGTTCCTCCTGTGGGGAGTGTTCCTCCGCGTGACGGTCGGGTTACATGTCACCTGGATGGTCAATTCGTTGACGCATTTCTGGGGGAGACGCCGGTTTGCCACTCGTGACGATTCGCGGAACAACTGGTTCGTAGCACTGTTGAGCTTCGGCGAGGGCTGGCACAATAACCATCACGCGCATCCGACATCGGCGCGGCATGGCCTTGCCTGGTATGAGATCGATATCAGTTGGATGTCGATCCGGTTATTGCAGGCACTGGGGCTGGCTAAATCGGTGCGTGGTTTGGCGCGATAGGCCGTTCGGCTTCGTTCAGGTTCGAAGGATTGGGCCGACTTCTGAGTCCTACGGGACACGACAAGTCGATGGCCACCGCGAATAACGGCAATCCGCAGGATCTGCAGGTAACGGAAACCCTCGCGAGAAAACAGGCAGTCAATACCTGTTGCGTCATCTTGCCCGATGGGTTTTGATCCATAAATCCATCTCGTCTCCCAAAGTTTCGGCCGATAAAAGGGCATGCCCAGAACCATAATCGATTCGGAGCAGCACCGGCTTTCCACTTCCGCTGGCGCTCTGGCAGCGAGCTGCGCATTTTGCTGAAAATCAGGCTGGATCTGGAAAGAGTCGCAGGTGTAATTGATGTATTTTCATCGCTGGTAAAGCTTGCCGACGCGGCTCAATAGTGCTCCAGATACCTGGACCGCCGCAGGCCGGTGAGAGCCGCCTGTCCGTGGGCACCGGGAAGGAATTGCGGTCAAACTCTTTCGAATCAAATTTTCTGATTGGCGACAATCCGGTCGCCACTGACGTAGAGAAAGTTATGTCGAGGCAGCGAACTCCTGAAATCATAGTGTGGGCATCTTCAATTTCCGCCAATCGGCCATGAGCTCTTCTTTGCCCGATCCCACGAAGCACGCGTCAGGTCCTGGCATCGCATCGCGCCATACCGCTTTGAAGTGGTCCCGAAGCTTCGGCGCAAGCTGCTGAGCCGCCTGGCCCAGAGCAAGGAGGGCAGGCTCACTGTGGCCCGACAGGAGCAGTCCCTCCTCGTGGCTTACGGGTGCGCGAAAGTACCACCCCATTTGAACCAGACTGGTGTCCGCCACAATTGCTGCGACACTCGGCTCGTGGGCATAGTGCCAGAGTCCGATCGTCGGCGGTGTCCACCCTCTGATTTGCGCCGTGCGGGAAACATCGGCGATCTGATCTTCAGCCCATTTGATATCAGCGCTATGTTTTTTGTGGGCTGCATAGGTAACGGCTACTTCGGGGTCCATAAGAAGCACACAGACGGCGGTATTCGGGCTCTGCCAAAGAGCAGTAATCAATTCTTTGACTATCGTGAAAAGGCTGAAATGCAGAATGTCGAGCCGATGAGGCTTGTGTCTGATAATGAATTCGCAAATCCGCTCATTCTGTTCGAATCTCTGGGACGAAATCCGCAGTTGACGTTCACCCAATCCTTCTACGGTAAGAAAGCTCTCGATCGCATCCTCGATTTGTGATCGTTGGTTCACATCGTATGTTTCGGTATGGAAATCGTCGACGTCGAACGGCAACTCGTGGCCCTGTTCAATAAAAGCCAGTACTGGCCGGCCCAATGCTTTACGCCAACCATATTCGAAGAAGACATTTGCATTAGCGTCGGTAAGATCCGCGATGCATATGTCCGCGCTCCGGATCAATTCCGTCATCCTTTGTCGTATGCTTTCATGACGCTCCGGCTCAAGGAAGCATTCAGTTTCAAAACCGAACCTCTTAACCGCAGATGAAACGATCTCGTAGAGCTTGAATGATCTTTCGTAAATCGCTGAGCCGCGGCTCCCCATCGGACAAATCAGAAAACAAATTCGGGCTCCAGATGTCATGTCAGCTCCTCAGGCAGGTCGCCGTGTTTCGGCGATGAAGCACAGGCTATCATCACGACCTTCCTGACGACAACGAGCTAACTACTCCAGCAAGAGTACGTGGACGAGGTTGCACCTGCCTTCTGCCATTCCTCCCCATACTCGCCACCTGGTGCTCCTGGCGAAGCTTCAATTCCGCCTTGTTCGAACCAGGGATTGCGCCGTTTGCGAAGTATCGGGCCATCAGATCCGGCATTCTAATAAAGCCGACGGCGCTTCCGTCCAGGATTCGAGACACAGCAGAATACCGGCCTGGGCGCGGTCGCTGAAGATGCTTCTGGCTGAGGTATTCGCGCAAATGCCCATCGCGGTTCAAGCCGGCCGACCAGAGTGAAAGTTCTTGCCACTCCCGACAGAAGGTCTTCCGTCGAGAGTTTAAGAGGGGAGCTGGTGTTCTGCTTCGGCGCGGAAACGCGCGGGTTGGATTTGGTTCGAGAGCGAGGCGGGCGGGGGAAATCGGCGCGAGTCATCTACAATGACGCGCAAAAAAGTGTCACGAGTGGCGTGGCGGATCGGCTGACCTTATCCTGGATAAGATTGACCAGCCCACCTTCCAGGTGATCCATCGCACGCCAAAGCGTTGGGGCGGCGCCCGTGACCGGCTTTGTCGCGATTGCTCGCCAAGGTCCCGCATTGCGCGCATCGTCGCTCTCACCGGTTCCGGGCGGCGGCCGCGACGCGGCCCACGGAGTTTCCCCAGGTCAGTGATGGTGGCGGGTATGCCGGGAGTCGAGCCGTCGATTAAAGACAGGAAGAAGCGGTCGAGGTGAGAAGCGGCGAACTCATGCTGTAGAGAGGCTGATCGAGCAGCCACTGCGCCCGAGGCGCCGCCGCGGGACGGGCTTCGAGAACGCAATCCCTGGCGCGCGAATGACCCTCTACGCGTACGCCGGATTTCGAGCGGATGACGCGGTAGGCGATATCGGCGCCCGCATCGGCGGCAGCGGCATCCAGCCGAAAGGACTGGTTCATCAGGATACGGAGGCCGCCGTCGCTGCTCATCAGAACGGCGAACTCATCAGGTCCGGACGCGGCCGCAGTGGCGGCGACATCCAGAATCCTGCAGGCGTTTTCGAAAAAGCTCTCCACTCGAAGGACTTATCGGCGCCGGGGCGGCGGGTTAGAGTGTTTTTTCGAACGGCGAGATGCGTTGAATTCCCCGGGCGCGCTGTCAGGTTCGAGAAGATCGGAATTATGTCCGCCAACCAACCCGGAGACGCCGAACCGAACGCTGGCGGCCGATCCGAGCACCGGCTGCTGGTAGAACGCTCCGCATTGCTCGACTCGGCCGCAGACGGAATTTTCGCGGTCGATCGTGACGGGATCTGCACGTTTGCGAACCGGGCCCTGACCCGGCTGACCGACTATTCGCTCGAGGAGTTTCTCGGCGCGAACATACACGACCTGATTCATTCGCGCCGGCCGGATGGAACGCCGTATCCGATGAATGAATGCCCGATTTACCAGTGCGTGGTGAAGGGCGCGGGCGCGCGTCTCGAGAACGAGGTGGCGTGGCGAAAAGACGGCGTTCCGGTTCCGGTGGAATATTCGACCGAGCCGATCGTTCTTCACGGCTCGGCTGAAGGCGCGGTGGTCACGGTACGCGACGTGAGCGAGCAACGCGCGGCCCGGGAGGCTTTGCAGTCTTCCGAGCGGAGGCTCCGGCTGGCGCTCGCCGCCGGACGCATGGGCACTTGGCTGTGGGATGCGCGGACAAACCGGGTGCACTGGGACGAGGCGCTCGAAAGAGTGTTTGGACTCGAGCCGGGTACGTTTGGCGGTACTTACGACGCGTTTCTGGAACTGATTCATCCGGACGATCGCGCCCACGTGATTGAAAGGGTAGACGAGGCGGGACGCAACAGTTCGGATTACGAGGTCGAGTTTCGGATCCGACGTCGCAATGGCGAGGTGCGCTGGATCGACGATCGCGGCCAGATTCTGTCGGATGCATCCGGCCGGCGCATCGGGATTACAGGAGTTTGCTGGGATTCGACGGAGCGGCGAGAAGCCGAGCAGGAACTTCGAGCGAGCAGTGCGAGGCAGCGGGCGGTGCTCGAAACCGCGCTCGACGGCATTATCAGCATTGACCGAGAGAGCCGGATTATCGAGTTCAACCCGGCGGCGGAAAGAATCTTCGGCTACCGGCGTGATGACGTGGTGGGGAAACGCATGCCGGACCTCATCATCCCCGCAGGGTTGCGCGCCGGGCATTGGAACGGCATGGAACAGCATCTCAAGACGGGTCATTCGGCAATTCTGGGGCAGCGTGTGGAACTCACAGCGCTGCGCGCCGACGGGACGGAATTTCCGGTGGAGCTTGCGATCAACCGCATTTCCGGAGAGCCCCCGACGTTTACGGGATACGTTCGCGATATTACCGAGCGCCGACGCTATGAGGCGGACCTGAAGGCCGCGCGGGAAGCGGCTGAGGACGCCAACCAGGCGAAGAGCCAATTCCTGGCCAGCATGAGCCACGAGCTTCGCACGCCCCTGAACGCGATCATCGGCTACAGCGAAATGTTGCAGGAGGAGGCGACCGAATTGGGCGCCGCCGAACTGCTGCCGGATCTGGCCAAAATTCATACAGCCGGGCGGCATCTGCTGGACCTTATCAATGACGTTCTGGATCTTTCGAAGATCGAAGCCGGCAGAATGGAACTGTTCCGGGAAGCATTCGATGTTTGTTCAGCCGCCCGCGATGTGGTGGATACCGCGCTTCCACTCGCGCAGAAGAATGGAAATGAACTGATTCTGAACTGCCCGGAGGATGCAGGTTCGATGAATGCGGACCTGACGAAGCTGCGCCAATCTCTGCTGAATCTGCTCTCGAATTCCTCGAAATTCACGCAGAACGGAACAATTCGCCTCGAAATCGAGCGGCGCAGAGAGAGATCAGCCGACCGGATGATTTTTCGCGTGGCAGACACGGGAATCGGAATCGAGCCGGAGAACGTGGAGCGGCTGTTCGAGCCGTTCGAGCAGGCGGACGCATCCACCTCTCGGCGGTTCGGAGGCACGGGTCTCGGGCTGGCGCTTTCGCGGCGTTTCTGCCGGTTGATGGGAGGAGACCTGACAGCGACGAGCACGCCGGGAGAAGGATCTGTTTTCACAATCGAGCTTCCGGTGAATGTAGCGCCGCTCGAGGCCGATCCGAAGAGGCGGACCGACGCGGAACCGTCTTCGCCCGGAGCGGATGTGCTGGTGGTCGATGATAATCCGAATGCGCGGGATCTGCTGGATCGAACGCTGCGCCGGGAGGGTTACCGGACTGCTCTGGCGAGCAGCGGGGTGGAGGCGCTCGAGATCGCGAGGAAACTGCGGCCCGCGGCGATCACGCTGGATGTAATGATGCCTGGGATGGATGGCTGGGCTGTGCTGGGGCAGTTGAAGGCGGATCCGGCGACATGCGATATACCGGTGATTATGGTGACGGTGCTCGAAGACCGGAATCTGGCGTATTCACTCGGGGCGTCGGATTATCTGACGAAGCCGATTGACAGGGAGCGGCTCGCGTCCGTATTGCGGAAACATCATTGCGGGCGCATTCCGTGTCCGGTGCTGGTGGTGGAGGACGATGCCGGAAGCAGGCGTTTTCTGCGGAGTATTCTGGAGCACGAAAGCTGGCACGTGGAAGAGGCGGAGAACGGCGTGGCCGCACTCGAGTGGCTGAGCCGCAGCGAAACCGTTCCCGAGCTGATTCTGCTGGACCTGATGATGCCGACGATGGACGGGTTTGAACTGGTGAACACGTTGAGGATGAACCCGGAGTGGCGACAGATCCCGATCATCGTAATTACCGCGAAGGACATTACGGAAGAGGATCGCGCGCGGTTGAACGGGCAGGTGCAGCAAATTCTGACGAAGGGCCGGATAGATCGGGAAGCGCTGCTGGGCGAGTTGCGCCAGGCTTTGGCCGGGCAGCGAACTGCGGCAGGGGATTAGGGGGCTGAGATGGAGGGAAAGGAGACGCGATGGAGACCAAACAGAAGATGGCATTTGCCGGGGCGAGTATGGTCGCGGTGGGAATCGGTTTAAGCCTTGCGGGAGTGGCGCTGATGACGCCAGCTATCGCCGAGTGGACCATCAACGCAGTGCAAAAGGGGACGGAGCGGCTGAAGCCACGGTTGGAAAGCGCTTCAAAGAAGGTCGGAACAGTCGCAGGCACACTGCAACGGTCGTTTGGCGAGGCGACGAAGGCGGGGATAGCCGAGTTCAAGCGCGCCAATTAGACGGTTTTGGTGGATCCGCCGTCGGCGTCAATTAGAGAGCCATGGATATAGCGGCCGTGCGGGCTGAGAATGAACGCGACCAGCGCCGCGATGTCTTCGGGTTCTCCGATTCGCAGAACTTTTTCTTCGCGGAGGAAGACGTCAAGGGCGGCGGCTTCATCGAGGTTGCGCTCGCGGGCGAGAGTTTCCAGCCTGCGCGTGAGGCGATCGGTCTTTACGGGCCCGGGGTTGATGGTATTCACCTGGACGTTGTCGCGGATGCCGAGATCCGCCATGGCCTTGGTGAAGGAAAGCAGTGCGGCGTTGACGGAGCCGCCGATGGTGAATTGCGGGCCGGGCGTGCGTCCGCCGGATCCGGCGATATTCACGAGGGAGCCCGAGCGGGCGCGGAGACGAGGCCAGGCAAGGCGGGTGAGACGCACGGCGCCGAAGAACTTGAGAGCGAAACCATCCTGCCAGTCTTCTTCGGAGAGCGATTCGAAATCGCCGCGCTTCGTGGCGCCTGCGTTGTTGACCAGGATATCGAGGTCGTCGAATTGGTCAAGAGCTGTGGCTACCACTTTTTCAGCCGATTCCGGCTTGCGCAGATCGCAGGCGACCACGGCGGATTTTGAGCGGGAATGCGCGGCGACTTCGCGCAGAGCCTTTTCGTCGCGGGCGGCAAGGAGGACATGAGCGCCTTCCTGCATGAGACGGAGGGCGATGGCGCGTCCGATGCCGCGGCTTGCGCCGGTGACTATGGCCGTTTTGTTTTCGAGTATCATTCCTGAACACGTGCGATGGCTGCGAGGAGCGCGGTGCGATCTCCGTCCGAGATGCCTGAGTGGGTGGCGATATCGGCGCGGGTTCGGAGTTGGCGGCGATAGCGTTCGAAGTAGCCGAGGATGTCTCCGCCGTACTGGAAGCTGTACATGATATCGGCGAAGGCTGCGGTATGGCGCAGGCCGAGAGCGTGGCCGCTTTCGTGGAGACAGGTGAGATAGACGACGCCCTCGCGGAAGAGCGGATCGCGGCG
>Ga0070680_100002624_pt1 | contig 13314 bp, 14 predicted proteins | sample KBSC73BmetaG_FD_64672 | JGI IMG/M metagenome (GOLD analysis project Ga0070680, IMG submission 64672) | Corn rhizosphere microbial communities from Kellogg Biological Station, Michigan, USA - KBS C7-3B metaG | ecosystem: Host-associated > Plants > Roots > Rhizosphere | place: USA: Michigan...
CAGCTCTATCCGTCCTTCTCATCGGTCTCCCTGAAGCGGCTCTGGGTCCTCAACGACCTCTTCGTCGGCCCGAGCGTCCGGCGCGGCGGGGTCGGCAGGCGGCTGCTCGACCGAGCCCGCGACTGGGCTATTGAGACCGGGGCGAAGGGTCTCGTCCTGGCGACGGCGGTGGATAACAGCAAGGCGCAAGCGCTGTACGAGTCCTGCGGCTGGCAGCGGGACGATGAGTTCCAGCACTACCACCTTTTCGTGTGACGACCCGGCGCCTTCGCGCAGCTCTGTGATCCTCGACGCGGTCCGTCACCTCATCGTTTCGATATCTCGGCTACAGAACCGTGAGGAACGCTTGACTTTCCTTTAGGTCGAGTCGCATCTTCGATGCATGGCGAATCCGGTCGTTGCGAAATGCCCTATCTGCTCCGAACAGCTAAAGGTCGTGCGCCTCGAGTGCGACAGCTGCGGCACCCGTATGGAGGGCTCGTTCTCACTCGGTCGTTTTCACGCGCTCTCCCCAGACCAGATCGAGTTCCTCGAGACGTTCATCCGCGCGCGCGGCAACTTCAAGGACATAGAGCGCGAGCTCGGCATCTCGTACCCGACGGTGCGCTCGCGTCTCGACGCGATGATCCGCGCGCTCGGCTTCCCGTCGCAAGCCGAGCCCGACCGCGAGAGCGAACGGCGCAAGGAGATCCTGCGCGAGCTAGCCGAGGGTCGCATCGCGGCCGACGACGCCGCCAACCTGCTCGAGAGCGAGCCGACAGCATGAGCGACCGGGGACGCGACGACGATGAGCGGGACGCCGAGATCGAGGCGGCGAAGGACGCCGCGGACGCGGCGAAGGACGCTGCCAAGGATGCTGGGAAGGACCCGGACAAGGACGAGCGCGACCCGGATCGCGACCCCTGGGCGTCGCGCGAAGGGCGCGAGGAGCGCCGAAGGGAGCGCGAGGGGCGTCGCGCAGAACGCGACGCAGAGCGTGAGGCGCGCCACGCCGAGCACGCCTCACGACGCGCGGAGCACCAGTCACACCGGATCGAATTCGGCTCGGGCAGCGCGGCCTTCAAGATCGATGGCCGTGAATTCGATCCCGGCCAGTTCGCGCGCGCCTTCGTTGGCGACTTTGTCGGTGACGTCGGTGGCGAGAGCTACTCCGAGACGATCGACGAGCGCTTCAGCTTCAAGGAGACGCCGCGCCTGAAGGTGCGGAACGTGTCCGGGGAGACCTCGGTCACCGCCGCCGGCGCGCCCGGCGAGATCAGGGTCGTCGCGCGCAAGCGCGTCAGCGCGAGCAGCGAGGATCGCGCGAAGAGGCTGCTGCAGAACCTCGAGGTGCGGATGGAGAAGCGCGGCGACGAGCTTCTCGTGGAGCCGCACCTGTACGAGCAGGAACGCGGCTGGCTCGATCTCTTCCGTGGCAAGCGCTTCCGCGTCGACTTCGACATCACCGTGCCCTCCGAATGCGCGGTCGACGCGCAGACCGTGAGTGGTGAGCTGTCCGTCGAGGGCGTTCATGGACCGATCGAGATCCAGACCGTCTCGGGTGACGTGCGGCTCGAGGACGTGCAAGGTCCCATGCGCCTGAAGTCGGTCAGCGGCGACGTCGACTGCCGACGTTACGTCGGCCACCTTGAAGGGAACGCCGTGAGCGGTGACGTGACGGTCGCCGAATCGCGACTGCGCTCCACGCAGCTCCACACCGTGAGCGGAGACGTCGAGATCGAAGGCAGCCTCGATCCCCGGAAGGAGCACCGATTCAAGACGATCAGCGGCGACGTCGATCTGGCGCTCGCCGAGGCGGACGCCACCATCGAATACCGCACCGCGAGCGGTGACATCGAATGTGAGCTGCCCGCGCGCATCGTTCGGCGAGGTCGCAAGGAGTACGGCGTGGTGATCGGCGGCGGCCATGGCCACGTCGGCGTCAAGACCGTCAGTGGTGATCTCACGGTGCGCGGGACGAGCGCATCGACACCTGACGAGGCGGAGACCGAGGAGTTCGCGCCCGCGGAGGCCGGGGCGGCCGACGTCGAGCGGACGCAGCCGATGGACATGTCGTCGCGCGAGGAGGTCCGCTCGGTCCTCGAGCGTCTTGCGCGTGGCGAGCTCGGCGTCGATGACGCCGCAGCCGCGCTCGACAAAGCACGCAGAGAGCGCTGACATGCCAAGCGACGAGGGGAAGCAGGTCCTGAAGCTGCTGGCTGAAGGAAAGATCGATGTCGAGCAGGCGTTCCGGCTGCTTCGCGCCCTCGGCGATATCGACGAGCGACCGCGCACGCTGACGCCGCCGACCTCGCCCACGCCTCCGCTCGCGCCCGAGCCGCCGATGCCGCCGGGGACCCGCGGACGGATCCTGCGCATCCGGGTAACTGAGAACGGGCAGCAGAAGGTCAACGTCGCGATCCCTCTCGCGATCGCGCGGGTGGGAAAGATGAAGCTCGCATCGAGCGGGCTGGTCCGGGGTCACCTCTCGAAGTTCGGCATCGACCTCGACGAGCTCCTTCGCTCGATCGACTACCCGGGCAAGTTCGTCGATATCGCCGACGACGAAGACCGGGTGGAAATCTTCGTCGAGTGACCCCCGCCGTCGTCGCGACGGGGCTGGTCAAGGAATTCGAGAAGGGTCGCCACACGGTATGGCAGCGGCTGCGTGGCAAGCCGGACCAGCGCACGCGCTTCCGGGCGGTCGATGGCATCGATCTCCGTGTCGAGACCGGCGAGATCTTCGGGCTGCTCGGCCCGAATGGCGCAGGCAAGACCACGACGATGAAGATGCTGTCGACGCTGCTCGAGCCGACCAGCGGGACCATCGAGGTCCTCGGCATCGACGTCGCGCGCCGTCCGCGCGAGGTGCGCGCCAGGCTCGGCGCGATGCTCTCCGGCGAGCGCAGCCTGTATTGGAAGCTCACCGCTCGCGAGAATCTGGAGTACTTCGCCGCGCTCTACCACGTACCGCCGAAGGGGATGAAGGAGCGCATCGAGAACGCGCTTGCCGCCGTGAAGCTCAGCGACCGCGCGGACGACTACGTCGAGCGCTACTCGACGGGCATGCGCCAGCGGCTGGCGCTCGCGCGGGCGCTGCTCCCCGATCCACCACTCGTCATCCTGGACGAGCCGACCGTCGGCCTCGATCCGCAGTCGGCCCGTGATCTACGCGACCGTGTGCGGGACCTTCGCGCGCAGGGCCGCACCGTCCTGCTGACGACGCACTACATGGAAGAGGCGGACCAGCTCTGCGACCGCGTGGCCATCATCGACCACGGCAAGATCGTCGCGCTGGACTCGCCGGCGGCGCTGAAGCGCACGATCCGCGCTGAGGAGATCGTCCGGCTGGACATCGGCCTCGAGGGTGACGGCGCCGCGCTCCTCGAGCGGCTCGCGCGCGTCGGGACGGTCGCGCGCCAGGAGCGTACCAACGGAACGCTGGCGGTGACGGTGCACTGCCGCTCCGCGCGTGAGCTCGTTCCGGCTGCCTTCGATGCCGCGCAAGCCTCCGGCGCGACCGTGCGCCACGTCGAGGTGGTCCCGGTCACGCTTGAGGACGTGTTCCTCTCGCTGACCGGTCGCGCCCTGCGCGAATGACGCTCGCCGCCGCCGACCTCCGCGCGTTCGTCGCGGCGGTCCGAAAGGAGCTGCGAACCGTCCGCCGTTATCCGACGCTGTGGCTCGGACTCGTTTTCTGGCCGGTCTTGCTGCCCGCGTCCTACGTGCTCATGGGGCAGGCGTACTCGGGCAACGATCCGAAGGCCATCGCCGCGTTCGCCGAGCGGTCCGGGACCGTGGAGGTTGCTGGCTTCGTCTTCGTCGGCTTCGCGATGTACATGTGGCTCTCGACGATCCTCTGGGGACCGGGGACCGCGCTCCGCACCGAGCAGATGCGCGGGACGCTCGAAGCGATGTTCCTGACACCAACGTCGCGCCTCGTTGCGCTGTTCGGGCCGCCGGCTGCGGCGCTGCCCACGCTCGGGTTGACGTTCGTGGTGATGGGCGCCGCGATGTGGATCCTGTTCGGCGTCGCGCTCCCGCTCGATGGCGTGCTGCGCACTTTGATCGTGATCGCATTCGCGCTGCCCGCGCTCTACGCGATCGGCACGCTCTTCGCTGCGGGCGTTCTGCGCTTCGGTGAGATCGGCCCGATCGTGCAGCTCGTGCGAGGCATCTTCGTTCTCGCGTGCGGCATCACCTTCCCCGTACTGATGCTTCCGGGTTGGGCGCAGGCTGTTGCCTCGGTCCTGCCTCCGACCTACATCGTGCAGGACATCCGCGCGGTGCTCCTCCGCGGTCTTGGCCTCGCCGATGTCGCTGGCGACCTCGCGATCACGGTCGGCCTCACCGCGGTCTTCGCTGTATTCGCGATCGTGATCTTCCGCGCGCTCGAGCGCAGCGCTCGGCGTAGCGGAATGCTCGGACGGTACTGATGGAAGAGCTCCGCGCTGCGCTGGCGATCGCGCGCAAGGACATGCGCAACCTCTCGCGCTACAAGTGGTCGATGTTCGCGACCGTGTTCATTCCGCTCTATCAAGGGGTGATCCCGGCGTTCCTGTTCGGCGCGGCTTTTGCCGTTGGCGGGCGCGTGATCGGGCTCGAATCCGCGATCGGCACGGACAACCTGTCCGGCTTCATCTTCATGGGCGGTGTGATCGCCGGTCTCGTCGCGACGACGTTCTGGTCGATGGCGATGTCGCTCCGCTGGGAGATGGATCTCGGAACCCTCGAGCCGACGTGGCTCACACCAACGCGCCACGACACGATCCTCATCGGTCGCGCCATCTTCGGCGTCGCGCAGTTCATCGTCGGTCAGGTCATCCTCTTCGCCGTCGGCATCGCCTTCTTCGGCCTGCACTTCAGCCTCAATGTCGTGTATGCGCTTCCAGCGCTCCTCGTGGCGGTCGTCGCGATGCTCGGCGTCGCGTACCTCCTTGCTGGGATCGTGCTCGTGATCCGCGAGGCCAACTTCTTCGTCGATTGCACGAACTTCCTGTACGGGATCGCGTCGGGCGTCTCGTTCCCGATCACCTTCCTGCCGCTCGTCCTTCAGCCGCTCGCGCTGCTGCTCCCGACGACCTATGCGATGGACCTGTTGCGCCAGCACGCGCTTGGCGCACGACCGCTCTTCGACCCGGCGCTCGAGTACGTCGGCCTCATCGTGACGACGCTGCTGGTGTTCCCTGTCGGCCGGTGGGCGTTCGCGCGGGCGGAGCGCACGATGCGCGTCCGGGGCACGCTCGGACAGTACTAGCGCATCGCGCTAGTCTTAGCGCCCATGGGCATCGTGTGGCGCGCGCTGATCAACGCTCTGGCCATCGTCGTGGCCGCATACGTCGTGAATCAGATCCAGCCCGACGCTATCCAGTGGGGCAAGGTCGACTACGGCATGGGCGAAATGGGACGCTACCTCTCGCTCATCCTCACCGGGCTCACGCTCGGCATCGTGAACGCGATCGTGAAGCCGATCCTGGTCATGATCTCGATGCCGATCACGTGCCTCACCCTCGGTCTCTTCATCTTCGTGATCAACGCGCTGATGCTTCTGCTCGTGTCGGCGATCCCGTTCCTGGGTTTCGTCGTGAACGGCTTCTTCGTCGCGCTGATCGCCTCGATCGTGATCTCCGCCGTCAGCTGGGCCCTCTCGATGGTCCTGCCCGACTGACGCCCTGCGCCTGATGGCGACGAAGGGTGCGCCCGATTTCGTCGTCGTGACCGGCCTCTCCGGTTCGGGCAAATCGCAGGCAGTGAAGGTCTTCGAAGATCTCGATTACTACACGCTCGACAACCTTCCGCCCGCACTGATGAAGACGACGCTCGAGGTGTGCAGGCGCGGCGGGCACCCGCGCGTCGCTTTCGTCATCGACGCCCGGAGCGGCGCGCTGTTCGCTGAGGCGAGTGCCGCGCTCGACGAGCTCGCAGCCGCGGGCGACCCACCGCACATCCTCTTCTTCGACGCGTCCGACGACGTGCTGCTGCGCCGCTACAGCGAGACTCGCCACCGGCATCCGCTCGAGAGCTCGGGCGGTGTTCAACCCTCGATCGACGAGGAGCGGCGCGTTCTCGTCGCGCTCCGCGCGCGTGCCGACAAGGTCATCGACACCACCTATCTGACGGTCAAGGATCTCCGTGACACGCTCCATTCGCTCTACGGCGGCGCGACCACCGGGATGCTCGTCCACGTGACGAGCTTCGGGTACAAGAACGGCGTCCCGCCAGGGGCCGATCTCGTATTCGACGTGCGCTTCATGGAGAACCCCTTCTACATACCGGAGCTGCGGCCGAAGACCGGGCGTGACGCCGACGTACGCGAGTTCGTGTTGGGCCACCCGGCGACGCAGGAGTTCCTGACGTATCTCATGCCGCTGCTGCGATTCGCACTCCCGCGGTATGAGGACGAGAAGAAGGCACGGCTCGGTGTGGCGTTCGGCTGCACCGGCGGCTGGCATCGCTCGGTGGTGATCGCGGACGAGGTCGCGAAACGGTTAAAGGACTTCTGGCCGGGCGAGATCACCGTCGAGCACCGCGACATCGGGCGCCCGGAGGTGGTCAGCTGAGCCCACGCGGCGTGACCGGAGCGCAGCGGTCGCCGCTGTCCGAAGAGGTGAAGGCCGAGCTGGCGCGCGTGCTTCCACGCGACTGTGATCGTCGCGTGCTCGCTGCGCTCCTGCCCCGTGCCGGGCATCTCGGCGCTCCGGCACGGCGCGTTGCCCACGCGGCCGAGCTCGTCGGCGGTCGCGCCTCATTGCGGCGGGAATGCTGCCGGCGCACCTATCTGCGTGGCCTGTTCCTCGCCGGTGGGTCCGTTTCCGCGGGACCGTCCGGCTACCTGCTCGAGGTCCGGCCGCCACGCGGCGAAGCGACGCGAGCGCGCGCCGTCCTCAAACGCGAGGGCTTCACGCCTCGCGCGCGCATCCGACGCGGCCGTCCAGTCCTGATGCTGCGCGACGGCGACGCGATCGCGTCGTTCCTGCGTCACGCCGGAGCGGGAGAGACGCTGCTCCGTTTCGAGACGCGGCGCGTCTCGCGCGAGATGCGCGGGCATACGAACGCCAGCGTCAACGCGGACGCGGCCAATCTCGCACGCGCCGTCGCCGCGGCGCGCGATCAGATCGAGGCCATTCGCATGCTGACCCGCTCGGGTCGGCTCGCGCGCTTGCCGGTGGACGTGCGTGTGGCCGCGGCCGCGCGGCTTCGAGCGCCAGAGGCAACGCTTGCCGAGCTGGCGGCGCGGCTCGACACGACGAAGTGGGTGGTACGGCAACGCCTGCGTCGAGTCATGGACGAGGCCGCGCGATGACCACGGCGCGCCTGGTCATTGGCAACTGGAAGATGAACCCACCGACGATCGCCGACGCCGTCGCGCTCGCGCGCGCGGTCGTGTCCGCCGCTTCATCCGGCGACGTACGTGTCGCTGTTGCTCCGCCGGCGATCGCGCTCGCGGCCGTGGCCGACGCCGTTCGAGGTACCCACGTCCTCGTGTACGCGCAGGACGTGCACTGGGAGGACAAGGGCGCGTACACCGGGCAGATCGCGGCCTCGATGCTCGCGGGCGTCGCCGCCGGGACGATCGTCGGACACTCCGAAGTGCGCCGCGATCTCGGTGACGACGACACGCGTGTCGCGCGAAAGCTCGCTCGCGCGATCGCCGCGGGGCTGCGCGTCGTGCTCTGCGTCGGTGAGAGCGAAGCACAGCATCTCGCCGGTGATGCCGAGGCGGTCGTCGCGCGTCAGGTGGCGGCGGACGTCGCGCCCCTCCGCGCCGATCGCGAGCGCGCGGTGCAGCTCGTCATCGCGTACGAGCCGATCTGGGCCATCGGCACCGGACGTCCCGCGACCGCTGCGCACGCGGCCGCCGCGGCGCGCGTGATCCGCCGAACGCTCGAAGCCGCCGGTCTTCCCGGCGACCGCACGCCGATCCTCTATGGAGGCAGCGTCACGGCGGCCGGGGTCGGCGAGTTCGCCGCGGCGGAAGGCATCGACGGCGCGCTCGTCGGCGGTGCGTCGCTGAAGGCCGAGGAGTTCGGAGCGATCGTGCGGGCCTTCGCGTGACCGCGGCCTACCGGCCGGTCGTGCTCTGCGTTCTCGATGGGTGGGGGATCGCGCCGGACGGTCCGGGCAACGCTGTGACGCGCGCGAAGACGCCGCGCCTCGATGCGCTGTTCGCCGAATACCCGCACGCGAAGCTCGATGCGAGCGGCCGCGCCGTCGGCCTGCCTGACAGCGTGATGGGCAACAGCGAGGTCGGTCACCTGACGATGGGCGCGGGCTACATCCAGTACCAGGAGCTCGTTCGCATCAACGAGGCGATCGACGATGGCACGTTCTTCGAGAACGCCGCTCTGCGAGCGGCATGCGCCGCGGCGCGCGAGCGCGGCACGCTCCACCTCATGGGCCTCATCTCGACCGGTGGGGTCCACGCGGACATGAAGCATCTCTCCGCCCTTGTCGAGCTCGCGAAGCGCGAGCGCGTGACGCGCGTCGTCGTGCACGCACTTCTCGATGGCCGCGACATGCCCCCGCGCAGCGCGCTCGAGCTGTTGCCGCAGATCGCGGCACCGATCGCGACGGTCCACGGCCGCTATTACGCGATGGACCGCGACAAGCGGTGGGAGCGTACCGAGCTGTCATACGACGCGATCGTCGATGCGGCCGGACCACGGTGCGACACGGCGACGGCTGCCGTGGAGCTTTGTTACAAGGACAGTGCCTGCAGCGACGAGCTCATGAAGCCCCATGTCGTGCGCGACGGCGCGCCGATGCAGGACCGCGACGCCGTGGTCTTCTTCAACTTCCGACCAGATCGCGCGCGGCAGCTGACGCGGGCGCTGATGGAAAAGGACTTCGACGGCTTTCGCCGCAAACGCGTCGCGCGCGACCTCACGTTCGTAACGCTCACCGATTACAAGGTCAACATCCCGAACGTCAGTGTCGCGTTCGCGCCAGCCGACGTCGTGCCGATGGCCCAGGTCCTGTCCGAGTCCGGCCTGAAGCAGTTCCACACCGCCGAGACCGAGAAGTACGCGCACGTGACGTATTTCTTCAATGGCGGCCACGAACCGCCGTTCCCGGGCGAGGACCGGATCCTGGTGCCGTCGGCGAAGGTCGCCACATACGACCTGCAGCCCGAGATGAGCGCCGCCAAGGTCGCGGACACGCTCGTCAAAGCGATCCGCGGCGGCACCTACGACTTCGCGATCGTGAACTTCGCGAATCCCGACATGGTCGGGCACACCGGGAACTTCGACGCGACGGTCGCGGCGATGGCTGCTACGGATGACGCGGTCGGCCGGGTCGTGGACGCGGCGCTCGCGGCTGGCGGCTGCGTCATCGTGACCGCCGATCACGGGAATGCGGAGGAGCTTCTGTTCCCCGACGGTGGGCGCAACACGCAGCATTCGATGAATCCGGTGCCGGTGGTCTTCGTGGCGGGCGGCGCCGAGCGCTTCTCGCTGCGCGACGGCGAGCTGCGCGACATCGCGCCAACGCTGCTCACGCTTCTCGGGCTGCCCATACCCGATCGCATGACCGGGCGCTCGCTGCTGCAGACCATCTGATGCGCACACGCATTGGGTGGTGGGTCTACGCGGCCGCCGCTGGCGCGCTGGCCCTCGTCGTGGTCGGGAACTGGATCTGGGCGGTGACTCTTCGCGCGCCAGTCCTCTACGGCGAGGGCGCGGTCGCCCACGCGGCGATCCTCGCCCGGGACGGTCTCGAGTACACGAAGGGCGCGCACTACGGCGACGTGTCGCCGATCTTCACCGCCGCGAACTATCCACCGCTGTACTTCCATCTCGCCGGCATCGGTGGCGACCCATTCGTCACCGGCCGCGTGATCAGCATCGCGGCGACGCTCTTCATCGCGGGCGCGATCGCGCTCCGCGCGCGATCTGCAGGCGCCGTCGTCGCTGGGGCCATCGCGCTGGCATGGGTCGGCTCGATCCCGGTGATGGCCTGGGGCCTCGCGGTGAAGCCCGACCCGCTCGCTCTCGCGCTCACCGTGGGCGCGACCCTCGCGCTGGCTCGTGCGCGACCGCTGCCGATCGTTGCCGGAGTGCTTCTCGGGCTGGCGGTGACCGCGAAGCCGACCGCGTTGCTGCCAGCCGTCGCTCTTCTCGTTTACACGGCTCGAGGCGATCGGGTCGGCGCCGCTCGCGGCCTGGCCGGAGGTGTCGCAGGGATCTTCGTGGGGCTGTTCAATCGTTCGCTCGACGGGGCGTTCGTGGTCCACGTGATCGACTGGAACGCGCTGCCGTGGCGGCCAGAGCTCTTGACGCCACTGGTCTTCATCGCTCTGCTCGTTCTCGCCGTTCCTATCGCGACCGTCGTCATGACGCGCGCGGGCGGTGGTGCGGTGGGTGCCTATCTCGTCGGCGCGGTCGGCGTTCTCCTGTTGGGCGGCCGCGAGGGCGCAACCGTGAATTACTTCCTGGACCTGTCCGCCGCGCTCGCTCTGACGGCGGCGACCATCGCGCCGCGACTCTCGCTTGGCCTCACCTACCCAGCGGCGTCGCTCGCCCAGCTCGCGATCGGTGTCGTGCTACTGAATCCTTTCCCGACGACGCCGAGCCTGTTGTCGCCGACGGGCAAGTGGGTGGCCGAACCTTCGTTCGTCGCTTATGTCCGCGATCTCGTGCCGGGCGATGTCCTCATCGAGGACAGCGGACTGCTCATCGCGAACGGGCGAGAGCCTATCGTCGACGATCTCTTCCTCTGGTCCCGCAACTACGCGTCGGGCAAGTCATTCAGGGAAGGGCAGCAGCTTCTCGACGCCGTTCGCGCGCGCCGATTCGACGCGATCGTCAGCGAAGTCCAGCTCGAGCGGATCGACGTCGGGCCCGGCTACGAGCGCCAGCGCTGGCATGCCGATCTCATCGCCGCCGTGCTCGAGCGTTATCAGCTGCCGCCGGGAAGCACCGAGGGCTTCTGCCCCGCTTTCGTTCCGTGCCGACACCTCTTCGTCTACGTCCCGCGCTAGCCGTACAATCGGGATATCCCATGGATCTTCTTCAGGTCGCCCAGATCGTCATTGCCGTCGCCGTCGGCGCCTCGATCCTGCTCCAGGCTCGCGGCACGGGGCTGTCCTCGACGTTCGGTGGCGAGTCGACCGCGTACCGAAGCCGACGTGGGCTTGAGCGGACGCTGTTCCGGCTGACGATCGTGCTCATCTTCGTGTACGTGATCATTTCGCTCTTGGGCGCTCGTTCAGCCACCGTCTAAGTGAGGGCCCGCGACAAGTTCATCGTCGTCGCACTCATCGGGCTGCTGGTCGTTGTCAGCGGTGCTGCGGTGGCGATCGACCGGGCCGAGACCAAGACGATCGTTCCCGCGTACGGGGGCACGTATGTCGAAGGCGTGACGAGCGCCGCGCAGTTCCTGAACCCGGTCCTCGCCGCGACGCCTGTTGACGACGATGTCGTGCGTCTCGTCTTCAGCGGGCTTACCCGATATCAGAGCGACGGCTCGATCCAAAATGATCTCGCCGCATCCTTCACCACGAGCGACGACGGGAAGGTCTGGACCTTCCAGATCCGCGAGGACGCGAGATGGCACGACGGCAAGCCGGTGATCTCAGACGACGTCGTCTACACCGTCGCGCTGCTGCAGGACAAGGCCTACGTGGGTCCGTACAGCGACGCGTTCCGCGGCGTGAAGGTCGACCGGATAACCGATCGCGTCGTGCGGTTCACGTTGCCGGACGCGTACGGGCCGTTCGCGGCGAGTACGACCGTGCCGCTGCTGCCCTCGCATCTGCTTTCGAAGATCGAGTACTCCGGTCTGCCACGCGTCGCGTTCAACCAGCACCCGATCGGCAGCGGGCCGTTCCGAGTGATCGAGGCGGATGCGCGACAGACCGTCCTCGCTCGCAGTGACTCCTTTTATCGCACTGCGCCGGATCGCACCCGGCCGTACCTCGACCGCCTTGTCCTCCGCTCGTATCCAGACGCCTCGGAAGCGCTGACCGCGCTCGGTCGCGGCGAGATCGACGGGGTCGGTGGCCTCTCGACCGGAGACGCCGAGCGTGCGCGTGGGCTGAAGAACGTCAACCTCTACAGCTTCGGCACCAACGACTTCACCGCGCTGTTCCTGAACCTGCGGCCGGACAAGACGACGTTCCGCGACCGCGTGGTGCGACAGGCGATCGCGACAGCGATCGACCGTGGTCGCGTGCTTCAGCTGGCGGCCGACGGCCGCGGCGCGGTGGCGGACGAATTCGTCCCGCAGTCGTCGTGGGCCTACATAAAGGACGTCACGCGCTACGTGCGGTCGTACGAGGATGCGAAAGCGCTACTCGATGGCGCCGACTGGAAGGACCACGACGGCGACGGCGTCCGCGACCGTGGTGGCGTCAAGCTCGCCTTCGCCATAACGACCTCGAACGAACCGGCGCGCGTGGCCGCCGCGCTACAGATCTCCGACGACCTGGCCGCGATCGGCATGCGCGTCGAGCTCAAGTCGATGCCGTTCTCGGAGCTCCTCGAGACGGCCGCGCGCGAGCGAACGTACGACGCGCTCCTGATCGGGATCAGCGTGAGCGGCGACCCCGATCCGTACTCGTTCTTCCATTCGAGCGAGATCAAGGACCCGGGGCACAACTTCTCGGGGTACTCCACGCTGAGCAATGACCGCAGCCTCGAAGCTGCGCGGCGCACGACCGATCAGGCGAAGCGGCGCGAGCTGTATGCGCCGGTGTTCCAGGCCATCGCGAACGACGTGCCTGTGGTGTTCCTCTACTTCAGCGACTACCTCTACGCGCAGAACCGTCAGGTGCAGGGCCTGAAGATCGCGCCCATCAGCGATCCGCGCGAGCGTTTCTGGAACGCCGAAGACTGGTATGTGAGGACGACGCGCCGCTAGCCGCCGCCCGGGCGGCTTGTCACACGAAGTAGCAGCCCAAAAACGCATTTGTGTGACAACACAAGCGTGCAGATCTATGCGTAGATAGGCGCATCGGAAAGGGATGGAGCAAAGGCCTCACCGCAGCAACCGACGGGCGAGTGGCACGCGCGGCTGCGGGGCATCGCGGTCTGCAGTACCGCCGCGGTGGCGTGAATCCCCCTCCGATCGAGTGGACGGCGCGACTTGCTTACGCGGTCGGCCTTATCGCCACCGACGGCTGCCTGTACGGAGACGGCCGCCACATCGCCTTCATCTCGAAGGACGAAGACCTGATGCGCACTCTTCTCGGCCTCGTCGACAGACCGAACATCCGCTACCGCCGCTTCGACAGCGACTACGGAGGCTGGGCGTTTCGCGGGCAGTTCAGCCACGCCGTTCTCTACCGTTGGCTGTTGACGATCGGGCTCATGCCTCGAAAGAGCCTCGTGCTCG
>Ga0070680_100002628_pt1 | contig 13310 bp, 12 predicted proteins | sample KBSC73BmetaG_FD_64672 | JGI IMG/M metagenome (GOLD analysis project Ga0070680, IMG submission 64672) | Corn rhizosphere microbial communities from Kellogg Biological Station, Michigan, USA - KBS C7-3B metaG | ecosystem: Host-associated > Plants > Roots > Rhizosphere | place: USA: Michigan...
ACCATCCGCTGATCGGCAAACGGACGATGCGTCGCGGAGGCGTGGGATTTGAGGCGGGGCCGTACCCCGAGAGCTAGCGGCCAAGCATGATGTGGGAGGCAAACTCGCTGGCTTGATGCTCGGTGACGCGGAAGCCGAGCGCCGGCAGGTCGAGGCCCGCGAACATCGCTTCGCCCTGGCCGAGCACGACCGGCGACAGGGCAAAGTGCAGCTCGTCGATCAGGCCGGCGCGCAGGTACTGGCGCACCGTCTCGACGCCGCCGCCGATCTTGACGTCGAGGTCGCCAGCCGCCGCCTTGGCCTGCTCCAGCGCGGCCTCGATCCCTTCGGTCACGAAGATGAAGGTCGTGCCGCCCTCCATCACGATCGGATCGTGGGGATAGTGGGTCAGCACGAAGGTCGGCGCGTGATAGGGCGGGTTGTCGCCCCACCAGCCCTTCCAGCCGTCGTCCCGCCATGGACCCCGAGAGGGCGTGAACATCTTGCGGCCGAGGATGAAGGCGCCGAACCCGTCCATCGCGCGGTGCGCATAGGCCTGGTCGATGCCGTCCGAGCCTCCGTCCTGACCGATCATCGCGCGGAAAAAGCGCGTGCCGTATATCCACTGATGCAGCTCCTGCCCGCGGCGGCCGAGCGGATGCTCGAGGCTCTGCTCGGGTCCGGCGCCGTAGCCGTCGAGCGAGATCGAAAAGCCCCCGACGCGCACCTTTGACATCACGGCCTCCACTGTTTCGACCGCCAGCCAGGAATGGCCGGCGTCCACAGGACGGGCGGACGGGACGCGCCCCGACAAACGCTCCGTGGATTTTTCGAGCGGCGCCGGAGTCATCGCCGCTTCCGCTCAGGCCCTCGGCAGGACAAGCGCCACGCGTAGGCCCGGCCCCATTTCGCCCACCTTGCCGGGGCCTTCGGCCAGCTCCAGGCGCCCGCCGTGCGCCTCGGCGACCGCGGCGACCAGGGACAGGCCAAGCCCCGCGCCCGGCTGATGGCGGCTGTTCTCCAGGCGCACGAAGCGCTCGACGACCCGCTCGCGGTCGCTCTCGGGGACGCCCGGGCCGGTGTCGGTGACTGAGAACTCGACCTCGCCGGAGGAGCGCCGCCGGACCCGCAGCATGATCGCTCCGCCCGCCGGCGTATACTTCACGGCGTTGTCCAGGATGTTGGCCAGGGCCTGGGCCAAAAACTCGCGGTTGCCGCGGACCTGGAGATCCTTCGAGAACTCCGCGGCGAAGTCGATGCCCTTGTCCTCGCTGAGCGGCTCGTAGAGCTCGGAGATGTCAGCGGCGAGCTCGGCGGGGTCGAACAGCACCGGGTCGGGCGCCGCGCCGGCCGCCTGCAGCCGGGCGATCGAGAGCACCGCGCCGAAGGTCTTCAGCACGCCGTCGGTGTCCTCCAGCGCCTGCGCGAGCGCCTGGGTCGGGTCGCTGCGCCCGGCCTCAGCGTCGAGATAGGCGGCCTCCAGGCGGGCGCGCAGGCGGGTCAGCGGCGAGCGCAGGTCGTGGGCGATGGCGTCGCCGGCGTGGCGGTGGCCGGCCATCGACCGCTCCAGCCGGTCCAGCATCTCGTTGACGCCCGCAGCCAGCTCGTCGAACTCGTCGCGGGCGCCGCGCACCTGGGCCCGCGCGCCGAGGTCGCCGTTGCGCACCGCGTCCACGACGCCGGTCAGGCCGACCATGCTGCGGGTCACGTTGCGGCTGACCAGCACCCCGCCGGCCAGGCCCAGCAGCACGACCAGGGCCCCGGCGCCCTGCAGGGCGTGGACGATCTTGTTCACATAGGCCTCGTCGGCCCCGATGTCGGCGCCGACGAAGATGATCTGGCCGCCGCTCAGCCGCTGCTGCAGGCCGCGAGCCGGATGCTTCATCGTGTGGCCCTGGGCGTCCTGGTCGGTGACCGAGAAGCTGGTCCAGGTCGGCGGGCCGGTGAATTTCTCGACCGGGCTCTCCTGGATCGAGCCCGAGATCGGCTTGTGGTCGCGGTCCATCAAGAGGTAGAGGAACGGCCGCTCGCTCGCCGCCCGCTCGATCAGCGACTGGTTCAGCGCATCGATCCCCGCCCGGTCATAGGCCGCCACCAGCGAGTGCATCTCTCGGGTGATCTCCATGTCCGTGCGCCGCGTCGCCTCGCCCGCAGTCGCCGCGTAGATGTAGACGAACAGGGTCAGGGCCGCCGAGGCGTACAGCGCCAGGAACAGCAGCGTCAGGCGGAACGGCGTGGTGCGGAAGATGCGCGGCAGGCGCATGGCTCTACGCGCCCCTCAGGGGCGCCGGTGCATGTGCGGCGGAAGCGGCAATCTCCGAAACGACGACGGCCAAGGACAGCAACATCGCCAAGGCGCGCTGCGCAATCGCGGCGCCGCGGCTCACCGGGGACTCTTGGCGATCTTGGCGTCCTTGGCGGTTGAATGGACGACGCCTGCGGCGCGCGCTGAGCGGCCCGATGACAAGCTTCGGCAGCTTCGCCGACAGCTCCCCCTGAGGGGGAGCATCTGGGCGGCTAGGCATCCAGCCGGTAACCGGCGCCGCGGACGGTCTGCAGCATCGGCCGGTCGAAGCCCTTGTCGATCTTCGAGCGCAGGCGCGAGATGTGCACGTCGATGACGTTGGTCTGGGGGTCGAAGTGGTATTCCCAGACCTTCTCCAGCAGCATGGTCCGCGTCACCGACTGGCCGGCATGGCGCATCATGAACTCCAGGAGCTGGAACTCGCGCGGCTGCAGGTCGATCTCCTTGCCCTGCCGATGCACGGCGCGCCCGATCAGGTCCATCTCCAGCTCGCCCACCCGCAGCAGGGTCTGGACCGAGCCGGTCTCGCGCCGGCGTGCGAGCGCCTCGACGCGGGCGATCAGCTCGGCGAAGGCGTAGGGCTTGACCAGGTAGTCGTCGCCGCCCGCCTGCAGGCCCGCCACGCGGTCTCCGACTTCGCCGAGGGCCGAGAGGAACAGCACCGGGGTCTGGTCGCCTTCGCGGCGCAGGGTCTCGATCAGCTGCACCCCGTTCATCTTCGGCATCATGCGGTCGACGATCATCACGTCGAACTCGCCCGCCCGCGCGGCGGCCAGCCCCTCCTCGCCGTCGGCGGCGCGGGTGCAGGCGTTGCCCGCCTCGGCCAGGCCGCGCTCCATGGCCTCGGCCGCCTCGCGGTCGTCTTCGACAATCAGGATCCGCATCGTTTCGTTCGCCCCCGCGAAGCTTATCCGGCCGCGAGCTTGAGCGGCAGGAAGGTGGTGCGGCCCTGGCGGAAGACGCCCACCAGGACGCCGGTGCGGCCCGCCTTCTTGGCGGTCTCGACAGCGGCGGCGACATCGGCGGCGCTGTTCACCGTGTGTCCGCCCGCCTGAACGATCACGTCGCCGGGGCGAAGCCCCTTCTGGCCGGCGTCGGAGGCCTGCTCGACCTTCTCCACCAGGACGCCCTTCAGCTCGGGCGGCGCGTTCAGCCGCCGGCGGGTCGCCTCGTCCAGCGGGGCGAGCGCCATGCCGAGCACCGACGGGTGCGGCGTGCCGGGCACGGCCGGCGTCGCGCGGTCGCCGCCCGGGCTGTTGTCGTTCGTCGCCAGGTCCTTTTCGGCCGGCCGCACGCCGGAGCGGACCTCGACGGTGCGATGCTTGCCGTCGCGAATGACGTCCAGGCGCAGGGTGTCTCCGGGCTTGCCCTTGGCGACTTCGCGGGTCAGCTCCGAAGAGGTCTTCACCGGAACCCCGTTGATGCCCACGACCACGTCGCCCGGCGCCAGGCCGGCGCGCGAGGAGGGGCCGCCGGGCACTAGGTCGGAGACGATAGCGCCCTTCTGCGAGCCGAGCCCTTGAGCCTCGGCCATATCGGGCGTGAAGTTCTGGATGGTGGCGCCGATGTAGCCGCGCTGGATCTTGCCGCCGGAGATCAGCTGCTTGGTCACCGAGTCGGCCACCTCGGCCGGAATGGCGAAGCCGATGCCGACCGAACCGCCCGACGGCGAGAAGATCGCCGTGTTGACGCCGATGACCCGGCCGTAGATGTCGAACGTCGGGCCGCCGGAGTTGCCGCGGTTGATGGGCGCGTCGATCTGGATGTAGTCGACGAAGGTCTCGCCGATGTCACGGCCGTAGGCGGAGATGATCCCCGCCGTCGCCGTGCCGCCCAGGCCGAAGGGATTGCCGACCGCGATCACCCAGTCGCCGACCCGAGGCTTGCCGGCGTTCTCGAAGTTGACGAACGGGAAGTTGCTGCGCGAACCCTTGACCTTGATCACGGCCAGGTCGGTGCCTTCGTCGCGGCCCACGACGGTGGCGTCGAGTTCGGTCTCGTCCTTCATCACGACCTTGATGGTCTCGGCGTTCTCGACGACGTGATTGTTGGTGACGATGTAGCCGTCCGGCGAGATGAAGAACCCGGACCCCGCCGACTGCTGGGTCGGAAGCTTCGGCTGGCCTCTCTGGGTGCGTCCGCCCTGCGGCGGCGCGGCGCCGCCGTCCTCGTCATCGTCGCCGCCCTGGCCGCCGCGCGGCACGACGTCGAAGGGGAAATTCTCGAAGCCCGGGATCCGGCGAAGGGCGCTGGCGTCCACGCGGCTCGTCACATTGATCGAAACCACCGCGGGCGAGACGCGGTCGAAGATGTCCGCGAAGGACATCGGCGCGCCGGGCGGCGGGGCGAAGATCGGCGCCGTGGAGGCCTTGATCAGATGCCCCTGGTCGGCGTGGGCCTGCGGCAAGCGCATGCCGGCGCCGGCGACGGCGGCGGCCATGACGCCCGCGCCCGCGACAGCGCCCAGGAGATAGCCGGTCTTCTTCGAGGTCATATGCCTTCTGTTCCCTGTGCGCGCCCGATGGGGAGGCGACGCGCCTCACAAACCTAGGTTCGATGCACGAGAGCGCAACCGCTCTCAAGTTACGTTTAGGTCACCCTGCGTTCGTCAATCCGACGGATGTAGGGCCTTATCATGTCAGGCGGAATCGCTTTGCGACAGGCGCCTCACGCGATCGGCTTCCTCAGGCGATAGCTCGGCATCGGCGGTTCGGTTCCGCAGGCGGGCCACCAGCAGGCCGCCACCCAGGATCACCACCGCGAAGGGCCCGCCCCAGAGCGCCAGGTTGACCCAGGAGAAGGCCGGCGTCAGCAGCACGAACTCGCCGTAGCGGTCGGTCAGGAAGCGCTTGATCTGCGCGTCGCTGTGGCCGAGCCGCACCTGTTCGCGGACCACCTGGCGCAGGTCGTGGGCGAGCTCGGCCTCGCTGTCGTCGATGGATTCGTTCTGGCAGACCAGGCAGCGGACATCCTTGAAGATCGCCCTGGCGCGCGCCTCCTGCGCCGGATCCGGCAGCCGCTCGGCGGGGTCGGAGGCCGCGCCGATGCAGATCACCCCGGCCAGGGCGGCGGCGAGCGCGCGGAGCCTCACGCGGGCTGCTCCCGCCGCTGCGCCACGCCCAGCCGCAGCCGGCGGTCGGACAGCGAGACCACGCCGCCCAGCGCCATGATCACCGGGCCAAGGAAGATCAGTGTCGCCCAGGGGTTCCAGTAGGCGCGCACCAGCCAGACCGGCGTCGTTCCGGCCGGACCGACCGCCTCGCGCCGCTCGCCCAGCACCATGTAGAGGTGCGAGGCGCCGCGATAGCAGAGCGCCACTTCGGAGGTAGTCTGGCCGCCGGCGGGATAGAAGCGCCGCTCCGGCTCCCCGACGCAGACCGGCTTGCCGTCCTTGGTGGCGCGGATGATCCCGCGCTCGGCCTCGTAGTTGGGCCCTTCGACCGGCCCCACCTGTTCCAGAACCAGGTGATAGCCGCCGACGTCCAGCGCCCCGCCGATCGGCAGGGTTTCGGCGGACTCGGCCTTCCAGCCGAGCTCGAAGCAGGCCCCGAGCACGAAGACGCCCAGGCCCAGGTGCGCCAGTGTCATGCCCCAGGCGCCGCGGGGCAGGCCCGTGAGCCTACGCCAACTGTCGGCGGCCGGAACACGGAACGCCCGCGTGCGCTCGAGAAGCTCCGCAGCCGCGCCGGCGATCAGCCACGCGCCGATGGCGATGCCCGCCGCGCCCAACGCCTTGTGCGGGCTGACCAGCGCGATCGTCAGGAGGCCGCAGCCCAGCGCGATCAGCGCGGCGATCCACAGCCGCTGGCCGACGCCGGCAAGGTCGCCGCGCTTCCAGGCGAGCAGCGGGCCGGCCGGCAGTAGGATCGCCAGGGCGGCCATGAGCGGGGCGAAGGTCAGGTTGAAGTAGGGCGGCCCGACCGAGATCGCCTCGCCCGTCATGGCCTCACGGATCAGCGGATAGAGGGTGCCCAGCATCACGGTGGCCGTGGCCGCGGCCAGCAGGATGTTGTTGAGCACCAGGGCGCTCTCGCGGCTCACCGGAGCGAAGAGGCCGCCCTGCGCCAGCTTCGGCGCGCGCCAGGCGAACAGGGTGAAGCCCGACCCCGCTGTCACCGCCAGGATGATCAGCAGCAGGACCCCGCGCTTGGGGTCGACAGCGAAGGCGTGGACGGAGGTCAGGACCCCGGAGCGCACCAGGAAGGCGCCCAGCATGGAGAAGGTGAAGGCCGCCAGGGCCAGGAACAGGCTCCAGCCGGCCAGCGCCCCGCGCTTTTCGGTGACGATGGCGGAGTGCAGCAAGGCCGTGGCGATCAGCCAGGGCATGAAGGAGGCGTTCTCCACCGGGTCCCAGAACCACCAGCCGCCCCAGCCCAGCTCGTAGTAGGCCCAGAAGGCGCCGAGCATGATCCCGATGGTCAGGAAGCTCCAGGCGGCCAGCGCCCAGGGCCGCACCCAGCGGGCCCAGGCCGCGTCCACCCGCCCCTCGATGAGGGCCGCGACCGCCAGCGAGAAGATCACCGACATGCCGACGTAGCCCGAGTAGAGGAACGGCGGGTGGAAGGCGAGCGCCGGGTCCTGCAGCAGCGGGTTCAGCGAGGCGCCTTCGACCGGCACCCTGTCGAGCGGCAGCCGGGTCAGCGGGTTCGAAGCGAAGACCGTGTAGGCCAGGAACACCGCGCCGAGCGTCCCTTGGGTGGCCACCATGAGGGCCTTCAGGCCCTTGGGCAGTCCCCTGCCGAGCGTCGCGGCGGCGGCGCCATAGCCGGTGAGGATCAGGCACCAGAGCAGGATCGAGCCCTCATGGCTGCCCCAGGTCCCGGCGACCTTGTAGAGCATCGGCTTTGCGGTGTGCGAATTGGCCGCGACGTTCGACACCGAGAAGTCGGAGGTGACGAAGGCGTGCACCAGGCATGCGAAAGCGACGGCGACGCCCAGGAACGAGGCGACCGCGGCGCCTTCCCCGGCCGCGGCCAGCACGCTGGAGCGTCGGATGCGGCCAGCCGCCGACAGCCCCGCTTGGGCGATGGCGCAGGCGAGCGCCAAGATCAGCGCGAAGGAGCCGAGTTCGGCGATCATGTCGTGGGTTTCGCCTTTGCGTAATCCGGCTTGGCATAGTCGGGGGTCGAGCCGTCGCCACGCCACTCACCCTGCTTCTTGAGCTGTTTGGTGAGTTCGCGCGGCATGTACTTCTCGTCGTGCTTGGCCAGCACCTGCCTGGCCTCGAAGACCCCATCGCTGCGGAAAGCGCCCACGGCGACCACGCCCTGCCCCTCGCGGAACAGGTCCGGCAGATCGCCCTGGAAGGTGACGCGGTCGCGCGCCGTGCTGTCGGCGACGACGAACTCGACGCGCCCGTCGGAGTGCTTCTGGACGCTGCCCATCTGCACCAAGCCGCCCAGCTGAACCGAGCGCCCGGCCGGCGGCCGCGCCTGAGCGGCCTGCGACGGGGTGTAGAAGAACGAGATGGAGTCCCGCAGGCCCCAGAGCGTCAGCCCGACCGCGAGCGCGAGCACCGGCGCGATGGCCGCGATCAGCGTCAGCCGCCGCCGCGCCTTCGGGGATTTCGGCAGCCAGCTCATTTTCCGCCGCCCGGCTTCATTGGCTGGGCCGCCGCGGCGTCAGCTAGCTCGGCCAGCACATTGGGCTTGTCCGCATAGCGGGCGCGGGCGACCTGCAGGGCTGCGTCACGCTTGCCGGTCTCGCCCAGCACCGCATAGGCGCGGACCAGCCGCACCCAGCCGGCGGGATCGTCGGGGCTGGCGGCGAGCCTTTGCGCCAGGCCGGCCACCATGCCGCGGACCGCCGTCATCTGGTCGCCGGACAGGCCTTGCGGCCCCGCCGGCCGAGGCCCGTTCTCGGCCTCGGCGATCGCCGACTGCAGGTCGGCCCGGCGCGGGTCGTTGGCCGGCATGTCGGCCAGCAGCGCCTTCCAGTCCGCGATGCCGCCCGCCTTGTCGCCCCCGGCGATCCGCGCGCGGGCGAGATGGAAGCGGGCGGCAACGTTCTTCGGATCGAGCCGCAGCGTCCGGGTGAAGGCGTCCTTGGCGTCGTCGGTCAGCTCGCCGCCGGCCTGGAAGACCTCCGCCTCGCCCAGCATCTCCCACAGGTCGGCGCGCTGGGGCGCGATCCGCACCGCCTGCTTCAGCGCCCGCACCGCGCCGGCCGGGTGGTTCGACGCGCCCTCGGCCAGCGCCAGGAAGCGGAACCCCTCCGGATCGTTCGGCCGCTCCTGGGTGAGCTTGCCGAGCACCGCGGCCATCTCCGGCGGCGTCAGGCTCGCCGGACTGGCCGCGAGCCACTGGGCCAGGCGCGCGGAGAACGGCTGGTCGCGCACGCCGGGCGAGCCGACCCAAAGGTAGAGCCCGAAGGCCAGGGCGGGGGCGGCGACGGCGACGGCCAGCACCGGGGCGCGGCTCGCGCGGCGCGACCAGCTTTCCGCCGGCTGGTCCGCGGCCGCCAGCAGGCGCCGGCTCGCCTCGGCTTCCGCGCTCCTACGCTCGCCTTCGCCGAGCAGGCCCCGCGCGGCGAGGTCGCCGATCTCGGCAAGCTGGCGGCGATAGAAGACGGAGGTGGTGTCGCCCGACTCGACGGCGTTCGCGGCCCGCGCGGCGCGATACAGAATCAGGATGGCGGCTACGGCCGAGAGGACGCCGGCCGTGGCCCAGAAGGCGATCATGATCGGCGTTTAGCTGAAAGCGCCCCTCAGCGCGAGTGCGTCATGCAGCCTTAGGCGTCGCCGGCCTGCGGCGCCTCGGCCAGGCAGGCCGTCGCGGCGCGGCGGCGGATCAGTTCGGCCGCCTTGTCGTCACGCACCAGGCCCATGAAACCGGCGCCCGCGCGCAGCAGGCTGTGGGCCACCGAGAGGTCGGCGACATCGCCCGTGCGGACGTGGTCCAGCACCTCTTCCACATAGTGGTCGATCGTCTCGCCCAGCCTTTCCATGACCTTGGCGTGGGCCGCCGAGAAGCCCCCGTAGTTAGCGCAGAGCCGGATCTCGTGGGCGAAACTCAGCAGGGTCGTCGCCCGGCCCACCGCCTGGGCGTCCGCCGGGGCGTCGAGTTTCGGCGTGCTCTTGCGCATCCGGGAAAAACCGGAGACCTGCATCGGCAGGGCCAGGCCGACATACTTCTCGGCGTCGCGCAGCCTCGCCTCGACGAGGCTGGCGAGCGATTGCTTCTGGCCCACGATGCGATGGCCCCAGCCGGTCTCGCGGTTGAGTTCGATGCAGGTTTCCAGCTCGAAGACCTGCTGGGTGACGAGGGAGACGGTCTCGCCCGCCGCCCGGCCCGCCTTGGGCCCGCCGTCGAGGTCCAGAGCGCCCACGGCCTTCAGGCTCGCATCGATGTCGCCCATCACCCGCTCCGGGAAGCCGCCCAGCTCGGAATCGGCGAGGTAGCGTTCGGTGGGCTTGTCCATCACCGCGGAGATGACGCGCAGCACCATCCAGGGCGGGGAGAGCTGGGCGGCCAGCATCTCGAAGAAGCGCGGGCCGGCGTCCTCGGCGACGGCCACGGCGTCCTTGTAGGCGATGCGCGCCGCAGCGGTGACGTCCTCGTCGGCGTGGGCGACCCAGTCCGGCAGCCGGGCGATGGCACGGCGCACGACGGGCGAAATGTCCAGGCAGGCGGCCAGGGCGTCGGCGCCGCCGGGCCGCGCGCGCTCGCAGAGCTCGGCCGCGCCGCAGAAATCCCGCAGGTCGCTATGGCGCAGGGCCTCGGCCGCGACGGCGACCAGATCGTCGAAGGCTTCGCTGGGATCGGGCGGCGTGCGGCCCGAGCGCAGGGCGATTGCGATCCCCGCAGACGCTTCCGCCGCGGCCGCGACCTGCTGGGGCGCCAAGCTCTTCAGGCCGCGCCACAGGCCCGCCAACGCGCCGGCGGGGAAGACCAGGCTGCGGAGGTCGCCGCCATTGCCGACGCACATGGGCGCCACGGCGACGAAGATCGCGTTGCGCAGCATCCGGTCGCGGGCCTCGGCCTCGACGAGCTGGCGCACGCCGGCCAGGACGGTGTCGCCATCTCCGCTGGTTTCGGCCAGTGCGCGTTGCAGGCCGCCCACGATCTTGTCCGGCGCCGATTCGACCAGCGTCCTGACGATCTCGATCTTGCGGTCGGAGAGCGCGACCATCCGAGGCTCCATTCACGGGCGAGGCGCCGCGAGCCTCCAACATGCCCAACGCGAGTTAAGGTTCTCCAAAGACTAAGCTTTTTCAAGGTGCGGCGCGGGGCAGATCCGCTTCGAGGCGCAGGCCGCCCAGCGCTGAGGCTCCGAGCTCGAGCCCGCCGCCGTAGGCCCGCGCCAGGTCGTCGATGATCGAGAGCCCCAGGCCCGAGCCGGGCGCGTTCTCGTCGAGCCGCGCGCCGCGCCGCAGCACCTCGGCCCGCTGGTCGGGCGGCAGGCCCTGGCCGTCGTCCTCGACCACCAGGCGGAAGCGCTCCGGGCCGATCGCGACGGCTTGCACCTTGACCCGCGAGCGGCACCACTTGCAGGCGTTCTCGACGGCGTTGCCGGCGATCTCCAGCAGATCCTGCCGCTCGCCCAGGAAATAGAGGTCGTCGTCGGCGTCCCAGTCGATGACGACGCCCTTGTCACGGAAGATCCGCGAGAGCGTGCGGGCGAGTTCGTCCAGCACCTCGGCCACGGAGGTCCGCTCGCCCTGGCCCTGGGTGCGGGCCGCCGCCCGGGCGCGGCGCAGGTGGTGGTCGACCTGCTGGCGCATCGCCTCGGCCTGGCGGGTGACCACCTCGGCGAGCGGGCCGGGGCGCTGCCCGGCCTCGGCGATCATCACCGAGATCGGGGTCTTCAGCGCGTGCGCCAGGTTGCCGACGTGGGTCCGCTGGCGCTCGACCACCTCGCGGTTGTGGTCGACCAGGGCGTTGAGTTCGTCAGCCAGCGGACGCAGTTCGCTCGGATAGGACGAGGCCAGCCGCTCGGCCTGGCCGCGGCGCACGGCCGAAACCTCCCGCTGGAGCTGAAACAGCGGGCGCAGGCCGACGCGCACCTGCACGACGATGGCCAGCACCAGCAACGCGCCCAGCACCACGAAGGCCGCCGCCGTGGCGGCGACGAAGGTCGAGACGTCGCGGTTGACCGAGCTGCGATCCTCTGCGGCCAGGAAGATCACCGGCGCCTTGCGGCCGGGGTAGTAGTTCTGCTGCGCGCGGGCCCGCAGCGGCTCCTTCAGCGGGCCATGGGTGTCATAGTGGATAGTCTGGCCGGGCCTGGCCTTGAACCGCGCCAGCAGGTCCGGCGGCGCGTCGAGGACGGCGTCGAACAGCGAGTGCGAACGGGCGATCGGCCGCAGCTTGCCGTCGGCGGTCGGCTCGGCGATCTCCCAATAGCGGCCGGAATAGACCCGCAGCGCCCGCTCGTCGGTGAATGGCGGGGCGTAGACCTGCCCGTCCTCGACCGTGGAATAGGTGACCAGGTTGACCGTCAGGTCGTTCAGCGTCTGGTCGACGCGCTGCACCGCCGCGCGCTGGAACAGCAGGGCGAACAGGATCGCGGTGACCACCAGGGCCGCCAGGCTCCAGCCCAGCGCCAGCAGGACCAGCCGCCGCGCCAACGAGGGGTCCCGCAGGGCTTTGGGGAGCCAGTTCACCCGCTGACAGGGGCGTTCACGAGGCCTCGCCTACTCAAGAAACCTGGGCCTCGCCGCCCCGGTCCTCGCCGCCCTGCTCCTCCGGCGGGCAGGTCAGGCGATAGCCGAGGCCGCGGGCGGTCTCGATCCGCTCCGGCCCGATCTTCTTGCGCACGCGGCCGATGAACACTTCGATCGTGTTCGAGTCCCGGTCAAAGTCCTGGTCGTAGAGATGCTCGACAAGCTCCGTGCGGCTGATCACCCGGCCCTGGTGCATCATCAGGTAGTGCAGCAGGCGGTACTCAAGCGAGGTCAGCCGCAGCGGCTCTCCGTTGACGCTGGCCCGCGCCGCCCGCGGGTCGAGCCTCAGGCCGCCGCAGGCCAGGTTCGGCGCCGCGTGGCCGGCCGAGCGGCGCAGCAGCGCGCGCAGGCGGGCCAGCAGTTCCTCGGTGTGGAACGGCTTGGTCAGGTAGTCGTCGGCGCCGGCGTCGAAGCCCGCCACCTTCTCGCTCCAGGCGCCGCGCGCGGTGAGGATCAGCACCGGGGTCATCATATTCTCGCGACGCCAGCGCTCCAGCACCGAGACCCCGTCCACCTTCGGCAGGCCGAGGTCGAGGATCACCGCATCATAGGGCTCGGTCTCGCCGAGGAACTGGGCTTCCTCGCCGTCCGGCGCGTGGTCGACCGCATAGCCGGCGTCGGCGAGCGCTCCCTTGAGCTGCCGCGACAGGTCCGGATCGTCTTCGACTAGCAGGATGCGCATCGCGCCCCTCTTTGACTGCGGGCCCTATTGGCCCAGGATCTGGCCGGTGCGGGCGTCCACCCGGAACTCCACGATCCGGCCGTTCGTGAGCTGCCACTGAACGATATAGATGGGTTGGCCGGCCGCATCGCCCATCGTGGTGTTGAGCTGGCGTCCGGGATAGCGCTTGGCGATCATCGCCAGCACGCGGGAAAGCGGCATCTGGGCGGCGGCCTGACGGCCCTCCCCGCCACGCTCCTGGGCGAACGCGGGCGTGGTCGCGGACAGGGCGCCCCCGCAGAGGGCGCCTCCGAGCAGGGCGGCGATGAGGAGGCGGCGTTTCATGGGTCCCCTCTAGGCGTCCGCGACTGAACCGAGCCTGAACGTCAAGCTTATGGAGCCGCCAACCAGGCCTGTCACCCTTGCGGATCAGGGGCGGCGCCTGAGGACATAAGGCCGTTCCCGCTTCCAGGTTTCCGCGAATTTCTCCAGCTCCGCGTCGGGCTTGTCAGGCAGGGCCACCACCAGGCGCGCGAAGAGGTCGCCGCGCCGACCGTGGGGGTCGGCGAGGCCGCGGCCCTTGAGGCGCAGGCGCGTGCCGGTGTTGGCGCCCTTGGGGATGGTCAGGGTCACCGGCCCGTCGGGGGTCGGGGCCTCGGCCTTGCCGCCGAGCACAGCGTCATAGACCGTCACCGGCACGT
>Ga0070680_100002629_pt1 | contig 13308 bp, 12 predicted proteins | sample KBSC73BmetaG_FD_64672 | JGI IMG/M metagenome (GOLD analysis project Ga0070680, IMG submission 64672) | Corn rhizosphere microbial communities from Kellogg Biological Station, Michigan, USA - KBS C7-3B metaG | ecosystem: Host-associated > Plants > Roots > Rhizosphere | place: USA: Michigan...
GCGAACGCCGAAAGCAGTCGACCAGGTCGACGCGCTCGGGGATCGCGCGCAGATCCGGATAGCAGCGCTCTCCCAGCACCTCGTCGTAGCGCGGGTTCACCGGAATGATCCGATAGCCGTGATCCTGCATGTACTTCGCCGCAAAGTAGCTCGGCCGGTACCACTGCGCCGACAGGCCGACGACCGCGAGCGTGCGCGATTGCGCGAGCATGCGGCGCAGGCCGGCGATGTCGTCGACGATCGGCACGAAATCAGCGTTCCCAGTTCGGCTGGCCCTTGTAAGGATACCGCTCGGAGATCCTGCGACCCGACGAGATCCTGTTGTCGAGCGCGCGCGGGAGGCGCCGATAGTCGCCCGGACCGAACGTGCGGCACTCGCCGCGGAACTCGGCGTCGCTGCAGAAGATCCAGTAGCCGCGCTCGACTCGAAGCGACTGCGCGCGGTCGTTGAAGCCGGTGTTCGCGAGGTCGCGCAGATAATTGCCCTCGACGACATAGTGATCGCCGCGGAAGTCCGAGTTCGAGTAAAGAATCGCGCCGACGCCCCGGTCGTGCGGACGGTCCTGCGCCGCCACGAACGCGGGCGCCGCCAACGCGGTCACGGCGGCGAGCAGCATCGATGCCGCGAGCAATGCTTGCTTCATTCGAGCCTCCAATGCATTCGACGCCGAACGCGTCGGTTGATCGCCATGCTAATCGCATCCCGCCGCGTCGCGATGCCGGCAGCCTTCCGATCGAAGCGTCGGCGCGCTCCTACGCGACGCTATTTCTGGAAGCGGCGCACGCACTCGCCGATCGGTTCGCTGCCGGCGACGAACGCGCTCCAATCGCGCGCCGTGGGCGACGAGCGGCGAGCGGCGAGGTAATAACGCGTGCACGGCTTCGCGTCGATCGTCAGCGTCGCGCGGGTCGGGTTGCTCATGCGAGTCGTGCCGGGAATGCTGACGACCACCTCGTGCTTTCCCGGGGCGACGGGTTCGGCGGTGTCGATCGCAACGGCGCGGCCGTCGACCTTCAGGATGAAGGCCGGTCGCGTATCCGCGACCTCCATCTGGGCTTGCGGTTCGAAGAGCGCGTATGGCTGCGAGTACGCGGCGGCGCCGGCGAGCGAACCGGACGCTGTGCAAATTGCGATCAGCAGCGCCGCGCGCGCTGCCGAATGGAGATGGGTCGTCGTCGGTGGCATTACGTCTCCAATGCCGGATCGCGGCCGCGTTTTCGCAACTGACCCGGCGCCGCGCCGGTCCAGCGGCGGAAGCTGCGCATGAAGGCGCTCACGCCCGCGTAGCCGAGCGACGCGGCGATGTCGTCGAGCGCGAGCGCCGAGTGATCCAGAAGCTCACGGGCGATCGCTGCCGAGAAGGCGCTGGAACGTCGTTCCGCGCGCCGGCAGTCCCGCGGCCGCGACGACAGTGCACGCGTCGACGCCGAGGTTGTCGACGAGGCGCGGGCAGCCCCGTCAACGCACCGACCCGCTGGCCCCACGTATCGATCGGCGGCTGCGCCTCTGCGATCGCGCGCCGCTTCCGTCGCTCGGTCATGCGTGGTGAAATCGGGACCGCCGGTTTCAATTCGTGCGGCTGCCGTTTCGAGAGCTCTCGCCAATCGCAATGACGCGTTTCGTCGAGGTCGTCGAGGTCGCCAAGGTCGCGCGACTGCGCGCCCGGCAGGCCGTCACCGTACAGGCACCACACGGACCGGTTGCGATCTTCGATGTCCGCGGTCACGTGTTCGCGCTTCAGGCGCACTGCATTCGATGTACGTCGAGACTCGCAGCCGGCGCGCTTGCCGGCTACACGCTGTCCTGCCCGCGCTGCGGCTGGCGGTACGACGTCCGTACCGGTGAAGTCGTTGGCATTCCGAGCCTGCGCCTTGAAATGTACGCGGTGAGAATCGCCGGAGCGTCGGTCATGCTCGGCGATACGTTCCTGCCTCGAAAGCGATCTTGATGGCCACCTGAAGCGCCGGTCTTCACATTTCTCGACATCGAGACAAGAGCGTCAAGCGCTCGATCGGCTGTCGAGATTTGCGAAGACGCGATCTCTCCGTCGCTCGCAGCATTGCCCCACGACGTCCAGCATCGGGCGTATCCCGCATGGCGTGATGCGGCCCGGCTTTCGAGGAGCAGCGCAGCGATGACCAAGCCCGCAGACAAGGCCGGCGCCAATGGCGCGAAGGGCCAAAGCGCAACGCGCATCGAACTGAACCAGTTCTTCTCCGCAGCCGAAGCCCGCGTCGACCGCTGGCGCTCGCTGCATCGGTTGACGAAGGCGCTCGCGGCATCGGACGCGAGCGCGTCGGAGCGCGTGCGCAACGACGTGAAGGCACTCGTCGACGAGCTGCGGCCGCTCGAGGAGCTGAACGGCTATCCGGGGCCGCAGCTCATGGCGCAGCTCGACCAGCAGCTCGAAGCCGCCGACGCGCAGGCACTCGCGCGCACCGTGCAGCGGATCAGCGCCTCGCTGCTGTCGAACAGCTATCGCGACGACGCGCACGCGTGGAGCGATGACGAGGACAACGAATCGCGAATGGCCGACGCGATCCTGCCGCCGACGCTCGGCCGCGGGCAGAGCCGCCGGCCGTATTTCGAAGTCCTGATCGTCGCCGCCGGCGAGCGCGCGACGTGGCCGGAGCTGCGCGAGACGTTTCGCAAGCTGCGGCGCGACGACGATGCGTTCGTCTACGAGCCGGTCGTCGTCGGCAGCTTCGAGGACGCCGTGCTCGCCACGCTCTTCAACTACAACATACAGTCCGTCATCGCGGTCGAAGGCTTCGGCTTCGCGTCGAAGCATGCGAGCCCGGTGCTGCGCGAGATCCTGTCACCGCACGTGCCGGCCGACGCCGTCGACCGCGGCGGCGATACGAGCGGTTCGCTCGCGCGCGTGCTGCGGATGCTGCGTCCCGAGCTCGATTTCTTCGTCGTCACCGACACCGACGTCGCGAAGCTCGCAGGCGCCGAGGACTCGAGCTCGATCCGGCGCGTGTTCTACGGCGTCGAGGAGCCGATGGAGATTCATCTCGCGGTCCTCGACGCGATCAAGGATCGCTACGAGACGCCTTATTTCGACAACCTGAAGAAATACGCGGCACGGCCGATGGGCACGTTCCACGCGCTGCCGGTCGCGCGCGGCAAGTCGATCTTCAAGTCGAACTGGATCCGCGACATGGGCGAGTTCTACGGGACGAACCTGTTCCTCGCGGAGTCGAGCGCCACCACGGGCGGCCTCGACAGCCTGCTCGAGCCGACCGGCAACATCAAGGTCGCGCAGGACAAGGCCGCACGCGCCTACGGCGGCGACCGCACGTTCTTCGTCACCAACGGCACGTCGACGTCGAACAAGATCATTCACCAGGCGCTGCTCACGCCCGGCGACATCGTGCTGATCGACCGCGACTGCCACAAGTCGCACCACTACGGGATCGTGCTCGCGGGCGCCCAGCCGCTCTACATCGACGCCTATCCGCTCACGCAGTACTCGATGTACGGGAGCCTCGCGATCAAGCCGATCAAGCAGGCGCTGCTCCAGCTCAAGGCAGAGGGCAAGCTCGACCGGGCGAAGATGCTCGTGCTCACGAACTGCACGTTCGACGGCCACGTCGCCAACGTCGAGCGGACGATGCTCGAGTGCCTCGCGATCAAGCCCGACCTGGTCTTCCTCTGGGACGAGGCATGGTTCGGTTACGCGCGCTTCTCGCCGTTCCTGCGCGGACGAACCGCGATGGGCGCCGCGGCGAAGCTCAAGGCCATGTTCAGCGATCCGGCGTACCAGCAGCGGTACGAGAAGCAGCAGGCGGAGATCGGCGCGATCGATCCGCGCAATCCGAAGCTCCTCGACATGGAGCTTCTGCCCGACCCGAAGAAGGCCCGCATCCGCGTCTACGAAAGCGACTCGGTGCACAAGTCGATGTCGGCGCTGCGGCAGGGTTCGATCATCGTCGTCGCCGACCAGGACTTCCCGAAGGTCGAGGCGGCGTTCAAGGAGGCATTCTTCACGCATACGTCGACGTCGCCGAACCTGCAGATCATCGCGTCGCTCGACCTTGCGCGGCGGCAAGTGGAGCTCGAAGGTTACGAGCTCGTGCAGCGCGCCATCCAGCTCGCGATCGAGGTGCGGCGCGAGATCAACAATCACCCGCTGATCTCGAAGTACTTCCGCGCCGCTACGCCGGCCGAGATGATCCCGGCCGAGTACCGGCGCTCCGAGTTCCAGGACTATGGTGCGCCGGGCTGGACGATCGCGAAGACGGCGAAGGCGCTGCGCGAGGACGAGTTCTTCCTCGATCCGACGCGCATCACGCTCTTGTGCGGCAACGCCGGCTACGATGGCTCGCAGTTCAAGGGGATTCTCGCGTCCGACTACGACATCCAGATCAACAAGACGTCGCGCAACAGCGTGCTCGTGCAGATCAACATCAACAACACGCGAAGTGACATGGCGCACCTCATCAAGGCGCTCGCCGACCTGTCGCGGTCGATCGAAAAGCGGCTCGCCGATGGCGGCGACGCGGAGCGTCAGGCGTTCGCGGCGCGCGTGAAATCGCTGGTCGAGGACGTCCCCGATCTGCCGAACTTCAGCCGGTTCCACGATGCCTTCCGCGACGACCCGAAGAGCAAGACGTCCGAGGGTCACATGCGCGCGGCGTACTACATGGCGTACGACGCGGCGTCGTGCGAATACATCAAGCTCAACGACAGCAGGATCGACGAGCGGCTCAGGAACGGCCCCGAGCTCGTATCGGCGAAGTTCGTGATTCCGTATCCGCCCGGATTCCCGATCATGGTGCCGGGCCAGGTCGTCACGGCCGAGACGATCGCCTTCATGCGCAAGCTCGACGTGAAGGAGATTCACGGCTTCAACGCGAACAAGGGCCTCGAGCTGCTCAATCCCGATGCGCTGGCCGGCCACCGTGCCCAGTCAAGCCAGCGCTGACCGCAAGGACAATCCGATGGAGCAAGGGAGAACGACATGATCGAGTGGTTTTTCGGTGCGCTCAAGCAGTATCCCGAGATCGCGATATTCCTGGCGCTGGGACTCGGCTACTACTTCGGCAAGTTCACCTTCAAGGGCATCGGCCTTGGATCGGTGACCGCCACGTTGATCGCTGGCGTCGTGATCGGACAGATCGGGATCACGATCAACCAGCCGCTCAAGGCCTTTTCGTTCCTCATGTTTTTATTCGCCGTGGGCTACGGTGTCGGGCCGCAGTTCGTTCGCGGCATCGCGAGCAGCGGCCTGCCGCAGGCGGCTTTCTCGGCGGTGCAGTGCGTGTTCAGCCTGATCGCCTGCGTGGTGGTTGCCAAGCTCGCCGGCTACGACCTCGGCTACGCGGCCGGATTCTATTCGGGCTCGCAGACGATCTCCGCCGCGATGGGACTTTCGACCGACGCCATCAACCGGCTGGGTGTGGCCGCCGATCAGGCGAAGGCGCTGATCGACTCGATGCCGGTCGCCTACGCCGTTACGTACATGTTCGGCACGATGGGCTCGGCAATCGTGATTGCCGTCCTCGGCCCGAAGCTGCTCGGCATCGACCTCGTCGCGGCCTGCAAGGATTACGAGGAGAAGCACGGGGGCGGCAGGAAGGAGCTTGGCGGCCCGGGCACCGGCTGGTATCGCCGGGTGGTGCGGGCCTATAAGATCCAGACGGGCGGCAAGGCCGCAGGCCTGCGCGTTGCCGAGGCCGAGGCGTTGGTGCCCGAAGCGCGTCTCTTCATCCTGCGCATTCGCCGCAACGGTCAGATCATGGACGCGACCGCGGATACGATCCTGAAGGACGGCGACGTGGTTGCGATCGCGGGCGAGCGCGACGTGCTGCTGCAGGCGTTGCAGAGCGCGGTCGAGGTCGAGGATCGCGAGCTATTGGCCATGCCGATCGAGGGGATCGACGTTCTGGTCACGAACAAGGACGTCGACGGCAAGACGCTCGCCGAGCTGGCCACGCGACCGGAGACACGTGGCGTGTTCCTGCGCAAGATCACGCGCGGCGCGACGGCCACCGATATTCCCATCCTCGCGGACACCGAGATCAATCGTGGGGACCTGGTCACCCTCGTCGGCCGCACGCAGGACACCGCCGCCGCCACGAAGATGCTGGGCGTCGCGGACCGCGCGACCGACATCACCGACATGGCGTTCGTCGGTGCGGCCATCGTGATCGGCGGCCTGATCGGCGCGCTGGTCTTCAAGGTGTCTGGCGTGCCGCTCACGCTGTCGACCGCCGGCGGGGCCCTCATCGCCGGCATCATCGGCGGATGGTGGCGCTCGGTTCGCCCGACCTTCGGACGCATCCCGACGCCCACGGTCTGGTTCATGAATTCGGTGGGCCTCAACATCTTCATCGCCATCGTCGGCATCTCCGCCGGGCCGGGATTCGTCAACGGCCTGAAGACGCAGGGCATCGGTCTCTTTCTGTGGGGCGTTGCGGCAACCACGATCCCGCTGGTACTCGGCATGTTCACGGCCAAGTACCTGTTCCGCTTCCACGACGCGCTGACGCTCGGGATCGTCTCCGGGTCGCGCACGACGACGGCATCGCTCGGCCTCGTCTGCGACCAGGCCAAAAGCCAGATCCCGGCGCTCGGCTACACCGTCACGTATGCCGTGGGGAACACGCTGCTGACGATCTGGGGCATGGTCGTGATCATGCTGCTTTCGTGAGTCGCACGTTCCGGCGCATCGAATCCGCGAGGAGCATCGAATGAACGACTTGAACCTCAAGCAGTACGAGAAACTGGGGCCGTTCGAGATCAAGGACTTCCTGCAGAAGGTGGCCTCGAAGGCCGCTCTCGAATCCTCGATGTCGTATCTGAACGCCGGCCGCGGCAATCCGAACTGGGTCGCGACGGAACCGCGCGAGGCGTTCTTCCTGCTCGGGCAATTCGCGATCACCGAGTGCAAGCGCGTGCTCGATCTGCCGCCGGGCGTGGGCGGCATGCCGAAGGCTCCTGGCATCGCGAGCCGCCTGGAGGCGTGGCTTGCGCAGCACCACGACATGCCGGGCGCGCAGGTGTTGCAGGCGATGGTGCCCTGGGCCGTGAAGAAGTTCGGATTCGATGCCGACAAGTTCGTGCACGAGCTCGTGGATTCCATCATCGGCGATCACTATCCGGTGCCGGACCGGATGCTCGTGCACAACGAGCAGATCGTCCACGAATACCTGCAGTGGGCGATGTGCGGAAACCCGCGGCCGAAAGGCGAGTTCAAGCTCTACGCGGTGGAGGGAGGAACCGCCGCGATGTGCTACATCTTCAAGTCGCTGAAGAGCAACCGCCTCCTCAATCCCGGCGACACGATCGCGCTCGGCGTGCCGATCTTCACGCCCTACATCGAGATGGCGCACCTGGAGGACTACGACCTCAAGTTCGTCGAGGTGCATGCGAAGCAGGACATCAAGTTCCAGTACCCGGATGAAGAGCTCAAGAAGCTGCTCGACCCCAAGGTCAAGGCGTTCTTCATCGTCAACCCGGGCAATCCTTTCGCCGTGGCGCTCGACAACAGCACGATCGAGAAGATCGGCGCGGTGCTGAAGAAGCGTCCCGATCTGATTCTGCTGACGGACGACGTCTATGGCACGTTCGTGCCCGGCTTCCGTTCGCTGATGGGGGCGTTCCCGAAGAACACCATCGGCGTCTACTCGTACAGCAAGTACTTCGGGTGCACCGGGTGGCGGCTCGGCACGGTCGCGGTTCACGAGGACAACATCTTCGACGAAATGATCGCGCGGCATCCGGAGCCTCTCAAGAAGGTGCTGGACAAGCGCTATGGCGGACTCACGCTCGAACCGCGCAAGCTCGCGTTCATCGACCGCATCGTGGCCGACAGTCGCGATGTCGCGTTGAATCACACCGCCGGCCTGTCGCTTCCGCAGCAGGTCATGATGTCGCTGTTCTCGCTCTACGAGCTGATGGACGAGAAGAAGGCCTACCAGAAAGCCTGCATCGGCATCGTCAAGAAACGCGTCGCGGCCACGATCGAGGGGCTCGGCATCGAGGTCGGCGAGAATGAACACTTCGACTACTACTACGGCCTGATCGATTTCGAGTTCTGGGCGAGGAAGTACCTGGGCGACGACATCGTCAAGTGGATGAAGGACAACGTCCATCCGCTCGACATCGTGTTTCGCCTCGCCGAGGACCACGGAATCGTGCTGCTCAACGGCAGCGGTTTTGCCGCTCCCGACTGGTCCGTGCGCATCTCGTTCGCGAACCTCGACGACCACGTTTACGACGACATAGGCCGGGCCGTCCGCGCCATTGCGCGCGGCTATCGGCGAGCCTATGAGGCGGCGACCGGCAACGGCAAGAAGACTGCTGGAGCAAAGAAGCCGGCAACCGCGAAAGCCAGCTGATCGGCACCGCGATCCACGTTGCGATCTCCGCCAGGGACGAATGGCCACGAGATGAGCGAGTAGCACAGTCGAACAGGCAGGAAGCGCGGGGCCGCGTCGGACCCCGCGCACTGCAGGGGAGGGAGGCTTCCGTGAAAATCGCGCGGCTCGACGAGATCGCGCCGGGAACCGCCACGGCGGTGACGATTGCCGACGCAACGATTGCGCTGTTCAACCGGGACGGCTCGTTGACGGCGCTCGAGGATGCGTGCGTGCGCTGCGGCCGCTCGCTCGCCACTGGAACCTTCGAGAAGAACACCGTTCGCTGCTCGGGCTGCGACTGGTGCTACGACGTGACGAGCGGATGCGTGAATGGCGTTCCGGCGCTTCGAACCGAAACCTTCAAGGTCGACGTCGTCGACGGTGACGTCGTGCTGCTCGACTTCACCTGAGGCCCGTCATCGCCGCCGCAACGCGGCGCATCGCGCGCCGTCTTGCGGCGACTCGTCGCGTCAATCGTCGACGATCTTCCAGCCGTCGCCGAGCTTGCAGAGCTTCCAGGTGCTCGCGTTCTTGCGGCCGCCCGCGGTCGTCGCGAAATCGGCGCTGCGGCAGCGCGCGCCGTCGCGCGCGAACGAAGCCTTCGGCGTGACGGTGCCCGATGCGCCGGTCGCCGGGTTTTCCCAGCGATACGTTTCGCCGTCGTTGCCGCCGTCGAGCGCGCCGTTGATCTTCTCGATCGCGATCTTGCGGTCCTGCTCGGTCATGTAGGTCGTCGGCAGCTCCAACCAGAACGCGCGGTTCGCCGCGAGTGCGCTCGCCGTCGCGACGACCAGCACCGTCGCAGGCAGCGCGATGCGCGCGACCCGGCGCACGTCGTCGCTACGACACGCCGCGCGGCGGCGGCATGTCGGGCGGCGGAGTGCCCGGACCCTGCCTCGGCACGTAGTCGGGCGGAACGTCTTCCGGCGGAGGCGCGCTGTAGGCCGGCGACGGGTACGTGCGCCCGTACACGCGCGCGGGCACGCGATTGCCGTGCGCGTACATGCACTGGATGTAGGCGCTGTCGTACTGGCGCTGCAGATCGTACGACGAGTAGGCGAGCGCATTGGCGCCCGCGGCGCTGCCGAACAGAAGTCCCGTGCCGGCGCCGATCGCGGCACCCGTTCCGGCGCTGCCCGTGGCGCCGCCGATGATGGCGCCTGCCGCGGCACCAATCGCGGTCGCCGCGGCCGTGTTCCCCGCGGCGGTATTCGTCGCCGACTGGGACGGACCGGCGACGCTCGAATAGGCGTAGTTGCGGCAGTTCGCATCGTCGGCGTGGAACTGGTCGAACGGCTTGCCGGTTCCAGGAAGGACGGTGACCATCGGCGCGGTCGGCATGACGACGCAGCCGGCGAGCAGGAACGCGCCGCCGACCGCGATTGCAATCGAATGGGGTTTCATGATCATCCAAGGCTGCCCGAAGGCGCGTACGATGCCGGCGCGTTCGGCGCGGACGGAACGTCCTGCGGCAGCACCTTCATCCACGGCTTCGAGCAATTCTTCACATAAGGGTAATAGCCCGACGGCGCGGTGCAGTAATACCAGTAGACCGGGGCCGTCGTTTGCGGCGAGCGCTCGACGTACGGCACGCTCGCCGCCGGCGCGTAGCTGGAGTAGGGCGCATAGTACGGGTAGTAGGGGTAGCCGGCGTAGTAGGGGTAGCCGCCATAGTAGGGGTAGCCGGCGTAGTAGGGATAGCCGGCGTAATAGGGGTATCCCCAGTAATACGGGTATCCGTACCAGCCCCACCCCCAATACGGCCCGACGTAGACGCCCACGCTGCCGTGCCAGCCCCCACCATGCCATCCGCCGCCGTGCCAGCCGCCGCCACCGTGCCAGCCTCCACCGCCGCCACCGTGCCAGCCACCGCCGCCGCCATGCCCGCCACCGGCGTATGCGGAACTCGCGCCCGCCGTCCCGATGCAGACGGCGAACGCTGCCGAAACCAACGTTCGCGACCAACTGGCCATGGCTACCTCCTGCTCGACGCTCGTGCCGTCACGCCGTGACCGCGCGACGAATGACAGTGTAGAAGAGGCGCCGGGCCGTTTCAATCGCCAAGCCGGGGATTGCAACGACCAGTGTAGGAGCGGAAGACGATGCGAGCTTCGCCGGCGAGCGCAGTCCGCAACGTTTGCGGCGCCCGCCGCGGTTCATTCCGGAATCGAATTCAGCAGGTACATCATCGCGAGTACCGGGCTCGGCCTGCCGAGCTTGCCCATCCACTGCGTGAAGATCATCTCGATGTCCGGGCTCGTGTAGACCTGCGTGAGCGCCTTGTTGACCTCGAGCCGCAATGCGGAATCGCCGCGCGGCAGCGCGAGCGCATACGGCTCGAACGACACGTCTTCGGCGAGCAGCGCAAACGCCGACGGGTCCTTCGCAGTCGCCATTAGCCCGACGAGCTTGACCTTGTCGCCGGCATAGGCGTCGGCGGTGCCCGCCTCGAGCATCGCGATGCCGTCGGCCGCGTTCTCGATGGGGACCAGTTTCGCGTCGATCAGTCGCCGGCGCAGCGATTCGCCCAATCGCGTTTCGCTCGTCGTGCCCTTCAGCACCGCGATCCGCTTGCCGGAGAGGTCGCTCGTCGAATTGATCGGCGACCCCGCCTTGACGAGAAGTCCGCCGGCGTCGACGAAGATCAGGTTCGAGAAATCGACCTTGGCGAGCCGCGATTGGGTGGGCGTCGTGTTCGCGCATTCGAGCTGCGCGCGGCCGGACGCGATCATCTCGAGGCGCTCGCCGACCGAGCCCGCGATCCAGTTCACTTTCAGACCGGGATCGCCGACCGCGCGTCCGATCTGCGCGATCACGCGCTTGCAGAGGTCGATCGTATAGCCCGCCGGCTCGCTGCCCGTTCCCGCGAGCGAGAACGGAAGCGAATCCGGCGAATAGGCGACGTTGACGACGTGCGCGGCCTTGATCCTGCCGAGCGTGTCGACCGGTTGCGCAACCGCGCCTTGAATGCCGAGCGCAATTATGACGAGCGCGAACAGCATGCGTTTCATGGAGGATCCTCGCGTCTTCATGGGCTATCGCGCGAACTCGGCGGTCCGCGCCTCGTGGGCGACCTCGTGCGGCGGCGTCTGCCGCATGCGAACGTACGCTTCGGGCACCGGGTAGCCGGCCGCTCCGAACGCGTCGCTGATCACGCGATTCGTGTCGAAGTAGACCTGCCAGTAGTGGTCGGTGTGGGTGTACGGCCGCACCGCCAGCACGGCGCCCCGCTCGTTGAAGTCGACGATCTCGACGTCGGGCGGCGGCTCGCGCGCGACGTTGGGAATCGCAACGAGCGCGTCCTCGAGCCGGCGGATCGCATCGTGGACGTCGACGCCGTGCGCAAGCTGCGCGAGGCGGTCGACGCGACGATAAGGATTCGCCGAGAAATTCTGGATCGTGTCGGAGAAGATCTTGTTGTTGCCGACGAACGTCGTGACGTTGTCACCGGTGACGATCGTCGTTGCGAAAAGGCCGATCTCCTTCACGGTTCCCTCGGAGCCGCCGGCCTTGACGTAGTCGCCGACCTTGAACGGCCGCAGCACGATCAGGAATGCGCCGGCCGCGAAGTTCGCGAGCAGCCCGCCCCAGGCGGCGCCGATCGCGATGCCCATCGCCGCGACGAGCGCCGCGAACGACGTCGTCTCGACACCGAAGTAGCCGAGGATCGCGACGATGAGAACGATGTTCAGCGCGACGCCGACGATATTGCCGACGTAGCGCTGGAGCGTCGGATCGACGCGCTGGCGGTCGAGCGCCGCCGACATGACGCGTACCGCGAGACGGATCAGCACGCGGCCGATGACGAACAGCGCGATTGCACCGGCCACCTTGAGCCCGACGGTCGTCAACTGCGTGCTCGCCGTGTCGGCGATTCGTTGCCAGTCCATCATGTGCCTCCGCTGTCGAGCGTTGAGCGGCGCGCGCGCCGCGTTGCGGTCAGCCGGCGCGCTTGAACGCCGTCAGTTCGTAGGTCGCATTCTCGGCAGGCGTGCGCACCGGCGAGCGGCCCTTCGTCATCGACCACGAGCGTCGCTGCTCCTTCACCGCCGACCCGACGCTCGGCGCATACCAGACGACGTACTCGCACTGCGTCGGATAGTTCGACAGCGACTCGTCGTCGAGCTGGTAGACATACCGGATCTTGACGGCGTCGAAGCTGCCTGCCGGCGTCGACACGATCTCGTGACCGACGACGTTCGCCTTGAAGCTGATGTCGCCGTAGGGACCTGGCGCTTTGCCGGAATCGCGCACGCGCTGCGACCACTTCTCGCCGCTCGTCAACGGGAATCGAAAGCGAATCAGCGCAGGGTCGAAGTGCTTCGTCTCGAATCCCGCGATCGTGCCGATGCGCACGACGCCCGGGGTCGTCCACGACTCCTCGCGGCTAGCGAAGCCGCTCGTGCTGCTGACCGTCACCGCGATCGTGATCGTTTCGGGGCTCGCGTTCGTGACCTCGTGCTTCTCGTCCCACGTCCTCTTCTGGCGATAACCGTCGACGACGCGGTAGGTCCACTGGTCCCCGGTACGAAGCGCCGGCGCGTCGAGAGCGCCATGCGAACGATCGGCCGCCGCGGCCGTCACGCATCCGCTCATGATTGCGATCAGCAGCGCGCGCACTGCCCTACGTTCGGTGTTGCGCATGGCCGGTCCCCCGCGCGCGCTCGTATTCGGTCGAACACGACTCGCGTGCCACCGCAGCACGATCATCGTCCCCCGCGTGCCGGGTCGTCTTCACAATTCTCGTCAGGCCGCAGCCTCGCGAACGCGAAGACGCTTCCGATCGTCGCTTGAAACTTCGTGCGCGACTCCTTACACTCGCGCCTCCGCTTTTCGCGGTTGGCGCCCATGACTCGCTGCACGCTTCGGCTCGGCTCCTGTGTGGTGGTTGCGATGTGCCTCGTCGCGGGTAGCGCGTGGGCGGCCGGCACGCTCGAC
>Ga0070680_100002630_pt1 | contig 13306 bp, 10 predicted proteins | sample KBSC73BmetaG_FD_64672 | JGI IMG/M metagenome (GOLD analysis project Ga0070680, IMG submission 64672) | Corn rhizosphere microbial communities from Kellogg Biological Station, Michigan, USA - KBS C7-3B metaG | ecosystem: Host-associated > Plants > Roots > Rhizosphere | place: USA: Michigan...
GCCCGAGCTGATCGCTGCGATCGACAAGAAGCTCTCGGCGTTTCCGGGGATCACGTTCAACTACACGCAGCCCGCGGAAGATGCGGTGAACGAGGCCGAGACGGGGCTCAAGAGCTCACTCGACGTGAAGCTGTTCGGCGACGACCTGCCGACGCTCGAGGCGAAGGGAAAGCAGGTGAAGGCGGTGCTCGACTCGGTGCGCGGCATCACGCAGGTGACGCTGGTGCAGGAGCTCGGGCAGCCGAGTCTGACGGTGAAGATCGACCGGGCGAAGATCGCACGTTACGGGGTGAACGTGGCGGACATCAACGCGCTGATCGAGGCCGCGGTGGGTGGCAACGCGGCGACGACTGTCGCGCAGGGCGAGCGGCAGTTCGACCTCGTCGTGCGGCTCGAGCCGCAGTATCGCGAGACGCCCGATGCGATCGGCAACATTCGCGTGCTGACGCCGGACGGGCAGCAGGTTCCGCTACGCGAGCTGGCGGACATTCAGCTCGCGAACGGCGCGTCGTTCATCTACCGGCAGGACAACTCGCGCTTCATCGGCGTGCAGTACTCGGTGACGGGGCGCGATCTCGCGAGCGCGGTGAAGGAGGCGCAGGAGAAGGTCGCGAAGCAGGTAAAGATGCCGCCCGGTTACAGCTTGAAGTGGGGTGGCGAGTACGCCGACTACGCGGCATCGCGCGGGCAGCTGCAGGTGGTGCTGCCGATCACGCTCGTGCTGATCTTTCTCATCCTCTTCGCGCTCTACAACAACTTCAAATTTCCCGGGATCACGGTGCTCGGCGTCGTGTTGTCGGCACCGATCGGAGGAATTCTCGCGCTGAAGTTGACGGGAACGCCGTTCTCGGTGTCGTCGGGGATCGGATTTCTCGCGCTGTTCGGCGTGAGCGTGCAGACCGCGGTGGTCTACATCTCGTACGTGAACGAGCTGAGGCTGGAGGGGAAGTCGCGCGCGGAGGCGACGCGTGTGGCCGCGATGCTCCGGCTGCGGCCGATCATGATGACCGCGCTGGTGGCGGCGTTCGGGCTGCTTCCCGCGGCGCTATCTACTGGAGTGGGATCGGATTCGCAGCGGCCGTTCGCGATCGTGATCGTGGGCGGACTGTTCTCGCGACTGCTGATCAGCATATTCCTGATGCCTGCGCTGTACGAGGTGGTCGCGAAGGAGGGAGACCGGCTCGAGGTGTAGAGGAGAGCCGTTTAGGGGTTGGGAGAACTGCTTGCCGCAGAGTTACACTGGCGATCCGCTGTCGTCAACGGCCGCTCGGGCTGGCGCATACATCTCTGATACGGACACTAACGGACCAGGCGGAAAAAAACGGAGAAGACTTTTGACAGGGATGAGGCGGTAGCAATGGAGTGCCCGGCAAGCAATCGCCGTTTCCGTCAGTGTCCGTTCCGTCAGTCCTTATCCGTATCCAATTGTATGGGCCAGCATGAGGCAGTGGCGATCCGCCGTCGTCAACTGCCGCTCGGGTGAGCGACAACCTCTGAGGTATGGCCAACCAGAGCCGCGCGACATAAGGATCGTCGCGTCGGGCTGTTGATCAACTTCAACGTCGCTAGCGCAGTTAGGACAGTGAAATTCAACTGTGCCTAGAAGGTGCGCTTCTTCATCTCCTGAAAGATCTCCGTTGCGTCGGCGGATGCTTCGGGGCGTTCGCCGCGGGTGGCGTCGAGCGCTTTGTCGTAGGTGGGGCGATTGGGCATTTTCTTGGCGGCGGCCTTGGCGGCGGTCTTTCTGAGCAGCGCCTGCATCTGCTTCTCGTTCATGAGACCTCCAGCGTGGGGGAACCGGGCGCACGGTTGGGCGTGCAATGTGCTCCCTAAAAGTACATGAAAGACGACCGATGGGCGCTGCGCGCCACCACAAGGGGAGGCCGCGGGCTCGCGGTCGGCCTGGTACTGCTATTCGCGGTCGCTGCCTGCGCGCATCAGGCGCGGCCGTCGTCCGGAGCTGGCGAGGGCGATGCCACCGTGACCGGGACCGTCTCGTACCGGGAACGCGTGGCGCTCCCAGCGGACGCGGTGGTGGAGATCTCGATCGTCGACGCGTCGGTCTCCGACTCCGCCACCAAGGTGATCGCGAGCGCCACGGTTGCCTCCGAGGGACGGCAGGTGCCGCTGCCATTCGTTGTTCGCTACGATTCGCACCGCATCGAGCAGCGCCACCTGTACGTGATTCGCGCCAATATTCACAGCGGCGAGCAGCTGCTCTTCGCCTCCGATGTCATACGCGGCGTGATCACTCAGGGGAATCCGACGCACGTGGATCTCGCGCTCAGCCGCGTGGACCCCACGGCATCTACGGGCTCGCATGGTCTGGCCGGAACATCGTGGGTGCTCACGGATCTCGGCGGTGCGGGAGTCGTCGGCGACACGCGCGTAACGCTGGATATCGCCGGAAACGGTCGTGCGACCGGCAACGGCTCCTGCAATCGCTACTTCGCGACGGTGGAAATGTCCGGCTCGTCCATCCGATTCGGCGCGGTCGGATCCACGCGCATGGCCTGCGCGACTGCCGTCTCGCTGCAGGAAATTAAGTATTTCCAGGCGCTCGAGGCGGCGAACCGATTCACGCTCGAGGGCGGCACGCTCTCGATCTACGGCGGCGACTCGCGGGAGCCGCTCCGCTTCACACGCGCGACGCCGTAGGTGCGCGGGCGCATTCGAGTCGGGACCGCCGGGTGGGCGTACGCCGACTGGAACGGCGTGGTCTATCCCAAGCCGATGCTCCGCGGCATCGACCGCCTCACGTACATCGCGCGCTACTTCGACGTGGTCGAGATCAACTCCACCTTCTACGCGCCGGCGCCGCTCGAGCGCGTGGAAGGGTGGCTGGCGCATACTTCAAACGCGCCCAACTTTCGATTCACCGTGAAGCTCTGGCAGCGCTTCACGCACGAGCGTACCAGCGCGTGGACACCCGCCGACGAGCATGATGTGCGCATCGCGCTCGGGCCGCTCCACGCCGCTGGCAAGCTCGGCGCCGTGCTCATTCAGTTTCCCTGGTCCTTCAAACGATCCGACGAAAATCGCGAATGGCTGGGCGACATCGTGAGCGCGTTCGCCGACTTCCCGCTCGTCGTGGAGATTCGACACGAATCGTGGAACGTGCTCCACTTCTATGAATCGCTGGCGGAGCGCGGCGTGGGGTTCGTGAACATCGACCAGCCGCTGTTCAAGAAGAGCATCAAGCCGAGCGCGGTCGTGACGTCACCAACCGGTTACATCCGCGTGCACGGGCGCAACTACAAGGAGTGGTTCCGCGAGAGCGCCAACGTGCGCGAACGCTACGACTATCTGTATTCGCCGGACGAGCTCGCGCCGTGGGCCGCGCGCACGGAGGAGATCGCCGAGGGGGCCGAAGATGTCTACGTGGTGACGAACAATCACAATCTTGGGAAGGCCGCGGTGAACGCCTTGCAGCTGGAGTCGATGCTCACTCACGAGAAGGTCGACGCACCGCCAGAGCTGATGGAGACGTACCGGGACGCGCTCGCACCGTACGCCAAAGCCTGAGCCACCCTATCTTTCGCTCGTGTCCGCTCCTCGCCGCATCCTCCTCGCCGACGCAGACGCGTTCTACGTCGCCGTCGCGCGCCTCATCGATCCCGACGGTGCGGGGAAGGCATCGTTGCTCATCGTCGGCGGATCGCGCGAGAGCCGCGGCGTCGTTTGCTCGGCGTCGTACGAGACGAGGAAGTTCGGCGTGCGCTCGGCGATGCCCACGGCGCAGGCGCTCAAGCTCTGTCCGCAGGCGATGTGCGTGCCCGTGCCGCGTGGCGCGTGCTCGCGCAAGAGCGCCGAGATCCGGCGCGTGCTGCAGCGCTTCACGCCCATCGTGGAGGGGGCGAGCATCGACGAGTGGTACCTCGACATGGGCGGCACCGAGGCACTCTACGAGGGCGAGCCGCTCGAGCGAACCGCGCATCGCATTCGCACTGCGGCGCGAGAGGCTACCGGACTCTCCGTCTCGATTGGCGGCGGGACGAACAAGCTCGTCGCGAAGATGGCGGTCGAAGTTGCGAAGCCAAAGCCCGACAACAATGCGACGGGCGTGCACGTGGTCGCGCCCGGCGAGGAATCTTCCTTTCTCAAGCGATTCCTGCTCGCCGAGATTCCGCTCATCGGTCCGAAGTTCCAGACGCGGCTCGAGCGCGCCGGACTTCGCACGGTAAGCGACGTGCTCGACCACCCACTTCCGGAGCTCATTCGCTGGTTCGGCGACCGCGAGGGCCAGTGGCTGTGGGACCGGGTGCGCGGCATCGACGACTCGCCGGTGGAGGGGCACGGCGAGCAGAAGAGCATGAGCCGCGAGGAGACCTTTGCGACGGACGTGAGCGACGACGCGTCGCTCGAGCGCGAGCTGTTCGCGCTCGTCGCGCGCGCGGCGTCGGATCTGCGCGCCGAGCTGATGTCCGCGAGGACGATTCGAGTGAAGATCAAGGACGCGGACTTCACGATCCGGCAGGCGAATCGCACGCTTCCGGAGGCGGTGGTGTCGGATCGCGTCATCTACGGCGTCGCGCGCGAGCTGCTCCACACCCTGCGCAAGCGCCGCCGCACACCGGCGCGCCTAATCGGCGTCGCGCTCTCATCGCTAGTGTCCAATCCGGCGCCGCCACAGCTCGCGCTGTTCGAGGAGCGCGGCACGGCGCTCGAGACGGAGCGCGACCGCGCGGTGTCGCGCACAGTGGACGTGGTGCGAAGGAAGTTCGGACAGGATGCGATCGGCGCGGCTCAGCTTTCCAGGCACGAGGACGAAGAGTAGCGAGCTGCGCCTTACCCCACCGCGACGTTGGGCACGATGGGCGGCCCGCCCTCCACGTGCGATTCCCGCTGCTGCAGTCGCGCCGCGAACATGAGGAGCAGCGGCCGCTCGACGACGAGATGCAGCACGATGCCGGGTGCGAGTCCGAGCGCGAGGAGAAGCAGCAGCAACAGCGGAGCGGGGATGGCCGCCAGGGCTGGCCAATGTCGCGTGACGACCAGCGCGAGGGCCACCACCAGATAGTGCGTCAGGTAAATGGCGTACGATGCGGCGCCCAACAGCGTGAGCCATCGCGGCATGCGCGCGGGATATCTGAGCTCCGTCTGCACCACCGCGTACACGATCATTCCCGCGAGCACGCCGTACGCGGCGGTAACGGATCTCAACGTTTGATCTTCCGGGAGGAAATTCGCCTCATACGCGGCGAAGACAGCCGCCGAGATGAGTGCTGCCGCGAGCGCCGCGCGCGGGGCGCGCAAACGAACACCGCGCTGAATGAGCCACGCCGCGACCATGCCGAGCATGAACTCACCCACGTGCAAATTGAGCACAAAACCGAGGATGAACGGTGCGATCTGCGGCACGCCGATGCTGTTCAGCGTTGCCGGACCCCAGATCGCGGCGCCCGCGATCGCCACGAACCACGCGCCAAAGCACGCGAGTCCGAATCGCGCGGACACGAAGAACGCCGCGAACGCGAGGTAGAACATCATCTCGTATTCCAGCGACCAGGTGATCCCGATCAGGCGCATGCCGTCGTGCGGCACCAGAAATACCGACATCAGGAGCGTGGGGAGCGTCGTCTTCCCCTGATTCTGCATCACCGACGGGGCGACCAGCACCAGCGGAATCAGCACCGCGCAGAGAACCCAGTACACGGGGTAGATTCGCGTGAGGCGCTTGTACGCGTACACCCCCAGTCGCTGCGGCGCGCCGAAATCCCTGCGGTGGACGTACACCATCAGGAATCCGCTGAGCACGAAAAAGAAGTCGACCCCGGTGCGCCCGAAGCCGAACATGCGCGCGAACGCCGAGTCGGGATGCACGACGCGCATGAACACCTGCGAATGAAAGAGGAGCACCATGAAAGCCGCGACACCGCGGCCCACCTGGAGAGATTCGAGCTTCTGCTTCATTGGCTGCGCCGTTCCGGTCCGCATCTGACGCAATTGGGTTAGACTCCCACGGGCATGAGCGACGTGACGAACGAGACGACGGGCGAACGATGGGACGCTGGAGGTCGTCGTCCCCCACGCCAGGACTTGACGAAGGTAAGGAAAGCCACGGGACTTTGCCTGCGTGGATCGGCGCCATGGCTCCGTCGGGCGCTCGCGCTTCTCCCGCTGCTTTCTGCCATCTGCGCGCCGCGGGCCCGCGCGCAGAGCTGCGCGCGCGACGAGATGACGCTCGTGCTCTCGGGCGGCGGTGCCAAGGGGCTGGCGCACATCGGTGTCCTCGAGGTGATGGACAGCCTGGGAATCCGGCCGCAATTCGTGGTCGGGACGAGCATGGGTGCGATCGTCGGTGCGCTCTACGCGAGCGGCTACAGCGGCAAGCAGATCGACTCGCTCGCGCACACGCTCCCGCTCTCCGACATCTTTCGCTCGTTCGCGCCCGTCGCGCCGCGGTCGCTCGAGTTCCTTCAGCCTCTGCTCTACTGGGAGCAGGGCGAGCGCGGATTCAATCTGCAGCGCTCCGCCGCGAGCACTGCCGAGGCGAACGCGATCACCAACAACATCGCGCTGCGCGGAAATCTGCTCGCCCGCGGCAACTTCGACTCGCTTCCCATCCCCTTTCGCGCCGTCGCGACGAATCTCGCGGACCGGAGTCTCGTCGTGCTGGGCACCGGCGATCTCGCGCACGCGCTGCGCGCCAGCTACGCGATTCCGCTCATCTTCCCGCCCGAGAAGATCGGCGGCAAGACGCTCGGCGACGGCGGGCTGGTCGCCAACATCCCGGTGGGTGTGGCACGCACGCTCGGCGCGACGCGGGTAATTGTGTCCGATGCGACGTCCGGCGTCGCGGATACCGTGGGGCTCGACGCGCCACTCACGCTCGCATCGCACCTCGTCGACTTTCTCTTCCAGCAGCCCCTCGATTCGCTCGGCCCGCGCGACGTGCTCGTACGAGGAAACGTAACCGGATTCTCCGATTTCGAGCTTTCCGCGCACGGTCTCGATCAACTCGTGGAGGTGGGTCGCGTTGCCGCGCGGAAGGCGCTCGTTGCGCCCGAATGCAGAGCAGCGGCCATGGCTGCCCGGCCGCTGCCGCATCGCCTCGATGGTTTTCGCGTGCGGGGACGCGGTGCCGACGAGCGATCCGAACTGCGCAGCCTGCTCGGCTTCGGGCAATCCGACTCGATCAACACCGTGGTGCTCGCGGAGCGACTGCGACGGCTCGCGAGCTCCGAGCGGTTCGCCGCGGTGTGGCTCAACCCACGAGGCGCCGGCGACACGGTGTCGTTCGACCTCACCGTGCAGCGACAGCCATCGCGCAGCGGCGGCATCGGGCTCGCGTACGACCAGGAGCTCGGCGGACGCGCGTGGCTCGGCTACAGCGATCACCGCATGTTCGGCACGGCCGTCGAGGGGACGGCGATCGCGCGAATCGGCTCACTGCGCGATGAGCTGCTGCTCGCGCTGCGCGGCAACCAGCTGCTCGACCGGCACCTCTTCAATCCGCTCGTAACGATAAACCTGAGTCACGAGGACGTCCGGCGATTCAACTCGGACGGCAATTCGCTTCCCACTTCGTCGACACGCGAGGTGGGAGCGTTCGTTGGCTACGAGCACGAATACACGAATCGATGGTGGATGCAGGGCGGCGGGACGATCGACCGATGGCACGACAGTTCGCGAGTGAATGGGAGTGCGGTGGGAGTATCCGGTGCGGCGTACAAGGTGAGTCGCGAAGGCGATCGCATAGTCGACGTCAAGGCGCAGTGGACGTCGGTGTTCAGTCGCGCCTCGGGCGCGATCGCGCTGCCGCTGACGGTTGACGCACTAACTGTCACCCCGAGTGCGCGATACGGTTGGGGCCAGAAGCTGCCGGTACAGCTGTCATACCCACTTGGCGGTGACGATGGATTTCCCGGCTTGCACATCGGCGAGCGGCGCGGCGACAGAGAGGCGTATGCGTCCGCGCAGTTGACGTATCCACTACTCGGCCCGGTGAACGTACGACTCGAGCTCGCCGCGGGTGCCACCGCGCAAGGCGGCGATCTGATCCCGAATCGCGGCTGGCTCAGGGGCGCGCGTGGCGGGGTGGGGCTCCGCACGCCGGTGGGTCCGATCATCGCCGAGTACGGCTACAACAACCTTCATCGCGGAACGGTGTTCATCCGCGTTGGGCGCTGGTTCTAGCGGGTGATGTTCGACGACGCGCTGAGGCGCTCGGCGGAAAGTTCGATGATCGTCGCCCGCGCGCTGTCGGCGATCGTTCCGCCCTGGAGCTCGATCATTCGTCGCGCGAGAAGACCATCGGCGGTGAGCGCGTTCGCGCCGGCGCCATGGGACACGGAAATCGTGACGCGCGAGCCGTCGGCGACTTCGCGCGCCTCCACGAGCAGCGTTTCGCCGGGAGTGCTGCGGGCGATCGCGATACCGAGCTGGCTGGTGAGCGCTTCGGGCATGTGCGTCGGGTCTACGATCACTCGCGGCAATTCGATCGGCACGTTCCAGCGGTAGCTCACGCCGGCCTTCTCCGCGCGCGCGGCAGCGATTGCGAGCGGCGCGCGCAGCAGCTCGGCCACACCCATCGGTTGCTGCGCCATGCTCACCGCTCCGCGCTCGAGGTCGAGGAGTTTGCGCAGCCGGCGCACTTCGATGTCGGCGGCCTCGATCGCGTTGCGAGCGGCGCCGAGCAGCTCTTCCTGATTTTCATTGAGCTCGCCGAAGGGGCTCTCGAGCAGAATGTGAATCGGAAGCTGCGATTCCTCGAGCCTGGCGGAGAGAATGCAGAGCAGATCTTCGAGCAATCGAAGGTATGTCTCGGATCGAACGGTGTTCATTTGCCCTCCCTGCCACGAAAGGCGACCACCAGCACATCGAGCCCGATGTCGTTGCGGAGCAGCGCGTCCACCACCGACCCGTGCAGCAGCTGGTGCCACCGCGAGCGCGTGCTCTGCCCGACGATCACGAGCGACACGCCGTGCTCGCGCGCGAAGCGGCAGATCGCGGGCGCGACTGCCGCCTCCTCGAGCTTCACGACATCGGCGCCCATCGATTGCGCGAGCTGGATGTTGTCGACCAGATGACGCTGGACGGTGGCATCGATGCGATCCGCGCGCTCGTCGGGAGTTTGTACGTACACGCAGTACCAGTCGGTGTTGAGTCGGCCGGCGATGCGACTCGCCTTGCGGAGGAGCATCGCCGTCTGTGGCGGGTCGCTCGCCATCGCGACGACGATGCGGTCCGCCGTGCGCACCGGCGCCGGCGCACCCTCGGCGCGCCGTACGATATCCTCGCGCGCTCGATCGACGGAGCTGGCGACTTCACGGAGCGCGAGCTCGCGCAGCGTGGTGAGATTCTCCTCGGTGAAGAAGTTGGCGAGCGCCGAGGGGATCTTGTCGCGGCCGTAGATTTTCCCTTCCACGAGCCGCTGGCGCAAATCCTCGGCGGCGAGATCGATGTTGACCACCTGGTCCGCGCGCGCGACCACCCAATCCGGCACCGTCTCGCGCACCGTGACGCCGAGCGCGCGCGCCACGATGTCGTTGAGCGATTCGAGGTGCTGCACGTTCACTGCGGTGACGACGTCGATCCCGGTCTCGAGCAGCTCGAGCACATCCTCCCAGCGCTTCAGGTGCTTCGATCCCGGAACGTTCGTGTGGGCAAGCTCATCGACGAGCGCCACCTGCGGATGACGCGCGACGATGGCATCGACGTCCATCTCCTCGAGCACGACGCCGCGATACGACACGCTCCGGCGGGGGATGACCTCGAGTCCGCGCACGAGCGCCGCCGTGTCGGCGCGGCCGTGCGCCTCGATGAAGCCGATTACCACATCGACTCCGCGCGCTACCATCGCGTGCGCCTCGGTGAGCATTCGGAACGTTTTCCCCACGCCCGCTGCCGATCCGATGTACACGCTCAGCCTGCCGCGCGAGCGCGGTCCGGGGAGCCCAAGGACATCGGACTCCCGCGAGCCGCGCGTGATGCCGGTCATCGCGCTACCCGGCGCGTGGGCGGCGCTATGCTGTCGAGCGCGAGGTTGAGCGCGAGGACGTTAACGCGCGGCTCGCCGAGCACGCCCCATTGCCGAGCCTCGGTGTGAGCGGCTACGAGCGCCTGAACGCGACTGACCGGGATGCCGCGCGCCCGTGCCACTCGCGCAACTTGCAGCGTCGCTGTCGCGGGCGAGATGTGCGGATCGAGTCCGGACGCTGACGAGGTCACCATGTCCGATGGGATCTCGCCCTTCACGCCACTATCCTGCGCGACGACGCTGTCCACCGCCCAGGCGATCAGCGTGTCCGCGAGCTTCGCGTCGGTGGGCCCCTTGTTCGTGCCGCCCGACGCGGTGGCGTCGTAGCCAGCACCGGCGGCCGACGGACGCCCGTGGAAATACTCGACTCCGTGAAATGATTGTCCAATGAGTGCGCTGCCGATCACGCGACCGTGCACCGTGATCATTGAGCCGTTCGCCGCGCGCGGAAAGAGCAGCTGCGCGCCTGCCGTCACGATCCCGGGATAGATGAATCCCGTGACGACACAGAGCACGAGCGTCAGCACGACGGCAGGACGAAGCTGCTTTTCGAGCATGTTGGTCATGGTTCCCTATACCAGCCTCGTGAGCACGAGCAGAACGTCGAGCAGCTTGATGCCGACGAACGGCACGATGAGTCCGCCCACTCCGTAGATGATGAGATTGCGGCGCAGGATCACCGCCGCGCTTGCGGGGCGATAGCGAACGCCGCGCAGCGCGAGCGGGATGAGCGCGATGATGATGAGCGCGTTGAAGATCACGCTCGCCAGAATTGCCGACTCCGGCGAGTGCAGGTGCATCACGTTGAGCGCGTTCAGCGCCGGATAGGTGATGGCGAACATCGCCGGGATGATCGCGAAGTATTTCGCGACGTCGTTCGCGATCGAAAAGGTGGTGAGCGAGCCGCGCGTCATGAGCAGCTGCTTCCCGATCTCCACGACCTCGATGAGCTTCGTGGGATTCGAGTCGAGGTCGACCATGTTCCCCGCTTCCTTCGCCGCCTGCGTGCCGCTGTTCATCGCCACGCCCACGTCGGCCTGCGCGAGCGCCGGCGCGTCGTTCGTCCCGTCGCCGGTCATCGCGACGAGCTTGCCGCCGCTCTGCTCGCGGCGAATGAGCGCCATCTTGTCCTCCGGCTTCGCTTCGGCCAGAAAGTCATCGACGCCCGCCTCCTGCGCGATCGCGGCCGCAGTCAGCGGATTGTCGCCCGTGATCATGATCGTGCGGATGCCCATCGCGCGCAGCCGATCGAACCGCTCGCGCATGCCGCCCTTCACGACATCCTTGAGATGCACCACTCCCAACGCTCGCGCACATCCGTTCACGCGCTCCGCGACCACGAGCGGCGTGCCGCCCTGGCGCGCGATGCGCTCCACCTGTGCCTGAAGATCGGGCGCGACCACGCCACCGTGCTCGCGCACCCACCGCGCGATCGAATCGCCCGCGCCCTTGCGGAGCTCCGTGGCGCCCATGTTCACGCCGCTCATTCGCGTCGCCGCGCTGAACGGCACGAACTCCTCATCGGTGAGCGTGCGCCCGCGCAGGCCGAACTGCTCCTTCGCGAGCACCACGATACTGCGCCCCTCCGGCGTTTCGTCGGGGAGCGACGCGAGCTGCGCGCGATCCGCGAGCTCCTCCAGCGTCACACCGTTCACGGGCACGAATTCCACCGCCTGGCGGTTGCCGAGCGTGATCGTTCCCGTCTTGTCGAGCAGCAGCGTGTTCACGTCGCCCGCTGCCTCCACCGCGCGGCCGCTCATGGCGATCACGTTCTGCTGGATCATGCGGTCCATTCCCGCAATTCCGATGGCCGAAAGCAGTCCGCCAATGGTCGTCGGGATGAGACATACGAGCAGCGCGACCAGCACCGGCACCGCTACCGAGCCGCCGGAGTAGATGGCGAACGGTTGCAACGTGGCCACCGCGAGCACGAAGATGATCGTGAGCCCCGAGAGCAGAATCGTCAGAGCGATCTCGTTCGGCGTCTTCTGCCGCGATGCGCCCTCGACGAGCGCGATCATCCGATCGATGAACGTCTCGCCGGGATTCGCGGTGATGCGAATGACGAGAAAGTCCGAGAGCACCTTCGTGCCGCCGGTGACTGCGGAGCGGTCCCCGCCCGCCTCGCGGATCACCGGCGCGGATTCGCCGGTAATCGCCGACTCGTCCACGCTCGCGACGCCCTCCACCACTTCTCCATCGCCGGGAATGACGTCGCCGGGCGTGCAGATCACGAAGTCGCCGCTGCGCAAGTCGGTCCCCAACACGAGCTCGGCGGACAGATGATCCGTTGGATCATCCAGCCGCTTGGCGTGCGTGTCCGTACGCGCCTTTCGGAGGGCATCCGCCTGTGCCTTGCCGCGTCCTTCCGCCATCGCCTCGGCGAAGTTTGCGAAGAGCACCGTGAACCAGAGCCAGAGCGCGATCTGTATCGTGAAACCGGTGTCACCGCGGCGCGCGACGATGTCGGTGACGAGTATCAACGTCGTGAGCACGCTGCCGAGCAGCACGACGAACATCACCGGATTCCGCACCATGTGTCGCGGCGAGAGCTTCGCGAACGACTCGTGGATCGCGCGCACGACGATCGGACGGTCGAAGAGTGGACGTTTTTTGGAAGTCATCTCAGAACACCCTCCCGGCCGCCATCGACAGCTGCTCGACGACGGGGCCGAGTGCGAGCGCCGGAAAGAAGGTCAGGGCGCCGATGATGAGGATCACGCCAATGAGCAGCATCACGAACAGCGGGCCGGTGACCGGAAAGGTGCCGGCGCTGGCGGGAGCGATCTTCTTGCTCGACAGAAATCCACCGAGCGCGATCATGGGCACGAAGAGCGCGAAGCGGCCAAAGAGCATCGTCGTGCCGAGCATCGTGTTGTAGAAGTACGTGGTGCCCGTGAGCCCGGCGAACGCGCTTCCGTTGTTGCCGGCGGCCGATGTATACGCGTACAGAATCTCCGACAGGCCGTGCGGCCCGGCGTTGTTGAGCCCTGCGAGCCCTGCCGGCAGCATCACACTCACAGCCGCGCCGAGCAGGATGAGCGCGGGGAATGCGAGCACGTAGAGCATCGCCATCTGCACCTCCGGCGCCTGGATCTTCTTGCCGAGATACTCGGGCGTTCGTCCGACCATGAGGCCTGCGATGAACACGGTGAGCACCACCATGATCAGCATCCCGTACAGCCCCGAGCCCACGCCGCCGAATATCAGCTCGCCCAGCTGGATGTTCACGAGCGGCACCATGCCGCCAACTGGCGTGAACGAGTCGTGCATCGCGTTCACGGCGCCGCACGACGCATCCGTGGTTACGGTGGCATAGAGCGC
>Ga0070680_100002631_pt1 | contig 13302 bp, 11 predicted proteins | sample KBSC73BmetaG_FD_64672 | JGI IMG/M metagenome (GOLD analysis project Ga0070680, IMG submission 64672) | Corn rhizosphere microbial communities from Kellogg Biological Station, Michigan, USA - KBS C7-3B metaG | ecosystem: Host-associated > Plants > Roots > Rhizosphere | place: USA: Michigan...
GTCGGCGCCGCGGGCGTGAATTTCCCCGACGTCCTGACCGTGGCCGGCAGCTACCAGCACAAGCCCGAGTTGCCGTTCATTCCCGGCATGGAAGGCGCCGGCCGCATCCTCGCCGTCGGCAAGGACGTCGTCGACTGGCGCAAGGACGACTGCGTGATCTTCGGCATCCGTCCCGGTGCCTTCGCCGAATATGTGCGCGTGCCCGACCACGACCGCCACCTGATGGCGCTGCCGCAGGGCTGGTCATGGGCCGAGGGCGCGGGCTTCCGCGTCGCTGCGCAGACCGCCTATCACTCGCTGGTCCATCGCGCGGCCGTGAAGCCGGGCGACGTGCTGCTGGTGCATGGGGCGTCGGGCGGCGTCGGCTTCGCGGCGGTGCAGCTCGGCAAGCACCTCGGCGCCACGGTGATCGCCACCGGCAGCGACGACGTCCGGCTCGCGATCGTGCAGCAGAGCGGCGCCGACCATCTGATCAACTACCGGGAAACCGACTTCGTCGCCGCGGTGAAGGAAATGACCGGCGGCAAGGGCGCCGATGTGATCTACGATCCGGTGGGCGGCGAGGTATTGGAGAAGTCGGTGCGGGCGGCGGCCTACGGCGCGCGGCTGCTGGTCGTGGGCTTCACCTCGGGCGGCCCGAGCAGGATCATGTCGAACCACGTCCTGATCAAGGGCCTGTCGGTGCTTGGCATCCGCGCCGGCGAGACGCCGTTGCGCATCGCTCCCGGGCAGGGCCGCGACTATGTCGTCGAGTTGCCCAAGCTCGCGGCGCTGGGCGTGATGCGGCCGCACATCTCGCATCGCTTCCCGATGGAGCGGGTGGCCGATGCCTTCGCCGCCCTCACCGACCGCAAGGTGGTCGGCAAGGCCGTCATCGAGATGGAAGCCTAGCGAAAGCCTAACGGAAGACGATCGTCACGCGACGATCCTTCTCCTGCGCATTCTTCTCGCCGAAGCTGATGTTGCCGAACGCCTCCGGATTGGACGCGATGATCACGTTCTTTGCCGGAAAGCCGTCGTGGACCAGCTGGTTGGCCACGGCCTGCGACCGCGCCATGGCGAGCTTGGCGTTGTAGTTCTTGTCGCCGAGCTTGTCGGTCTGGCCGACGACGCAGATCTTCACGGCCTGGCGCGCCTTCGCCGTCGCCACGGCCTGGGCGATGGTGGGCTTGGCCTCGGGCCTGAGCGCGGCACTGCCGAGATCGAACAGCACCCAGGTGGCCTGCGGGTTGGCCGCCGAGCCCGCGGTCGGGCAGTTGCCGACGCTCTGTGCGAAGGCGGGTGCGGCAAACAGCGTGCCTGTGGTCAGCGTGCCGGCGGCGATGGCTGCGAGGGCGAGGCTCTTGATCATGGCAGGGCTCCTTTAAGCGCCAGCTCGACGAACGGCAGGCGGTCGTTGCCGAAGAACATCTGGCCGTCGACGAAGCTCGTCGGGGCGCCGAACACGCCGCGCGCGACGGCGTCGTCGGTCGTGGCTTTCAGGCGGTCCTTAACGTCCTGGTCCTGGATCCGGTTCCCGAACTTCTGCGCGTCGAGCCCGGCGGCAGCCAATACGGCGGCGACCTCCTTGATGTCGTTGAGGTTGCGGCCGTCGACCCACATCGCCCGGAACACCGCCGGATGATAGCGCTCGAAGACGCCGTCGATCTCGGCCGCCGCCGCGCCGCGCATCAGGGCCAGCGTGTTGACCGGGAAGAACGGGTTGCGCTGGAACGGCACGCCGTAGTGGCGCGCCCACAGCGGCATGTCGAAGCCGCTCCATGCCGATTTCTGCGGCAGCTCGGCCGGCGAGTGATTGCCGGTCGCCTTGAACACGCCACCCAGCAGCATCGGCCTGCGGGCCAGCACCGCACCGGTGCGCCGGGCGATCGCCTCGACCTGGGTGTCGGCCAGGTAGCTGTAGGGGCTGCCGTAGTCGAAGTAGAATTCCAGTGTCCGGGCCATTGGCGGGTCTCCCTTGCTTGTCATGAGCCTGCGCCGCTTCTAGCCTCGTCTCAAGAAAGTTAAGGGAAGGAACGCATGAGCCGGGTTGAGGACAAGGTCGTGCTGGTGACCGGCGCAGGCTCGGGCATCGGCCGCGCGACGGCCAGGCTGCTGGCCGCCGAGGGCGCCACGGTGATCGTGAGCGACATCAACACGGCGGGCGGTCTCGAGACCGTGCAGCAGATCGGCGCCGCCAATGCCGGCGGCCCGGCCCGGTTCGAGGCGCACGACACGGCCGCCGAAGCCGACTGGAAGCGCATCATCGACGCCATCCTGGCGCGCGAGGGCAGGCTGCACGGCCTGGTCAACAACGCCGGCATCTCGGGGCCGTTTCCCTCCGCCTTCGAGACCGAGACGGTCGAGCAGTGGCAGAAGATCCTGTCGATCAACGTCCAGGGCGTGTTCCTTGGCTGCAAGTACGCCGTTCCCGCGATCCGCCAGTCGGGCGGCGGCTCGATCGTCAACACCTCGTCGCTGGCGGCGTTCCTCGGCACGCCCGACCTCTCGGCCTACGGCGCCAGCAAAGGCGCGGTGCGGCAGTTCACCAAGACCGTGGCCATCGACTGCGCGCGCAAGGGCTACAAGGTGCGCTGCAACTCCGTGCATCCCGGCGTCATCATGACGCCGATGGGCGAATCGATCGTCGCCGACGAGCGCAAGCGCGAGCGGGTACGGAAATCCATACCGCTCGGCGATTTCGGCGTGCCGGAAGACATCGCCTACGGCATCCTCTACCTGATCTCCGACGAGTCCCGCTTCGTCACCGGCAGCGAGCTGGTGATCGACGGCGGCATGAACGCCATCTAGGGAACCTTCCCATGCAGCGGACCGACGAACTCGACTACATCTCGCGCATGCTCGAGATGGCGCGCGCCAACCGGCGCGACGACGCGCCGGGCATCACCCACGCCCCGGTCGACGCCTACATCTCGCAGGAGCGTTTCGACCGCGAGGTGGCGACGCTGTTCCGGCGCCATCCGGTGGTCGTGGCTTTCTCCGCCCAGGTCCGCAAGCCCGGCGACTTCGTCACCAGCACCGACACCGGTCAGCCGATCCTGGTCGCGCGCGGGCTGGACGGAAAGCTGCGCGCCTTCCTCAACGTCTGCCGTCATCGCAGCGCCACGGTCGAGAGCAAGCCGTGCGGCGCCAACAAACGCGCCTTCGTCTGCCCTTATCATGGCTGGAGCTATGACCTGACCGGCAAACTGGTGGGCATCACCGACGGCGCGTGGTTCGGCGACATCGACCGCAGCGCGCACGGCCTCAGGCAACTCGCGGTGGCGGAGCGCTGCGGCATGGTCTGGGTCGTGCCGACGGCCCTCGAGAAGGGCCAGAGCGCCGACATCGACCTCGACGCGCTCCTCGGCTCGGTCAGGCCCGACCTCGAGTCGTGGGACATGGCCGGCTGGGACGTGCAGAGCATCACGCCGATCCGGCCGCGCATGAACTGGAAGCTGGTGATCGACACCTTCCTCGAACTCTATCATTTCCGCTACCTGCACGGCGCGAGCGTGGCGCCGCTCTTTCTCGACAACATCACGACCTACGAGCGCCGCGACCGTCACTCGCGCTTCGCCGTCGCCAAGACCACGCTGCTGGAGATCGACAAGGAACCGCGCGAGAAGTGGCGCCTGCTCGACCATGCGGTGATGCTCTACAATCTCTTCCCGCACACGGTGCTGGCCTACACCGCCGACCATTGCGGCGTGTTCACCAGCTATCCGGTCTCGCCCGACGAGTCGCTGATCAATGTCTCGATCCTCGTCGACCCGGCGGTGCGCGCCACCCAGCCGGAAGCCTACTGGAAGAAGAACCAGGATCTCATCCTCGCGGCCCTGGCGGAGGACTTCGCCGTCGGCGCCGGCGTCCAGGCCAACTTCCGCAGCGGCGCCAACACGGTCCAGACCTTCGGCAAGTTCGAGAAGGCGCTGGGGTGGTATCACGCGGAGATAGATGCTGCGCTGTAGCGCAGCATCTATCTCCGCGTGGGCGGCGTGTAGCGCTCCTCTGGGAGCGCGGGCGCCGCGCGGTCCAGAAAGAGCCGGGGTGCTGAAGCGCGCTTTCGAATTCTTGTCTTTTCTGCACCGCGCGGGCTCTCGCGGCTTCGCTACGCTGCAGCCACTGCCGCCCGCCGTGACGATTAAATGGCGCCTGCGGCGCTATTTAATTGTCACCTGATGGGTCATCTTCTCGCCGTCGGTGATCGTGACCGAGGCGAAGCCCAGCAGCTTCAGCAGGTCGAAGAAGGTCGCGTCCTCGGCGACCGTGCGCTCCTGGAAGAACGGCGACAGGCGGGCCATGGTGGTCAGGTTGGCGAGCAGCGCGCGCTGGCGATAGATGGTGTTGAGCTCGCCCTGCTGCAGGCCGACGATGATCAGCCGGTCGGCCTTCTCGCCCTTCACGAACACCGCGTAGGGCACGCGATAGGACGATTGCAGGGTGCCCTGCGCGATCACCGTGACGAACTGCACGCGCTGGGGCCGGTCGACGCCGTCGATCGTCTTCAGGGTCGACGCGTAGGTCTCGACGTTGTTGGGCTTCGGATAATAGTAGCCGACGTAGCGATCCTCGCCGGCCGACTTGCCCGTCGGCTGGCCGATCTGCGCCGAGGCGCCGTTGGCCACGAACATGGCGAGGGCGAAGCAGACGGCAATTGTCCTGGTCATGGTCGGCGCTCCACGGTTCGTCCGGTCAGAACAACGTATAGCCGCCATCGATGACGAAGTCGCGTCCCGTGGTGTAGCCGGTCGCGCCCGAGGCGAGATAGACCGCGATCGGGCCGAAGTCGGCGCCGGTGCCCCAGCGCCGCCCGGGGATGCGCGGCATCACGTTGCCGGCGAACTTCGGATTGGCCACGGCGTTGGCCGTCATCTCGGTCTCGATCCAGCCCGGCAGGATCGAATTCACCGTGATCTTGTAGCGCGCCAGCTCGACGGCGAGGGCGCGCACCATGGCGGTGACGCCGCCCTTGCTGGCGCCGTAGTGGCTGGAGCGCGCCGCGCCCTCGATCGCCGCGGTCGAGGCCATCGCCACCAGCGAGCCGCCCTTGCCACGCTCGACCATGTGCCGGGCCGCTGCACGGAAGGTGAAGAACACGCCGTCGAGATTGACCCGCAGCACGCGGCGCCACTCGTCCGCGTCCATTTCCAGGATCGAGCCCTTGCTGCGGCCCGAGACGCCGGCATTGGCGACGCAGTTGTCGACATGGCCCATCACCTTCAGAGTCTCTGCGAACGCGGCCTCGACCTGCTTCTCGTCGCCGACGTCGACGGTCTGCGCGTGGACCTTGTGGCCGTGCTTCCCGAGCTGGGCCAGCGCGGCGTCGTTCTTTTCCTTGCGCGTGCCCCAGATGCAGACGTCGGCGCCCGCCTCGGCCATGGCGTCGGCCATGCCGAGGCCGATGCCGCCGTTGCCGCCGGTCACCAGCGCCACCTTGCCCGTCAGATCGAAGCCCTTGTAGGCCATGGTCGTCCCCTCAATTCATGTCCCTCTCCCCCGTAGTCGTTTCGCCGAAGGCGAAAGCGGCACAGGGGGAGAGGAGGATGAGAGGGAATCGCCGTCAGTTCAACTTGTCGGTCTCGACCAGAACGATCTCCGAATCCTCGACCGCGGTGAGGGTCACCTCGTCCTGGTCGACGATGGCCACGCCGTCGCGGGCGTTGGCGGCCACCGGCTTGCCGTCGGAGCCGCGCACTTCGATCTTGCCCTTGGCCGGCACGAGATAGGCGGGCTTGCCGTCGAGCTTCTGGTGGAGGCTCTCGCCGGCGCGCAGCTTGCCGGCATAGAGCGCACCGTCGGCGTGGAGCGGGATCGCCCCGTCGTGGCCGCGGCCCGAGGCCAGCGGCACGAGCTTGCCGTCGCGCCCCTCGGCCGGAAACGCGACCGTCTCCCAGCGGGCCGGCACGCCTTCCTTGTTGGGCAGGATCCAGATCTGGAAGAGCTCGGTCTCGGCGTCTTCCATATTGTATTCGGCGTGCTGGATGCCCTTGCCGGCGCTCATCACCTGGATCTGGCCGGCTTCGGTGCGGCCCTCGTTGCCGAGGTGATCCTTGTGCGTGATCGCGCCCTTGATGACGTAGGTCACGATCTCCATGTCGCGGTGGGGATGCGGCGGGAAGCCGGACTGCGGCGCGATGCGGTCGTTGTTCCACACGCGCAGCGCACCCCAGTGCACGCGGTCGTTGTTGCGATAGTCGGCGAAGCTGAAATGGAAGTTGGCCTTGAGCCAGCCGTGGTCCGACTTGCCGAGTTTCTCGAAGGGTCTCAGTTCGATCATGGTGTCTACCTCTTGGCTCCAAAATGGCGCCTGGGCGCAGGGGATCAAGTTTCCGGTTGGTAAGCGGGGCAGGGCCTGGATAGCCTGACGGCATGACCCAATCCATCGATCGCGAAGCGGCCTGCCACTGCGGCCAGCTCCGCCTGCGGCTTGCGGGCGCCCCGCAGCTCGTCTCGTCGTGCCATTGCCAGGCCTGCCAGCGGCGCACCGGAGCCGTCTTCGGCTCCTCGTCCTTCTTCGCCAAAAACCAGGTCGTGGCGACGGCGGGCGAGCATCGCACCTATCGCCGGCAGGGCGACAGCGGCGCCTGGCTGGTCTTCCATTTCTGCCCGACCTGCGGCTCGAACGTCTTCTGGGAGAACGCGCGGCTGCCCGACATCGTCAACGTCGCCGTGGGCGCCTTCGCCGACAGCGACTTCCCGGCGCCGGCGCGCACGGTATGGACGCAGACGAAGCACGCGTGGGTCGGATTCCCGGCGGAAATTCCGAACTACCCCAAGAATCCCTGGAGAGCGATGACTCCGGGAAACGCAAGGGAGAGGCGGCACGACAGGGCGGCTACTCTGCCGGCACCCCGCCGATCTCCAGATCCGCCGTCAGTTTCTTGCCTTTGGTCTCGGGTCCCAACAACACAGCGATGATGACAACGACCAGCGATACCGTCGTACTGATGAGCATGGGCATGGCGAAGCCCATCTTCATCTCGATGGCGAAGTAGGTCAGCACCGGCGCGATCAATCCACCCCAGATCGCGCCCTGATGATAGACGAAGCCCGAGGCGGTGGCCCGCACCTCGGTCGGGAAGCGTTCCGACAGATAGCTCGGGTTCTGACCGTAGATCGAGCCGCCGAACAGGCCTTGGGCAATGAAGCCGACGATGATCAGCGTCGGGTCTCGCGTCCAGAGATAGAGCGGCGTGACGAGGATCGCGAGGGCCGCCGGGATGATGATCGCCCATCGCCGGCCCCAGCGGTCGGCCACCACGCCCCACATGCAGCTGCCGGCGAAGACCACGATGTTGGCCCAGAACAGCGGCGTCGCCACCATGAGCGGCGTCCAGTGCAGTTCCTTCTGCAGGTAGCTCGAGAACAGCGCCCAGATCGAGTAGTAGACGCAGAAGGCGGCCGCCATCCACAGGATGCCGGTCAAGGTGTTGAACAGCAGGCCGCGCTTGAAGATCGAGAGCAGAGGCGCGCGCACTTCGGCATTCTTCTCCGTCTGCAGGCGCCTGTTCTCGACCCAGACCTCCGGCTCCTTCACGTAGAACCGGATCCAGACCACCACCAGGGCAGGCAGGATCCCGATCCACAGCAGGCCGCGCCAGCCGATCTGGTCGAACAGGAAGCCATAGGCCAACGACGACAGTGCAAAGCCGATGCCCCAGGATCCTTGCAGGAGGCCGCTCATGAAGCCGCGCGAGCGGATCGGCCAGGATTCCATCGCCAATGCGGCGCCAGCCGGCCACTCCGCGCCCATCCCGATGCCGAGCAGGGCGCGGAAGAAGAACAGGAAGGCGAAGCTGGGCGAGAAGCCGGCGATGAAGTTGCAGATCGAGTACCACAGGATCGAGATCATCAGCGGCGCCTTGCGCCCCATGCGATCGGCCATCCAGCCTGCCGCGGTGGCGCCCGCCAGGCGTAGCCACAGCGTGATCGTGAAGACCGCCGTCACCGCCGTCAGCGGCACGTCGAACTCCTTGGCGATGGGCACCATGATCAGGAGGAAGATCGTGAAATCGAACGCATCCAGCGTCCACCCGAGCCAGGCGGCGACGTAGGCGTACCACTGATCCTTTGTCGGCTCTTTCCACCACGGGACATTCGTCCCGGTCGCAATGGCTGCAGCCATGATTCAGCTCCTCCAAGAGAGAGAGCCGGCTCGTTGGAGCCGTGCGTTTCTTTTCACAGAAGCACGCAACTGAACGGGAACTGTCGGTCAGGCTACGCCTCGGCAGGGAGCCTGTCGAGGCGTGGCGCCGCCGCGATGGGTCAGCGGCCTTCGCGCCACCAGGCGGCGGCGATGGCCATCAGGAAGGCGAGGGCCACCAGGATGCCGGGCAACAGCGGCGTCTGGTGGATGCCGGCCACCGTGTAGCCCTCGTTGCGGCGCAGCCCCAGCCAGTTCGAGCCGCCGGCCGAGCGGCCGGGACGGACCGCGCGGATCTCGGGGTCGGGCTGGTCGGACAGCCACATCAGCGTGCCGGCCGAGGCTTCGACCAGCGGCTTGAGCTTGGCGTCGGTCGCGCGCACGTCGGAGAATTCCAGCGGGTCGGGATTGCCGACCGCCGCCACCGTGCGCAGCGTGCCGTCGTCGAAGCGGTAGAGGCCGGGCTTGTCGACGTCGACCACGGCGCGGCCGAGACCGGGCGCCACCTGCTGCAGGTCGAGAGTGCGCGTGGCGCCGGTGTTGCCGCCGCCTTGAGCGGGCGAGGCCGGACCGGGCGAGGTCATCGTGACCTTGGGGAAGGTGGTCGCCAGTGTGCGCCGCGTGATCTCGATATGGCCGCCGACCGCCGTGGCGCGCAGCGCCTCTTCCTCGAGATCGGGCTCCTTCATCAGCCAGTGCGCGACCCGGCGGACGAGCTCGGGCTGCGGCCCGCCGCCGTCGATGCCGCGGTTCCACAGCCACAGCTGGTCGGACATGAACTGGGCCACGCGGCCCTTGCCGACGCGGTCGAGGATGACCAGCGGGCGATCCTCGGCGCCCGACAGGACGACGTTGCCGTGCTCGGTGCGCGCCGTCACCAGCCGGAACCAGCGGCCCCACGTCGGCTCCCCGCCGGGCGGGCCTTCCTGCGGCAGGTTGGCGGTCACCGGATGGCGCTGGCCGATGTCGGTGACCTTGGGCTTGAAGCCGGTCTCCAGGACGTCGCCCAGCGGCGCCGCCGGCAGGATGGGGCCGAGCGGCGTGCGATAGAGCGAGCGCTGCGTGGCGTACGCCGGGCCGACGGAGACCAGCAGCGCGCCGCCGGCCTTCACGTACTCGGCGATGTTGCGGAAGTATTCGCGCGTGATCAGGTTGCCCGATTCGTAGCGGTCGAAGATGATGAGGTCGAACTCCTTCAGCTTCTGCTCGAACAGCTCGCGCTGGGGGAACACGATCAGCGACAGCTCGCGCACCGGCGTGAAGTCGTCCTTCTGCGGCGTGCGCAGGATGGTGAAGTGCACGAGGTCGACGGCGGGATCGCTCTTCAGCAGATTTCGCCACGCCCGCTCGCCCTGGTAGGGCTCGCCCGAGATCAGCAGCACGCGCAGCCGGTCGCGCACGCCGGAGATGGTGAAAAGGGTGCGGTTGTTGTCGAGCGTGAGCTCGTTCTGGCCTGGCGCCACTTCCAGTTCGACCACGTTGGGGCCGGGATTGGCGACCGTGATCGGCACCTCGACCGACTTGCCGACGGGCACGTCGATGCGCTTCACGATCTCGCCGCCGACCGTGATCGTGACCGGCGCCGTGCCGCCGGCGGGATCCTCGACCCGGAACTTGGCCGTCACGTCGCGGCCGACGACGCCGTAGCGCGGTGACTGCTCGATCACGATCAGCCGGTCGCGCTCGTTCTTCTTGCCGGCGATCAGTGCATGCAGCGGCGCGCCGCCCAGTTCCGGCGGCAGGGCGGCGGGCACGTCATGGACCTGGCCGTCGGTCAGCAGCACCACGCCGGCCAGCCGCTCCGGCGGCACGTCGACCAGCGCCGAGCGCATCGCCTCGATCAGGCGCGTGCCGCCCGGCCGCTCGCTGCCCAGCGCGATGTGCGCCGGCGGCAGCACGGTCTCGCGGATCTCGAGCCCTTCCTGCTGGGCGAACCGGCGCTTCAGCGTCTCGCGCGCCGCCTGGACCTGCTGGCGGCGCTCGCCGATGGCCATCGAATCGCTGTCGTCGACGACGATCAGGGCCACATCGGCGATCGGCTTTCTCTGTTCCTCGATCAATTCGGGCCGCGCCAGCGCCGCCAGCACGACGGCGACCGCGCCCAGGCGCAGCATCGTGCCGCGCGCGCCGGCGCGCAGGCCGAGCAGCACCAGCACCAGGCCGATCGCCGCCATCACCGCGAGCGCTTCCCACGGGATCAGCGGGTCGAGGGCAATCGACGCGGCGGACGTCGTGTTCATCGCCGCATCCTCATCGCCTTAGCCTCTGCATGATGTCCTGGATGTGGACCAGGTCGTCCTTGTAGTTGCCGGTGAGCGCATGCATCACGAGGTTCACGCCGACGCGGAACGCCATCTCGCGCTGCGTCTCGCCGCCCGGAGTCACCGGCAGCAGGCCGCGCCCGCGCTGGTCGACGGCCCAGGCGCCGGCATAGTCGTTCGAGCCGATCACGATGGTGGTGACGCCGTCGTTGACGCGGCCGTTGCCGGCCTCGATCCACAGCTTGCCGCCCTGCCAGCGCCCCGGCATGTCCGACAGCAGATAGAACGACTTGGTGAGCACATGATCGGGCGGCATGGTGATCAGCGGCGGCGTCTCGATGCCGCCGAGCAGCCGCTTGAGGTCGGGATTGCCGCTGGCCGGCTTGTCGAAGCTCATCTGCTGGTCGCGCGTGTCGACGAAGACGATGCCGCCGGTCCGCAGGTAGCGGTCGAGCGCGGCCACCGCCTTGGGCGACAGCGACGGCTGGGTCGAGGTGATCGGCCAGTAGATCAGCGGATAGAGGCGGGGCTCGTCGCGGTCGAGGTCGAGGCCGATCGGGTCGGCCGGCTCGACCGACGTGCGGTTGCGCAGCACCTCGCTCAGGCCCTCGAGGCCGGCCTTGCTGATGTCGTCGACGTCCTTGTCGCCGGTGACGATGTAGGCCAGCCGCACGTCGAGGGCGCCCTTCAGCGCCTCGCGCTCGGAGAGGACGGGAGCGGCCGGCGCCGCGGGCGCCTCGGGTTTGCCGGGTGTCGCGGCGGCTGGTCCGCGCGCGGGCGGCTGGGTCTGCGTCGGGGCGGGCGCCTGCGTCTGGGCGCGTGCCTCGGGAATGCCGCCGACCGCCGTCGCCGCGATCAGGAGCAGCAGCGCTGCCGATGCCGCGCCACCGCGCCGCGAGCCACCATCGCGCCGCGAGCCGCCACCGCGCCGCGAGCCGCCACCCAGGCGCAGCGCGCGCGGCAGCAGGCCGCGCAGCCATAGCGACAGGAAGAGGTCGACCAGCAGCATCAGCGCCGCGGCCAGCAGGCACCAGCGCGCGAGGTCGGTCTCGCCGCCCTCGGACAGGCGGTCGGTCTTCACGCCCGCCGGCAGCACGAGCGGCGCCGGTGCCGCGACATGATCGCCGATGTTGAAGGCGACCTGCGCGTTCTCGTCGCCGTAGAAGCCCGGCGGCGTGGTCGGCTTGGGCTTGAAGCTCTGCTGGGCGTCGGGCGGCAGCATCTGCACGCCGGCCGGCGGCGCGCCCAGGCGGCCGAAGCCGTCGAGCGTGCGCCACGGCTTCAGCGCCTTGTTGATGCCGTCGCCCGCCACGCCGCGCGACAGCAGTACCAGCCGCTGCAGCATGTCGACGAACAGGCCCGACAGCGCGAGGTTGCTCCAGCTGGTGTTGGCCGTGGTGTGGATCAGCACGAGATAGCCCTTGCCGCGCTTCTCGCCCGTCACCAGCGGCGTGCCGTCGGCCAGGCGCGCCCAGGTCTTGTCGGCGAGATCGGGCGTCGGCTCGGCCAGCACCTGCTGGGAGATGCGCACGTCCTTGGGGATCGGAATGCCGACGAAGGGACTGTTGGCCGGGAACTCCGCCAGCGCCGAGGGCTCGCCCCAGCTCATGACGCCGCCCAGCGAGCGGTCGCCCAGGCGCAGCGGCGTCGGCACCAGGCTGTCGCCGGCCGCCGCGAGGTTCGGACCGGCGAAGCGCACGGCGACGCCGCCGGTCTCGATCCACTTGGCGATCTCGTCACGGTCGGCGGCGGAGGGCGCGGCGCTGTCGGGAATCAAAAGGACGGCGGTGTTGCGTGTCAGCACCTGCTCGCGGTCGCCGATCGACAGGCTGACATAGGGGTCGAGCGCCTTCTCGAGGAAGTAGACCTCCTGCAGCAGCGGCTGGCCGCCCGCGGTCTCGCGCTCGCCCAGCACGGAGACGGGACGGCGGCGGTTGCGCTCGTCGAGCAGCACGGTGCTGCCGGCACCGCCCTGGGTCTCGATGTCGAGGCGCGCCATGCGGTTGCGCAGCTCGGGCGGCGTGGGCAGCACGCCGACGCCCTGGCGGTCGTTGGCCGGGAAGTCGACCTCGATGCGGGCGACCGCGCGGCCCTGGTCGTCGGATGCCTGGACGGCGGCCTTGCGCGGCCCGTCGGCCACGGGGCGCAACATGCGGACCTTGAGGTCGCGGCCCTCGGCCAGCGGCGGCAGCAGGAGCAACGGCGTGGTCGCCTGGTCGGGCAGCACGACCTCGAGGCCGCTGAAGCGGCGCAGCCGTTCGGTCAGCCGGTCGGTGCCGGCATCCTGCAGCCCGTCGCTCAGCCACACCGCATAGGCGCCGGGATCGATCTGCATCTGGTCGATGTCGGCCGCGGCGGTGGCGCGATCGGTCGGCCACGGCTTGGGGCGGAAGGCGCGCAGGATGGTGCGCGCTTCCTCGGGCCTGAGCGCGCCGCGTCGCACCGCCGGCGCGTCGAGCGGCTGCGGCGCGGTGCCCATGAGCGCGACCAGGCGGCCGCCGCGCTCGGCGCGCTGGATCAGGCGTTCGGCATGGGCGAGGCGCGTCGTCCAGCCCGGCGCCGACGACCAGCCGTCGTCGATCACCAGCAGGAGCGGTCCCTTGCCGGGCAGGTCGGCCTGCGGATTGAGGAGAGGCCGGGCGACGGCCAGGATCAGCGCCGCCGCCAGCAGCATGCGCAGCAGCAGCAGCCACCACGGCATCTTCATCGGCGTCTGCTCGCTGGGCTCGAGCCCGATCAGCAGGCGGATGGCGGGAAAGCGCACCAGCCTGGGCAGCGGCGGGATCAGGCGCAGCAGCCAGTAGATCGCCGGCAGGACCAGCAGCAACGCCAGCATGCCGGGCGCTGCGAACGCGAACGCGCCGAGACTCAGCATGTCTGTGGACCGCGCGCATCCTGCGCGCTCATGAGCGGGCT
>Ga0070680_100002635_pt1 | contig 13294 bp, 9 predicted proteins | sample KBSC73BmetaG_FD_64672 | JGI IMG/M metagenome (GOLD analysis project Ga0070680, IMG submission 64672) | Corn rhizosphere microbial communities from Kellogg Biological Station, Michigan, USA - KBS C7-3B metaG | ecosystem: Host-associated > Plants > Roots > Rhizosphere | place: USA: Michigan...
CGGAGCCGTAGTGTCGCCCGGGCCGTGAACTGCTTGGGGCACGAACACTAACGGACACTGACGGACACGAACTGACAGTACTGGGTTGGTCGCGCCCTGCACGTCCCTCGAACCAAAAGGTGACTTTCTTGTTGGAACCGCCCTCGGGACGCCTCTCGTGGCGTCCCGAGCGGCAGTCCCCAAAAAGGAATTGCCTCTCGCTGCTCACATTGGCTGCATAGGCGGGCCCATCTCGGCACTACCAGTTTGTGTCCGTCAGTGTCCGTCAGTGTCCGTGTCCCAAAGCAGTTCCGAGCCCAGGCGCGACAACCGCCTCACTTTCTCACTGAAGAATCAGACTTTCCGATCGACACATCTGGCGCCTTGACCGGCGCACCATTGGCTGAGTCGAGGCGACGCACCTGCTGCATCAGCTCGTGAATCTTCTTGCCGGTGAGTGATTCGATCAGCGCCGGCACCTGCGCGACCATCTGAGCCATGTCCGCAGTGATCTTGTTGACGCCGGCGCCATCGCCGCCGGTCGACACCACTGTGATCTTGTCGACCTTGCTCAACGGCTCCGCGAACGCGCGCACGACCTCTGGCAGGCCGCCGAGCAGCTTGTCGATCACCGCGGCTTCGTTGTACTCGAGGTAGGCGCTGGCTTTGAGTTGCATGGCCTCCGCCTCGCTCTGACCCTTGGCGCGAATGATTTCCGCTTCGGCAGAACCCTTGAGGCGAATGATGTCGGCCGCGGCCGCGCCTTCAACTTTTTGCGCGTCGGCACGACCAGCCGCTTCGAGCGACAGGCGTTGGCGTTCTGCTTCCGCCATCGTCTCGATGCGCTTCTTCTGCGCCTCGGCGTCCTTCAGCACCGTGGCGGCAAGCTCGCGCTCGCGACGCAGGATCTCCGCTTCCTGCACCCGGATCTCGCCCTCCTTGCGAACGCGGTCGACGTTGACGGCTTCCGTCACGACCTGCTGCTGCATGATGTTCGCCTGGATCTCGTAGGCCTTGTCCGCCTGCGCCTGTTGCTTCTTCGCCTCCATCTCGAACTGCGCGCGCTTCACCGCGAGCTCCTTCTGCGCCTCGGCCTGCTTTGCCTGTGACTGCGTCTCGGCGAGCACGCGCTGCTGATCGGCATCGGCGCGGGCGACGGCGGCTTCTCTCGCGTATTCCGCCTGCTTCATCGCCGTGTCGCGCTCCGCCTGCGCGGCCGCGATGTCCGCGTCGCGCTTGATCCGCGCGATGTCGGGGCGGCCCATGTTCATGATGTACTGATTCTTGTCGCGCACTTCCTTGATCGTGAACGACACGACCTCGAGCCCCATCTTCGCGACATCCTCTGCGACGTTGCCGCGCATGCGATCGGCAACCATCTCGGGCTGCTTCACGATCTGCTCGACCGTGAGCTGGCCGATGATGCCGCGGAGGTGGCCTTCCATGACGAGGCGAATGAGCGACTCGCGCTGCGCCGGCGGCTTCGTGAGAAATTGCTCCGCCGCAGTGCGAATCGATTCGGGATCGTTCTTGATCTTGAGCTGTGCCACGGCTTCGACCGTGACGGCGACGCCCTGATTCGTATAGAGGTCTTGCTGCGGCGCGACGTCGAACGACATCAGCTCGAGCGACAGCTCCTGCGCGCTGTGGATGAGCGGCAGCACGATCTGGGCGCCGCCGTGCACGATGTGCGTGCCGCCCAGGCCATAGCGAATGAGCGCTTGATTGGGCCCGACCTTGCGCAGCATTCGCGCGAACGACGCGATGAGCAGCAGTACGGCGGCGACGGCAAGGCCCGCGACCATGACGACTGGGGTGATGACGGAATTCACAACCTGCTCCGGTGAGGGTGGGTTACTGCACTACCGCGGGAACTTCTCGACCACGCCGGCATCGTCGGCGGGGAGCTGGTGCGCATCTGCGAACGTCGCCCACGGCTCGACGTACGCGATGCCCTTCTCGATTCTGAGGACGACGACCTGTGTTCCGCGTTCGATGGGCTGCTCGGATGCGCTGCGTGCGCCATCGGAGTGACGCGTCCCACCGAGCGTGTACACGATCTCGCCGATGCCACGTGGCTGAATCGCGCTGGTGACGCGTGCGACGACACCTTGCACGCGAAAGTCATCGGGGTTCATGATCGTCAAGCGCGGCACGATGTATTTCGCGATGACGGCGAAGAACAACGCGCCGCCGACCGCGCCACAGACGAGTGCAGCGAGCGTCGACGAAAGTGCGGTGAGCGCCGAGTAGCGCGACAGCAGATAGCCCGCGCCGCCAAACCAGGTGAGGAACGCGCTGAGCGTACTGAGGCTGAACGGCGAGACGTGGTGTGAGCCGTCGCTCGTGGCGTGCGATGACCCCTGATGGTGCGAGCCGGTCAAGCCGCCGAGCAAATTGTGCCCGCCAAGATGCAGGTCTGTCCCACCGATCGCGCCGAGGAGGAACGTCGTCACCGTAAACAGCAACCCGAACGCGAAACAACCGACGAAGAACGTGGTCACTGCAAAGGCTCCAGCGGCGATGGATGGTGCCGCTATGCTACCCTACGGAACAGCGGTCGGCAATGTGTCGGCCGTTGAATGGGCCCCGGCGAATGACAGAGCCGCTCGGAGCACCCTCATCGAGGCATTCCGAGCGGCTTGTTATTTCAGATTCCTCGCTGCCGTCATCCTGAGCGCTCTGTTCTCGTCATCCTGAGCGAAGCGAAGGATCTACTCTGTGTCTCTCGTGACGCGCCCGGAGCACGAGAAAGCAGATCCTTCGGTCGCTGCGTTTCCTCACGATGACGCTCTTACTTTTTGACGGCCGGATTGCTCAATGAGCTCGGGTAGTTCACCGGCGCTGCCACGGGAGTAGCAACCGACCCATTGGACGGCTGATCGATCAATCCACGCGACACGAGCTGCGCCGCCAGCACTGTCTGAATCACACTGGTGATGTTGTTCGTGGTGGTTCCAGCCGCTCCACCGTTTTCACCGCCGGAGATCGTCACCAGCTTCGCATCCGACAGCGCGTCGGCGATCACGGGCGCGATCTGTGGCAGCATCTCGATCTGGCGATAACGGAAGTACGCTTCGCCGCCCGCCTGAATGGCCTGGTTCACCTTCTGAATGCTCTCGGCGGTCGCCTCCGCGATCTTGCGAATGCGAATCGCCTCGGCGTCCGCGGCCGCTTCGGCCTCGAGACGCACCTTCGCCGCATCGGCGCGCGCCTGCGCGATCTGCGTCGCGTCGAGCTCGGCGACACGCTGCACACCCGCGGCTTCCTGACGCTTCGCTTCTGCCTGCGCGACGAGTGCGGCGTTCGCCGCTTTCGTCTGCTCCAGCTCGCGCTGCTTGTCCGAGATGGCGCGCTCGGCTTCGAGCTGCGCTTCCTTCGCGCGGCGCGACTGGTTCGCCGACACGATGTCCGCGTTTGCCTGCGCTTCCGCCGCGGACTGGCGCCGGCGTGCCTCGGCGACCTCGGATTGTACGACTTTGATATTGAGCGAATTGAAAATGAGGCCGAGGTCGGTGAGCTCGCGCGAGCACGCCTTGCGGATGATCACGGCGAGCGGATCGTCCTCGTCCTCGAGATTGCGCTGCTCCATCTCGGTGAGCGCCGCGGGCGCGGGCTTCGCGGGAAGCGTCGAGCTCGACGTACCAGCCGAGAGCGCACGAACCGGCGGCGCTGTCTTGGCCGAGAAGAGCTGATCGTGCGTGAGAAGGTTCATAGCGCGGCGGCCGGAGCTCGAGAGCAGATCCGTCAACGTGCTGAGCTGATCGCTCTCGCTCTTGGAGAAGAAGCGGTTCGCCGCCGTCTTGATGAGGGCGTCCGTATCGCCCACCGAAACGATCGCGCTCGCGAGGACGCGCACCTTGATCGGGCGCGGCGTGCCGTTCTCGTCGACGTCGGCGGTCTGATCGGTGATGTCGAGGTCGATGTTGATGACCTTGCTCGAGATCGTCGTGCCTGTCGTCAGCAGCGGGATCTCCTTTGACTTCCCGGGGCCGCGATAGATCACGGTGCCGCCGGCCAGCCAGCTCACCAAGCGAATGGTGCCTGCTTCGACGTTGCGAAGGAAACCGGCGACGATGAACGGCACCACGACGACGATGAACGCGATGATGCCGATGACGAGCACGATTGGGGGAATGCCACTGCTGCCGAACATACGAATGCTCCGTGATTGGAGACTGAAGCTGGTTGTGGTGGAACTACAGGAGGGAAACGGTGCAGCGATTCTGATCCGCGTTCACATCCTCGATGCGAACGCGCTGACCCGCGCGAATGCGTCCGCCGAACTCGCGATCCGCGGCGCGCAACGTGGCGAGCACCTGCACGATCTGACCGTCCACTTCGACAGAGACGATGCCGTGACCCTGGGCGTCAAAGGCCGTGACCGCTGTCGCCTCGTCGGTGACGGCGCTCTCGAGCGTCTGCGCCGGGGCCGACGCAAAACGCATCGAGAAATTCCAGAGCGGCGTGACGAGGAATCGCTCGAAGAGCACGGCGCCCAACACGGCCAGCGCGATCTGAACCGCGCCGCCGGTGAACGGGCGCACGAGCTCGCCCACGGCGCCGAAGCCCAGGAGCAGGCTGAACACGAAGCGTGGCGATGAGAGCAGCCAGACGAGCGACGGTGCGATTCCCGGGGAGCTGGTACTCCGCCCCTGGACCGAATGCGCACTCGCGTCGTGGTTATGGACGCCGTGGACGTGCGAGCCGCCGTGCGCGTGCGCTCCATGCCCGGGACCCGCACTGTGGCCGTGGCCGCCGCGAATCCCGAGACCGCCAAGTGCCATCGCGCCGAGGCCGGCGGCACCAAGCAACAAACTCGAGATGTAGAGGTCCATCGGGACAGGCGGATTAGAGATCGATCAACGTCACCAACACAACGAGCGAACTTGCCAGGAAGTTGCAAACATCGCCCATCTCTCAATGTCGCTTGGTGTTACGCTGGTGCGCCAGCCGCGCTTGCCTCTGGTGCCTGCGCTCCCAGGACGCGTTTGCCCGGACGGAACGCCAGGGCGAAGACGACGAACACGGCGAGCGCTCCCGCCGACGGCACCAGCCAGATCGCATGCCAGTCGTGCGTCACCTTGAGGCATTGACCCGCGGCCGCCGCTGCGTCACTGCACGCGGTGTTGGGTGTCGCATACCGGCCGGCAACGCTCCCCGATACATACGCGCCAACGAAGTAACCCAGGCCATTCGTCACGAAGTTGATGAATCCCTGTGCGGCCGCGCGGATCTTTTCCCCCGCGCGTTGATCCGTGTAGATCTGCCCGCCTACGAAGAAGAAGTCGTAGCAGACACCGTGGAGCAAAATGCCGGCGTAGATCATCCACATCCCCGAGCCGGCGTTCCCGTTCGCGAATGCCAGATATCGGAGCGACCACGCGAGCATGCCGCCGAGCATGATCATCTTGATACCGAGCCGGCGGAGCGCGAATGGCAGGAGCAGCATGAAGCCGACTTCCGACATCTGACCGAACGTCTGGATGAAGGCCGGCTCCGGAACCTTGATCTCGTTCAGAAACGGATTGGCGAACGTGTAGTAGAACTGCAGCGGGATGCAGAGCAGGAACGAACCGAGCACGAAGATCGCGAAGTCGCTGTTCCTGAGCAGTTGCAGCGAGTCGAGCCCGAGCGCGTCGCGATAGTTGAATGGCGTGCCGGCGGCCTTCGGCGGAGTGTGCGGGAGCGTGAGCGAATAGATCGCCATCACGACCGACGCGCCCGCGCAGAGGCGCAGCGGGGTCACGAGCGCATCCGCATGCAGCACCTTGCCGACGAGAATGCCGGCCGCGATCCAGCCGATCGATCCAAGAACTCGAATGATCGGAAAGTCACGCGCCGAATCGGTCACGTGATGGAACGAGACCGAATTCGTGAGCGACAGCGTCGGCATGTAGCAGAGCGCGTACAGGATGAGCAGTGGATAGAACCGGCCGAAGCTCGTCTGGAGCGACACGGCCCACATCAGCGCGGCGCCGATGAGATGCAACGAGGCGAGCAGCTTCTCGCTCGCGAAGAATCGGTCGGCGACCACCCCCATGAAGAACGGCGAGACGAGCGCGGCGATCGCCGTCGCACCGTAGGCCCACCCGATCTGCTGATCGCTGAAGTGGAGCGTCTGCCCGAGGTACGTGCCCATCGTGACGAACCACACCCCCCAGATGAAGTACTGGAGGAACATCATCGCCGACAGCTTGACTCGAGCGCTCATCAGGGAAGCTCCCGGATTCGAATGTTGCGCAGCGCCAGCGCTCCCGGATGATCACCCTGGATGCCGATGTAACCGCGCTGCGCCATACCGTACTTCGGATACGCCGCGAACTTGCTCTTCGCAACCCGCGCCTTCCAGTCGGGACTTCCGAGCTCGTACTCGACGACCTTCGCACCGTTGAGCCAGTGCTCGACGTGCCGGCCGTTCACGACGATGCGTGTGAGGTTCCACTTATCCGCGGTCGGGATCTGGCCGCTCGACGGCGCATAGAGCGCATAGTCCGCCGCCGTCCAGCGATCGGGCGACTTGTTGTCGTCCGCACCGATGTTGTCCTCGAGCTGATACTCGGGCGCGCTCCAGTAGATGTGATCGTAGTCCCGCGTTCCGCGATAGAAGATCCCGCTGTTCCCGTGCTGCCCGATCTTCCATTCGAGCTCCAACTCGAAGTTCGCGAACTGGTCTTTCGTGATCAGATCTTCCGCGCCACGCGTCTTGGCGATGGTCCCGTCGACGACGCTCCACCCCGACGGCACCGCATCCGCATCCCAACCGCGAAACGAGCTGAGATCCAGAATGCGCCATCCGCCCGCCGCGGCTCGCATGGCCTCTCCCGCCTGCTGCTGCGTGGACGGCGTGGCGTGCGTGACTGCGCGATTGCGGGTGCACCCCGCGGCCAACACCGCGACGAGGACGAGAACGGTCTTCAAATTGCCCACCCCGCGCGGAACTGGCGCGTGAGATACTGGTTCGCATCCGGTGCGTTCGTGAACTCCATCTTCTCGGCATCGTACATCACGTTCTTTCCCTGACCCGCGCGCAGCGCGGCGACGCCGAGCAGCATCGTCTCCGTCAACAATGCGGAATACTCGAATGGCGAGCTGGCTTTTGCTTCGCCACGAATCGCCTTGGCCCAATTGAGCTCGTGGCTCCATTCGATGCGTGGCATGGTCTTCGGGACCTTGCGCGCGACTTCGGTGAGTGCCTGCGGATACACGCGCGGGTTCGACCCGTACGTGTCGTTGATGAGAATTCCCTTATCGCCTACGAAGATGACGCCGCCCTCCGACTCGAGAGTCACGTCGTCGGGCAGCACGTCGGGCCGCGGCGGATAGAGCCCACCGTCCGTCCAGAACAACTTGACCGGCGGCTGCGAGCCGCGGGCCGGAAACTGGTAATGGACATTCGTCGCGAGCGGATACGACACCGGCTTGCTTCGATTGCGACGCAGCGGGGAACCCTCGGGCGCGCTCGGATCGCCCGGAATCGTTTGCGTGCCCCAGGGTGTCGACGTCGCTTCGATGCTGATCGGATGCTCGAGGCCGAGCGCCCAGAACGGATGATCGATGAGATGCGCGCCCATGTCGCCGAGCGCGCCCATGCCGAAATCGATCCATCCGCGCCAGTTGAACGGGTGATAGATCGGGTGATACGTGATGTCTTCGGCGACGGGACCGAGATACATGTCCCAGTGCAATCCTTCCGGAATCGGATACGACCCCATCGCCTCAGCCAGGGCGCGATTCACGCGCGCCTGATTCCACGACGTGCCGAACGACGTGCTTCCCTGCTGCGTCATCGCGGCGGGATTGGGTCGCGGAATGCCCTGCGGCCAGTATCCGAGCGGCCGGTTCGTCCAGACGTGTACTTCGCGCACGGGGCCGATGACGCCGGCCTGAATCCACTCGTTGATCAACCGCGCGCCTTCGCTCGAGTGACCCTGATTGCCCATCTGCGTCACGAGCTTGGGATTGGCGATGGCGGTCTGACGGAGCACGCGCGCTTCGTGCACCGACCAGGTGAGCGGCTTCTGCACGTACACATGCTTGCCGAGGTCCATCGCGGCTTTCGCGACGACGGCGTGATTGTGATCGGGCGTCGCGACGACGATGCCGTCGATGCCCTTCTCCTTCGCGAGCATCTCGCGGAAATCGTAGTACTTCGCGGCCTTGTCGAATTGTTCTTTGAGCTCGGCGGCGCCGGGATTGAGCTTGTTGTCGAGCCTGGGATTCGGGCGCTGCTTGTTGTCGACGTTCGTCTTCGAGAACGCCATGTCGACGTCACAGACCGCGACGAGCTTTTCGGTCTTCGCGAGCTCCTGCGCGTTGCCGGAGCCCATCCCGCCGAACCCCACGACTGCGAAGTTCACGGTATCGCTCGGGGCGCGATAACCGACGCCCCCGAGTACGTGGCGCGGAACGATCATCGGGAACTTGGAGGCGACGACGGCGCCGAGCGCGGCCTTGCCCGCGTCGGCGACAAAATCTCGACGAGTGACGTTCTCTTCTTTCGGTTTGGACATGTGCTTCCTCGACTGACGTCGGCGGTGGGCGGTCAGGTGTAGAGATGCATCAGTGCCGGCGGTACGAAAGCCCCTCAGTTCCCACTCCTCTTGTTGCCGACAGAGAAGACGTCGTGCAATGGTGCGGCGGGCGCGGTTGCCGTCGGTTCGTTCGCGACCGTGATCGCGAGAACACGAATGGCCGGATCGTTCGGCAGCGTGATGGTCGTCGCACCTGCCGGGAGCTGGATCGGATACGCGAACAGGTATGAGTATTCGTAGTATTCGTTCGCTCCCTCAGCGGTGTGCTTGTGCGAGGCGTACCACGCGATCGATGCCGGCTTGATGTACGCGGGAGTCAGTCCTGCGAATTCGTCCCGCCCGCGCGGGGCGCGGCCGCGACCTCCGAAGCGCCGCATCTGCGCTGCAAGCGCCGTCGTATCACCGCCTGCTCGTGCGACCGAATCGATGCGTGCACGTGTCTGCGTCTCACGCTGCGCTTGCTGCTGCTCGAACTGCGCGATCTCCGCCGCTGTTGGATCGACGTGCTTCCAGATGCGGTTGTCCCACTGGCCGACGTAGCCGCCCCAGTCCTGGATCGTGAGGTCGACCGGCGTCGACCCAGCGCGGAACGTGGCGCTGCGATCTCCGTCCGCCGATGCCGCGAGAATGTACGCGCGCGTATGGCGATCGGCGGGAAGCGCGATGGTCTGACCGCGCGCGGTGACTGCGTTCGGAGTGCCCGTCTTCGCCGGCGGAAGCGTGAACGTGATCCCGTCGTACGCAATCGTCGACGGTAGCATCTCGGCGGGGAGCGCTTCCCCCTTCGCGTCGAATCCGCCCGCCGAGTGGGTTCCGTCAGTGCTCGCTGCTGCAACGTCATACGGCAGCGTCACCGCCGCAAACGCAGGAGCCGACTCGTGGCTGGACATCGAGCCGAGCGTGATCGCCCAACTGTCGACCTGGAACGGCGAGAGGGACGTGACGATCGCGCCGTTCGAGATCGTCGGCGTGCCAGCGACCGGTTGCTCTTGACCGTCGACGCGTCGCGCCTTGAGCACGGGTGCCGCGAAGCGGATGCGGACGTCGCGCTGCGGCTTGCCATCGAGCTCCACCACTCGCACGACGTACTCATTCGACAACTCGGCGCGCTTGAGCGCGAGCACGCGCACACGCGGATTAGAGACTTGTATAATTGAGAAGCTCTTGCCCAGCGACCCGCTGTGTTTCGTCGTGGTGAAGCTCATGAGCGGGGCATCGAGGCGCCATGCCTGCCAGTCGGCGCCTGCCGTGCGATAATCGCCCGCGTGGCCCGCGATGCCATACACGAAATCGTGATGCCCCCAGTCCTGTGACGACTGATCAGAGTAGCCGCGGCCGCCCGGGCTGATGCCGGGCGTCAGCATCAGCGTGAGCCCGATCGTGTGATCGTCGCGCTTGTCGGAGCCGTTCTTCTTCTCCGTCAGGATCGTGACACCATAGTTCCCGCTCTTGTCGGTGAGATCGATGAACTGATGCGACGGCACCTCGAACTTTCGATCGTATGCGGTTCCGCGCTTGATCGTCCCGATGTCCCAGTTGTACGTCGCGCTGTCGTTCGAGACGGTGAGCGGGAACATTGCTTTCAGCGCGGCGTTGGGCTCGTGCCAGTCGATGACGTTGTGCACTTCGACACGATTCCCCGCGTCGCCGGCCGAGAGCCGCACCGTCTGCACGAATGTCGAGCTGTCCTTCTGTCTGGTGATGGTCACGGCGATGCGCGCGGGACCATTCTCGGTCACGGCGATGGTCGGCGTGCCGCCGACATACGTGCGCGGCGCCTTGATCTCATCGGACCAGTCCATGTTCCACGCGGGCCACTGCTGCGGCGTGTCGTCCTTGATCGCGAGCCGTGAGGGCGCGGCGAGGAGCTCCTTCTTGTAGCGCTTGTCGTAGATGCTGGAGATGTCGCCGTTCGCGTCGATCTTCACGATGTAGCGAACGTTCTCCAGTTGATGGTCGCTCACGTGAAGCTCGTTGCCCGCCCACGTCGTCGCCGGCGCGGTCTGCAGCGAGTAGACGGCGAAGCCCGCCGCGGGCGCCGTGGCGAGGAAAACGACTTTCGCGGCGCCATTCGGCGTCCGCTCGATCTGAGACGGCACGCCGGCGCCGTCCGGTCCGACGACGCGAACAGACGGCGTTGTCGCATCCGCCGGAACCGTGGCTTCGACGACGTCGGTGCGTGGCACGTTCAGCGAGTTGTAGACCACGACCGGCGTGCCCTGCCCATTCGTGTTCATCGCCGCCGCAACGGCGCTCGCACCGTCGGCGAGAATGCCACTCATCTGATTCATCGCGATGACGTCGTCGTTCCACGCGTACTCGTACGCCTTGGGCGTTGCCGTGCCGGCGGCGATGTCGTGGAAGTGGCCGCCCATCATGAGCGTCCACGCGTCGTTCAGTCGCTTCATCGGATACTGACGCGCTCCCAATAGCGCGGCGGCGACGGACGTCTGTTCTGCCGCCGCCGCCAGCAATTCGTTTTCGTGAATCCAACGCTTCTGATACGCCTCCGAAGTGAGCGATCCCGCTGAGTGGTTCTGGAGCTCCATCTCGCCGGCGTACTTCGGGAGGCGCGCTGCCTGGTCGGGCTTGATGTCGAGGAAGAACTGGTCCGCGCGCGCGGAGATGACCTTCACGGGACCGCTGGTATCGCGAACGGCTTGCTGGATGAACATGATCGACGAATCGGTCGGCGATCCGCCGGTGTCGCCTGTTCCGTAATACTTGTAGTCGGCAATGAGTCCGAGCTGCCGCTTGTTTTCCTCGAGTCGCTGGAGCCACGTCTGCGGCGTTGCCGGGCGTGCGGAGGAATCACGCGCATCCGCGCGGGCGAGGTCGTAGCCAACGCGGCTGCTGTAGCTGCCGGGATTGAGCGCGGCGATCACGCTGTGCCCGTCCGGCCCGACCCACATGCCGAAGTTGAACGGAATGCCTTTGCCTTCCATGCCGTACGGAGTGGTCGGCTGGTCCGGCACCGACGATCCCCAGACAAGCTTCTGCGTGGAGAAGCCCTTCACGCCGCTGTACGCGAGAATGCTCGGCAGCGACCACGGAAAGCCGAAGCAGTCGGGCAGCATGTATTCCGCGCTCGCGATGCCGAAGTCCTTTCGAAAATACTCGTTGCCGTAGAGAATCTCGCGGATGATCGCTTCCGCCGAGGGCGCGTTGACATCACCTTCCTCCATCGAGGAGCCGGCCGGGAACCAGCGCCCTTTGTGCACGTAGTCGGTCAGCTTCGCGTAGTCCGCCGGGAAGTACTCCTTCATCAACCGGTAGCGGTTCGCGCCGCTGAAGTTGAAGACGTAGTCCGGGTACTTCTCGAAGAGCGCGAAGTTGTCGTGCATCGTCTTCGCGAGGTAGTCGCGGATCGTCTGCGGGTACTCCCATCGCCACTCGGTATCGAGGTGCGCGTACCCGACGGCGTAGATCGTCGGCGTCTTCGTGAGATCCGGCGCGACTCGCGGCACCTCCGCGGGCGGCGCCGCCGGCGACACGTGCGGGCCGGACTGCGCCCTCGCGCACAGCGGCGTCGCGGCCAGACAGATGGGGAGGATGACACTCGAGATTCCGATCGCCGACATTCGCATCGTTGCCTGTCTCCGAGGGAGAAAACCGGTTGCATCGCGAACGTATTGGCTCGCTGGTGCGGCCACAAGCCGCGGTCGCGCGGCTTGCCTCGTCGTCCCCGACATGCGAAGCTTGCACGCACCGCTATTCGCCATTCCCCTGAGAGACGGAATCGATGCGCCTCTGGACGCCTCGTGGTTTTTGCACGCCGCTGGTCATCCTGACGACCTCGCTCGTCACGCTGACGCTGGCCGCATGCCGGAAGGATGGCGGCGCCGGCGCCGACAGCACCAAGCCTGGCGCGTCCGGAGCGACGAAGACGATCGGCGTCACGCTCCTCACCCGCGAGGATGAGTTCTATCGACAGCTCGAGGAAGGGCTCCGGCAGGCGGCGGCGGCACACAATTACAAGATTCTCATCACGTCCGGCGATCGCGATCTCGCCAAGCAGCAGGCGCAAATCGACAACTTCATCGTCCAGAAGCTCGACGCGATCGTCGTCTGCCCGGTCGACAGCCGCGGCATCGGCCCGGCGATCGAGCGCGCCAATGCGGCGAAGATTCCCGTCTTCACCGCCGACATCGCCGCGCAGGGCGGACAGGTCGTGTCGCACGTCGCGTCGGACAACATCGAAGGCGGCAAGCTCGCCGCCGAGTTCATCGCCAAGGCGATCGGCGACACGGGGACCGTCGGTGTGATCGGCGAGAACGACGTCCAGACTACCATCGACCGGCAGCAGGGCTTCACGCAGGCGCTTGCGTCGCATCCGAAGATCAAGATCGTCGCGCAATTGGACGGCGCGGGCGTTCGCGACCGTTCGCTTCGCGCGGCCGACGATCTGCTGCAGGCTCATCCGAACGTCAGCGCCATCTTCGCGATCAATGACGAATCGGCGCTCGGCACACTTGCCGCGGTGCAGGCGCGCAAGACGCATCCGGTGATCGTCGGCTACGATGCGGCCCCGGAAGCACAGCGTGCCATCGGCGGCGGCACCGCGCTCAAGGCCGACGTCGCGCAGCAACCGAAGCTGATCGGCCAGAAGACGGTCGACGCGATCGCCAGCTACTTCGCGGGACAGACACCGCCGGCGAAGATCGCGGTGCCGGTCACCATGGTCGACTCGCAGGCAGTGAAGATGGCGGCCGCGTCCGACTCGGCCAAAGCGCCCCGATAGCGGTTCGCGCGTGCTGCTGTCGGCAAGCGGGCTCACGAAA
>Ga0070680_100002637_pt1 | contig 13291 bp, 14 predicted proteins | sample KBSC73BmetaG_FD_64672 | JGI IMG/M metagenome (GOLD analysis project Ga0070680, IMG submission 64672) | Corn rhizosphere microbial communities from Kellogg Biological Station, Michigan, USA - KBS C7-3B metaG | ecosystem: Host-associated > Plants > Roots > Rhizosphere | place: USA: Michigan...
TCATGCCGCGCTCACCGCGTCCTCGCGCGGTCCCACTTCGGCGTGCGCCAGCCGGCGCATGCGAAAGACGAACTCGACGGCGAGCAGCGCGAAGCACACCGGCAGCGGCAGCAGGAACCACCACTCCGGCATCACCAGCGTCTTGATCGAGAGCGCGCCGCTTTGCTGGCTCTGCCACGTCGCCGAGCCGCCGTAGACGACGAGCCAGCAGCAGGCGACGATGCCGAGCACGTCGGCGATCCACTCGCACGCGTAGGCCACGCGCGGCGGCAGCACGCGCAGCACGATGTCGACGCGGATGTGGCGCCCTTCGCGCAGCAGCCAGGGCGCGGCGAGCAGCGTGATCGCGTACAGCAGCAGCTCGGAGACCTCGTTGCTCCACGCGACGCCGCGCGGCAGCCCGGGGATGGCGACGTTTCGCGTCAGCACGTCGGCGCAGATGACGACCACCATCGCCAGCAGCGCCAGGCTCGCCAGCAGCGCCAGCGCCTCGATCAGCGTGCCGAACGCGGCTTCGAGCCTCGCCGGCGGGGCGCGGTTCACTTCGCCGTCAGCGTCTTGAGCTTCTTCGCGAACTCCGGGTTGGCCTTCATCGCCGTCGCCCAGCCGGTGTCGTACGCCTTGTCGACGAACGCCTTCGTGCCGGCGGCGTCGAACTTGATCGTCTGGATGCCGGCCTTTTCCTGGCGCGCCGTCTCGTCCTTGGCGTACTGCGTCCAGAAGACGTTCATCGCCTCGAGCGCGAGCGCCTGCTGGTCGAGGAACGCCTTCTGCTTCGGCGTCAGCCGCTTGTAGGCGTCGAGGTTCATGATGATCGAGACCTCGGCGTCGTAGAACCCGGGGTCGACGCGGTACTTCGTCTTCTCCTGCCAGTTGAGGTCGAAGATGCCGCCGATCGGCCAGCCGTAGCCGTCGACCACGTTGCGCTCGAGCGCCGTGTAGACCTCGCCCGGCGGCGTCGTCACGACGTTGGCGCCGAGCGCAGCGAAGAAGTCGCGATACACGGGCGTGATGCGGATCTTCAGCCCGGTCAGGTCGGGCTTGTCGATCTTCTTGTTGAGGTAGAGATGGAACGGCTGGTGCTCGACCATGCGCGCCAGATAGACCATGTGGCCCTTCTGCATCCAGAGCTCGTTGATCGCGGCGAACGCGCCGTTCTTGCGCTGCTCGGCGACCGGGATCTGCGTCAGCTTCAGGAAGTCGGCCTCGGGCATCACGTTGGTGTAGAACGCGCCGGTCGAGAGTGCCATGTCGACGACGCCGCTCTTGACGGCGTTGCCGGCCTCGAACGTCGGGATCGCCTTCGGCCCGCCGATGAAGTTGATCTGCAGCGTGCCCTTGCCCTCGGCGTTGAACTTCTGCAGCCACTTCTGCATGTGCGTCACGTAGATGCCGTTCTCGGCAAATGCGCTGACCAGCCGCAGCGTGGTCTCCTGCGCGAGCGCGGGCGCGGCGGCGAGCGCCGCCGCGACGAGAGCGAAGGACGAGACGAGCAGTCGGGGCGATCGGTTCATGGTGGGCGGATCCGGCAGGAGAGGAGGGCGGCGGTCGAGCCCCGGACTCTGCCGCGCCCGATGCACGGCGGGCAGCGGGTTTGTCTGGAGCCGCGCCCGCCCCCTCCTGCGCTCGCCTCAGCGCGGCCGGTTCGACGCGTACGACGAGCTGCGCGCCGGGTACCCGTGCGCGGTGCGCTCGACCGGGCCCGCGCCCTGGCCGGCAGGAATCAGCTCGCCGCGCTGACGTGCCACGCGCACGCCCTCCTTCACCTCGGCGCGTGCGAGCAACGACGGTGCCGGCATCGCTGCGTCGAACAGCGTGCCCTGGCCGGCCGGGACGAGCTCGCGATCGGCGCGTGCCTGCAGCACTTCGGCGCGCACGTCCTGGCGCGAGCGCTCGCCGCTCGCGACGAACGCTGCGAACGGTTGCACGGCCTCGCCGGCGGGAACGAGCTCGCCGCGCGCACGCGCCTGCATCACGCCGGCCTTGACGTCGGCGCGCGACACCGCTTGGTCCTGCGCGGCGGCGAAGGGAGTCGCCGTGACGAGGGCGGCGGCGACGATCGAGAGTTGGAAAAGTTGCTTGGCGTTCATGATGATGGTCCCCTGGATCGCAAATCGCCGGAGCTTCCGGCGACCGACGCCTGCGTGCGTCGGTGGCGTGAATCTAGGGACGGCGGCGCGCGCCGGACAGTGAGGAAGTGGCCGCGCGCGTGTGGAGCATTCACAGCGCGCCGGCGCTCATGGGCTGCCCGGCTCCGGCCAGCCTTCGGCGCCGACGAGCGGAACGAACATCACGCCGCCGAGATCGTCCTCGCGCCATGCGTCGGCGCCGTCGCGCGTGACGAGCACGAGGCGCTGCGCGCCGTGGCCGTTGCGCTCGACCGGCATCACCAGGCGCCCACCGACGGCGAGCTGCTCGCGCAGCGCCGCCGGCACGCGCGGGCCGGCGGCGGCGACGACGATCGCGTCGTAAGGCGCGCCCGGCGCCCAGCCGCCGCTGCCATCGCCGACATGCACGTCGACGTTCGTGCAGGCGAGGCGCGCGAGCCGCTCGCGCGCGAGCGCCGCGAGCGTCGGATGGCGCTCGACCGCATCGACGTGCGCGACCAGCCGGCCGGCGACCGCGCTCGCGTAGCCCGAGCCGGCGCCGATCTCGAGCATGCGGTCGGTCGGCGCGAGCCGCGCCGCCTCGAGCATGAGCGCGACGATGTAGGGCTGCGAGATCGTCTGCCCGTCCTCGATCGGCAGCGGCGTGTCTTCGTACGCGTCGCCGCGCAGCCGAGCGGCGACGAATGCGTGGCGCGGCACGCTGCGCATCGCCTCGAGCACGCGCGGGTCGCGGATGCCGCGCGCGGCGATCTGCGTCGCCACCATGCGCTCGCGCTCGCCTCTGGCGTCGTGGTCGTCGTCCATCGCGCGCCCGACCGGCCGTTGGTTTCCGCTCACTGGCGCCGATGCGCCTGCAGCCACGCGAGCTTGGCGGCGTACAGGTCGTGCTGGCCGCGCGTGACGCTGTTGTCGATCGCCAGAGCGAGGTGGCGGCGCGCAGCGGCTTCGTCGCCGAGGCGCCAGTCGGCCACGCCCAGCCAGAAGTGGAACTCGTGGTTGTCGGCGCGCGCGACCTCGCGCGCGAACAGCTCGCGCGCGGTGCGCCAATCGTCGCGCTCGACCGCCGCCATGCCGAGCTGGAAGAAATAGAACGGCGGGTACGGCTCGAGCGCCGCCAGTCGCGTGCGCGTGGCCTCGGCCTCGGCGGTGCGCCCCTGCCGCTCGTAGGCGAGCGCCAGATTGGCGAGCGCGCGCGTGTCGCGCGGATCGCCCGCCAGCACGTGCTCGAAGACGCGCGCGGCCTCGCCGAGGTCGCCGTGGTGCAGGTAGACGACGCCGAGCGTGTTGAACGCATTGCCGAAGCGCGGATCCTTGCGCACGCTCGCCGCCGCCCATGCGTAGGCGTCGTCGAGCCGGCCCTCGGCGAGCGCTTCCGCGGCGCGGTTGTTGGCGTACATGGCCACGACCGTGTCTTCGCCGATCTCGTGCGTGCGCAGGCCCGCGATCTGCTCGGGCGGCAGGAAGTCGATCGTCAGCGTGCTCATGTCGCGCGACGAGCGCAGGTCGACCAGTCGCTGGCCGAGCGTCACGTTGACGTGTCCGCTCGCGATCAGCAGCGCGCCGTTCCTGCTCCAGCTCTCCTCGACGCGAACGCTCTGGTAGGTGACCGAGAGGTGCAGCTCCTTGGCCATCGCCGCCGTCAGGATGACGAGCGCGAGGCAGTTGCCGCTGCGCGCATCGAACGTCGCGGCGGCGTTGCGCGTGCGCGCCGCGTCGTACTCGAGCTTGAGCTGCGCGCGCGTCTGCAGCGCCTTCGCGAGCCCCTGCTGCGGGCCGTCGCGGCGCAGCTGGGCGGCGATGTCGTTCTGCAGGAAGGCGCGCATCGCCTCGCTCGGCGCGAACACGTCGTCCGTGCGGACCGCTTCGCGGGGCGCGGCGAACAGGCGGTCGGCGAGCAGCGCCTCGGGCGAGGGCGGCGGCGCCGTGGCGCAGCCGGCGGCGAGACAGGCGACGAGCGAGACGACGACGGCGATCCGCATGGCGCTACTCCGGCTCGCGGTGGGCGGCAATGCCGCCTGCGCCCGCGAGAGCGGCAGCGGCGCATAGACTTTCCTCCATGTCGGACAACTCTGCCAGTGCCGCAAACGCCGAAGCCGGCCGGCCGCACACCATCCGCATGGCCGCAGGCGACAACGTCGCCATCGTCGCCAACGAGGGCGGCCTCGCCGCCGGCACCGTGCTCGAGGACGGGCTCGTCCTGACCGAGCGCGTGCCGCAGGGCCACAAGGTCGCGCTCGCGCCGATCGCGGCCGGCGCGCCGGTGGTCCGCTACGGCGCGACGATCGGCACTGCCAGCGAGCCGATCGCCGCCGGGCGCTGGGTGCACGAGAGGCTGCTCCGCATGCCTTCGGCGCGCTCGCTGCAGGGGCTGCCCGCCGCGACCCGCAAGGCGGCGCCGCTGCCGCCGCTCGACGGCCACACCTTCCAGGGCTTTCGCAACGCCGACGGCAGCGTCGGCACCCGCAACATCCTCGCCATCACCACCACGGTGCAGTGCGTCGCCGGCGTGGTCGAGCACGCGGTCGAGCGGATCCGCAGGGAGCTGCTGCCGCGCTATCCGAACGTCGACGCCGTCGTCGGCCTCGAGCACGGCTACGGCTGCGGCGTCGCCATCGACGCGCCCGATGCGCTGATCCCGATCCGCACGCTGCGCAACATCAGCCGCAATCCGAACTTCGGCGGCGAGATCCTGGTCGTCAGCCTCGGCTGCGAGAAGCTGCAGCCGGAGCGGTTGCTGCCGCCGGGATCGTTCGCGATCCAGGACCAGCGTCACGCGCCCGGCGAAGAGGGGCTCGACGTCGTCCGACTGCAGGACGAGGCGCACGTCGGCTTCACCTCGATGGTCGACTCGATCCTCGCGCGGGCGACGGTGCATCTCGAGCGGCTGAACGCGCGCCGGCGCGAGACGGTCCCCGCGTCGGCGCTCGTCGTCGGCGTCCAGTGCGGCGGCAGCGACGCGTTTTCCGGGGCGACGGCCAACCCCGCGGTCGGCGTCTGCAGCGACCTGCTCGTGCGCGCTGGCGCCACCGTGATGTTTTCCGAGACGACCGAGGTCCGCGATGGCATCGACCAGCTGACCGCGCGTGCCGCCACGCCCGAAGTCGCCGACGCGCTCGTGCGCGAGATGGCGTGGTACGACGCCTACCTGGGCCGCGGCGGCGCCGACCGAAGCGCAAACACGACGCCGGGCAACAAGCAGGGCGGCCTCGCCAACATCGTCGAGAAGGCGATGGGCTCGATCGTCAAGTCGGGCAGCGCGCCGATCGCAGGCGTCCTGAGCCCGGGCGAGCGGCTGCGCGACCGCGGCCTCACGAGCGGGCTGGTCTACGCGGCGACACCGGCGAGCGACTTCGTCTGCGGCACGCTGCAGCTCGCCGCCGGCATGAACCTGCACGTCTTCACGACCGGCCGCGGCACGCCGTACGGGCTCGCCGAGGTGCCGGTCGTGAAGGTCGCGACGACGAGCGGCCTGGCGCGCCGCTGGCACGACCTGATGGATCTCAACGCGGGAACGATCGCCGACGGCACGGCGACGATCGAGGAGACCGGCCGGGCGCTCTTTGGCCTGCTGCTCGAGGTCGCGAGCGGCCGGCGCACTTGCGCCGAGCGGCTCGCGCTGCACAACGCGCTGGTGCTGTTCAACCCGGCGCCGGTCACCTGAGCGCCAGGCGACCGCGGCCGCGCCGCGACCGCCTGGCTGGCGCCTATTCGACGCGCACGTCGATACGGCGCGGCTTGGCCTGCTCGAGCTTGGGGATGCGCAGCGTCAGGACGCCGTTGCGCAGCCCGGCGTCGATCCTGCCCGTGTCGAGGTCGCTGCTCAGCTCGAAGCTGCGCCGGAAGTGATTGGCGCGCACTTCGGCGTACACCGGGCTCAGCGAGCTCGCTTCGCCGAGCTTCAGCGGCGCCTCGATCGTCAGGCTGCGGCCGTCGACGCCGATCGAGAGATCCTCGCGCGCGACCCCGGGCAGGTCGGCGAGCAGCGTGATGCCGCCCGCGTCCTCGAAGATATCGACCGGCGGCAGCAGCGACGGCGCGGTGCGCGAGCCCGACGATGGCTGCGTCTGTTGCGGTTGCTGCGTCTGCATGGCGGTGTTGTTCGATTGCGGTTGCATGGTCTGGCTCCTCTCTTTCAAGCAGCGGCGCTCGCTCAGCTGCCGCTCGTGACCTGGATCTGGCGCGGCTTCGACGATTCGCGCCTGGGCACGACGATCTTCAGCACGCCGTTGCGATAGGTGGCCTCGACGCGGCCCGGGTCGGCGTCGTCGTTCAAGGCGACGACGCGTCGGAAGCGGCCGAAGAAGCGCTCGTTGGCATATGCAGTGCGCTCCTCGGAGCCGTTGCCCGAGCCGGCCGACTTGCCGTGGTCCTCCGGCCGCTCGCCGGAGATCGCGAGCAGCCCTTTCTCCACGGAGACGTCGATCGAGTTCGGGTCGATGCCGGGCGCGAAGGCGTAGATCTCGGTCGCCTCGGGGGACGTGCCGACGTTGAGCGCCGGGAACGCTCCGCCGCGGCCGACCGCGCGGATGCTCGAGATCCCGGAGCGTCCTGCCAGCAGCTCGTCCATCCGGTCGTAGAGCTGCTCGAAATCGGCGAACCAGTCGCCGGAGGTTCTCAACATGGACGGAAACAACATCTCGTTCGCTCCTTTCGTCGCTTGGGCGCGGGCACGTTGCCCGCGCGCAAGAGTTAGGAGCGGCCCGCACGCATTTCAAGTCCCTCGACGCCCGGCGGCGAACGCGTCGCGTAGGCCCAATCCGACGACCGACCGAGGCGGGTCCCGCTGCCGCAATGCGGCGTTCGCGCATGGCGGCCGGAGCGCGCGGTCCCTAACCTGCGGGCAGCGTCGGATCCCCGGCGTCTTTCATCATCAACAGGCCCACGAGGCGAGGAAACGGTATGAACTTCATCATTTGGCTGATCGTCGGCGGCATCATCGGTTGGCTGGCGAGCATGATCATGCGCACCGACGCGCAGCAAGGCGTGATTCTCAACGTCGTCGTCGGCATCATCGGCGCGCTGCTCGGCGGTTGGCTGATCTCGCCGCTGGTCGGCGTCGGCACCATCAACCAGGATGCGTTCAGCCTGCCGGCCATGCTGGTCTCGCTGGTCGGCGCAGTGATCCTGCTGGCAATCGTCAACCTGTTCCGCCGCGGTCGCGTCCGCTGATCGGCCGCTCTCGGGGCCGCCGCCAGGCGCGCCCTGTTCCATCCTCTTTTCAGGAGCTCACATGAACAACGACACGACTCGCACGACCGGGACCACCACCACCACCACGGACGCGAACCGCGACCCGATCACCGGCGCCCCCGGCTCGCATCCGGTCGGAACGGCGGCGGGCGCGGTGGCCGGAGGCGTCGCCGCCGGCGCAGCCGTCGGCACCGTCGCGGGACCGGTCGGCACGGCGATCGGCGCGGCAGTCGGTGCGGTCGTCGGCGGTCTGGCCGGCAAGGGCATCGCCGAGCAGATCGACCCGACGCGCGAAGACGCGTACTGGCGCGACAACTTCTCCAGCCGTCCGTACGCGAGCGGCTCGACGTACGACGAGTACCGTCCCGCCTACCAATACGGCTGGGATTCGTACACGCGCTATCCGGGCCGCCGCTTCGACGACGTCGAGTCCGACCTGTCGCGCGACTGGGAGCGCACGAAGGGCGAGTCGAGCCTGACGTGGGACCGCGCCAAGTACGCGACCAAGGACGCCTGGAACCGCGTGAGCGACAACGTCGAGCGCGCGATCCCCGGGGACTCCGATCGTGACGGCAAGTGAGCTGAGCACAGCTCCGACGGAAGAAGCGCCCTGCGGGGCGCTTCTTCTTGTGTGCGCGCCGGCGCGGCGCCGCGGCAGGTGAAGCTCGCGAGCCTGCACGGGCGCCTGCGCAAGAAGACGCTCGTCGTGGCCGTCGTCCTGGCGATCATCATCACGCTGCTGGTGGCGCTGGTCGTCGTCAACGCCGGCAGCGCAGAGAAGAAGATCGAACACCGGATCGAGCACCTCTACGGCGTCGAGAGCCCGGAGTTCCTGCACGTGATGGGCGTGCTCCTCGGGCCGCCGATCACGAATGGCAATGCTGCGCAGGTGCTCGTCAACGGCGAACGCATCTTTCCGTCGATGCTCGAGGCGATCCGCGGCGCGCGCGAAACGATCGACTTCGAGACCTACATCTACTGGTCGGGCGAGATCGGCAGGACCTTCGCCGACGCGCTCTCCGAGCGCGCGCGCGCCGGAGTCAGGGTGCACGTGCTGCTCGACTGGGTCGGCTCGCAGAAGATGGACGAGGCGCTCATCGACGAGCTGAAGTCGGCCGGCGTCGAGGTCCAGAAGTACCACCCGCCGCACTGGTCGCACCTCGGGCGCCTGAACAACCGCACGCACAGGAAGCTCCTGGTCGTCGACGGCAGGATCGGCTTCACGGGCGGCGTCGGCATCGCCGAGCAGTGGACCGGCGACGCGCAGGACGCCGAGCACTGGCGCGACAGCCACTTCCGCGTCGAGGGCCCGGTGGTCGCGCAGATGCAGGGCGTCTTCATGGACAACTGGATCAAGACGTCGGGCGCAGTGCTGCACGGCCGCGACTACTTCCCGCCGCTCGCGAAGGCCGGCAGCGCCGCGGCGCAGGTCTTCAGCAGCTCGCCGAGCGGCGGCAGCGCGAGCATGGAGCTGATGTACCTGATGGCGATCACGTCGGCCGAGCGCACGATCCGCCTCTCGAGCTCGTACTTCGTGCCGAACAAGATGGCCGTGCGGGCGATGGTCGCGGCGATGAAGCGCGGCGTGAAGCTGCAGATCATCACGCCGGGCGGCCACATCGACACCGAGACGGTGCGCAGCGCGTCCAAGGCGCGCTGGGGCGACCTGCTCGAGGCAGGCGCCGAGATCTACGAATACCAGCCGACCATGTACCACTGCAAGGTCATGATCGTCGACGAGTTCATGGTCTCGACCGGCTCGACCAACTTCGACGACCGCTCGTTTCGGCTCAACGACGAGGCCAATCTCAACATCTACGACGCGGCGTTCGCCGCCGAGCAGGTGCGGATCTTCGAAGCCGACCTGGCGAAGTCGCGCCGCATCGATCTGGCGACGTGGCAATCGCGGCCGCTGCACGACAAGATCCTCGAGCACCTCGCCTCGCTGCTCGGATCGCAGCTCTGATCCGGCCGAGATCCGAGCCTCCAACGGCCGGCGGCACAATCCCGTTCCGGACGAGGGAGGTGCGGTGGCAAGTGAAGCGGCGGCGGCGGGACGCGAGGCCCTGGGCAGGCATTTCGGTGCCGCCATCCCGGACCTGCTCGCGGCGTGGCGAGGCGCGATCGCCGCCGATCCGCTGCTGACGGCCAACCGCTCGCTGCCGCGCGCGCAGCTCCTCGATCACCTGCCTGGCTGGCTCGAGTCGCTCGCGGCCGTCCTCGGCGCGCCCCCGGGGGCATCGACGACGGGGCAGGCCGACACGCACGAGGCCGAGGCGCACGGCGTGCAGCGCTGGCAGCAGGGCTACGACCTGCACGAGGTGACGCGCGAATGGGGCTGTCTGCACCGCTGCCTGGTCGCCGAGCTCGAGCGCTTCGTCGCCGCGCATCCGGAGCTGCCGAGAGAAGTCGCGAGCGAAGCGCACGGCAAGCTCGCCGACCGGATCGCCGAAGCGCTCAGCCTGAGCGCGCAGCAGTACTTCGGGCTCGAACGGATGGCCGCGGCGGGCAGCCTGCGCGACCTCGAGCATGCGCTTGCCGACGTGCGCGACCTGGAGAGGAAGCGCGCCGAGCTCTGGCAGCAGGCAGCGCACGACCTGCGCGGCAACCTGGGCGTCGTCTCGAACGTCGCCCAGGGCCTCGAGTTCCAGAACCTGCCGCCCGAGCGGCGCCAGGACTTCCTGGCGCTGCTGCGCCACAACGTCACCGCGCTGCGCCACCTGCTCGACGACGTGACCGAGCTGGCGCGCCTGCAGGCCGGACAGGAGGAACGCCGGGTGACGCGCTTCGACGCCGCCGAGCTGCTGCAGCAACTGGCGAACGACGTGCGCTCGTACGCCGAGTCGCGCGGCCTGTTCGTCACCACCTCCGGCCCCGACCGACTGGATGTCGAAGGCGACGCCGTGAAGGTGCGGCGGATCGCGCAGAACCTGCTGCTCAACGCGCTCAAGTACACGACCTCGGGCGGGGTGACGATCCGCTGGGAAGGCGGCACGTCGGGCGACCGCGACCGTTGGCAGTTCAACGTCCAGGACACCGGCCCCGGCTTTCACGCCGGCCCGGGCGCGCCGATCGTCGACGCGCTCGATCCGGGCGCCCCCGGGCGCGCCGGCGACAACGCGGCGCCCGGCAGTGGCGCTTCGCCGCCGGCCGACGCCAGCGGCGACGAGCGACCGGTCGCGCAGGCGCAAGGCGAGGGCATCGGCCTGGCGATCGTCAAGCGCCTCTGCGACCTGCTCGACGCGGGCGTCGAGATCGAGTCGAGCGCCGAGCACGGCACGCGCGTTCGCGTGCAGCTGCCGAGCCGCTATCCGCAGCGCACCTGAGCCGCGCGTTGCCGGCGCGCATCGGGGCGCGGCGATTACGCCGCGAGGCAGCGCTCGGCGTTCCAGCCGTAGAGCCACTCGAGCGCGTCGTAGTAGCGCTCGGGCGTGCGGCCGCGCCAGAGGTCGTTGCGCACCAGCCGCTCGACGCCTTGCGCGTGGTAGATGCGCCCCATCTCGCGCGTCATGAGGACGACGCGTGCCGTGCGGGCGACGCGCGAGCGCTCGTAGAGCGCGAACGCCGCATCGACGTCGTCGTCGCACGCGGCGAGCGCGCGGCCGAGCGTCACCGCGTCCTCGAGCGCCATGCAGGCGCCCTGGGCGAGGTATTGCAGGAGCGGATGCGCGGCGTCGCCGAGCAGCGTCGAGCGGCCGTGCGTCCAGCTCGCGATCGGCGTGCGGTCGGCGGTCGCCCAGCGCTTCCAGCTCTTCGGCAGCTCGAGCAGCCGGCGCGGCCGTCGCGCGATGCCTTCGAAGTACGACAGCACCTCGGCGCGGCTGCCTTCCCGGACGCTCCACGTCTCGGCGTCCCTGCTGTGGAAGGTGACGACGACGTTGTACTGGTCGCCGCCGCGCAGCGGGTAGTGCACGAGGTGGCAGTTCGGGCCGACCCAGACCGCGGGCGCGTTCCAGCGCAGGTCGGCGGGAAACTCGGCGACGTCGACGACGGCCCGGTAGACGACGTGCCCGGAGATGCGCACCTCGTCGCCCACCGTCTGCGCGCGAATCGCCGACTTCACGCCGTCGCAGCCGACCACCGCGAGACCGCGGTGCGCGCCGCCCTCCGCGTCGAAGACCACCACGCCACCGCCCGCGTCGGCCGGCTCGAAGCCGACGACGCGCGTCGACGTGCGCAGCTCGACCGCGGGCTGCGCGCGCACGGCTTGCAGCAACGACAGGTGCACGTCGGCGCGGTGGATGACCGCGTACGGGTTGCCGAAGCGGGCACGGAAGGCGTCGCCGGTCGGGATCTCGGCGACGACCGATTCGTCGACCGCGTCCATCATGACGAGGCGATCGGTGTGGACGGCGCGCGCCCGTGCCGCCGCGCCGACGCCGAGCGCGTCGAAGGCGGCGAACGCGTTCGGCGCGAGCTGCACTCCGGCGCCGATCTCGCCGATCTCGCTCGCCTGCTCGAGCACCTCGACGCGAAAGCCGCGCTGCGCGAGCGCGAGCGCAGCTGCGAGGCCGCCGATGCCGCCGCCGGCGACGATCACCGGGGCGTCGGCGCTCGCGCTCACGCCATCCGGTCCTCGCGCCAGAGGCCCAGCGCTTCCTGCACCGGCCGGTCGGAGAAGCTGAAGAGGATCGTGTCGGCGCTCGCCGCGAGCGTGAAGCGGTGCCACGACGGGACGACGAACACGTCGCGCGGCGCGAACTCGAACGCGGCCTCGCTTGCGGCGCCATCCCGGCCCGCGATCTGCGCCCGGCCGCCGCCCTCGAGGCACACGTAGACGGTGCTGTCGCTGCTGCGGTAAGGCTGCGTCGCGAAGCCGGCGGGCAGGCGTTGCGCGAAGGTGCCGATGGTCGGCATCGGCGAGCGTCCGGTCGCCGGGTTGACGTAGCGCAGCTTGCAGCCGAAGTGCGCGTCGGTGCCGGCGCGCGCGATCCCCGCCAGCGCTTCCCTGGTGCGGGCGAACGGATAGACGAACACGCGCGACGGCTCCGAGGGCGCCGGCGCGTGGTCGAGCGGCAGCATGTTGTAGCCGTAGCGGAACAGCGCATCGCCTTCGGGACGGGAGTCTGCGCGCGACTTGCTCGCGCTCTTCTCGGCGAAGCCGGCGTCGAGGAAGCGCACGAGCGGGATGTCGAGCCCGTCGAGCCACACCACCGGGTCGCTGCCGTCGTTGCCGTGGTCGTGGTAGGTCCACGACGGCGTGATGATGAAGTCGCCGAAGCGCATCGTCGTCCGCTCGCCGTCGACCGCCGTGTAGGCGCCTTCGCCGTCGAGCACGAGGCGCAGCGCCGACTGGGTGTGGCGGTGCGCCGGCGCGACTTCGCCCGGCAGGATCAGCTGCAGCCCGGCGTAGAGCGATTGCGTGATGCACGAGCGCCCGCGCAGCGCGGGGTTCTCGAGCACGAGGACGCGCCGCTCGGCTTCCTCGGCGCTGATGAGGCGCCCGGCTTCCATCACGTGCGGGCGGATCTCGTCGTAGCGGAAATGCACCGGCGCGACCGGGCTCGTCGGTTCGGGCGGAACGAGCGCGCCGAGCACTTCCCAGAGCGGTGTCAGGCCGAGGCCGCCGATGCGTTCGTAGAACGCGGCGCGCTCGCCGGATGGTGCGCCTGTCGCGCGGGCGAGGGCCTCGGCGTTGCGGTCCATCGACCGATTGTGCGGTACAAGCTCGCATGCAGCTTGCAGCCAATCTCCTGGTCGCTGTCGTCGCGCTGCTGCATGCGTGGTTCCTCGTCCTCGAGATGTTCCTCTGGGACAAGCCGATCGGTCTGAAGACGTTTCACCACAGCGCAGAGGAGGCGGCCGCGTCGAAGGTGCTCGCCGCCAACCAGGGCCTCTACAACGGCTTTCTCGCTGCCGGCCTCGTCTGGGGCCTCTCGCTCGGTGCCGCCGGCGAGAGCGTGAGGATCTTCTTTCTCGCCTGCGTGATCGTCGCCGGCGTCTACGGCGCGCTCACCGTGTCGAAGAAGATCCTGCTCGTGCAGGCGCTGCCG
>Ga0070680_100002639_pt1 | contig 13286 bp, 14 predicted proteins | sample KBSC73BmetaG_FD_64672 | JGI IMG/M metagenome (GOLD analysis project Ga0070680, IMG submission 64672) | Corn rhizosphere microbial communities from Kellogg Biological Station, Michigan, USA - KBS C7-3B metaG | ecosystem: Host-associated > Plants > Roots > Rhizosphere | place: USA: Michigan...
TCGAGCGATCGCGAGAACTGTTCGAAAGGCTTTTCGGCGCCGGGAAATCAGATGCGGGAACCGGCGCAACGGGGCGTCCGGTTCCGGGGCCTTAGAGTCCTTTGAAATGCGTGCCGTTGCGATAGACCACGTGGCAAGCGTGGCAGGTCTGCGTTACCTGCGTCAGCGCGGCGGTCTGGGCGTCTGCGCCGTTGGCATCGCTCACGGCCTTCGCTGAGGCGCGGGTGGCTTCGGCGAATTTCACGGCGTCGTCCTTGCCCTTTTCTTTCCAGAAGCTCGCCACCTGTTCATAGATGCCGGCGAGCTTGTCGGCCTCAGCCTTCACCTTCGCGTCGTCCTTCGCGGCGATCGCGCCTTTGATGCTTACGACCTCCTGCTGAGTCGCTTTCATCCATTCCGAGTACTTCGCCTCATCCTGATCCTGCGCGCTCAGCATCGAGGCGCAGAATCCAAACAATCCAAGCAAAATGATCCCTTTGCGCATGGGTATCAGGATATCGCAAGAGCCTTGTCCACCGCTTCAATAAAAAAATATTCTCCCCACATGACCGATTCGTTGACTCCCAGCCCTTTATGAATGTGGTAGACGCCGCCCTTCAGAATGCCTTCCCATTCCGAATCCGGGTCGGCCAGATAGTTGCGGCAGAGCGCGCCGACGATGGTTTCCGCCGTCTGGCGATAGAAAGCGCCTTTTACCGGGTCGGCCACCTGTTCGGCAAGCTGGAACAGCCCCGAGGCTGCGATCGCCGCGGCTGAAGTATCGACCTGGGCGGCCGATTCGGCGGGCGCGTCGTAATCCCAGGGGGGAACGCCGCCACGAGGCGTGTGCGTGACGTAGTAATCGGCGCAGCGTTCGGCGGTCGCGAGGAATCGCCGGTCGCGCGTATAGCCATACACCGTTCCGAAACCATAGAGCGCCCATGCGAGACCCCGCGACCAGCAGGAATCGCCGCGCCAGCCCTGATGGGTCGTCTGCTTCAGAAATTCGCCGGTCGCGACGTCGAACAGACCTTCGTGGGCGGTGGAACCGTCTCCGCGAACCAGAACCCGGCGGGTGGTGAGCGTGTGCAGGTCAGCGATGCCGTATAGCTTTTCGTCGCCGGTTTCGAGGGCCGAATGGAAGATAATCCCCACGTTCATCATGATGTCGATGAATAACGAGTGCTCGGCGACGAACGACCTTAAGTACTGTCCCTTTGGCCGGAATCGGAGTCCCATTGTGCGACCGGCCTGGATCAGAACGTCATTCAGAATCTCGTCTTCGGTGAGATCGAACCAGCGTTTGTAAGTGGACATGAAGATGAAGCCGAGGTCGTGAACGTCACGGTCGAACTGCCGGGGCTCGAGCGGCTTCGAGTAGCGGATAGCTTCCGCCTGCCATGCCCGATCCTGTTTCGCAAGGATCCACATGATGCCGGGAAGAAAACCATCGCACCAGTGGGTCCATGCCTCGCCCGTATGTTTCCAGCGACCTTCGCGGGTATACATCGGGTAAAAGCCGGGGTGTTCCCCGATCAGCCGGCGCGTCTGGCGCGCGGCCACTTCAAGCGCCGATTCCAGGAGCGCGCGCGATGGACGCAAAGAAAGTTCAATCATGTGCGGAATTTTGCAACATTATAACGGCGGCTCCCTTCTCAAATGAGCGGCCATGCGCGATAAATAGATCAATGGGTTCAGCCAAAACCTCTCTGGGGTCCGTTGTGGACGGAACTGCGCCAAAGGTCGACGAAAGGTACGCAGCCTTCCGGCTTCAGATCAAGCCTTCGAAGATTCATCGATGGGGCGTCTATGCCGGCGAGAATATTCCGCCCAGACGCAAAGTCATCGAGTACACGGGCGAGCGCATCAGCCGCAAGGAGACACGCCGCAGAAGCGAAGAACAGGGCCGGATGATTTACCTGTTTACGCTGGACAGTTACTGGACAGTGGACGGGGCAGTGGGCGGGAGTGGAGCGCAATACATCAACCACTGCTGCGACCCCAACATTACAACGGTGATCCGAAACGGTCACATTATTTATATGAGCCGCCGGGGAATCCGGAAAGGCGAAGAGTTGACTGTCGACTACCATTTCGCGGCGGATATTGAGAAGTTCCCGTGCAAGTGCGGAGCGGCCAAGTGCCGGGGAACGATTAATTTGGCGGAGTGAGCCGGGTAGCTTAAGAGCTAAGCGAGGTCGCTACGCTGACGCCTGCAAATGGCACTCGGCGTGGACGGCGCGCACAGCTGTTTCAAGCCCGTCCCGCCGGACCACGATGGAAATCGTCAGCTCGCTCGAACCCTGGGCAATCGCGATGATGTTGACGTCTTCGCGTGCCGCGAAGATTCTGCCCGCAAGCCCCGAAAAGCCGCGCATTCCTTCGCCGACGACTGCCAGAAGTCCCACATTCACGTCGGCGCCGATGGGACCGACGTAGCCGTGGGCCATCTCAATGGCAAGCGCCGATTGGATGGCCCCTTCGCGCCAATATCAGTGAGACATTTCCAGCCGGTCAGATCAGAGAGCAGGGGCGAGAAGGGAATAAATCATGGTCGAGGTCAGAAAGTCCTCATGGCAGGCGGCTCGCCGGATCCTGAGTAACGCCGAAGGCAAAGGGGCGCACCTTCAGCGCGTCTTGAAAAAGATCCTGGCCGAAGTCGAGGCAGCGGCGGGATTTGGTGAGATCCTTCGGCGCGAAAGGATCTATTCGTCGACGCTGACCGGCAGCATCCAGGCGATGTTTTGTCCGATAGCCCGAAACGCGAGACTATATCCCGAAAATAGGAACTACGGTATGACGATCTCTGTCCGTCGTCTCTCCCGGTCAACGCGTCCGCTGATCCTGCATCTCCCAGAGGAGTCTTGTCGGCGGGACTGGCGCTCAATGCCGTATGGGCCGATCGCATGCCGTGGTAACCCGATTGCCTTTCGGCGTGTGTCAATGACAAGCGATTCCGTGTTGTGTCACGGGCTGCGGATTGGTTTTCGGGCTAACCGAGAATGGCCGGTCGATTCCGTTTTACCGCCTGAGTGGCGCCCGATCAGATCCGCATGTGTGGATTTCCTCTATTCATTCCACTTCGGTGGAAAAGGGGAATTCTCGGCGGCTTTTTTCGGCGGCGAGGAAATTGTCCGGGCTGACAGCGTCAGCCGAGTATTATCTGTCGCCGCATCGCATATTGAACACACGGTGGCCGAACATTCACGGGATTTTGTTTTCATTCATGCGGGCGTCATCAGCTGGCATGAACAAGCGATTCTCTTTCCAGGCCGAAGTCGGAGTGGAAAGTCGACATTGATTCGAGAACTGCTACGCTGCGGAGCCGTTTATTATTCCGACGAGTTTGCAGTGGTTGACGCACAGGGCCGCGTTCACCCTTTTGCGCGACCGCTATCGCTGCGACTGCCGTCCGGCACGATCAGTGTGCATCCCAACCAGATCGGAGCGGAAACTGGCTCGCAGGGAATTCCAGCAGCGGGGGTAATTTTCACTGAGTATGCGGCCAACGGGCGATGGCGGCCAGTGTTTCTCCCGGATGGTCGGGTTTTTCTGGAGCTGATGCGCAATACAATTGCGATACGTTCAAACCCAGCCCGCTGCATTCAATACGTAAAGAGTCTCATGAGGCCCGCTATAGGGATGCGATCGCCGCGTGCCGACGCCGGAACGGTCGCGCCATCAATATTGAGACTGTTTGACGAAGTTACAAGTGAAAAGGACCTAAACAATGGCAAACTCAACGCCGCCTCCGGTTCAGGGGCCTCTTGCCCGGTATACGGATATTACTAAAGAGCGCCTGGCTACCGAAACCATCATCTACGATCACGAGCGACATCGCGTTCATTGTCTGAACCGTGTGCTCGCCTTCGTGCTGGAACAGTGCGACGGGCACACACCGGTCCGGCTAATGGCCGAGCGCCTCCCTGATGCGATGAAACTTCCCCCTGATCAGGACATCATCCTTCTGGCGCTCCGGCAACTGAACCGCATTCACCTCCTGACCGGCGAAGTGCCCGAGTTGAATTCGAACACGCTGCCGTCCCGCCGAGAGTTGGCGCGCAGGTTTGCGTATGTGGGAGGCGTGATGCTTCCCGCGGTTGCTTCTATCGTCGCGCCAACCCCCGCGATGGCAGGTTCCAGAGATACCCACGGGGGACCAGAGAACGGCGACGGGAACGCGAACGGCGACGGGAACGGGAACGGGAACGGGAACGGCAACCGCAACGGCAACGGAAAATGATCGGCAAGGAGACAATGGCCAGTAGAAACCGCGTCCGTGAATCGACTGAGCCGCTCACTGTTGCGGGGCCCGCATCGTGATCATGACGAACGAAGCGCTGCTCGTTCTTCGATGTCTCGGAATCACTGATAATTCGTCCTCGCGGGTAGAGATCGAGAGCCTTTTGTCCGCGGGTGTGGATTGGCGTCGCGTATTGTCCCTCGTGCGCGCCAATGGCGTTCTTCCCATCTTTCGCGAGAATCTTCTCCGATACTGCCCACATGCGGTCCCGCGCTCAATCAGGGCGCAGATGCAGGCTGAATTTCAGACTTGCGCGTCCCTAAGTATCGGATATGCTCACGAGTTAGTCCGTGTGATCACTTGCCTCCAGCAGGGCGGAATCAGCGCGATCGCATTCAAAGGGCCCATACTGGCGCAGCAGCTGTATGGGACGTTTTCGCTTCGGCAGTGCCGGGATGTGGACATCCTCATTGAGAAGAATCGGTTCCGGCAGGCGATCGACGTTTTGGAGTCTGCGGGATATACGCCTGTCTGGCCAAAAGGCCAACCGAAGTGGGAAATCCTCGGATCAGACAAGCACGTCAGCGTGTTTTCCAGGGCGCGGCAATACAGGGTCGAACTTCATTGGTCGCTGGCCATGCCTGAATCCGAGTTCCCTTTGAAATTCGACGATTTATGGAGCCGCAGAGACGCCGTCCATGTTCTCGGGACATCGATAGACGTCCCGAGCAGAGAAGACCTGTTCCTGATCCTGTGCTTTCACTTAGCCGCGCACTGGTGGGCAAGTTTGAAATGGATTTGTGACATAGGCGAGCTACTGAGGCGGTATCCCGATCTCAATTGGCAAGTCGTGGTCGAGCGCGCACGAGCATGGGGATGCTATCGGATCATGCTCACGGGGGTGGCGCTAGCCCGAGATACGTTGGCAATTGACCTTCCCGAACAAATTGACCGCGCAACCAAATCCGATAAGGCCGTCATAGAAATCAGTAACGATGTGCTCTGCCGGTTCTCGGCCGGAGCTTACGCGCCACATTGCATCCAAAAGCCGCTGGATTATATTCGAAGCCGGGAGCGACTCGGTGATCGATTGCGACTTATCGTGAATTTCATCAGATGCCGTCTGAAGCCCAACGAGCACGATCGCGAATGGGTGCGTCTTCCGGATGCTTTGAGCTGCCTGTACATACTGGTACGGATCGTTCGCATCGCTCGCCTGCGATACAAGGTGAGCGTCATCCCCCTTTTGAAAACGATCATGTCCTGAAATAACCGGCAGAGTGATAGGTCCAGTTCAACGAGAAGATACCGGCTGCTCGGCTCTATTCCTGCAAATGGCACTCGGCATGGACGGCGCGGACGGCTTTCTCAAGGCCGTCCAGCCGGACCACGATGGAAATCGTCAGCTCGCTCGAACCCTGGGCAATCGCAATGATATTAACGTCTTCGCGTGAAATTGCTGTGAAGATCCTACCTGCGAGCCCCGAAAAGCCGCGCATCCCTTCGCCCACTACTGCCAAAAGTCCGACATTCACGTCGATGTCGATGGGCGCGACATAACCGTGCGCCATCTCGATGGCGAGGGCCGATTCGATCGCCTCGGTAGTCTTTTCAAGCTCTTCTTTCCTGACCAGAAAGCAAAAGCTCTGGCGGTAACTGGAGCTGGAAATGGCGAGGATTTCCACGTTGGCGCGATCCACCGCTTCGAGAGCGCGCGCCATCACGTGGACTCCGCCTATCAGCGAGCTTGCGGGTTCGAGCGAGATGAGGGCCACGTTTGCCATGGAAGTGACGGCCCGCGCGCCTGAGTTGCCTTCCCCGAGTTTGGGCACTATGCGGGTGCCCGGCTTTTCCGGCGCGAAGCTGTTCTTGCTCCACACCGGAATGCGGCGGTCGACTAGCGGCGCGAGCGTGCGCGGATGCAGCACCTTCGCGCCTGCATAGGCCAGCTCGGCGGCTTCGGCATAAGTGATCTCCTGGAGCACGCGAGCGCCGGGCACGAGCCGCGGATCGGCGGTCATGATGCCGTCCACATCCGTCCAGATCCAGAGCTCTTTTGCGCCGAGGACGCCGGCGAGGATGGAGGCTGAGAAGTCCGATCCGCCGCGGCCGAGCGTGGTGGGGCGGCCATCGAGGGTCGCGCCGTTAAATCCGGTGACGACCGGGACAGCGCCTTCCTTCAGAAGCGGAATGAGGACCGCTTCGGCCTTCTGCTTCGTGGCTTCGAGAATGGGGGAGGCGTTGTTGAATACGGCGTCGGTGACGACGACCCGGGATGCATTCACCGCAATGGCACGAATGCCGACAGTGTTCAGGTATTCGGAAACCAGCAGCGCGGCGAGCCGCTCACCCACAGCGATCGCTTCATCGACGGCTCGCGGAGGACGGTACGACAGCATCTGCATTCCGTTCACGATGCGCCGGAAATCGTTGATCACCTCCGCGAGCCTCGACTTCATCGATTCCAGCTCGGCTGGAGGAACGAGAGCGGAAGCGGCGTCGAAATGGCGCGCTTCGAGTTCGCGCAAGCTGCGCGCAACGCCGGCCTGATCGCCGCCTTCGGCGTGCTTTGTGGTCTCGAGCAGCAGGTCGGTGATTTTCGACATCGCCGACACGACGGCCACAACGGGCCGCTTCGCCGCTTCGCGCGCGATCAGATCGCACGCCACCTTCATCCGGTCGGCCGAGCCAACACTCGTGCCTCCGAATTTCATTACCAGAAGATCGTTCACCAGGCCGCCTTTCCATTGGAGATGCGCTCGCGCACCAGCTTCAGAATCTGCTCCTCCACTTCTTCGGCCGAAAGCGCAGTGGAATCGAGATACACCGCATCGGGGGCCTGCACCAGAGGCGATTCGGCCCGCTGCCGGTCACGCTGGTCGCGCTCCGAAATCTGCGCGGCCAGATCGCCGGGCAGCATGTCGGGTTGTTCGGCGGAGCGGCGGCGCACGCGCTCTTCATGGTTCGCATCGAGAAAGATTTTGACTCGCGCGGAGGGAAAGACGACGGTTCCGATATCACGCCCTTCCATTACGACGTTGCTTTTCTCGCCGATCTCGCGTTGCTTATGCACAAGAGCCCGGCGCACCGGCCCGACCGCGGCAACGCGCGATGCGGCCACGGCGATCTCCGGAGCGCGAATGGCGTCGCTGACATCTTCGCCGTTCAGGATGATGCGGCGCCCCGGCAACAGTTCGATATCGGCAGCGAGGGCAAGCTGCTCCAGCTTCTGCGCATCGTCCAGCGCGATGCCGGAGCGGAGCGCCCACATGGCAATCGCCCGGTACATGGCGCCGGTATCGATGTAGACGTATCCGAGCTTATCGGCCAGTCTGCGCGCAATCGTACTCTTGCCCGCGCCGGCCGGGCCGTCGATCGCAATCACATGTCCCATTGAGATTTCGGTTTAACCATCTACGGTAGCGCAGGCCCATTTCGGAACAGGGCTCCCGGTTTACGAGGCCGAGGACCGGCGGCGGGTTCCCCATCCTTGCGAAACTGAAAAGTTATGCTTCCGGAAGTCTCCGTCGTGATCCTTGCCGCCGGGCAGGGCACAAGAATGAAATCGCGCATGGCGAAGGTGCTGCATTGCGCGGGCGGCAAGCCGCTAATCGAGCACGCTCTCGATGCGGCCTTCGGAATCGCGCCGCCTTCCCGTGTTTTTGTAGTGGTAGGGCATCAGGCGGAGGCAGTGCGCGCCGTGGTGGAAGGCCGGGGAGCGCGGACGATCCTGCAGGCGGAACAGATGGGCACCGGGCACGCGGTGATGTGCGGAAAGAAGGAGCTTGCCGGTCTCGGCGAGCGTCTGGTGGTCTTCTATGGCGATTGCCCGCTGATTCGCGCCGCTACCCTGGAGCAGTTGCTCGCATTGCAGACGCAATCCGCCTCGACGTGTTCGCTCGCAACGACAGATCTGGCGGATCCGACGGGCTACGGGCGTGTTCTGCGGGATGCGAACGGCGATGTGAGCGCGATTGTGGAGCAGAAGGCTGCGACGCCCGCGCAGCTTGCGGTGCGCGAAATCAATGCGGGCGTGTATTCGTTCGACGCGGCGGCATTCTGGAAACATATCCACGACGTGCGCCCGGATAATCCGGCGCGCGAGTATTACCTGACCGACATAGCGGGCATTTTTATTCGTGCGGGTCTGCGCGTTACCGCGCTTAAAATCGAGGACGCGAGCGAACTGCTCGGCATCAATAACCGCGTGGAACTGGCCGAGGCGGACCGCATTTTGCGGCAGCGGAAGGCGCGGGAACTGATGCTGGACGGCGTGACAATCGAGCGGCCCGAGACGGTGGCGATCGATTCCGGCGTAAGGATCGGGATGGATACGATCGTTTCGGCTTTCGCGCGCATTACCGGGCGAACGGTAATCGGCGAGAACTGCCGGATTGGAGCGAGCGCCATTATCGAGGACTGCGAGATCGGCGATAACGTCGAGATCTTTCCGTTTTCGATTCTTTCGGAGTCGCGGGTGGATGCGGGCGCTCACGCCGGGCCGTTCTCGCGTGTGCGTATGGGCGCGCATGTGGAGACGGGGGCTCATGTGGGCAACTTCGTGGAACTGAAAAAGACGCGGTTCGGCGCGGGTTCGAAATCGATGCATCTGGCGTATCTGGGGGATGCGAACATCGGCCGGACGGTGAATATCGGGGCGGGCACGATCACCTGCAATTATGACGGCGAGAAAAAGCACCAGACCACGGTCGGCGAAGGGGCTTTCGTGGGCAGTAATTCCACGCTGGTGGCGCCGGTGGAGATTGCGGGAGGCTCCTATATTGCGGCGGGAAGCGTGATTACCGATGACGTTCCGCCGAATTCTCTGGCTCTGGGGCGGGCGCGGCAGGTGGTGAAAGAAGGATGGAAGAAGCGCCAGAAAAGCCCGGCTTCTTCTGGCACGCCGGTTGCACCGTAAAGAGACATGAGAAGCGAACGGTCAAACAAGTCCCATCATCCGAGACCGGACATGTCAGACCAGCACAAGGTAACTGAATCCGGCGCTCACGCCCGCAAGTCGGACGCGCAAACGCCGGGTCAATACCAGCGTGATCCGCATAACCGACGGGGACAATACACGTCGGCCGGTAGTTCGGGGTTGATGAAGAAATAAGAGGCGAATTTTCGGGAGGGCTTTGCCCCTTGCCCTCCCGATTCGCTTCGCGATGAACGGAATCGGCGCCGGGCGACAGCCCATTGGGGTTGAGTTTAAAGCCTGTTGATCAGGCTTGCGACATACCCGGCGCCGAATCCGTTGTCGATATTGACGACCGTCACATTACTCGCACAACTATTCAGCATTCCCAGCAGCGCAGCCAGACCGTTAAAGCTGGCGCCGTAACCGATGCTTGTGGGTACCGCGATTACAGGCGCGGATACCATGCCGCCTACCGCGCTGGGAAGCGCGCCTTCCATACCCGCGCAAACTATCACGACTCGCGCCGCCTGCAGACGTTCATGATTGCTGAGCAGGCGATGAATACCTGCTACGCCGATATCGTGAATGGAATCTACTTCATTGCCCATCACCTCAGCCGTAACTCGGGCTTCTTCGGCGACGGGAATGTCGCTGGTTCCGGCGCAGACGACGCAGATCATTCCCTTGCCCCGGGTTTTGCGATCGCGCCAGTAGCGCACGGCGCCGCTGAGCGGAAAATATTCGCCGCCTTCGTGCTCATTGAGAAGGCGCTCCGCCATTTCGGGCGTGCTACGCGTGACCAGCACGTTTTCGGCGCGCGCGAGGAGTTTCTCCGTAATGGCGATGACGTGATCCGTGCTCTTGCCGAGACCGAATACGACTTCCGGCATACCGTGGCGCAGGGCGCGGTGATGATCGACTTTGGCGAAACCGATATCCTCGAAGGGCATGTGGCGCATGCGGACGAGAGCCGCATCCACGTCAATTGCGCCTCCGCGAACATCGTCGAGAAGTTTTCGGAGCTGGTCTTCTGTCACTGGATTTTCGAGTACCGCTGACAGCTTAGCAGCCGGGTGCATCATGGACGCATGCGCGCTTCAAGCGCCTGGCGCATTGCGGGCTTCGCCTGCGCCGGCGTGTGGACTTATCTTGCGTTGTTTCGAGGTGGTTTCTGGCGGCTGGGGGAGCGGCTTCCGGAGCCATCCGGGAAGACTCCGCCGCGCGCGCGAATGACGGCTGTGATTCCGGCGCGTAATGAAGAAGACGTGGTTGAGCATCCGGTTCGTTCGCTGCGGGATCAGGTCTTCGAAGGCGATCTGCGAATCATCGTGGCGGATGACGAGAGCGAGGACTCGACCGCCGAAGTGGCGCGTGCGAGTGGCGCAGAAGTGATTCGCGTGGGTCCGCGGCCGCCCGGGTGGAAGGGTAAGCTCTGGGCGGTGGACTCCGGGCTGCGTGCGGAAACCGCGCGGCCGGATTTTTTTTTGTTGACCGACGCGGATATCGAGTACGCCGACAACGGCGCGATTCAGGCGCTTGTGGATCAGACGAATCGCGGGTTCGATCTGGTGAGCGTGATGGTGCGGCTGCGCTGCGAGTCCGCGGCGGAGAAGTTTCTGATTCCGGCGTTTGTGTTCTTCTTTTTCAAGCTGTATCCGCCGGGGTGGGTTGCGTCGGGCAGGGGCCCGGCAGCCGCCGCCGGCGGATGTATGCTCATTCGGCGGGAAATGCTGGAACGGATCGGCGGAGTGGAGAGCATTCGGGACGCGCTGATCGACGATTGCGCGCTGGCGCAGCGGGTTCGATCCGCCGGCGGGCGGGTGTGGCTGGGCGTTTGCGAGCTGCCGATCCGCAGCATTCGCGTTTATGGCGCGGCGGGCGACATCCGGGCGATGATCTCGCGCTCCGCGTTCGCACAGTTAAGACATTCCTTGCTGCTGCTGATCGGAACGGCGGCGGGAATGTCGATCACGTATCTTGCGCCGGTTGCGCTGCTGTTCGCGCCGGATCGGGTGGCGCGCGCTTTGGGGGCCGCGAGCTGGATCATCGCGGCGGCGCTGTTTCTGCCCACGGTACGCATGTACCGAGCGCCGCGATGGACAGTTTTATGCCTGCCTGGCATTGCGAGCTTCTATCTGGCGGCGACGGTGGAATCGGCGTTGCTTTACTGGTCGGGCAAGGGTGGCGCGTGGAAGGGCAGGGTTCAGGATTCGGCGCCAAGCGCGAGCCACTGAACGATTTTCTTCAGGGATTCGTAGGCCGCGAGCTTTGCGTCGGCTCTGCCCTGTTCAGGGCCCAGTTCGGCGCGTTCGATGATGTCCTGCATTTGCCGGAAGACAATGGGGGTCATCGCGAGCAGCGCGTCGGAACCCGACGTGGCGTACTTCACGAGGACATAGCGGACGATGGATTCAACGGGCACGCCGGTTCCGGCGCTCAGCCGCTGAAGCGTCGGCAGTGGGTCGTGGACGGTATAGCAGGCGACCTCGGCTTTGAAATTGGCGTGAGGATCGTTCTCGTCCCAGGTATCGGTGTATCGCGGCAGGTTCATAAGATCGCCCTTGCTGCTCGATTTATGAGAACGGCTCTCGCCTCTCCCACCAAAAAGAGTGAGCCGGTGATGAATGTAGACATCGGCTTTTCCGAGGCGAGGCGCAGGGCTTCATGCAGCCGTGGCGCGCTCTTCAGGTTCGAATGCTGGACGGCTCCGGCCAGCGCCTCCGGCGCAAGCGCGCGCGGCTGATCGGGCGACGTAACGATCACTTCAGCCGCGAGCGGGAACAGCGTTGCAGTCACCTCGTCCACTGCTTTATCGCGCATTGCGCCGTAGATGATTCTTACCGGTTCGCCTGCGAAGAATTCACGGATGTAGGCGGCGAGAGCGCGCGCGCCGGCGGGGTTATGCGCGCCATCGAGAATGATATCCGGGTCAGAACGTACGCGCTCCAGCCGGCCCGGCCACCTCGCGCGCGCAATACCCGCAGAGATGACGGGCGCCTCAAGCCCGAATTTGCGGAGCGCCGCGGCGGCGGTTCGGGCATTCTCCACCTGGTGCGCTCCGGCGAGCGGGCATTCGATCTCAATCAGTTCATCACTCACCAGCCGGAAGCTGCTGCCGAATCGATCCAGCCGGAGATCTTCGATGCGGAAGGCCGCCGAATGAGTGACGGGCACGTCGAGCTCGAGCGCGCGCGTTTCCAGCACCCGCAGGGCTTCCGGACGTTGTTGCGCGAATACGGCCGGGCGCTCTCGTTTCAGAATGCCGGCCTTCTCGGCCGCGATCGATTCGATGCCGGATCCGAGAAATGCTTCGTGATCGAAATCGATGGGCGTGATCACGGCGACTTCGGGTTCGACCACGTTGGTGGCATCCAGTCTGCCGCCGAGTCCGGTTTCAAGCGAAATCGCTTCGACGTTGCTTCTCGCGAACGACAGGAACGCCATGGCTGTGACGGTTTCGAAGAAGCTGGGATGAGCGTCGATTTCCTCTCGCGCGATGAGGCGCTCACATGCCGCATGGGTTTCGTCGAAAGCTGCGACCCATGCCTGTTCGCCAATCGGCTCGCCATCGATCTGGATTCGCTCGCGGGGATCGACGAGGTGCGGGGAGGTATAGAGGCCGGTACGGAAGCCGCCCGCGCGCAGGGCCGATGCGATCATCGCGCACGTGGATCCCTTGCCATTGGTGCCGGCGACATGAATGAAACGGCCCTGGCGATGGGGATCGCCGAGTTCGGCGAGGACGGCGCGAATACGCGCGAGGTCCCATTTTACGTGTTTCAGTTCGTGGCCAAGGTTAAAAAGAAAGCGGATCGTATCCGAAAACGTCATGCGACCGCGTGTTCCGCAGGAGTCGCTTCGACCGGTCCCGCGAGAAACGCCAGCGACTTGCTGATGAAGGCCTTCAGTTCGGCGCGCGGTACGACGACGTCGAGCATGCCGTGCTTCAGGAGGAACTCGCTGCGCTGGAATCCTTCGGGCAGCTTCTGCCGGATGGTCTGCTCGATGACGCGGGGCCCGGCGAATCCGATGAGCGCACCCGGCTCGCCGATATTGAGATCGCCCAGCATGGCGAGGCTGGCGGTGACGCCGCCGGTGGTCGGGTCGGTGAGCACGCTGATGTAGGGAACGTGGGCTTCATCGAGG
>Ga0070680_100002640_pt1 | contig 13284 bp, 11 predicted proteins | sample KBSC73BmetaG_FD_64672 | JGI IMG/M metagenome (GOLD analysis project Ga0070680, IMG submission 64672) | Corn rhizosphere microbial communities from Kellogg Biological Station, Michigan, USA - KBS C7-3B metaG | ecosystem: Host-associated > Plants > Roots > Rhizosphere | place: USA: Michigan...
GGCGCGCTGTGGTTGACGCCGTTCTCGTCGGCCTCGGCCAGGCCCGGGGTCTCGTAGGGCGGCGGCACCGTGGATTCCACCGGCGCCGGCAAGGGCGCGCCCAGCTCCACGGGGCCGGGCTTCTGGGCGGCCAGCGCGCGGGCGGTGGACTTGGCCGAGGCGGTGGGCGGGGGCGGGGCGTTGGCGCTCATCGCCCGCTGCGCCACGTTCCACAGGATGATCGCGGCCAGGATGACCACGACGCCCACCGCGATCGCGACGGCGCGCGGGTCGCCGACGTCGCCGACGCCCACCGGCGCGCGCAGCGGCTCGTCGAGGACGGGCTCCTCGGCCTTGAACCGCTCCACGGCGGCCTCGCCGTCGAGGCCGAGCGCGTCGGCGTAGGCCTTGATGTAGCCGATGGTGAACGGTCGCGAGGGCAGGCGGTCGAGCCGCATGGCCTCCAGGTCGGCCAGGTACGAGCGGCGGATGCGCGTGGTCTCCGCCAGCTCCTCGAGGCTCAGGCGCCGGGACTCGCGGACAGCCTTCAGCGCCTGGCCGACGTCGCCGCCGGAATGAAGGCTGGGGGCGTAGGTGTCGCTGGCCAACTGTCGAAGCCCTTAGACCGCCAGATAGATTTTGCGGGCCAGCGTTTCGATTTCGTTGCGCACCGACCCCGCGCCGCTCTTGAGCAGGGCCGAGACGCCGCGCCGCGCCGCCTCACGGTCGCAGGATAGCACCATCTGCTTGACGGGTCCGACGCCGGCCGGCGGCATCGACAGGCGCTCGAAGCCCAGCGCCACCAGGGCGAACGCCTCCAGCGGCCGGCCGGCCATCTCGCCGCAGACGCTGACCGGCGTGCCGGTCTCCGCGCAGGCGCGCTGGATCTGCTCCAGCGCCCGCAACGCCGGCGGCGACAGCGGGTCGTAGCGCTCGGCCATCCGCGGGTTCCCCCGGTCGGCGGCGAACAGGTACTGCATCAGGTCGTTGGTGCCGACGCTGACGAAGTCGGTCATCGGCAACAGCGCGTCCAGGTGCCAGACCAGCGACGGCGCCTCGATCATGGCGCCGACGTCGAGCCGCGAAGGCGGGGCGCGGCCGCGGCGCTCGGCCCAGGCCACCTCGATGTCGACCAGCGCGCGGGCGGCGCGGAACTCGTCGACGTTGGCGACCAGCGGGAACATCACCCGCAGCGGCCGGCCCCGCGCCGCGGCGATCAGGGCGCGGAGCTGCAGCCGCAGCAGGGCCGGGCGGTCCAGGCCCATGCGGATCGCACGCCAGCCCAGCGCCGGGTTGTCCTCCCGCTCGGCCTCCATGTAGGGCAGAATCTTGTCCCCGCCGAGGTCGAGGGTGCGGAAGGTGACCGGCAGGTCGCCCGCCGCCTCCATCACCCGCCCATAGAGCGCGGTCTGGGCGTTGAAGCGGGGCATCTCCTCGGCGACCATGAACTGGAACTCGGTGCGGAACAGGCCGATGCCCTCCGCCCCGGTCTCGCCCAGGATGTCGAGGTCGATGTCGAGCCCGGCGTTCATCAGGATCGTGATCTTCGCCCCGTCGCGGGTGAAGGCCGGGGTGTCGCGCAGCTTGGCGAACTCGACGCGGCGCTGGCGGCGCACGTCGATGCGGGCCTGGATCGCCTTCACCACGTCGGTGCGCGGCCGCAGGTAGGCCTCGCCCGTCTCGGCGTCGACGATCACCATGTCGCCCTCGGAGACCCGGTCGCGCAGGCCGGGCAGTCGGCCGACGCAGGGAATGTCCAGGGCGCGGGCGACGATCGCGGCATGGCTGGCCGCCGAGCCCTCCTCGAGCAGCAGGCCGCGCAGCTTCTTGCGGTCGTATTCCAGCAGGTCGGCGGGGCCCAGGTTGCGGGCGACCAGGATGGCGTTGTCCGGCAGCTCGCGCGCCACGTGGCCGTCGCCGGAGAGGTGGCGCAGCAGCCGGTCGTTCAGGTCCTCCAGGTCGTGCAGCCGCTCGCGCAGGTAGGGGTCGCGGGCCTGGCCCAGGCGCGCGCGGTGCTCGGAGCGCACCCGCTCCACCGCCGCCTCGGCGGTCAGGCCGTTGCGCACCGCATCCTCCAGGCTGCGGTTCCAGCTCTGCGAATGGGCGAACATCCGGTAGGTTTCGAGCACCTCGAACGAGGCGTCCACCAGGCCGGCGTTGCCCTCCAGCATCTGGTCGATCTGGGCCTGCAGGCTGTCGACTGCGGCCTTCAGGCGGGCCTCCTCGGCGGCCACGTCGTCGGAGAGCAGTTGCGAGGGCGCGACCGGCGGCTCGTGCAGCACGGCCACGCCATAGGCCAGGCCCTCGCCGAACCGCGTGCCCTTCAGGCGCTCGGGCCGGTGCGGGGCGATCTCGACGCCCTTCAGCGCAGCCTCGCCGATCAGCTCGCCCGCGGCGACCATCTCGGCCAGCACCATGGCGACGATCTGCAGGTCCTCCTGCTCGTCGTCGGTGTAGACGCGCGCCGTGCGGTTCTGCACCACCAGGACGCCGATCGCCCGCCCGCCGCGCAGCAGGGGCACGCCCAGGAAGGCGTGATACGGGTCCTCGCCGGTTTCCGGCCGGTAGGAGAAGGCCGGGTGTTCGGGCGCATCCGCGAGGTTGAGCGGCCGGCCCAGCTTCATGATCTCGCCGACCAGGCCCTCGCCGGGCTTCATCCGTGTGACGTGGACGGCGGCCGGGTCGAGGCCCTCTGTGGCGAACAGCTCCATGTCGCCGGACGCGCGGCGCATGTAGAGCGAGCACACCTCGGCCACCATCGAGCGGGCGATGATCCGCACGACCATGTCCAGGCGCGCCTGCGCCGGCCCGCCGCCCGCGAGGGCTTCGCGGATCTGCCGGAGCAGGCTGCGCTGACCGCGTATAGCTACGCCCGGAACCGCCATGGACCCGTCCGATCCTCCCGAATGCCTTTTCGCCTCCTAGCAGGTTTATGTCCCTGAACGGAGACGGAAAGGGCGGTTTGCGGCGTTTGAACGCTTCGCCCGGCAATCGGGCGCCCGAGCTTGAGCTTTCGCCGCGCCGGACGCATCGTCGGCGGTAACGATGTAACCAAGATCGTCCGGGGGGACGCCATGCTGCGGAAATGGGGCTTTTTGATCCTGGGCCTGGTGATGATCCTCTGCGGATCGTACCTGGCCCACGCCGTGCAGACCTCGGGCGGGGTCGTGCTGAAGGACGTCCGCTTCCAGGGCGATGGCGGCCTGACCCAGTCGGGCCTGCTCTACGTGCCGGCGAGCGCCACCGCGGCGCACCCGGCGCCTGCGGTGCTGGCCAGCCACGGCTATATCAACACCCGCGAGATGCAGAGCCCCTTCGCCATCGAGCTGGCCCGGCGCGGCTTCGTGGTGCTGGCCATGGACATGATCGGCCATGGCTATTCCGAAGGCGCGGTGAAGCTGGGGCCTGGCCAGGACCTCGGCGGTCCCGCGGCGCTGCGCTACCTGCAAAGCCTGCCCTTCGTCGACAAGGCCAACATCGGGCTGGAGGGCCACTCGATGGGCGGCGTGCCGGTGATGGCGGCCGCCGCGTCGCAGCCGGACGGCTACAAGGCGATCGTGCTGGCCGGCTCCACGCCCGCCTTCCTGGGCGCCGCCTCTCCGGCCAATCCGAAGAACCTGGCGGTGGTGTTCGGCCAATATGACGAGTTCGCGCCCCTGATGTGGGGCGTGCCGAAGGGCTCGCAGGTCGCCAATTCACCGAAGCTCGCCAAGGCTTTCGGCGTGCCGGGGCCGGTGCTGGTCGGCAAGATCTACGGCAGCATCGCCGACGGCAGCGCCCGCGTGCTGGAGAACCCGCCGGTGACGCACCCGTGGGAGCACTTCAGCCGCGCCGGCGTCGGCGGCGCCGTCGACTGGTTCGAGAAGACGCTTGTCGGCGAGGCCAACCCGCTGCCGCCGGGCGACCAGATCTGGCTGTGGAAGGACATCGGCACGGCCATCGGCTTCGTGGGCTTCGTCTGCCTGCTGATCGGCGTCTTCGAGGCCCTGATGACCCTGCCGGCGTTCGCCAGCCTGAACCAGCCGACCCAGGCCGTGGCCGAGCGGCGGGGCTGGAAATGGTGGCTGGCCTTCGCCCTGACCGCGGCGGTTCCGGCGCTGACCTTCTATCCGCTGATGAAGCTGGGCGTGTTCTTCTTCCCGATGCAGCTCTTCCCGCAGTCGATCCAGAACCAGCTTGTCGTCTGGGGGTTGCTCAATGCCCTGATCACCCTGGTGGTGAGCCTGGTGCTGCGGGGCGGCAAGCCGGCGTTCACCAACGACTGGCCGAAGTCCGCGGCGATCGCGGCTGTGACCATCGCGGTGGGCTACCTGTCGCTGGTCTTCGTCGATGCGGTGTTCAAGGTCGACTACCGCTTCTGGGTCCTGGGGTTGAAGCCACTCGACGCGCGCCACGCGGTGATGGCGATCCCCTATTTCGTGCTTTGGGCCATCTTCTTCCTGGTGGCGTTCCGGGCGCTGGCGGCCAATCTGGCGGTGAAGGGCGAGGGTTTCATGGTCCAGGTCGGCGCCTGGAAGCTGGCCATGAGCCTTGGGTTCATCGTCCTCCTGATCGTCGAGTACGGGACCCTGTTCCGCACCGGCCTCCTGCTCACGCCGAGCGAGCCTCTGAACACCATCGTGGCGATCCAGTTCGTGCCGCTGCTGGCGGTCTTCGGGGCGATCGCGGCGGTGACCTGGCGGCGGACCAACTCCTATGTGCCCGGCGCCCTGATCTGCGCGCTGCTGCTGAGCTGGTACGTGACGGCCGGGACGGCGACCCACTGGTATCCTGGGTTCAAGCTGCCGACGGCGGCCGCGGCGCGAGCGCGATGAGGGCGCTGCCGCTCCTGGTCCTGCTGCTGGCGCTCGCGCCGGCCGCCCCCGCGGCGGCGCGTGAGCGTTCCTGGTGCTCTCTGTCCGATGGCGGCCGGGCCGTCCTGCACCGCGACGGCCGGCTGCGCTATCGCCTGGTGATCCATCGCGACCGCAGCCACGACTGGTCGAAGATCATCGTCCGGCGTGACGGCCGCCTGGACATCTCCACCAAGGGCGGGATCGGCAAGCGGCGGCTGGTGGCGGACCTGTTCGGCGAGCTTGGCGACGGCCGCGCCCAGGGCGAGCCCTGCAAGCGCACCTACGACTTCTCGCCGGCCGCCCTGCGCTAGCCGCGGCAAGCCGGCGCCGCTATCTGAGGCCGGGCGCCCCGCCATCGGAACAGGGGCTCAGGCGGAGCAGGGGCGGGATGGCGGCGCGCGAGAACACCTGGGCGGACCTGCTGTCCGACGGCCGGCTGCCGCGCTTCGCGGTGATCTGTCTCGGGGTGTGGCTGAACGCCGCCGACAACCTGGTCACCGCCACCATCATGCCCAGCGTCGGGGCGCAGCTCGGCGGCTACGCCTATTTCAGCTGGGCGACCGCCGGCTTCCTGGTGGGCGCGATCCTGGCCGGGGCGAGCGCGGGGCGGGTCTCGGAGATCTTCGGCCTGCGCGGCGCGACCGCCGCCGCCGGCGTGATCATGGCCGCGGGCTGCGTGATGAGCGCGCTCGCCCCCGACATCGCGACCTTCCTCACCGGCCGGCTGATCCAGGGGTTGGGCTCGGGCTGGATCTCCGGCTTCGCCATGGTCGCCATCGCGCTCTTGTTCCCCGAGCGGCACCTGGCGCGGGTGTTCGCTTCGGTGACCTTCGTCTGGGGCATCGCCACGGTGCTGGGGCCGCTGTTCGGCGGGCTGGTGGTGGAGCGCGGCGACTGGCGCGACGTCTTCTGGCTGTTCGCCGCCCAGACCGTGGTGTTCGCCGCAGCCGCGCCCGTCCTGCTGCGCGGCTCGGCCCGTGCGGGCGGCGGCCCGGGCGTCCCTTGGACCCAGCTCGGCGTGCTGGGCTTGGGCGTCGGCGCGATCGCCGTGGCCGACGTGGTGCGCGCGCCGCTGCTGTCCATCGGCCTGGTCGTGGCCGGCCTCCTGGTCCTGACCCTGGTGATCTGGATCGACCATCGGGCGCGGGTTCGCCTGCTGCCGCACCGCGCCGGCGACCTGACGACCGTCTGCGGGTCCGGCTACCTGGCGATGTTCGCGATGACCGCCGCGACCATGGGCTTTGCGATCTACGGCCCGCCGATCCTGCAGGCCCTGCGCGGCTTCTCGCCCCTGCTCGCCGGCTACACGATCGGGGCGGAGTCGGCCGCCTGGACCCTGGCCGCGATCCTGGTGGCCGGCGCGACAGGGCTGTGGGACGCGCGCTGGATCCGGTTCGGCGCCCTGTGCCTGATCGCCAGCCTGGTCATCCTGGCCTTGACCCTTGCCGACGGCGCGTTCGCCTGGGTGGTGGTCGGCGGTTCGCTGATGGGGGCCGCGTTCGGCTTCTCCTGGGCGTTCATGAGCCGAAGGCTGCTGGCCGCGCTCTCGGAGGACGACCGGGCGATCGGCTCCTCGGCGATCACGGCGGTGCGCCAGACGGGCGCCGCGGCGGGCTCGGCGATCTCCGGCGTCGCGGCCAACCTCGGCGGCTTCTCGGAAGGCCTGACCACCGCCAGCGCGCGGTCGGCCTCGGTCTGGGTGTTCGTCTCGGTGATCCCGCTGGCCCTCGTGGGGACCTGGGCCGCGTTCCGCCTCACCGGCTCGGCGCAGAAGGCCTAGAGCTGGTCCAGGCCGTAGGCGGCGTGCAGGGCGCGCACGGCGAGCTCGGTGTAGGCCGCGTCGATCAGCACGCTGATCTTGATCTCCGACGTCGAGATCACCTGGATGTTGACGCCCTTCTCCGCGAGCGCGGCGAACATCGTCTTGGCGACGCCGGTGTGGCTGCGCATGCCGACCCCGATCACCGAGACCTTGGCGACCTCGTCGTTCACCGCCACGTCGTCGAAGCCGATCTGCGGCTGGGCGGCGCGGACGATGTCGACGGCGCGGGCGGCGTCGCGCTTGCCGACGGTGAACTCCATGTTGGCGGTGTCCTGGGTGCGCGCGTGGCTCTGGACGATCATGTCGACGTTGACGTTGGCGTCGGCCAGCGCCCCGAAGATCGTCGAGGAGACGCCCGGATGGTCGGGCAGGCCGAAGAGGCTGATCTTCGCCTCGTCGCGGCTGTAGGCCACCCCGCTCACGATCCGCTTTTCCATGATCTCGTCCTCGTCGCACACGATGGTGCCCTGACCTGGGGCCTCGCCCGGCTCCACGAAACTCGACAGCACCCGCACGGGCACGTTCTGGGCCATGGCGAGCTCGACCGAGCGGGTCTGCAGCACCTTGGCGCCCAGCGAGGCCATCTCCAGCATCTCCTCGTAGGAGATCTTGGCCAGCCGCCGGGCCTTGGACTCGATGCGCGGGTCGGTCGTGTAGACCCCGTCCACGTCGGTGTAGATGTCGCAGCGCTCGGCCTTCAGGGCCGCGGCGATGGCGACCGCGCTGGTGTCCGAGCCGCCGCGCCCCAGGGTGGCGATCCGCCCATCGCGGGTGACCCCCTGGAAGCCCGCCACCACAGCGATCTCGCCGGCGTCCAGGGCCGCGGCGAGCTTCTCCGGCGGCACGTCGTCGATGCGCGCCCGGCCGTGGGCGTCGTCGGCCACGATCGGGATCTGCCAGCCCAGCCAGGAGCGCGCGGGCAGGCCCATGTTGCGGAGCGTCATGGCCAGCAGGCCTGCCGTCACCTGCTCGCCCGAGGCGACGACCACGTCGTATTCGTCGTCGGAAGGCTTCAGCCCCTGGGCCGCGGCGCCCGAGCCGTCGGTCCAGGCCACCAGCTCGTTGGTCTTGCCGGCCATGGCGGAAACCACCACGGCCACGCGGTGGCCCGCCTGCACTTCGGCGTTCACCAGCCGCGCGACACGGCGGATGCGCTCCAGGTCGGCCACTGACGTGCCGCCAAACTTCATCACCAGCCGGGACATGGGACTTCGAGGCGGGCCTTGTTGCTGCGCTTGCGAAAAGAGTGGAGCCTTCTAGCGGCGCCGCAGGGGCGCGGCAACGGTCAGAAGCCTTCGTTTTGCTCGGCGAGGGGGCTATGGGAAGGCATGGCTTCGCAAGCGCACGCGCGTTCAAGCATCGATCCTGCCGAGGTCGAGCGGTTCTCGAGGATCGCCGCCGAGTGGTGGGACCCGAAGGGCAAGTTCGCGCCCCTGCACAAATTCAACCCGACGCGGCTTTCCTTCATCCGCGACCAGGCGCTGCACCGGTTCGGGCGCGACCCTGCGGCGCGGCGGCCCTTCGAGGGCCTGCGGCTGCTGGACATCGGCTGTGGCGGCGGCCTCCTTTCGGAGCCGATGACCCGGCTGGGGTTCCAGGTGACCGGCGTCGACGCTTCGGAGCGCAACATCGGCACGGCGAGCGCGCACGCGGCGGAGCAGGGGCTCGCCATCGACTACCGCTGCTCGACGGCCGAGGCGCTGTTGGCGCAAGGCGAGCGCTTCGATGTCATCCTCAACATGGAGGTCATCGAGCACGTCGCCGACCCGCGCGGTTTCCTGCGCGACTGCGCTGGCATGCTCGCGCCGGGCGGGCTGATGATCGTGGCGACGCTCAACCGCACCCTGAAGGCCTTCGCCCTCGCCAAGCTGGGGGCGGAATATGTGCTGCGCTGGCTGCCGGCCGGCACCCACGACTGGTCGAAGTTCCTCAAGCCGGAAGAGCTGCGCAGCTTCCTCGCGGGCGAGGCGGCGGTCAGCGTGGACGGTCCCTACGGCGTGGCCTTCGACCCCTTGAGCGGCCGCTGGAGCCAGAGCCACGACGCGGACGTCAACTACATGATGACCGTGAGCCGGGACGCGGCCTAAGAACCGCCATCGTGGGGAGTCAGGGACAGGTCATGCCTTCGTTACGCGTGCTGAACCACGCCTTTCGGGCCTGGCGGCGCAACCTTCGCTGGCGCAAGCACGAGCCGGAGACGCCCTATCTCGCGGACCTCCTGTCCGGCGCGCCGGTGTGCCTGCATGTGGGCGCGAGCGACGGCCGCCACTCCTACGTCATGACCCAGGTGGCGCCGAAGGCCACGATCTACGCCATCGAGCCCTCGGTGTTCTCCTACCAGGTGCTGTGCGCGACGGTGGCCCTGCACGGCATCGGCGCTCAGGTGACCCCTGTCCACGCGGCGGTGGGCGACAAGGCCGGCGAGATGCTGCTGGTCACCCCGCGCAAGGTCTCCGGACGCATGGGCCGGGCTTACGCCTACGTCGCCGAGGCGCCGCCGCAGGGCAAGGCGCGCCCTGACCTGGAAGACACCGGCTCGGAGCTGCAGACCACGCCGGTGGTGACCCTCGACGGCTTCTGCGAAGAGCGCGGGATCGACAAGGTCGACTTCATTCGCATGGACATCGAGGGCGCCGAGCTGATGGCGCTGGTGGGCGCCCGGGCCATCCTCGACCGCGACCGCCCCAGCGTGCTGCTGGAAATCCACCCGGCGATGCTGGCGGCGCGGTTCGGCGGCACGGCCGAGGCGGTGGTGGAGCTGTTCGCCAGCCGCGGCTACCGCATGTTCGCGCTGAACGGCGACCGGCTGGAGGAGCGCTCGACCGTGGTCGAGGACGAGCCCTGGAAGGACTACTTCTTCATCCACCCGACCCGCGCCGCCCGCCTCCCCGACGGCGTCTTCAAGGCGCGAATGGCGGCTTAGGGCCGGGAGGCCGTCAGGCGACGACGTAGTAGCCTTCTGGCGCGAACGTGGCGCCGAATTTCGTCTCGCGATCCTTGTCATGGATCAGCGACCCAGGGTTCTCCGCCCGGTAGGCCCGGATGGCTTCCAGGGGCCCCGGCCCGTGGCCGGGACGGACCGGGTTGCCGTTCACGACCGTGTCCTCCACCAGCAGGTAGTCGCCGGTCCGCAGCTTCGGGACCCAGATGTCCAGCTCCCGTTTGACGTGGGCGGCCGCATGGTCGGAATCCAGGATCAGGAAGGCGCTCTTGCGCCCGGCGGGAAGCTGCGCCGCCACGTGGGCGACGATGGCCGGATCGGCGCTGTCGCCGGTGATGAACTCTATGCGCTCGTCGGCGAGGACCTTCGGGTCGAGCGCGGGCGCATAGTCGATGCTGAAGACCTTGCCCTCGGCGCCCAGATTGCGCAGCAGGTCGGCGAAGAAAATCGCCGAGCCGCCGTGACGCGACCCGGTCTCGATCACCCACCCAATGTCGCGTGCGGCCAGGATCTCCTGGTAGTTCCACATGTCGGAGGGGAGCTTCAGCGTCCGGACGCCGCGATAGGAGACGTGCTTCCAGACGTTGGTCTCATGGTACCACTTGAGGTAGTCCTCCGCGACGCGATCCATGGCGGCTATTTGAGGCCGGTGATGCGCATGTCGCGCGGCTCGCGCAGCTTGTATTGCGCCGGCTCCTGGCGCAGCTCGCGCAATCCCGCCTGGTGCATGATCGAAGCGAGGCTCCGCGGCGTGTAGCCCCAGCGGTGCACCATCAGCGGATCGCGCCAGCGGGGGTCTCCATAGAGGACCCACATGCTGCGCTGACCCTCCGGGCCGGGCAGGGTGGCGTTGTCCGGGTCGGCGAGCACGGCCTGGCAGGCCGAGATCAGGTTCGGGCACTCCAGGATCATCTTGCCGCCCGGTTTCAGCACGCGCACCCACTCCTTGAGGATCTCGACGACCTCCCAGCGCCAGAAGTGCTCGACGACATGGATGGCCATCACCTCGTCGGCGCTGTCGTCGGCGAACGGTACGAGCTTGTGCAGGTCGCAGATCACGTCCGGCTGCTTGCCTGCCCGGCTCTCGACGACATCGACGTTGACGTACCCTTCGAGGATCTTGTCTCCGCAGCCCAGGTTGAGCCTCATCCCGCCGCCGACCTCCTGGCGTATTGCGCCTCAAGCACGTTCGCCCACTGCGCGGCGACCACCGCCGGCGCGAACCGGTCCTCGATATAGCGCTGCGCCTCGGAAATCAGCCCGGCAATGCGCGACGGCTTCGAAAGCAGCCGCCGACAGCCCTCGGAAAGGGTCGGAGAAGCCGGAGCCCAGGGCTCGAAAGCCCGGTAAGCCGGCATTGGCTGGGCGACCACCGGCCGGCCGGCCCACAGCGCCTCGACCATGCGGTTGGCGGATTTCACGCGCTTCTCGGGGCTGTCCAGGCTGGGGACGATGACGGCGTCGCAGGCGGCCAGCTCGAGCCATTGCGCCGCCAATGACCAGGGCTTCGCCGACATGGCGAGGCGTCCCGCCGTGCGGTCGCTCACCTGGCGGCAGACGCTCGCCACTCCCTCGCTGAGCTGGGTGAGAAGGGTCAGGGCGATCGGCTGGGCGGACGAAAAGGCGACGAGGTCGGGCAGGCTCTCCTGCAGGCTGTCCAGGTTGCTGGGATGGCCGAACCACAAGAGACGCGGCACCTGTCCTGGCGAAAAGCGCGGCGATCCCCTGGGCCCCTCGTAGGGGTCGGCGATCACCACCGGCGCGACGGCGCAGAAGGGCGCGGCGACCGCGGCCATCTCAGCGGTGTTGCAGATGACCTGGTCCGCGAGCGACGACATCCGCCGATAGTGCTCGCCGTACGCCGGGTGTCGGTAGTGGTTGTCGCAGACGTCGAAGACCACCCGCGCGCCCAGCGATCTGGCGTGCTGCGCCAGGGCCTCGTTGGATACGAGGAAACTCTTGGAGAAGACCAGGACGTCGGCGTGCGCAGCCTGCGTCCTCGCGGCGTCCGGCGTGTCGGCCGTTATGGTGGTCAGCCGGTGCTCGAAGCCTGCGCCGTCGAGTTCGCGCATCGGGGCGAGCACCCGATAGCGCAGGCTGGCGATCTCCGAGGAGATTGAGCCATCGCGTCCCCGGATCGACGGCCCGAAGGCGATCCAGCTCACCCGCATGCCTAGCGCCGGACGCCGATCATGTTGACCATCAGATACGGTAGGTACTTCCGCTGCGCCCCGGCCTTGTTCGCCGCCATCAGCGCCATCCGGTTGTCGGCGTCCTTCACCGCTTCGGTGATCTCGACGAACTCGCCTTCGACGTTGGTCGAATAATAGGGCGTCGCCCAGTCGAAGCCGGGGAAGAGCGAGGCGACGCCGCGAAACGAGAAGCGGAAATAGTCGTCCGGGTAGGCGTGATACCGCCAGACCCAGGGAACCGACATATAGAGCCGTCCGCCCTTCGCCATCAGCCTGGTGATGTTCTCGGCCATCTTCCAGGGCTTGGCGACGTGCTCCAGCACCGAGCAGCAGACGGCCAGAGCGAAATGGCCTTCCGGCAGGTCGCCGATCCCCTCGGCGAGGTCGAGCACATGGTCGACGCCCGGCCCGTCTTCCATGTCGATGCCGACGTACGGACTGTCAGGGTAGAACTCGCGGAAACTGCTGGTGCTGCCATAATCCTTGCTGCCGATTTCGAGGATCGGGCCCGCGACCGTGGGCGCGAATTTCCGGAGGAAGATGATCTGGTTGCGGTCGCCCAAGGGGACTCCTATCCGATTGAGAACGCCGGGGACGCCGCAGGTCGCCAGCCTCCGCGCCAAGCCAGTCGCGCAAGGCTCGTAGACGCAAAGGACGCTACCGCCAAACCCGCGGGATGATAAGGCGGCGGAGGGAGCCCACCGGGAAACGGAGCGACATGAGCAAACATCCTTCCCGCAGGCGCGTCGTCGCCGGGGCCACGGCCGCCGGGGCTCTCGCCGGCCCGCTCGCCGCGGACGCCCAGGCGGGCGCCGTCTCGCCGGCCATGCAGGCGGTGCTCGACTATGTCGAAGGCCAGAAGACCACCGGCTTCCTGGTCGTCCGGGACCGCCGGACCCTCGTGGAGATGAACTGGCCCGCGCCGGCCGGCGACCGCCGGTTCCGGAACTTCACCTACGGAACCACCGCCGACGGCGCCCTGCTCGAGGACGTCGCCTCCCAGCAGAAGAGCTTCGTCTCGATGCTGGTCGCCGTGGCGATCGACAGGCGCCTGCTGGACCCCTCGCGGCCGGTGTCGGACTACATCGGCGCCGGCTGGACCAAGGCCGCGCCCGACCAGGAGGCGAAGATCCGCCTCGGCCACCTGCTCACCATGAGCACGGGCCTGTCGACGGAGTTCGCCTACGCCGCCCCGCCGGGCACGGTCTTCCTCTACAACACGCCCGTCTACGCGACCGCCAAGCGCATCCTGGCGGCGGTCGCCAAACAGCCGCTGGAGACCATCACCCGCGACTGGCTGACCGCGCCGGCCGGCATGGCCGACACCTCCTGGCGCAGGCGCCCGGCGGTGTTCGGCGATGTGGGCAATCCCACGGGCCTGGTCACCAGCCCCCGCGACGTCGCCAGGTTCGGCCAGATCGTGCTGGATGGCGGCAAGGCGGCCGACGGCCGGCGGATCGTCTCCGAAGCGGGCATGAAGGCCATGTTCGCCCGCTCGCCGACCAACCCCGCCTA
>Ga0070680_100002641_pt1 | contig 13283 bp, 10 predicted proteins | sample KBSC73BmetaG_FD_64672 | JGI IMG/M metagenome (GOLD analysis project Ga0070680, IMG submission 64672) | Corn rhizosphere microbial communities from Kellogg Biological Station, Michigan, USA - KBS C7-3B metaG | ecosystem: Host-associated > Plants > Roots > Rhizosphere | place: USA: Michigan...
ACGGCGGCCGTCAGCTGGACGGCGTCGCCGCGTCGATCGATGCGCTGCCGGAGGTGGTGGAGGCGGTCGCGGGCCGGATCGAGGTGCTGGTCGACGGCGGCATCCGCCGCGGCACGGACGTCGTGAAGGCGCTCGCCCTCGGAGCGCAAGCGGTCCTGGCCGGCCGAGCCCCGTTGTGGGGCCTGGCAGTCGACGGCGAAGCCGGCGCCCGCCGTGTCCTCGAGCTTCTCCGCGAGGAGATCCTGACCGCGCTGCAACTGGTCGGAGCCACGTCCCCGGCGGACGTGACCCGCGCGCACGTCCAGCGCGCCGGCGTCTGAGCCCGCTCCGAGCCGGCTCCGACGCGCGTCAGAGCCGGCTCAGAGGAAGCTCAGAGCAACTGTGTCCGAAGGCGGAAAATTGTGCGCCGAATGTGCGACTACGCGAAGAGCGTCGGCCGCTCGGCGCGGCGGTACTCGACCGTGTAGCCGAGGCTCCGCGGGACCTCGAGCAGGGCTTCCAGATCGAGCTCGATGCGGGCGCCCGCTTTCTGCGTGACCTCGTCCTCGATCGGGAGATCGAAATCGTCCGCGCCGTAGTCGAGGGCCCGGAACGCCTCCTCGTTCTGCGTCAGCACCGACGTGCGGATGTGTACGACGTTGTCGAGGAAGATCCGCGACAGCGCGATGTGACGCCAGTACTCGCGCGGCTCGATCTCGCGGCCGCCGAACGCCGTGCCGTACGGCTTGTACGTCCAGCACAGGAACGAGAAGAGCCCGCCCGTCTCGTCCTGGAAGTCGCGCGTGCGCTGCAGATGCTCGAGCCGCTCGTCGAGCGTCTCGTCGAAGCCGATCACCATCGTCGCGGTCGTGCGCAGGCCGGCCTCGACGAGCGCGCGCTGGGCCTCGAAGTAGTCCGCGACCGTGTACTTGAACTTCGCGTGCCGCGCGCGGAAGTCCTCGGTGAGGATCTCGCTCCCACCGCCGGTAACCCAGTGCACACCCGCCTCGCGCAGGCGAGCAGCGGCGTCGGCATACGACAACTCCGCGCGGTCCGCGAGGAACACGAACTCCGCAACCGTGAGCGCATAGAACTCGACGCGCTCGCCGTACCGCTCGCGCACCGACGCGAACAGGTCGCAGTAGTAGTCGAGCGGCAGCTTCGGGTTGAACCCGCCGTTGAACCCGACGAGATCGCCGCCGAGCTCGAGCAGCTCGTCGATCTTGGCGAAGACGTCCTCGCGCGAGAGGACGTAACCACCGGATCGGTTCGGCAGCACGTAGAACGCGCAGTAGTCGCATTGCGCGACGCACACGTTCGTGTAGTTGATGATCCGCATCACCATGTAGGTGGCACGGTCGGCGTCGTGATAGCGCCCGCGCGCGATCCCCGCGAGCCGCTGCAGCTCCTCGTCTGGCGCGTGACGCCAGAGTGTCGCCGCCTCGGCGATGTCGATCCGCTCGCCCGCCTCGACCTTCGCGGAGATGTCGTGCAGGCTCACGGCGTCAACGTATCCATGAACGAGGAGACCGAGAAGACCGCGTTCCCCGGCCCGGACGGGCCGTACCCGGGCGGCGCCGACAATCCATGGCGCGACAGCGCCTCGCGATAGGCGCCCAGCAGGCGCACGTGGTACTCGAGCGGCGCGCCGTTCGGGTTGTCGCGGCCGAGCGGCGTGGTCGGCTCCGGGCACCACGTGGTGAACCGCGGCGTGATCCCGCGCGACATGAAGTGATCGAGCCCCTCCGTCGTCGACTCGATCGCCGAGTCGACCGACTCGAAGCCGAACGGCTTCGCCATCTCGACACCGGCGACGAAGTTCGGGATCACGTGCGACGGGCCGAACACCTCGGCCGCGTCGAAGATCCGCCGGTGCCACTCCTCGCGACCGACATAGCGCTCCTTGCCCGGCGAGATGATCTCGAAGAGCCGCTTGTCCCAGACCTCGTAGTTCGGGTGGTAGATCGAGATGCCGTAGTCCTTGAATCGCTGCACGTCCGCCTTCGGGAGTGCCTGCGCGACGACCTTGCCGATCCACCGGCCGGGGAACCGCGCCTCGATCGCCTCGGCGTAGCGGCCGTAGAAGTCCGCCTCCGCCAGGCCGTCCACGGTGGACGTCACCGAGCCGCCGGTCAGCGTGTACGCGGTCGAGACGCGCTCCACGTCGTAGCGGTCGATCAGCGCGAGCGCCTCGAGGACGTCCTCGACGGGTTTCACCCCGGTGTACGGCCGGCCGGCCTTCCGGTGCTGGCGCCAGTTGTGGTTGATGTCGCAGAACTTGCACTCCTCGTGCGCGCCGAAGTACTGGCAGAGGCGCAGCACCGTGAGGTAGATGAGGTAGCCCCACTGGATCGTGGGCGCGGTCTCCATCACCGTCTTCCCGTTGTCGAGGAGGTGGCGGTAGTACTCGGGCATCGGCGGCAGCGCGACGTCCGCGAGCAGCCGGCCCTCGAGTGACAGCACGAGACCCTCGTCGCCGGCCGAGATGCGATACGGCGACTCGGGGTTGACTCGCACCGACACGATCGTCCGCCGCAACCCCCACGGTCCACCCGTCAACGCGACCTCTTCCGGCGGCCGCCGCAACGCGGCGGCGCCGAGCTCGGCCAGCGGCTTCTGGTCGAACGAGAAGATGAAGTACGACTTCGGCTTGATCTCGCCGTCGAGGTTGTCGGTCAGCGCGGACTCGTCGAACGCGATGCCGGTGCGGAGCAGATCTTCCTTCAGCACCGCCTCCGGTGGAACGTCGGGAAACCGCCCGATCAGGTCCTCGACGAGCGCGCTGCGGGTCTCGGCGGTCGTGCTCATCGGGGGGCATCGTAGACGCGGCGAACCGCTCGGCCGCCTCCTGGGTAGTGTCGCGAGAGATGGGCAGCTTCGTGATCGGGCGGATTGCCTCGCATGTCCTCCTGTTCTTCGCGGTCACGCTGCTCGTCTTCGTGGCGTTCTTCGTGATGCCGAGGAACGACTCGCGATTCGCGCGCCGCGCGCCGACCGAGTACCGCCTCCACGGCGGGATGATGGGCGAGTACGCCCATTACGTCTGGCAGTTCGTCCGTCACGGCGACCTCGGCCGTTCCTACGTCACCCGGGAGAAGGTCACGACGCGGCTCATCCAGGCGACCCCCGTGACGCTCTCGCTGGTCGCCGGCGGCCTCCTCGTCTGGCTCCTGATCGCGATCCCGCTCGGGATGCTCGCCGCGCTCCGGCCGAGGTCGCTGCTCGACCGAGGATCCTCGTTCCTGGTGATCGTCGGGCTGTCGATCCATCCGGTGATCCTCGGGCTCGTCCTCAGCTACGTCTTCGGCCACCGGTTGAACGTGCTGCCGGCGCGAGGCTACTGCAGCGTCAACAACCTCTCGACTGGGTGCGACGGTCTCGCGCGCTGGGCAGAGCACCTGATCCTTCCGTGGATCACGTTCGGTGTCGTCAATGCCGCGCTGTTCACGATGATGATCCGCGCGCTCGTGATCGAGGAGTTGAACGAGGAGTACGTCCGCACTGCGAAGGCAAAGGGCGCCGGTCAGTCGCGCATCGTGCGCGCGCACCTGCTGCGGAACGTGACGTTGCCGCTCGTGACGATGGTCGGCGTGCAGGCGGCGACGTCGCTCGGCGGTGTCGTGTTCATCGAGACGGTGTTCGACCTGCCGGGGCTCGGCGGCATGTTGCGGCGCGGGGCGCAGCAACGTGATCTCCCGCTGACCGCGGGCAGCGTCCTGTTCCTCGCGCTCGCGATCATGGCGTTGAACCTGATCGTCGACATCTTCTACGGGCTGCTCGATCCACGTATTCGCACGGCGGCGCGAACCGCAGTATCGTGAGCCGGTGGAGCAAGCTGGGCTCAGCGCGGACGAGCTCGAGCAATTGCGGCGATGGGGTGCGGGTCTCCAGCAGGACTCGCGTCTCGAGGTGTCTGCCGCAGGCCGGGCAATCGTCCTTCTGATCGAGGAGATCGAGCGGCTGCACGTCCTCGTGTGGGATCACCGGCTCTATCCGCCGGACAGCGACGACCTGCCGGTCACCCTGGCGCAACGCCTGCGGCAGCGGCTTCGTCCACAAACGGATCCCACGGACTGACCCGGTTTCCACAGCTAATCCACAGGGCAGGACCCTGACCGGAATGCTGGCGTGATGGAGACAAGTCTCCGCGGCAACGCGGACCGGCTGGAGCGGCTCCAAGCGGTCACCGACGCCGCCCTCGCGCACCTCGAGGTCGAGGAGCTCCTCCGCGTGCTCCTGCCTCGGATCCGCGACATCCTGGGCGCGGACACCTGCGCCGTCCTGCTGCTCGACGAGGACACCGACGAGCTGGTCGCGCGCGCCGCGGTCGGGATCGAGGAAGAGGTGGAGGCCGGCGTTCGCATCCCGGTCGGCGGCGGATTCGCCGGTCGCGTCGCCGCGGGGAAGAGCCCCGTCGTCCTCGACAACATCGACGAGGCTGACGTGCTGAACCCGATCCTGCGCGAGAAGGGGATCAAGTCGATGCTCGGGGTCCCGCTGCTCGTCGCCGGCGCCGTGATCGGCGTGCTCCACGTCGGGACGCTGCACCGCCGCCGGTTCGACGCGGACGATGTCGACCTGCTGCAGCTCGCGGCCGACCGCGCGGCGGTGGCGATCGAGCATGCACGTCTGTTCGAGGCCGAGCGGCGGGCGCGCCGGCGGATCGAGCACGTGCAGGTCGTCACGGACGCTGCGCTCGCGCATCTCGAGCTCGAGGAATTGCTCGCGGTGCTTCTGCCTCGGATCCGCGACATTTTGGGCGCGGACACCTGCGCAGTGCTGCTGCTCGACCGAGAGACCGACGAGCTCGTCGCACGCGCCGCGCTCGGGATCGAGGAGGAAGTCGTCGCGGGCGTGAGGATCCCGGTGGGCGGTGGCTTCGCCGGCCGTGTGGCGGCGACGAAGCAGCCGGTGATCATCGACGACCTCGCGAAGTACCCGGTGCTGAACCCGATTCTGCGCCAGAAGGGGATCGAGTCGATGCTCGGCGTCCCGCTCCTGATCGGCGACGGTGCGATCGGCGTGATTCATGTCGGCACCCTCGTCCCACGTCGGTTCTCCCACGACGACGTCGAGCTCTTGCAGCTCGTCGCGCAGCGCGTCGCGCTTGCGATCGAGCGCGCGCAGCTCCACGAGCAGACGAGGCAGTTCGACCAGCTGAAGTTGAACTTCGTCGCGATCGCATCGCACGAGCTGCGCACGCCGGCGACGTCGATCTACGGTGCGCTCGCGACGCTCGTCCAGCGGCTCGAGCTCCCGCCCGAGATGCGCGAAGAGCTGATCGAGATGGCGTATCAGCAGTCCGACCGGATGCGTCGGCTGATCGAGCAGCTGCTCGACCTCTCGCGTCTCGACGCGCGCGCGATTCGTGTGGCGCCGCGGCCGATCGTGCTCTCGAGCGTTCTCGGCGAGATCGTTTCCGGCGCCGTGCCGCCGGGGTTGAGCGTCGACGTCGACGTTCCGGCGGATCTCGCCGTGGTCGCAGACCCGCTCGTGCTCGAACGCGTCGTCACCAACCTGCTCACGAACGCGGTCCGCCACGGAGCGCCGCCGATCCGTGTCTCCGCGCTGCGCAACGACACGAGCCTCCGGGTGTCGGTCGAGGACTCCGGCACCGGTGTGCCCGAGAGCCTGCGCGAGGGGTTGTTCGACCGATTCACTCGTGCGGACAACGGATCCGGCAGCGGTCTCGGGCTCGCGATCGCGCGCGCGTACGCCCAGGCGACGGGCGGCGAGCTCTTCTACCGCGAGGGGACGCCCGGCGCTCGGTTCGAGCTGATCATGCCGCTGGACTAGCCGTACTGGAGGTGGAGGACGAGGAGCTTGTGGTGCGCGCCGTCGCCGTCGGACAGCGTGTACGTGCCCTGGACGCCGGTGAACGCGCCCGACCCGTCGACGACAGGGATGACGATGCCGCCGTGCCGGGGCAGGTGCTTCGCCTGACCGGAGTACTCGAGGACGCCGCCGGGGAGCTTGACGCCGCCGACGTAGTCGGAGCCGTGCGCGAACCCGACCTCGGCTCCGACCTTCACGCCGGCCGGCTTGCCGAACTGGCGGGTCGCGTTCACGAGCCGGCTCGTCCACGAGCGCTTCTTCCCGCTCGGGTGGTCGGAGGTCTGGATCCACACCAGGCGGATCACCTGGGTCCGTGGTTCCGAGCTTGCTCTGGGCACGGAGATGATGAGGGCTGCCGCGACCATGAGCACAAGCAGGGCGGCCCTGCTCGTCTGCTTCTGGTGCACAGTCGGATCATCGGCGGCCGTCTCGCCGAGGACCATGCCCTCTTATGAGGATCGGCTCAGATCGACGCGAGCATGGCGTCGATGCCGCGAAGCAGCACAGCCGGCGCTAGCGGGCGACCGAGTCGGCGCGGCGCGGCAGGACCCACCCCGGCCGCGGGAAGTGGCACGTGTACCCGTTCGGGTAGTGCTCGAGATAGTCCTGATGCTCCGGCTCCGCCTCCCAGAACGGGCCGGCGGGCGTCACCTCGGTGACGACGCGGCCGGGCCACAGGCCTGACGCCTCGACATCGGCGATCGTGTCGTCGGCGATCTGCCGTTGGTCGTCGTCCAGGTAGAAGATCGCCGAGCGGTAGCTCATGCCGATGTCGTTCCCCTGGCGGTTCAGCGTCGTCGGGTCGTGGATCTGGAAGAAGAACTCGAGGATGTCGCGATACGACGTCTGCGCCGGGTCGAAGACGATCTCGATCGCCTCGGCGTGCGTGCCGTGGTTGCGGTAGGTCGCATTCGGGACGTCGCCGCCGGTGTAGCCCACCCGCGTCGAGACGACGCCGGGACGCTTGCGGATGAGATCCTGCATCCCCCAGAAGCACCCGCCTGCGAGAACTGCCCGCTCCATACGGTCGAGTGTAGGGATCGACCGCCGGGTGGCGACGGCAGGAAGATACGGTCGTGGCGCGCTTTCCGTTTCGGTTCGATCCGCGGTACCGGCGGGTGGCGCGGCTGTTCGGCGTGACGCCTGACGTCGCGTGGGTCGATGTCGGTGCGGGCGAGCTCTCGGCTCGCTTCGGGCGCTGGCGGGTGCGGACGCCGCTCGACAACATCGCGGGCGTCGCGGTCACGGGGCCGTACGCGTTCCTGAAGACCGCGGGTCCGGCGCGGCTCGCGGTCACCGACCGGGGGCTCACGTTCGCCACGAACGGCGACCGGGGCGTCTGCATCGCGTTTCGTTCACCGGTCCCCGGCATCGACCGGTCCGGGCGCATCCGCCATCGGGAGCTCACGGTGACGGTTCTCGACGTCGACGGCCTCGTCGAGGCACTTCGCCCAGCGTCACGTATCTAGAGTGGACCCGTGGACATCGTCTGCCGGCCGCGCCCCGCACTCGAGCCGTAGCGCGAGGTGTCTCCAGGCGCGGACGGGCACGAGCGGTTCACGCGACGCACGTTCGCGCGCCGCGTCGGCGGCGCCGTGCTCGGCGCGCCGTACCTGACCCACCTCGACGGGATCACGCTCGCGCGGGCGCAGGTCGCGCGAACAGCTCCACTCGAGCAGCACCTTGTCCCCGGCGCGCGCATCACCACCGACAACGGGGTCGAGGTCGTGGTGCCGCCGCTCTACCACGAGATCGTCACCGCGCGACTGACCATCTCGGGCGGTCGAGCGCTGCTGGCGGCGCGCGACGAGTTGCGGCTCGCGCTCGAGCAGATCGAGAAGGGACACGTCGTCGGGCCGCGCGGGCTGCTCGTGACCGTCGCGTGGGGGAGGCCGTACTTCCGCGTGCATCTGCCTCGACTGAAGGACGGACGCCGGTACCCCGAGTACCTGCCGACGGACGTCATGGAGTCCCGCCGTCTCGGCCGCCGGGTGCCCGCGCTCGCCGATGCGACGCGCTTTCCGAGCGACTCGGAGACGACCCTCCTGGAGAGCAACGATCTCGTCGTTCTCCTGCGGAGCGACGTCCGGACGAACGTGACGGCCGCCCGCGAGCGGCTCCTCCGGCTTCTGGCCGGCGTCCTCCAGCCGACGAGCATTCGCGCCGGCTTCGTCGGCGCCGGGCTTCCCAAACGGTTCGCGACCGCGGCCGGGATCCCCGGCGCGGAATCGATCCCCGACGACGCTCAGCTCTTCCTCGGCTTCACGTCGACGCAGCGAAGCGCGCTCGGGCCGACCCGGATCGCCAACCTGGAGAGCCTCCGGGGTGTGACCGACCAGTGGCCCGCCGGGTACTTCCGGCACGGCACGGTCATGCACCTCTCCCACCTCTTCGAGGACCTCGACGACTGGTACTCGAACCGCGATTTCCTCTTCCGTGTCTGGGCGACCTTCAGGCCGGGGATCACGCCTCCCGAGACCACGCGAACCCTTCCCGAGAACGCGAGCGTCCTCTCGACGGAGAAGGACGTGGCCGACGGTTTCCTGAACAACGGCATCATCGGTCACAGCGCCTCGCTGCAACCGATGTCCCGGCTCCCGTCGGCGACCGTCGACAACTACGGGGAGCGCTACGCAGCGGGAACCGCGCTCGTTCAGCGAGCCGACTTCAACACGCTCGACAACCCGTTCGCCTGGACGAGCGACAAGCGCGCGGACCGGTTCAGCACCGCGCCGGCTGCCGGGCTGCACTTCGTCTCGTTCACGGCGACGGCAGCCATCTTCGAGCGTGTCCGCCGCGCGATGGACGGCCACTACCCGGACGGGAAGGGGACCGGCCTCGATCCGCACGACCCGGAGCTGGGCTTCAACAGCGTCCTCCGCACGACGCACCGCCAGAACTTCCTCGTGCCGCCGCGGGCGTTTCGCTCGTTCCCGCTCGCCGAGCTCGCCTGAGCGGCGGGACTGCAACCCGCGACCTCCCGAGTGCGCGCTAGGTGTGAAGGCGTTGATGCTCTAGCCTCGGCTCGTGGCGATTTGCGGCAGTTGCGGGCGGGAAACGCCGGAGGGTTTCCCCCGCTGCGCGAACTGTGGGGCGCCGCTCGACGCGACGCCTGCGCGCGAGCTGCGGAAGACGGTCACGGTCGTCTTCTGTGACGTGACGGGCTCGACGGAACTGGGGGAGTCGACCGATCCGGAAGCGTTGCGAGCGCTGCTCGCCCGCTACTTCGAGCGGATGAAGACGATCGTCGAGGCGCACGGCGGCTCGGTGGAGAAGTTCATCGGCGACGCGGTGATGGTGGTGTTCGGCGTGCCGGTCGCCCACGAGGACGACGCGCTGCGCGCCTGCCGGGCCGCGGTCGAGATGCGCGACGCCTTCCCGGAGCTCGGCATTGTCGGCCGGATCGGCGTCAACACCGGCGAGGTCGTGACCGGCACCGAGGAGCGGCTCGCGACCGGCGACCCGGTGAATGTGGCGGCCCGGCTGGAGCAGGCGGCGCAGCCGGGCGAGGTGTTGATCGGCTCCGAAACGTTCGTGCTCGTCGGTGCGGCCGTCGAGGTCGGCGAGGAACGGCAGTTGGAGCTGAAGGGCAAGAGCGGGCCGGTGCCTTCGTACCCGCTGCTTGCGGTGACGGGCGGGCTCGAGCGGCGCTTCGCTGCTCCGATGGTCGGGCGACAGCGCGAGCTGCAGGGTCTGCGCGACGCGTTTGCCCGTTCCGACGCCGACCGCTCATGCCAGCTGTTCACGGTGCTCGGCTCGGCGGGTGTCGGCAAGTCGCGGCTTGCGGGGGAGTTCCTCGCGGCCCTGGAGGTGCGAGTGGTGCGCGGCCGTTGCCTCTCCTACGGCGAGGGGATCACCTACTGGCCGGTGGTCGAGATCCTGAAGCAGCTCGCGTCGCTGCCGGCAGGCGATGCGGCGCGCCCGCTGCGCTCCCTGCTCGGCGAAACCGACCTGCCGGCGAGCGCCGAGGAGATCGCTTGGGGCTTTCGCAAGCTGCTCGAGCAGGAAGCGCAGGCCCAGCCGCTCGTCTGCGTCTTCGATGACCTGCACTGGGCGGAGGAGACCTTGCTCGACCTCGTCGAGCACGTCGCAGAGCTCTCCCGCGACGCGCCGCTGCTGCTGTTGTGCATGGCGCGGCCGGAGCTGTTGGAGCGGCGGCCGTCCTGGGGCGGCGGCAAGTGGAACGCGGCCACGGTCTTGCTCGAACCGCTCGACGCAGACGAGACTGACCAGCTCCTCGCGGCGCTCGGCGACGTGCCGGACGACCTTCACCAGCGGATCGTGCAGGTGGCCGAGGGCAACCCGTTCTTCCTCGAGGAGATGCTCGCCCTCGTCCGAGAGTCGGGCGGCGGCGAGCTCGAGGTACCGCCGACGATCCAGGCGCTGCTCGCGGCTCGCCTCGACCAGCTCGACCCGGCCGAGCGTTCGGTGCTCGAGCACGGCTCGGTCGAGGGCCGCGTCTTCCATCGCGGCGCTGTGGCCGCTCTCGGGAACGGTGAGGGAGATATCGACCGGCGTCTCGTCGGGTTGGTGCGCAAGGAGCTCGTTCGTCCCGACCGGGCGGAGCTTGCGGGCGACGACGCGTACCGCTTCCGCCATCTCCTGATCCGCGACGCGGCCTACGATGCGCTGCCCAAGGCGAGCCGCGCCGACCTGCACCAGCGCTTCGCCGCCTGGCTCGAGGAGCACGGGCAGAGCATCGTCGAGCTGGACGAGATCTTGGGCTATCACCTGGAGCAGGCTGCGCGCTACCTGGCCGAGCTCGGAAGACCGGACCGCGAGCTCGCGCTGGCGGCGGCCGACCGGCTCGCTCTCGTGGGAGTGCGTGCAATGTCGCGCGGAGATCGCGACAGCACCGCGGCCCTCCTTGCGCGCAGTCTCGAGCTCTCGCGGCCCCATCGACTCGATGTCCACGCCGAGCTCGACCTGAGTTGGGGGTACGAGAACAAGTCGCCGCAAACGGCCGCGTCCATCGCGGCGGCCGCCGCCGAACGGGCAAGGGCTGCGGGAGACGAGGCCGGTGCGTTGCTCGCCGAAGTGAACACGGCCTTCTATCACCTCCACTCCGGCGGGCCGGTCGAGCAGCTCGAGGGGCTCGCGGCGCAGGCGCTTCCGCAGCTGGAGGCCCGCCGCGATCATCGCGGGCTGGTCGTCGTCTGGTTCGCGCTGGCCGAGGTAGCCAATCATCAAGGCCGCTACGAAGACCGTGCCAGAGCGGCCGAACACGCGATCGAGAACGCCCGTCTCGCCGGCCAGCCCAACAGGTCCGCAGAGATCCTCTCCTACGCCCTGCTCCAAGGACCACGGCCGGCAGACGAGGCGCTCGAGACACTCGAGCGTGTGGTCCCGGACTCGGAGGATCCAAGCGTCCTGTTGAGCCGGGCCCAACTACTGGCGATGCTCGACCACCTCGACGAGGCCTGGGCGCTCTCCGAGGCGGCCGAGGAGCGCCTACGCGAGCTGGGCCAGCGGGAAGAGGCGAGCCTCCGTCGAGCAGAGATAGCCGCGCTAGCGGGGGATAAGGAACGCGCCGTCGCAGGCTACCGCGACTGGTGCGAAACACTCGAGTCCTCCGGGCGTACGGCGGAGCTCTCCACCTATGCACCGAGGCTGGCACGCCTGCTCTGCGGCCTCGGCAGGGAGGCCGAGGCAGAGCCGCTCGCCGAGAAAGGACGTGAGTTCGGCGACTCCGGCGATGTCGCGACACAGGTCTCCTTGCTCCAGGCAGAGGCGCTTCTACAGACGAGTCGCGGTGACCATGCGTCGGCCGAGCAGCTAGCGCGCCAAGCCGTGAGCTGGGCCGCGCGGAGCGACTCGCTCTCCGAGCAGGGCGACTCGCTCTCGACCCTTGCCGAGGTGCTGGAGGCTGCATCTCGTCGGGAGGACGCGATCGCAACCTGGCAGGACGCGCTCGACCGGTACGAGCGCAAGCGGATCGTCCCGCTCGCTCGCCGCACTCGCGAGCGGATCGCCGCCCTCGAAACAACGTAGGCCTCAGTCCAAGATCGCGTCGCAGCCGTCGCAAGCGCCGCATCTCCAGCGAGTTTCAGAACGGGAGCGACGGGACTCGAACCCGCGACCTCCGGCGTGACAGGCCGGCGTTCTAACCAACTGAACTACGCCCCCGGTTCGCGCGGCAGTGTAGCGAGCGATCATTCGTCTCACCTGGGCTGGCTCGGCACGGCACGGGCGCGGCCGGGCGGGGCGCTCCGGCGATTGGTGCTGTCCCGCCGTCTCTCTAGCGTTCAGGCGTGACGCGCGTCGACTGGATCGCGCTCGGCATCGCGGGCGTGTCGGCGTTCGGCGGGCTCCGGCGGGGGCTGATCGCGACCGCGCTCTCCCTCGCGGGTCTCGCGGCCGGGGCGGTGATCGGCGCGCGGCTCGCTCCGCATGTTCTCCACGACGGGTCGAGCTCGCCGTATACGCCGCTGGCCGGCCTCGTCGGGGCCATGGTCGGCGCACTCGTCGTCCAGACTGTCGCGTCGTTCGCCGGAGCGTCGCTCCGCAAAGCGCTGTTCGTCATCCCGCCTCTGCGGCTGCTCGACACCATCGGCGGCTTGCTCGTGGGCGCGGCGATCGGCTTCGTCGTCGTGTGGGTGCTCGCGGCGGTGATCACGCAGGTCCCGGGTCAGCCGAAGCTTCGCGACGAGGTGCTCCGCTCGAAGATCGTCCAGCAACTCAACGGGCTCGCGCCGCCGCGTTCCGTGCTCCGCGCGTTCAACCGCATCGACCCGTTCCCGTCGATCGCAGGGCCGGCGCCGCCGACCACTCCGCCCGACACGCGCGCGCTGCAGTCGGCGCGCGTGCGCGGCGCGCGCCCGAGCGTCGTCCGCATCACCGGCACCGCGTGCGGGCTCGGCGTCGAGGGCAGCGGCTGGGTCGTAAGGCCGCACATCGTCGTCACGGCCGCGCACGTGGTCGCCGGCGCGTCGGGGATCCGCGCACAGGGGCACGCCGCCACCGCGCTCGTCGTCGATCGCCGGCAGGACGTCGCGATCCTGCGTGTCCCCGGCCTCAGGGCGCCGGCGCTGCCGCTCGCCGATCCGCACGACGGCGACTCGGTCGCGATCCTCGGCTTCCCGGAGAACGGGCCGTTCGACGCGCGGCCGGGCCGCGTCGGCGAGACCGCCGACGTCCTGATCAAGGGGTCGCTGCGCGAGGTGACCGCGGTGAGCGGGCTCGTCCGCCACGGCAACTCCGGCGGCCCGGCGGTCAACGAGGCGGGCGAGGTCGAGCTGACCGTGTTCGCCGCCCGCATCGGCGCGCGGGCCGGCTACGGCATCCCGGCCGCGCCGGTCAGGCGCGACCTCGCGAAGGCGAAGGAGCCGGTCTCGACCGGCTCGTGCGGAAGCTAGCTACCCGGATCCTGCGGTAAGCGGTTGAGGTGGTTGGTGCGACCGCGATTTTCGTTGGCGTCGGCCTGGTGAGGGGTGTGCGGCGGGAGTTGTTGGTCGTGCGAGCGGCTCGAG
>Ga0070680_100002642_pt1 | contig 13283 bp, 19 predicted proteins | sample KBSC73BmetaG_FD_64672 | JGI IMG/M metagenome (GOLD analysis project Ga0070680, IMG submission 64672) | Corn rhizosphere microbial communities from Kellogg Biological Station, Michigan, USA - KBS C7-3B metaG | ecosystem: Host-associated > Plants > Roots > Rhizosphere | place: USA: Michigan...
CGCGGCGGCGCGCCGGGGGTCGCCGTGGTGATCTTGGACCAGTTGCGGATCCCCCACGCGAAGTCCGAGAGCGTGGCGGGCTCCATGGGCAGCCCGTTCCACGTGACCCGTGAGCCCTGGACGAGGGTCCCGGGCAAGGCCACCATCGGGTCGTTGGGGACGGTGGGGACGCTGACAATCGTGCGCCAGAACCCGGTGGCGGCGCTGTAGATCCGCAGCCCCTCATTGAGCGCGCGGCGGGCCTCCTCGGCGGTCCAATACGGCACCGCCTCGTAGCGATCGGCGAGGCGGGCCTGGAGCGTGGCGAGGGTGACCTGTTGGTACGCCATCTACGGCTTGGCCTTGGGTGCGGGCGCGGGTCCCGCCGGCCCCGGCAGCGGCGCCAGATGCCCTTGTTGGACGTTGTACTTCAGCAGCTCGATCACCAGATGGTGGTCCTGGTGATCCTGCCAGAGGTGCGCGCCGACCTGCAGGCCGATCCAGGTGCCGGCCGCGACCATCAGGGCCACCGCCACCACGACGAGCCAGCCGGAGAGGGTCAGGTGCTTCATGGGACCGTCACCGCGTAGTTGAACGTGACGTTATCGGGGGTGATGCTCCCCGCCGTGGGGTTGCACACCCGGATGTTCACCGTGTCGGCGGTGGGGTAGGCCAGGAAATAGATCCCCTTCTGCCACTGAGTCCCCGGCGCTGCGTTCAGCGAGGCGGTCACCACCGAGGTCGTGAGCAGCCCGGTGATCGTCGCGGTGACCGCCGTGTCGCACGTCCCGGTCGCCAGCGAGGAGCCCGTATAGGCAATCGTCCCACGGCGCACCAACGGGAGCTTCACGGCGGTCAGCTTGGGGTCATCGACGGTGGCGGTGGTCGCCTGCGAGAAGGCCGCCGGGGTGATGGCGAGATTATTGGTGGCCGCGGTGCCAATCACCACCGAGGCGAAGGGCAGCGTCGTGGTCCCCAGCGTCCCGGTGCCGGCCGTACCCGCCGCCACGCTCACCACGCACGAGAACAGGTTGGTGGACTGCGTGTAGCCGAAGGTGCCCCCCTGGCAGTCCGGCAGGCTCGTGGCCACCCACGCCGTGCCGCTCCCCACCAGCACGCTGTCGTCGGCCGAGACCGCCACGCCGGTACCCCCGTTGGCGCGCGGGAGCGTCCCTGAGACATCGGTGGCCGCCGCGATGGTCGTGGAGGCCGCGGTGACCACGCCAGCGGTGTTGACCGTGACCTTGGGGTAGGCGCCCGCCGACACGCCCGTCAGGGGCAAATCCGCGTTGACCAGCGCGCGGAAGGTCGGGGACGCCGCGCTCCCGGTCGTGGGGCCCGCCCAGACCAGATTCGCGCTCTGGGTCGCCAGCGCGGCGGTCAAGGTCCCCGAGGTCGTCACCGGCGACCCGCTCACCGAGAAGATCGCCGGCAGACTCAGACCCACCGAGGTGGCGGTGCCGCTCCCGACCGTCAGCGCCTGGCACGAGAAGGCATTGGTCGAGGCCGTGTAGGCCAGCGCGTGGGTGGCGTCCACGCAGTTGGGGACGGCGGTCGCCACCCAAGCGCTCCCCGAACTCACCGGGATCGTGTCGTCGGCGGCGCTGGACAGCCCCAAGCCGCCGTTGGCCAGCGGCAAGGTCCCCGTGACATCGCTGGCCAGCTTGACGCTCGCCGCGAGGTTCAGCTTGCTGTACGCAATCGCCGCCGAGGCGTTGACCTCGGCATCGGTGATGACCCCGGTGAGTGTGGAGGTCGGCACCGTCCCCGAGGACAGCGCGCTCGCGTTCAGGGACGTGAGGGCCGCGCCTGAGATCGCCGGCAGGCTCCCGACCAGGGCGCTGGCGGAGAGGCTCGTCAAGGAGGCGCCATTGGTGCACCACGTCGCGTCAGTGCCGTCCGAGCAGAGCATGGTGCCGGCGCCGCCCAGGGTGAGCCGCGCCCAGGCCGGGGTCCCGTTCCCGACAATCAGCGCGCCGCGGGTCACACTGGCGGGGAGCGTATCGGGGTGCGTCGTGGAGAGCAGGTTGTGCGGGGAGCCCCCGCCGCTGGACCCGGCCACCAGGTTCCCGTTGAAATAGAGGTTCCCGGTGTTGTCCACGTAGAAACGCAGCGCGGTGTCCGAGGGGACCCCTTGGATGAGCCGCAGGTCCAGGAAGGTGTTGGTCGCCGTCCAGGCGTTCACCCGCGTGAGCAGGCGCAGGACTTGCGCCGAGAGCGTATCCTGGGCGGAGAGGGTCGCCCCGAGGCCCAGCCCCACGATCAGCGCCAGCGCGAGTCGCTTCAGCATCATCAGCTCCCCAAGGTTCCCGGGTCATAGAGCACCACGTCGCCGTAGGTCCACGGAGTGGTGATCCCCCCGCCCGAGAACACCACGTCGTAGCGCCCGTTGGCCGCATAGAATAGCGCAAACCCATCGGTTCCCGCGGTGAACGGATTGGCCTGCGGCTGGTTCGCGTCGTTGGCGCGGTAGAGGGTCGCCAATTGGTTCGTGCCCTTGGCGTACACCGTCACCGTGGCCGACGGCGCCGGTTGCCCCGAGTTGTTCAACCGCGAGAAGCCCTGCCAGCGAATCATCTCAGTCTCCTAGCGGCGAGGTGGGCACGTCCCCGCCGCACCCATGACCCCCCGAGGAGGGCGCCACGGGGAGATCCTCCACAGGATCCGGACAGGGCGGCGCCTCGCAGGTCACCGGCACAATGGGTGGGGTCTCGCTGCACCGAAACGGATAGATGTACTCCACGACGAGTTGTGTGATCCGCAGCGCGGTCGTGCCCACCTCGCTGGTTTCCACGGGCAACTGCGTGACCCGCAGGGCCGTGGGCCCGACTTCGCTGTCCTCGACAGGGAGCTGCGTGACCCGCAGGTGCGGATGCGAAATGCCGAGCGGCGTCCCCGGCCACACCAGCCCGCCGCCGGAGTGTCCGGAAGTGCGTACCCGCTTCCCGCGCCAGAGCAGTCGCATACATTTAGGCGCTCGTCACGAGGGTGACCACGGTGGGGTCCGAGTCCGCGGTCTGGAAGTAGAGCGTCACGACCCCGCCATTGAGTTCCGCCGCGAGGAGGCTCACCTGGTAGACCCCCGGGAGGCGCGCGGCATCGACCTCGCTCACGCTCCCCGAGAGGGTGGCGGCGGCGCTGCTGTCCAGCCGGTACGACTTCAGCGTGAAGTCCGCGTTGACCTTCCCGGTCAACGGCAGATGCAGCGTGCTGTCGGTCAGCAAGAACGTCAGGTTGCCGAGCGCCGTGTTGATCTGCACATCCACGCGGGACTTGGTGCGCCCGTTGGCGTCAATGGCCAGCGCGGCGAAGTTGGCGGGGAACGCCTGCGTGAGGCTATAGCCGGTCTTGTCGCTCACCGTGCCAGCCGTCACCGCGCCGCCGCCGGTGATCGCCAGCACGGCGAAGTTGGCCGGATAGGTCTGCAGCGCTGCATCCGGGTTGTAGTTGGTCACCAGTTGCACTTCAATCGGCAGCGGCGCAAGGTGCGTGGCGCCCTGGAGGTGAAACGCGCAGGACTTGGCCCCCGCGGCAATCGCGGCGTTCGGGGGGCAGAACTGATACCACCCCGGCATGTTGGTCGCGTCGATCTCCTTGAACCCCCCCGAGGTGAACGTCCCCAGGGTCATCGAGACGAGCGCGATCGCCGTGGCGGTCGTGTCGGTGTCGCGGTGGTAATAGGCGGTCAACCCCGAGGAGGCGCTGGTGAGCCCCGTGAGCCCCGAGCCATCGGTCTTCGAGGTGTCCTGGAGGAAAATCTGCCAGATTTCCGACGTGGCGCCTGCGAGCTTTTCCAGTTTCATATCATCACGCCGCTGCCGGGTTATCGAAGAAGGTCCCCGACGCGCTCAACCCGTCGAGCGCGGCGTTGCGGCGCAGCCCCCCGGTCGGGGCGATGGTGGCCAGGGTCGCCAGCGTGGCCCCCACGGTCCACGCCGTGGTGCTCGTGCCGGCTTTGCGCAGGCGCACGGCGAGGCGGGAGGACACCTGGATCTGGTACGGCACGTAGAACATTAGTTCCTTGACGCCGTTGTTCGTGGTCGAGTAGCCGCGGTGCGTGGCCACAACGGTTTCCGATCCGGCGGCTCCCGTGCCCAGATCCAGCTCGTACTCCACGCTGGTCACTCCCTCGATGACATGGAGGCTGACCACGCCGACGTTGGTGCCGCTGGCGGCGGTCAGCTCGACCCACGTCGAGTTCGCCCAGGCGGACCCATTCGGGGTGAGGCTGATCCCATCGGCCGCCGCCGGGAGGGAAAACAGCCCCAACGTCGAGAGGAGCCCGGCATCGCAGTTCTCGTAGTACCCGAGTGCGATCGAGGAGCCGACGCCGCCGCCGTTCTGGCGCACCCGCACGCTCAGGCGGCTGCCGGCCGGGAACTTGTCGATCGGGAACGGCAGGTGCGGCGACGTGTAGCCGTTCGAGGTGTTGTCCACGTAGCGGACACGCGACGTGCTCTGGGACACCTCGGCGCCGGCGCCCCCGATCATCAGGTCGTATTCCTTCTCGCCCCCGCTGCCGGCGCCAATCGCCATCGCCACGACCTGCGAGTTATTGGGGAGGGACGCCGAGAATTGGGCCGGTGTCCCTGACCCCCACGACCCGTTGGCGGGCACCACCTGGATGTTCGCGGCGGCCGGCGGGAACCACTTCAGCGGCTTGGTGGTCAGCAGGTTGGTGACCACGCCCAAGCCCGTCTTGTTGTAGTAGACCAAGCGGATGCTGGCATTCCCGATGCTGTTGTTCGAGCGCGCGCGCACCGCAATGCGCGAACCGCTCGGGATGTTGTCGAGCAGCGGCCGGAGGGCGAAGTACGCCGAGGCCCCCGTGGTCGCGTCCGTGCGAACCGTCGTCACCACCGTCTCGGAGCCGGCAGCGCCGATGGCGATGTCGATTTCGGTTTGGCTCAGCTCGCCAAACGAGTTCGAGACGCAGACGCACACCCCCGCCAGGACAATGGCGTCCGCGGTCGCCGCTACCACCTGCGTGTAGGCGGTCGGCGTGAAGTTGTTGCTGCCCGTGCTGACGGTCGCGCTGTTGGCCGCCGAGGGGAACACCTTGGAGGGGTTGGTCGTGACCGACACCCCCGAGGCCGGCTTGGCCAGGACCTGCACCGACACCAGCACGGCGGTGGTGCTCGATCCGGTTTTGCGCAGCCGCGCCGCGAGCCGGGCGCCATTCGGGATGTTGTCGATCGGGATGGACAGCGGGTGATACCCGTTGCTCATCACCGCGAATTGATCGCAGCCGGTCACCGTGGCGATGACGGTCTCCGACCCCGCCCCGCCCGTGGCGATGTCCACCTCGTAGTCGGCGCCGAGGGCGATCGCCACCGTCACACCGAGCAGGATCAGGTCCGACCCAACCGCGGCGCTGATCTGCGCGTAGGCGGAGTTGGCCCACGCCGTCCCGCTCGGGGTGATGCTCGCCCCGGCCCCAGCGCTGGGTAGCGTCTGGATGGCCCCCGGTGTGGTAACGACCTCAATGGCCATGACGGGGCTACGTGTTCACCGTCATGCCACACTCCATGCCGTTGACCGTGGCCACATCCCAGGCCGCGCTGGTCGCCGGGTTCAGCGTGTACAGGAGGGAGAAAAACGCATAGGAGGTCAGCGAGGGCACCGCGGTCTCCACCGAGGCGTAGTTGATACCGGCCAGCCGCACCAGCGCCTGCAGGACCTTGTAGCCCGCGTCGTCTTTCCGCACGCACGGCACTACGGCGACCCCGTACACGGTGCCGCTGAACACGTCGAGTGGGGGGAACAGGAGGGTTTCGTCCAACCCGGGTGTTTGGGCGGACAGGTACGTCAGATCGCCGTCCGGCACGGGCTGGTTGACCATGTTCCCGTGGTCGGTCCCGGGGACCGCCGTCCAGTCCGCCACACTCCCGCTACCGGCGAGTGGGAGGCGCATGGCGACTTTCTGGTCCCCCAACCGCGCGTTCTGGGGCGCCGGACCCGTCTTGTCCAGCCCGTAGTAGTCATCGAAGGTGATGACCGTCGAGGCGCCGCTCAGCACCCGGCCCAGTTGGACCGAGTTGACCGATCCCGAGCCCACCGGATCGGTGTCGATCCCGGTGAGGTTCAGCACCAGCACGTCGTTGATGTAGATCAGGAGAGCGCCGGCCCCCGCGTCGATGGTGTAGTCCACCTCCAGGTAGTAGAACACCCCGTCGTGCACGGCGAAGGTCGAGGTCCCGAGGAGGGTGCCGCCGGCCTGGTCCGCCGCGCGCACGGCGAACAGGGTCCCATCCGTGTTGACGCCCACGGCGAACTGGTTGGCGGCGTCCTCGGTCCCGCCCGAGTGCAGCCGGATCAGATGCACGCGGCTGTCGATCGCGTCGAGGCGGAAGGCCACGCCTTCGACGCCGGCGGAGATCGCCGCGAACACGTTAGAGGGCCCCGTACCCGGGACGATCTCGGACGCCGAGGTGACCTGGAGCGCCCCGGTGCCACACCGCCCCGCCGTGGGGTTGATCGTGGCCTTGTCCTGATAGTTGTAGCCGATGCCGGCAAAGTTCACCGGCGTCGTCCACTTCATAAAAATCTGGGACGTGTCGTAGTGGTCGAAGGAGTCGAAGGGGAGGGGCGCGTGGAACGCCATCAGGCTACCCCGGAGACGGCGCGGCGGACCCCTCCCCCGCCACCACGCGCCCCTCGCAGCGTTGACACCCCCCCGGGGTGAGCCGGTTGTGTCAGGTGAGGGGGCGCTGGCATCGCGGGCATCGCGGATAGGGAGTCGGGCAGGCCATCGTGGCTTACCAGCCCAGCGTGGGCTCGCAGATAAAGGACACGTCGAACCAGCCGGCGGCGGTCTTGGCGCCCGCCGAGCGGTTCACCAGGGTCACATTGAGGTACGCGCCGATCTGGCCGTTCGAGGTCGCGCGGCCCTGCGGCCCCGAGGCGGTCTCGGCGTCCTCATCGTTGTAGAAAAGATCCAGGCCCGAGGCGCTGGCGTGGTAGAGCCCGGTGGCCGCAATCTGCAGCCCCGCCGCGGCGAACGTGTAGGAGCCCTTGAAGGACTCGCGCGCATCCCCGGTGGCGAAGTTGGAATTGCCCCAGAACCAGAACTCCCAGATGTTGGCGTCGAGCGACACCACCTGGATGTCGCGGATCACACACGAGGCGTTGCGCCCCGCGGCAATCGCCTCGGGGAGCGTGATCCGCCCGTTCAACCCCGCGTTCTGGGTGAGCGTGGCGCTGAACAAGCCGAAGTTCGGGTCCGTGGCGAGGCAGCCGCTGCCCGCGTGGACCCGCTGGCGTCGTCCCAGTTGCATGGCAGGCTCCTTGGCCTAGCGCTTGTCGATGTTGCCGGCGGGCACCGCAGGCGAGGCCACACCGGGCTCCACGGCGACGGTGGAGTTGGGCGCCGGCCCGTCCTTCACCGCGAGCGTGGAATTGAGCCCCAGGGGCAGCTCGCTCATGTTCGGCGACTCCTTGGCCATGTCCGGCCAATCGTAGCCGCCGCGCTGTCCCGCGAGGGTGGATTCACCCGGGGCCGGGGTCGGGCAGCCCGGGTTCTCGAACGGTGTGCCGGTGAGTGCGTCCTTGGCCATGGCAAACTCCTCAGAAGGCGAACGAGCGATAGTCCCCAATCGAGGCATCGGTCGATCGCAGATACCGCGTGTCGAAGGTCAGGTCCCACGTCGCCCAGCGGTGGTACGGCAGCGTGGACCAGGACTCCTGCGCCTGATCGTCATCGCGCAGCTCCAAACTCGCGCATTGCTTGTCGAACTCATCGAGCAGCGAGCGGTGCAGCGCGAGGTTGTAGTACGGGTTCTTCTGCTCCACGGTCCCCGGCCACGCGGCGCAGTAGGCGAGCGCGCCCACTTCGAGCACGCGGGCGGTGACCACGCCCAGGAGGGGATCCGTATCCTGCTGGACCTGCGCCTGCCGCCGGTAGTAGTACGGGAACTGCTTGGCGGTCGTGGGACCGGGCCACCACTCGTACTGCACCTGCCCCAGGGTCGCCGGGACCGTCGAGAGCTGCCGGGAAACCAACACCCGCGGGTTGGTATCCGTGGAAAACCGAATTGGGTCGAGTCGCGCGAGATCCTCCTGGGTGTACCACCAGGGGACCAACCGCTGGTTATACGGGTCGATCACCAGGAGGAACGCGCCAAAATCCGCGGGCATCGTCTGATACAGCCCGATGACCGTGCAGGCGATCGGCGTCCCCACCGTCGCCGGGTCCGCGTACGGCATGTCCAGGGTGAGGATCCCGCCCGTGACATCCACGCCGTTGATCGTGTAAATCGGCACCGTCTGGGTCGCCAGCCGGAGCTGCACCCCCACGTCGGCCTGGGTGAAGGCCCCCGCCGTCGCGGTCGCCGTCGTGCTCTGGAGCGCGAACGTCACCGTGGCCTGGCGCGCGGCGGGGACCGAGATCATCCCGTGCACCCGCGCGAAGTTCCACGGGCGCCGCTTCACCAGGTCCTCGTAGGCGTGCTGCGTCCACTCCTTGACGAGGCCAAACGGCGAATCGGGGGCATGGAGACGGACTCGTCTCCATGCGTCCCCGAAGGTTTCAAGCGGCATCAGGGAAAACCCTTACCGCCCGACCGCCTCGAACCGCGCCGCCGCCGCCGACAGGTTGACCCCGTTGGCGACCTGCAGCCCGGTGGTCTGCACGAGCCAGATCACCTTGTTGTTCACGTAGTCGTAGACCAGCGAGTAGGCCGTGGTGAACGGACTGTCGCAGGCCACCGTGAAGTCCAGCACGTCGATCTGGCCCAGCTTGACATCCCCGGGGGTGAACGGATCCCCCCCGGTGACGTACGCCGCCGGCCCGGTGTACACCCCTTGGGTCCGGCGCTTGGTGTTCGAGCCGTCCTCGGCTCGGAACTGCGTGAAGTCGAGCGTCGGGGCCATGGCTTACGGGGTCTCCGGCACGTCGAGATCGACCGAGGCGGTCTGATCTCCTGCGTTGATGGCGCCGGCCGAGTACCCGAGCGCCGGGTAGGTCGCCGCCGTGCCCGCCGCGAGGCAGTCAGCCTTGCCCGCGGTCGCCGAGGGGATCACGATGAGCCCGGCGGCGGTCGGAGCGGCCGTGGGCGCGTCCACGAACTTGACGTTCGGGCACGGCCCCTGGGTCTGGATGCACCCGAAGTTGCCCGGGGTGATCGCATTGCGGAAGATGCCCGCGATGCGGCCACGGCCCAGCGCCGTCGGGCTGGTGGTGACCAGGTACTTGGTCTTGTCCGACCACCACGCGACGGCGCCCGCATACGGGGCGGTCGTCATCGAGGAGTCGGTCTGGACCAACTGGTAGGTCTTGGATCGGTACTGCCCCGCGGTCGTGGGCGATCCCGGCGGGCCGGGCTGCTTGACCGTGAGACGGCCTCCGATCATGCCGGGGTAGAGCAGGGATGCCGCGTTTTCCCCCTCCGGGTCCCCGCTCTGGAGGTACATCGGCTGCAGGCGGATGTTGTTGGACATGGTTGGTTACTCCATCACTCCTTTCTCAGCCGATTACTTGGTGAAGCCGTACAGCCAGCGCGACAGACGCGGGCTGCGGAAGGTGTAGTTGCCGGCGAACAGGATCTGCCCGGCGACCATGTTGTCGTCGCGCGCGCCCTTGAACCCGGTGAAGCCGAACGCGAACTTCGGCGACTGCGCGATGTACAGCCGCATGTAGGCGTCGTCGCCCTGGGGGCCGGGGTTGAGCCACAGCAGCGGCTCGCCCTGGGTCGCCGTGGCGAGGTAGTTCCCCAGGTCGGGGTCGTTCACGCCGTCCTGCGATGGGGCGTACTGGGACGCCACGATCGTGGCCGTGTTGAACTTGAAGCCCGGCCAGTTGATCTCCGGGTCCATCACGTCGATCTTCTGCTGCGGCGAGAAGTTCTCGGCGATGAAGCCCATGCCGCGGTTGGAGGTGACGCCCATCTTGGGGCGCTCCTGGCCGATGACCGTGGACATGAAGGAGTGCTCCAGGACCCGGAACATCAGCGCCGGACCCGCGGAGGCCGCCACCAGGCCGGTCGGCGAGTTCAGCGCCGGGGCGACATCGACCCGGGTCTGCCCGCCGTAGCTCGGGAAGATGTTCCCGAACATGGTCTGCGAGGTGCCGTCGGTGAGCGCTTCCTCCGCGCCGTTGACCTCCGCCGAGCGATCGTCGCCGACGAGGGACTGGCCGTGGTGGAAAAACGCGATCTCCAGGATGGCGGAGAGCGACAGGGCCGCCGTGGACATATCCAGCTTGATCCGGCTGAACATGGCATGGGGGCCGGTCTGCTCGACTTCCAGGTCCTCCAGGTACTCCGTCACGTTCACGTCGTAGTACCGGGGGGTGAACAGGAGGCCCGAGGCGACCTGCCGCTTGGTGATGTCGAACGTGCCGCCCTTCTTGTAGGCGCCGCCCTTCATCGGTTTGTAGAGGTAGTTCTCCTGGATCTGGGGGCCGACCCACTTCCGATTGAACCGGGCACGCATGTAGGCGGTGACCGGACCCGAGCGGAAGAAGTTGTCCGCCACCCCCGGCATGATGTCCTTGGTCGTGATGGTGTTCACGTCATCGAGCTGGACGGCACCAATCAGGAACACGGACCCCACCGCCGGGTGGAGGAGATGCGTGCAGACCCCGAGGATCAGCACGACGAGCGCGACGAGGCGCGGATGGGCGACGAGGGCATCGAACCCGCGCCGCATGAGGGACCACAGTGTCTTCACGGGCAATACTCCTTCCGCCGCCATCTCGCGCCAGGCCATCTAGGCCGGAGCGCCCATCCGGCTCGCGCTGAGCCGGCTGTACTCCGCCGCGATGTCATCGAGCGACTTGACGGTTGGTTTCTGCCCGGCCTGCGCGGCTTCGAGCGCGTCCAGCGAGGACGGTTCGTTGCCCACAACCGGGTAGGGGTGACGGGATGCCGCCAGTTCCGCACGGGCCTTGTCGGCGCCTTCCTTGCGAAGGGCCTCGTCCCGGGCGGCCTGCGCCGCATCGGCTTTGGTTTTGATCTGCTCGGCGAACTTGGCCTGGTAGACGCCCTGGAGCCCGATCTGCTGCACGCGGGGATCGGCCAGCAGCTCGGTGATGTTGAGCACCTCGCCGAAGTCCTTGTAGTGCTTGAGCGCGAGCACATTGGATTCGGCGATGAAGCCCACCGCGCCGCGTTCCATCGAGGCGAGATGGTCCTCGAATTGCTTCTTGGTGATCACGTCGGCGGGGACGGTTGTCGGCGTCGTGGTAGGGGTCGGCGTCGGGGTGTGATCCCCGGCGGCCACCTTCTGCCGCAACGTGTCCAGCTCCGCGAGATCCGCCTTCCGGGTCTCGAACCAGTCCATGTTCTGGGCGTAGAGCGCGTCGAATTGCTGCTTGGCTTTCTGGGCCTCCGCCGACAGCTTGCTGTAGTCGGCTTGCCGCAGACCGCCTTCCTCCAACTCGATCAGTCGGGCTTCCACCTTTCCTCGATCGGCCTCAGGGACCGCGGCGAGGACTCCGGCGATGTACTGTGCGAGCAGGGGGTCTTTCACGGGCATAAATACCTACTTCAGAGGCTCCGGGTCGTTCGCGTCCCTTCCCGGGGATTCCCGGGCTCCGGTGTGCGTCCGCTACCCTTCCTCACGACGGTTGTGAACCCGGGAGTCCCTGGTTCATCCCCCCGCCCGGGAACTGCGATCCCGGAGCGTTGGGCGAGGTCGGCCCGCCGCCAGCCGCCATCACTTTCCCCAGCACGCGCTGGAGGGTCATCTTGCACAGGTCCCAGTCGGACGCGAGATCGGGCGTGACCTGCGCGAACGAATCGAACATGCTGTCGATCTTCTGCGCCGCCTGGAGCATCCCGGTGAGGATCTCCGGCGGAATGTTGGCCGAACCGATGGTGGCCGGCTGCGCGAGCCCCGAGAGGGTCGGCATCTGGCCCCCGGCGCCTCCCCCGGGTACCGAGGGGGAGGGCGGCGGCGTGTCGAGCGGACCGGATCCGGCGATAGTCCCGGGCATCTAGCGGCTCGGCTTCCGCACAATCGGTTTCTGATAGGGCGTCCCGGTGAGGCCCTTTTTGCCGGTGGACTTGGCCATGTCAGCGACTCCTTCGCGTGGGCCGGCGCGCGGCGCCCTTCCCTCGCATCTGCCGTTGCTCGCTCAGGCCGATCGCAATGGCCTGTTGCCGGGACTTCACGACGGGGCCCTTGGAGGACCCCGAGTGGAGCTGCCCGTGCTTAAATTCGTGCATCACGCCGTGCATGTCTTTCGGCATCAGCGTTTGCCCCCGCGCATCGAGGGCTTCTTCACCCGGCCCTTCCCCGAGGCTTTGGGTCCCTTGGGGATCCGCGGCGGCCGGGTCGTGGGGGCCTTGGCCGCGGTGGGTTTCGCAGGCACCGGCGATCCCAGAGGAAGCGGGGCGGTGCCCGGCGGGGTATCGACCGGGAGGTACCCCGTGCCCATCAGCGCTTGCCCCGGAGCGACCGGCCCACCGTTGAGAGGGCCTTGGTCATCTTGGCGTGGTGCTTTTTCACCCCCGCCATCCGTTTGGCGTCCCCCTGGACCTCCGCCGCGCGCGTGAGCGTGCGGTGGTCATCCTCGGCCTGGTAGTCGTTCATCGACGGGGCGCAACCGGCAGCTTGTTTGGCCATAAACGTAAAAAGGGCGGGGAGGTGTCAACCCTCTCCGCCCTCGGCCCGGTCGGGTGGCATGGACACCCCCGGACAAGTCAGCGATCACCAACGAATAAGCGTAGAGCCTGCCCGAAACCTCAGCCGTCTGTCAAGGGGGCCCGGCGCCCCGGGATGTCCAGCGGGATCGATTTGGGCTGGTTCAGGACCACCTGCCGGGGGATCCCGCCGGCAAAGTGCAGCGTGACCGAGCCCTGGAACTTCGCGGCGTAGAGCCGTTCGAGGAGTTCCTGAAAGGTCGGCGCGGTGGCCTGATTCAGGGTCTCCAACCCGATCGCCGCCTCCAAGTCGTCCGTCACTTGCTCGACTCCGAGATGGCTTGCCGCGGCGCGCCGCTGCCATCGGTTTTCCCGCCCTCGACGTGCGGCGGTTCCTGCCCGCTGGCCTTGCGCCCGGCGGGGTTGGCGGTCATCCCAATCCCGAGCTGCTGTTGGGCGATCAGCCGCTCGGTCACGGTTTGGGGCACCCGGACCTCCATGATCTGCCCACTCTGGGGGTTGAGGATGTACTTGCCGTCCTGCTGGGCCATCGAGGCCAGCACCTCCACGGGATTGGGCGGCTGCAGCGGCGGCAGCGGGATCGCCGGGGGGTTGCCGATGTTGGCGACCTCCAGCGATTCCATGAGGGACCAGAAATCGTAGTACCCCATGCGCGCGAGCTGCAGCCGGAGCATCTTCTGTTCCGAGGAGTTCATGGCG
>Ga0070680_100002646_pt1 | contig 13281 bp, 16 predicted proteins | sample KBSC73BmetaG_FD_64672 | JGI IMG/M metagenome (GOLD analysis project Ga0070680, IMG submission 64672) | Corn rhizosphere microbial communities from Kellogg Biological Station, Michigan, USA - KBS C7-3B metaG | ecosystem: Host-associated > Plants > Roots > Rhizosphere | place: USA: Michigan...
CGGGCGCAACTTTGTGGACACACGCGAGCTTATCGGGAAACGCCATTGGCAACCTGATACCACGGACGCCGAGGCAGACGCTGCGCACGTTTTCTTCCGGTAATCGGCGATTTAACAGTCCATTCGGTGCCAGACGCGCCAAGATTGGGTAAGTTCATCAGACGCAATTGTCCCCGAAATCATCGCTCGCCCGCTCACACCTTCCCTGCCCAATGAAAGATCCAAAGGACCCGGTCGCCGCTCCCTGGAAAGCTCCGCCGAGCTCGAAGGCCAAGAACGCCGTTCAGCGTGCAGTCACCCAGCTGCTCGACGAGCTCGCGCCGGAACGAGTGCTGAAGCGCAGCGAGCAACTCCGCGTTCCGGTCGAGCAGCACCGTACGCCAACCGGCTGCGTGCTACAGGCTCCGACGGCGGCGGTTAGCGTTTCCTGGTTTTCGGGCGCCGGGAACGATCCGGTTCTCGGCGAGCTGCGCGTGGTGGTTTGGCGCGGCGTCGTATCGCGTCGCGGATCGCCCAAGCAGAAGGAGGGCGCCACGGTCGTGAGCGAGATCGTGCTCCACCCAATCGAGAATCCATCTGACGACCGGGTATGGAGAACGACGGACGGCGATGACTACGATACGCCCGGACTCGCGCTCCTCTGCACGAAGCTTCTCGACGAGCAGGTGAGGAGCACCGAGTAGAGCCCGGCCCACCGATTTTGGACGTTGCCGCATGGACGTCGTCTCTCCGCAAGCGTTCTGGCTGATTCGCAACGGCCTCGACGACGTGCCCGAGCCTTTGCCGCGCAATCGGCGTTGCGATGTGCTGGTGATCGGCGCGGGAATTACCGGAGCTCTGGTAGCGGATTCGCTCACCGCTGAAGGATTGCACGTCATCGCCATCGATCGCCGCAATCCGGGACTTGGCTCGACATCCGCCTCGACCGCGCTGCTTCAGTACGAGCTCGATGTTCACCTCGCGGATCTGATCACCCGCGTTGGCCGGGAGCGCGCGGTGGCCGGCTATCGCGCGTGTCTCGAGGGCGTGCGGGCCATCGGAAGGATCGCAAATGGTCTCGCGGAAGAAGTCGATTTTCGACGCCGGCCGAGCCTTTATCACGCTTCGCGATCGCGCGATGCAAAGGCTCTGCGCGCGGAGTGCAAGACGCGCCGGCGCTTCGGGCTTCCATGCGAAATCCTCAGCAAGCAGGACCTTCGTCCTCTCGTCGACTTCGACGCGCCTCTCGCCCTCTGGAACAATGTCGGCGCTGAAGTGGATCCGTGGCGGCTCACTCAGGCGCTGCTGTCCCGTTGCGGACGGCGTCACTTTTCGGTGTATGGCCGTACGGACGCGAAAAGCATCGGCACCCGTAAAGATGGGATAGAGGTTCGGACCAACCGCGGAGTCATTCGAGCGCGCAACGTCGTCGTCGCTACGGGCTACGAAGCAGCGCGATTTCTTTCGAGGCGTGTTGCAAAGCTCAATAGCACTTATGCAATGGTGACCGAGCCCGTGAAGTCATTCGACGGTTGGCCTCGCCGCTGCCTGATTTGGGAGTCCTCCCATCCGTACACATACGCGCGCACAACCGCTGACAATCGCGTCATAATCGGTGGAGAGGACGTTCCCTTCCGTGACGCGTCGCGGCGCGATGCACTGGTATCTGCGAAAGGAGCCACACTGTTGCGAAAGGTGCGTCGACTCTTCCCGCGCATCGAAATGGAAGTGGCGTACACGTGGGCAGGCACATTCGGGGAGACCGCAGACGGATTGCCGTACATCGGAACGGAGTCGCGCCGGAGCGATCGCGTGTACTATACACTCGGATACGGTGGCAACGGGATTCCATTCAGCGCGATTGCGGCCCAGTTGGCCACGGCGCACGTGTTGGGCAAATCACACCGCTATCGCAACACGTTTTCATTTGACAGGTGAAACCAAACAATGGACCGAATTCATTCAGCGAGGAGTAAATAGTGATAAATGAAGGCGATCCGTCGCCCGATTTCTCGCTTCTTGCCGACGACGGCAGCGTCGTCACGCGCGATTCTCTGAAGGGAAAGAAGGCAATACTTTTCTTCTATCCGAAAGACAACACCTCCGGCTGAACCAAGGAAGCGTGCGAGTTTCGCGACGCCTTTCCCCGGTTCGGGGAGATCGATGCAGTGGTGATGGGTGTGAGTCCTGACGACATCGACTCGCACCGCAAGTTCAAGAAAAAGCACGAATTGCCGTACAAGCTTCTCGTCGACGAGAGTCACCGTCTCGCCGATGCCTTCGGAATCTGGAAGGAGAAAACACTGTACGGACGCAAGTACATGGGAATCGAGCGGACGACGATCATCCTCGACCGAAAGGGCAGAGTCGCCCGCATCTTTCCCAAGGTCCAGATTCCCGGGCACGTCGAGGAAGTCGAGCGCGCCGTGCGGGAAATGGACTGACCCATACCGGCAATTTTCGGAGGACGACCACGATGTGCCGCAACATAAAAACGCTCGCGAATTTCGAGCCCCCCGCGACCGACGACGAGATTCGCGCTTCAGCTCTCCAGTTCGTTCGGAAGCTGAGCGGGACCACAAAGCCGTCGCGCGCGAATGAAGCCGCCTTCGACACTGCCGTCGAAGAGGTGACAGCTGCCGCCCGCCGCCTCGTGCATTCGCTGCACACCCATGCTCCGCCCCGGAACCGCGAGGAGGAGATGCGAAAGGCGCGCGAAAGATCGCTCAACCGCTACCCGGCGCCCGGTACCCGGTACCCGAAACAACAAAAAGGCACGCGAGGCGAGAATTTAGAAGCACAGAATTCAGACCTCTGACAACTGCGCTAAGACCGTTCTATTGGCCTTCGCGGCAAAGGCCCGCGCGACGCGGTCGCGGCGCGCTCCAGCAGGAAATCACGCTCCCGCGCATTGCGCGTAAGTGAAGCGGCGCGCTCGAACTCGGCGCGCGCCTCTTCGAAGCGTTCGAGCTTCGACAGGAAGTCTCCCCGCACGCTCGGCAGCAGATGATAATTCTTGAGCGATGCTTCCGATGCGAGCTCGTCGACGAGCTCGAGACCGGCCGCGGGACCGAACGCCATCCCTACCGCAACTGCGCGATTCAGCTCCACAATCGGTGAGGGCGTGAGCTCGGCGAGCTCGGCGTAGAGCGTCGCGATCCGCTGCCAGTCCGTCTCGTCGCCGGTGCGCGCCCGCGCGTGACACGCCGCGATCGCCGCTTGCAGCGTGTACGACCCCCGCGAACCGGCGAGCTGCTCCGCGCGCTCGAGCGCCGCCAGTCCGCGGCGGATGAGAAGATGATCCCAGCGCCCGCGGTCCTGATCGAGAAGAAGAATCGGCTCGCCGGTCGGGCCGACGCGCGCGCGCGATCGCGACGCCTGAATCTCCATGAGGGCGACGAGACCGTGCACTTCCGCCTCGTCCGGTACGAGCCCCACCAGAATTCGGCCGAGCCGCAGCGCGTCCTCGCAGAGCGCGGGGCGCATCCAGTCGTCGCCCGCCGTCGCGGAGTAGCCTTCATTGAAGACGAGGTAGATCACCTGGAGGACGGAGGTCAGCCGCGCCTCGAACTCCGCACCGCGAGGAACCTCGAACGGAACGTGGGCGTCCGAGAGCGTGCGCTTGGCGCGCACGATGCGCTGCGCGATCGTCGATTCCGGGACGAGGAATGCGCGCGCGATCTCATCCGTCGTGAGTCCTCCGAGCAGGCGCAGCGTAAGTGCGACGCGCGCTTCGGTCGAAAGAACCGGGTGACACGAGATGAAGACGAGGCGCAGAAGATCGTCTCCGACGTGATCGTCGATCGCCGCCTCGAGCTCGGGTACGGCTCTCTCCTGCTGCGCCTCCAGATCGCGGGCGACCTCCTGATGCTTCCGCTCGAGAAGCTTGTCGCGCCGCATCATGTCGATGGCGCGGCGCTTCGCGGCCGTCATCAGCCACGCCCCGGGATTGTCCGGCACGCCCGACTCAGGCCACTGGTCGAGCGCCGCAAGCAGCGCGTCCTGCGCCAGATCCTCTGCGAGTCCGACGTCGCGCACTATCCGCGTGAGTCCGGCGATGAGCCGCGCAGATTCTATTCTCCAGACCGCGTCGATTGCGCGGTGAGTATCGGTAGCCGTCACCGCTACCAATCACACCAGCTTTATCCTCGCGGGCAAGGGTGCAAAAGACGCCACCGCCTCGTCCTTCGCCGAGGAGCGAAGGATCGAGACGCGATTGAGGGGTGATTATGCGGCGCGTTGGAGAATCGTCGGCCGCGCGATCACTGCAGGCTGAGCAGCCGGTGCCCGACCACGCGCGACGAATGCGGCGAGAAGCCCAAGCACGAGTGGCCCGATCGCCGGCAGAATCTGCCCTTGGCCAACCGTGATGGTGGTTGCTCCAGTCATGATAAGGACGAGTCCCATCGCGGCCAGAAAAGTCAGATCGGTTCGTACGCGGAACAGTCCCGGCAGGATGAGGCCCAGGGCACCCAGTACCTCGCAGACACCGATGAAGCGGACGAACGCGCCGGGCAAATGTGACTGTGCCTCGAGCATCGCAATCGGCATCGCCCACTTCATTCCGCCTGCAAACAGAAACATTGCGGCAAGCAGACCCTGGACCGTCCAAAGTTTCACCGCGCCCTTCCTTGAATTCGTCTTGTTGCGCATGTCGTCATCTCCTCTGGGTTGGGAGCCTCTCGACCCTCCCGGCGGAGAGCGTGTGGGCTCTACCAACCCGTCGAACGAGTGGTTCTGAAATCGACAAGTTCGTCGCGACAATTTCAGTCGAAGTCGCCCATCTCGTGCATCGGCCGCACCTCGCACTCGCCCTCACCCGCAACTTCAAGAAATCGCTTGGTCATCCGGAGGGCATCTTCCTTCGATTTCGCTTCGACGATCGCGTAGCCTCCAACGACTTCTTTGCTCTCCGTGAAGGGTCCATCGGTCACCACGATCTTTCCATTCGAGCGCCGCACGCGAAATCCTCTTGCGCTCGGCTGAAGGCCTCCGGTCTCGATCAGCTCGCCGGTCTTCATGGTCTCCTCGATCAACGCACCCATCGCCGCCATCTCCTGCTGTGTTGGCGGCGTGCCCCGCTCGACAGTCTTGTAAATCGACATGTATCTCATTGTCATCTCCATTTTGGATTCGGTTTGAAAGGACGCCGCGACGGGTCTGCGGCGACCCCAATAAAGCGTCGAACGACGGCCCGCTAAATCGACAATCCCACAGAGGTCGATCGCGCGGACGACGAGTCGAAGTCGCTGGCTAGCTGCGGCTGAGGGGGACGAGCGCCCGTATCCGATCGTCGCGCAGCCACAGGCCGCCCCATAGGAACACCGCCACATAGACCGGCGCCAGAACGTAGCCGAGCATTGGCAGCTGCTGGCGGACGTTGGTCGCAACCGCGCCGCCGAGATACCCGGTCAGGAGAATCGCGCCCAGCACAGAGGTGCGCGGTATGACGTAAAGAACGATGCAGATGATTTCGATGATCCCGAGAGGGACGGCAGTGCTGATTGGAAAACCGGCCTGCGCGAATCCCGCCACGACCGCGGGGATCTTCATGATGTGGATGGTGCCGTCAAAGAGCAGGAAGAGCACGGGCAGGGCGCTGACGATGCGCCCGGCCCATATCCTTTTGTTTGAGCTGGGCTCCGTATGAACGCTCGATGCCATGGTCCTCTCCGCTATTGCCTGGACGCCACCTGCTTGCGCAGGCGCTCTTCCTGTTGTCTCAGCTCCGGCGTGAATTCGGCCCCGAAATCCTCGGACTCGAAGATCTGGCGGATCTCGATCTCGGACTCAGTGGGCATCGGATTCGGGCAGCGCTTCACCCACTCGATGGCCTCCTCGAGCGACTTGGTTTGAAAGAGCCAGAATCCAGCGACCAGCTCCTTTGTCTCGGTGAAAGGACCGTCGATGACGGTGCGCTTGCTGCCGGAGAATCTCACCCGCGCCCCTTTGGAGCTGGGCTGCAAACCTTCACCCGCGAGCATAACGCCCGCCTTGACCAGCTCTTCGTTGTACTTCCCCATGTCGGCGAGGAGCTTCTGGTCCGGCAATATTCCCGCTTCGGAATCCTTGGTCGCCTTCACCATCACCATGAATCGCATTGTAGTCTCTCCTTTATTGATTTTTCGGCCCGGACCCGTTTTCCGACCGGCCGTTGAGTGGCTCTACTTAGGCGTCGAACGACGAATCCGGAAATCGACACGCTCTAATTTTTCTTTTCGGGGGGCCCGATTGCCTGCCGGAAGCTTGCCAACCGCCCTTAGATCGGCCGATTGAACGTTTAGGGGCAAACTGCCGCTCGGGCAGGCATCCAAAACAGAAGGTTCATCCGGATACTTCGGATGACGCTGATTGGGCGGATCGCTCCTCTTGGCGCGAAAGCGCGTCTTCGCGGGCCGTGATCCTTTTGTTATTTGCACGCAGAACTTGGTGCGCGCCTCTTTGCATCCCGAGCGGCAGCTCCCAAGAAATCCAGCCCAGCCAAGAGGAGTTGTAACGCCTCGCGGAGCGATCCATTTGATCCGTGTCATCCGAAGTATCCGGATGAACCTTCCGTTCTGGATGCCAGCCCGAGCGGCAGTGGTCACCCAAATAGCAAAGGCGCCAGCGACTGCTAACTACACTCGCTGGCGCCTTTCAATTCTGAATGATCGAGCGCTAGCTGATCCTATCGCGCGAGATCCCTCACTGCCGCGGCCAACAGTTGCACCTTGGCCGAATCGGTCGATCCACTCGCATCTGCATTCAGCTGCGTTCCCAGCTGATTCAGCGCATCACTCCGCGCCGAACCCGACGCGCTCTCGGCGCTTGCCAGCGCCTGCCGAATCGCGGTGATCCTCGCCGCGCTCAACCCATTCGAGCGCTGCAGCTGATCGACGTACGCGCGCGCGAGCGCAAAGCTCGGTGGCCAGACGAGCTTCGGCTGTCCCTGCGTGTTGAGATAGTCGAAGTGCACCGTCTTCGCCGCGTCGATCTCATTCTGCGAGATGTACGCACTCGGCTGCAGCTCGAAGATGTCGAGCCCGCGCGCGATCTCGGAGCTCACGATGCTTCCGTTGTACCAATAGGCGGACCACGATCCCGCGCCTACCATCCGTGTGGAATCCATCGGCCCGCGATCGAAGTAGGCGATCTCGTGCGGGTTGCGTGGATCCGTCCAATCGAAGACCGATATCCCGCCCTGATACCAGGCCTGCACCATCACGTCGCGTCCTGGAATCGGAATGAGCGACCCGTTGTGAGCCACGCAATTCTCGAACGCCGTCTGCGGTGCCGGGAGCTTGTAGTAGCTCTGGAACTGCATCTGACCGTTCACAATGTTGAAGAGCGCATCAGCTCCCCACTCGCGGCGATCGGTCGCGCGGCATTTGGGTTGTCCACCACCGCCCCACTCGTCGGAAAAGAGAATCTTGGTTCCGTCGTTGTTGAACGTCGCGGAGTGCCAGTACGAGAAGTTCGAATCCGCCACCGCCGCGAGACGCACCGGGTGCGCTGGATCGCGAATGTCGAGCAGGAAGCCGTAGCCTTCGCACGCGCCGCCTGCCATCCCGATCGCCGGATACACAGTGATGTCATGACACTGCGTCGGGCCGGGACGAACGGCGCCCGCTGCTGGCTCGGGACCAATCATTCTCGCGATGATGCCGGGGAGTGCGACGCGAAGCGCCGCGCTGTCGGCGGCAGTTGGCGCGCCCGTCCCGTTGCGCGCCTTGACGATGCTATCGAGCATCGGCCTGACGAAACCACCAGGAATCACCTGCTCGCTGCCACGGATCGTCGCGACGAAGCCACCCTTTGCTTTTGCTTCAGCGACAGCCTTTGCATTGGCGGCGACATCTTCCGGTGACTCGCCATGTCTGGCCGGCGCGGTCAGATCGTTGAAGATGCGCGGGGAGCTGACGATCGCTGCCTGCTCGGGATGCGCCAGCGGAACCTTGATGACTTCGATGCGGAACAGCGCCGAATTCGGATCCTTGTCGAGAGGCGCTCTCGAGCATCCGGCCAGCTCGCTCGGCGAGCGAACGCCGGCGGAGCCGGAGATGTACACGTAAACGTTGTCCGGATCCTTCGGATCCACGAGCAACGTGTGCGTGTGCGATCCGCGGCACGTCTGGACATTGCCGACGTTCTTCGGGTTCGCGATGTCGCTGATGTCGAAGATGCGAAGTCCGCGCAGGCGATCCTTGCTCACGGTGTCTTTCACTGGCTCGGTGCCGCAATCAATGCGCGCGGCTGTGCCTTCGCCTGAGACGAACAGCAGATTTCTGTAAACCGAGACGTCGCTCTGCGAGGCGGGGCACACGTACCCCGTCTTAAGGGTGGGATGACTCGTATTTGAAATGTCCCAGATCTCCGGGCCGTTGTATGTCCCCTGAATCGCGTATGGGCCGAGGAACGCAAGGTCGGAATTCGTGACACCGACGAATTTCTCCGACGGCGGAGTGTTCGAGACGAGGCGGAGATTCCACGCTGCCTGGCCGGCGTCCGTCTTTCCTGCCTTCAGGCCCACGCGAGGATCGGGCATCGGCTCACCGACCGACATGTTTCTGATCGGCGGAATGCTGCTGGCGCGCGAGCTGGCGGTCGTGGCGCATCCGACCCCCGACAGCACGGCAACGCCGAGCGATAGTGAGAAGAGTGATGCTATTGTCGGGCGGAATCTGGAGCGACGAACGTGGGGCACGTGTGCCATTTGTGTTTCCTCTGGTGGGACTAACGGGTACGAGCGAAAGGGTGACTGCAGAAACAACTATTACGGCGTCGAGACGCCGAGGGTAAGAGCGATCAGCATCTTGTCCATGCGGGCGATTTCCGTGGTCTGGTCCACATTGACATCCGACGCGAACTTGAAGACGGTCTCATCCTGACCGGCGCCGTAGGTATCGAAGAGCTGTTTGACCATCGACACCGCGCCGCGATGGTGCTGCATCATGAAGGTCAGGAACAGGCGATCGAACTCCGGACCACGCGCCTGGTCGAGCTGCTTCATCTGCTCTTCGGTGAGCATGCCCGGCATCAGCATCATGTGCTCCATGCCGCCCATCATCATCTTCATTCCGGCAGGATTCGCCTCGGGTACGGGCTCGTGCCGATCGCGCAGCCACGTCTGCATCGTCAGGATCTCGTCCTGCTGGGCGTTGATGATTCTGTCGGCAAGCACCCGAACGGAAGGACTGGCTCCGTGCGTCGGCGCCCAACGGGACATGGCAATCGCCTGTGCGTGGTGGCCGATCATGTGCGACATGAAGTCGATGTCCGCCTGGGTATATGGAAGGCGAGCGCTATCCGCTCGCGCACGGGCGGCGGCGGCCGAATCACCGGCCGCGCGAGCGGCCGGACTCACGATTGTTTGCGCTGAGCCGCGCGTTGCGATGGTGGACGCAGCAATGGGGATTGCCAGAAGCAGCATCCCGGTGAGTCTATGGGTATGTGATGATGTCATTTGCGTTGTAACCCCTACTGGCGGCGGCAATGAAGGTCGCATCTTCTCGTCGTGCCGCTGAGATCGTGTCGCAGATTTTGAATTAACACGCGTGCACGCATTCTTTCAATGAGTACGTCGCCCTACCCGTTATTGATGCGCGGCGGCGGCCGCCGGCCGCAAACTGTCAGAATCCTGACATCCCTTCGTCCGCCGTCGGACCATAGATAGAGGGAACCGGTACCTCAAGCAGTCGCATGTAGACGGTGAGCTGCCCCCGGTGGTGCACCAGGTGATTGATATGGGTCCGCACCACCGGGCCACGTGGGAGAGTGAAGATCACGCGCTCGCCGTGCTTGAGTGACCACGGAACCTGAAGGTCATCATCGCTGCTCTCAGCGATCGCCTTCCGCGCCTCACTGACGTGCTTGTCGAACGATTTCACCAGGTCCTCGGTCTTCTCGTAGCTGTACCCTGGATACCGGCCGAGGTCTAGGTGCGTCTCCCGGAGCGTATTCGTGATCCAGCCCGGCATTCCCGACACGAGCTGTGTGAGATGACCCAGTGAAAAAGACTTCGGATGCGGCTTCCATTGTCCCTTCTCCGAGGGGATGCGCTCGAGCACGCGACGCGTGGTGGCCATTTCCTGATCGAACTCCGGAAGCAACATCTCGGCTATGCTCATCTCTTCTCCTCCTTGGCGTTCCGGAAATTAGCCCGTTCACGAAGGATTGCATGGGCTCCCCGCCCAAGGCATAGTTTGTTAGGGCGACCAATCGTCGAGGTGCGGACGGACGTCCTGTCTCGCACGGAACAAACGGAGCCGAAATGGAGACCAAGGAAAGCTGGCGCGACATTGTCGCTTCCTCTCTCGGGTGGGAACAGGCGCACGCTACGCTCGAGAACGCCGTGGATGGCCTCCCGCCAGAGTTGCGGGGGAAAAAACCGTCTGCGTTTCCACATTCGGTGTGGCAGCTTCTCGAACACATTCGAATCACCCAGCACGATCTGCTCGACTTCTGTCAGAATCCGGATTATGTGGAGAAGCTGGAGTGGCCGCGCGACTACTGGCCACCGACGGTCGAGCCGGCGGATGACGCCGCCTGGGATAACAGTATCGCCGCTTGTCGAGCTGACCGCGACGCGTTTGCGCGATTTACGAAAGAGACGAAGTTGGGCCTGATCGACAAAATCCCGCGCGGCTCGGGGCAGACCTATCTGCGAACCGTATTGCTGGCGGTGGATCACGCGTCCTACCACATCGGGCAGATCGTCGCGGTTCGTCGCCTGCTCGGCGCATGGCCGGCAAAGTAATCGATGCCTAGCCGATCCGGCGACATCACTGCCCACGTTCGCGGATTCTTCACCGAATACTGCACGGCCTTCATCCGCCAGGATGGAGCCGCGATCGCCAAACACTTCGCCGGCCTGGTGCACACGGCCTCCGATACGGGCAAGGATGTGCGCGTGCACGTCTCAACCGGCGACGAAGTCCGGAAGACGATCGATCATCTCCTCGAGATGTATCGCGCGATCGATTTTGGGAGCGCGGAGGCTCTCGCCCTCGCGACGGACCCGCTTTCATCGCGCCTGGTGCAGGTGCGAATTCGTTGGGCCCTACGCAACAAGGCGGGCGCGCCGCTATACGAGTTCGATGCTATGTACACGCTTGCAAGACACGCGGACATCTTCCGCATCACCGCCGTTGCCCACAACGAGATGGCGCAATATCGCCGTTGCGTAGCCGCGCTGGCCGAAGCGGCGGCCGCCGCCCGGAAATAACCGGCGCGGTTCGCCGATCAGCTGAAGCGCGTCGTTTTCCAGAGAGCGATCCCGGATCCAGCCAGGACTGCCAGGGTCGCCAGCGAAAGTCCCAACGCCCACTCGCGCCGCAGAGCGAGCTGGGGCGCCTCCGCGATCGACGCGAATCCGATTAGCGTCGCGGTGGCCACGCCGACGACCGCCCAGTCCACCCAGGTGCGGCGGTAGCGAGCGGCGCTCGCATCGCGTCCCTGTCCGCGGGCGCGGGTATACTCCGCATCGACTCCGTATCGTCTTCCCTCGCGGAGAGCGGCTTCTTCCCACTCGGAGTGTTCACTGCGGGTGACCGAAGACAGCGCAATCACTCCAGCGCCAAGCGCCATCACGATCGAGCCGCCAACTATCTGCGCGAGCACGTGATGTGACGCGCCACTCAGCTCTGAGAAGACGAGGGCGCCCCAGAGTAACCCCCAGAGCTGGTTGGTGTTCGAGAGCGGGATGCCACGCGTGATCCCTGCGTATTTCACCGCGTATTGCTGGAAGAGATCGCCAATCACCCATACGAACCCGCCGAGCAACAGCCAGAAGAGCACGTGCCTCGCCGCTGCGAGCTCGTGCCATAGGGGACCAATTCCCCCAGAGAACGCGATGGCGATTGCGGCCATCATTCCGAGCTCGCCCACCGTGAAAAAAGTGATGAACGAAAGAGGGCTCATTCCCGTGAGGTACGCTTTGCGGTAAGGGATGTACATCGTTCCCCAGAGCACACCGGCGAAGAGTGCCGCGACAACACCGCGCAGCGCATTTGCGTGGGGGGCCTGGGCTGCCGATGCGACAGCCAGCGCCGTCGCGCCCCCGAACATCAGAAGGGCGCCCCCGAGCACGCCGGCCCAGCGACGCCAATCGGCGCCCCGCAGCTCGCTGAAGAGAACTATTCCCCAGAAGATTCCGAGCAGGCTGTTGCTGTTCCAGAGGGGAAACGCGATGCTGAGTCCCACATCGCGCACCGCAAAGATCGTAAGAGTGTTGGCTACAGCCCAGAGACATCCTGCGAGCACAGCCCACACGATCAGGTGCGGCGCCTGGCGCAGATCGGCGGCGACGTAGGACGTTCCCTGAATCAGTGCGGGAAGACTCCAGCGCGCGAGGAACACTCCGATCACCATGCTGAGCGATATCGCGACCGGAGAGAGGCCGGTGCTCACCAATTTGGTTGGCGCTTCCGCGGCGCCGAGCCAGGCCCCCGCGGTCAATCCGCAGATTATTCCGACGACCTGAAGCGTCTTGAGTCGCTTCGCTTCGGATGCGACGTCGCGCTCTGGCGATGGAGCCGTCGCACGCGCCGGTGACGTCACTGGATCCACCGGAGAACGAACAATCCACCGATCAGCACAACGACGGGCACCCAGAACTGGATGTCGGATAGAATGGTCTTCAGCCAGGAATTGGACGTCACGACCCAAGGTTACGAATCAGCGGGAGCGGCCGCCAGCCGGAGAAAAACCACAAACTCGGAGCTGGGAAAAGAACTTCAAACTCAGAACTACCTGTTGTGAGTGATAGTTATGGGTTCTGGGTTGCGGGCGCCGCGCAGCTACCCGGAACCCATATCACGTAACTATTACCCAGAACAGGTGGTTCTGAGTTTGTAGTTCTGCACTCAAGACAGCACACGCTATGCGCCGAGAAAGCGGTCGATTCGAAAGGGTGTGATGTCGAATCGCGAGCTGCCGCTTGTGAGCAGGTCCGCCTGCAGCTCTCCGATTGCGCTCGCAAACTTGAATCCGTGACCCGAGCATGGGCTCGAGATCAGCACCTGCGGGTGCCGCGGATGAAAGTCGATTATGAAATCGTGGTCCGGCGTGTTCGTGAACAGGCAGACATCACTTCCTCTCGCCGGTGCCTTGGAAAGGTCGGGCAACACTGGACGGATGGCCGCGCGCAATGCGCCTTCATCGCTGGCCTTCACCACGCGGTCGACTTTCTCCGGGGCCGACGCGAGCTCGCCGCTGTGCATCACGGCTGCCTTCACTCCGCGCGGCAATCGCGGAAAGCCGTAGCAGATCGTTCCGGGCTCGAACTCGTATGCGTAGATCGGAAAACGCGATGCATCGTACTGC
>Ga0070680_100002657_pt1 | contig 13252 bp, 7 predicted proteins | sample KBSC73BmetaG_FD_64672 | JGI IMG/M metagenome (GOLD analysis project Ga0070680, IMG submission 64672) | Corn rhizosphere microbial communities from Kellogg Biological Station, Michigan, USA - KBS C7-3B metaG | ecosystem: Host-associated > Plants > Roots > Rhizosphere | place: USA: Michigan...
TCGCTGCGGAAAATCCATGGATGCCCCTGCTGCCAACGTCGCGCGCCTTTGGCGGACACGACCGCGCTGTCGGACCCGCTCATAGCCGGCTTCTTGCGTTCGCTGGACGTCATGTCTTCACGACTCTCGCTCACGCTTGGTGTACTCACCGGCACCATTCTCGTCGCGCGCGAACGCCGCGCGCGGCAGGCCGTCGAACGTTTCGCCGCAGCCGCGCTCGAGACGCTCCTCAACGCCATCGAAGCAAACGATGCCCAAACCGGCATGCACGTCCGTCGCGTGGCGGCGTACGCATTGATCATCGCCGAGGCAGCCGGTCTCGACGAGCGGCAGCGCCGCGCCGTGGAACGTGTCGCGCTGTTTCATGACATCGGCAAGATACACGAGGCGCTGTTCGACATCGTCCACGAGCATCGGCGACTCACCGCGAGCGAGCGCCGCGAGATCGTCACGCATCCGGCACGCGGTGCCGAAGTGCTCGAGCCGCTGGACGCGTTCTATCCGGAGCTCTCCGCCGGCGTGCTGGCGCATCACGAGCGGTGGGACGGCAGCGGCTACCCGCGCGGATTGCGCGGTAAACGCATTCCACTCACGTCGCGCATCGTCGCGATCGCCGACACCTTCGACGCCGTCGCGCACAGCCGTCGGTATCGTCGCGGCACCGGCGTCGATCGCGCGATCGAGGTCGTATTGCAGGGGCGCGGAACGCAGTTCGATCCGGAATTCGTCGATCTTCTCGCGCTGCCGCCGATCGCCGCGCGGCTCGCGCATCAGACCTTGCCGATCGGCCGCAAGCGGCAGGGACGGCGGTCGCGCGAGCACGAGTCCGTGCCCGACGTCAAGTTTCGCTGGCGCTCCGAATCACTTGGCGCGCGGCGCGTTCGGACGTCGCGCCACAGTGGCTGAATCCCACGCCTTTCTCGCGAGCCGCTTCGCCTGGTCGTGTCCCGCCAGGTCGCGATGAAACTCGTGATGACCGTCGGGAAAGGCGACGAAGAACTTGTACGGCACATTGGCCGGATACAGCGCCGCTTCGATGCTCGGCCGGCCCGGCGACGCGATCGGCCCGGGCGGCAGCCCCTTGTGCACGTACGTGTTGTACGGCGAGTCGATCGTCAGATCCTTGTAGTACACGCGGGCAACGTGCTTGCCGAGAGAGTACTGCACCGTCGGGTCGGCCTGCAGCAGCATGCCGTCGCGCAGCCGGTTCAAGTACACGGCGGCGATCACCGGCCGTTCCTCCGGCAGCTTTGCTTCCTTCTCGACGATCGACGCCAGCGTCATCACGTCGTTGCGCGAGAGGTGGATCGTGTCGAGCCGTGCCGTCCATCCGGGTTGCCAGACCTGCTCGAACCGGCGCACCATCGCATCCACCGCCGTGCGCGCGGTGGTATGATCGGCAAACACGTACGTGTCCGGAAAGAGATAGCCCTCGAGCGTCGGGGTCGGAATGTCGAGCTGGTCGAGCAGCGCCGTGTCGCGCACCGCCGCCTCCACCGAATCCGCCGGCTCAGCGAGTCTGGATTCGAGCAGCGGTTCGATCTGCGCGAGCGAGTAGCCTTCGGGAATCGTGACGACGTGCACGATGCCCTTGCCGCCGCGCAGCGCGTCGAGGACGGCGCCCCAGCCCGAATCGCGTCGCAGCAGGTAGGTGCCGGCGCGAATCCGCCGATCGCCGCCGTGCAGCGATGCGTAAAGTCTGAATAGTTTCGGCAAGTGGATCACGCCCGCCCGGCCGAGCGAGTCGGCGGCGGCGCGCATGGTTGCGCCGGCCGGAATCGTCACGCGCACCGCCGCGCCGTGGCCGGTGCCGCAAGCCGCGGCGACGAGCAGGAGCGCGGCGCCGGCGCGCCGGAGTCCGCGGCTACCCGGCACGCTGCAACGCCTGTTGAAGAAGCACCGTCGCGGCCAGCGCGTCGACATCGCCCTGCCGCCCTTTCGTCGATCCCTTCATTTCACGAATGGCACGCAGCGCGGCTGCCGTGGTGTATCGCTCGTCGGCCAGCTCCACCGGCAGTCCTGTACGCTCGGCCAGCGCGCGCGCGATCGTGCGGACTTCGGCGCAACGCGGCGTTTCGTTGCCGTCGCCGTCGAGTGGCAAGCCGAGCACGAATCCGCGCACCTCGAGCGCTTCGGCGCGCCGAATGATCTCGGCCACCGGCGGCCGCTTGCCCGCACGGCGGATGATCGCGCCGGCCGGTGAGGCGATCGTGCCCGTCGGATCGCTGATCGCCAATCCGATGCGACGCTCGCCGTAATCGATCGCCAGGAGACGTCCACGGTCGGCGGCCACGGCGTGCGTCAGCCTTGGACCATCTGCTGGAAGAATTCCTTGTTGTTCTTCGAGCGCGTCATCTGCTTGAGCAGAAATTCCATCGCCTCGGCCTCCGGCATGTCGGAGAGAAAGTTGCGAAGCAGGTAGACCCGATTCAGCTCTTCCTGCGTGAGCAGCAGCTCTTCCTTCCTGGTACCAGAACGATTGATGTCGATCGCGGGAAACACCCGGCGCTCGGCGATCTTCCGGTCGAGCACCAGCTCCATGTTGCCGGTGCCCTTGAATTCCTCGAAGATCACCTCGTCCATGCGCGAGCCGGTCTCGATCAGGGCGGTCGCGATGATCGTCAGCGACCCGCCGCCCTCGATGTTCCGCGCCGCGCCGAAAAAGCGCTTCGGCTTCTCGAGGCCCTTGGCGTCCACGCCGCCCGACAGGATCTTGCCCGACTGCGGCGACACCGCGTTGTGTGCGCGCGCCAGACGGGTGATCGAATCGAGGAGAATGACGACGTCCTTCTTCGATTCGACGAGGCGTTTCGCCTTCTCGATCACCATGTCGGCGACCTGCACGTGCCGGCTCGCCTCCTCGTCGAACGTCGAGGCGATCACTTCCGCGTCGACGGTGGCGATCGTATCGGTGACTTCCTCCGGCCGCTCGTCGATCAACAGCACGATGAGCGTCACTTCCGGGTGATTTTCCCGGATGGCATTGGCCATCTTCTGCAGCAGAATCGTCTTGCCGGCGCGCGGTGGCGAGACGATGAGCCCGCGCTGTCCCTTGCCGATCGGCGCAACCAGATCGACGATGCGCATGCTCAGATCGCCGTCCTTCGTCTCGAGGCGCAAGCGCCCTTCGGGATAGCGCGGGCGCAGATTGTCGAATGCGATGCGCTGCTTCGCGACTTCCGGCGCATCGCCGTTGACCGACTCCACCTTGAGCAGCGCGAGATAGCGCTCCCATTCCTTCGGCGGGCGAACCTGCCCGGAGACGGTGTCGCCCGTGCGCAGGTCGAACCGCTTGATCTGCGACGGCGAGACGTAGATGTCGTCGGGACCGTAGAGATAATTCCAGTCCTGACTGCGCAAGAAGCCGTAGCCCTCCGGCAGAATCTCGAGCACGCCCTGACCGGTAAGCACGACGCTCTGATCGAGCAGCTTCTGCTCGATGCGGAAGATGAGATCCTGCTTCCCGAGTCCGCTCGAGGGCTCGAGCGAGAACTGGTCGGCCATCTCCTGCAGCTCGGGAACCGACTTGCGCTTCAGCTCAGCGATGTTCACGGAGGTGGTGGTGCCGCCACGCGGGGGCACCGAACCGGGGGAAGGGAATGACAGGGGCGGCTCGTGGCGCGCGTGCGCGCGGTCGTGAGTCGGCGGTGCCGTGCGCCGTCGGTGCGCAGTCTTCGGCGGGCGAATCGTGGGGCGTGAGTGCATGCGAAGTTACAGGTGCTGAAAAGGAGGGTCAAGGGTGACGCGCGCGCGACGGTGCGCCGCTCGGGGCGCGTCAGAAAACGATGTAGCGCAGCGGATGCGCTTTGATGTCGGCGAACAGCGAATCCATGCATGCGCGCGCGCGACTGACGTTCGCGGCGATCGCCGTGTCTGCTTGCAGCCGGCCGATCGTACCGTGTGGCGAGCTGGCGAGCTGTTGCAGATCCGCCAGCTCACTGCGAAGGCGGTCGACGGCGCCGACGAGCGTCGAATCGCGCCGAAAGCGTCCGAGCGAATGCTGATTCGAGCCGAGCAGCGTGCGGATCGAATCGACTTCCGCCATCACGCGCCCGGCGCGTTCCTGCAGCACGCCGGAGCGGGCGAGGCCGAGCGTGCCGCGCGATGCGCCGGCTCCCGTCAAGCGTCCCAGCACGCGACTGTTCTTGGCGTGTACGCGTTGGAGCTGGACGCCGCCGCCTTCGGTGGCGAACGCGCCCACGCTGCTCCGCGCCGAGTGCAGTTGCGACGCGAGCATTCTCACATTGGCGAGAATGCCGGGCAGCGACTTGGCGGCCGCCGACGCGTCGGTCGTCAGCATTTGCACGTCCGTCTGCGGCTCCGACCGAATCGTGTCGCCGTTGGCGACCGCGCGAACGGCCGACGTGCCGCTGCTGAGCGCAACCACCTGATCGCCGATCAGCGACGCGCCCGACTGGATCTGCGCGCGCGTGTCCTGGCGGATCTGTTTGCGGGCGCTCTCGAGCACGTCGAGCGACAGCACGACGCGCTGCTTTGGATCCACGTTCGGCGGACGGAACGCGACGCCCTTCACCAGCCCGACCTTCTGTCCGTCGAGCCAGACTTCGGTGCCGCTGATCACGCCGCGCGCCGCATCGGTCGTGAGGTACAGCGTGAACGTCTTGCCGTGGAGCGACCCGACCCGCGCGTAGATCAGCGTCACCAGGGCCGCGACGATCACGAAACAGCCCGCGATGAGGCCGACGGAAAGATCTGACCAGCGCGTCTGGTGGGCCATGGAGAGGAGAGGAAGGAACCGCTCATGGCTGACTGAGCAATCCTCGTACCCGCTGCCGGTGCTCTATCCTCTCGCTTCTATTCTCTGCCTTCCATTCTCTGCCTTCCATGCGCGCGGCGGGATTCGAACCCACGACCTTCGGCTCCGGAGGCCGACGCTCTATCCAGCTGAGCTACGCGCGCAATTTCGTCCAGCGCAAGATGACACGCTGACCAGCCCATCTCAAGCTGGTCAGCGCGTCAGCGCGTGCTTTCGACTCAGTGAATCGGCGGCCGGCCCGGCCCGCGCCCCGTCGGCGATCCCGCCTGCGCCGCCGGAAGCGGTGGCGCGGTCCAGAAGCCGGAAACGCCCGTCGCCTGCTTCGCGACATCGCCCCCGAACAGGATCGAGTTGAACACCGTGCGGAACGTGCCGGTCGACTGTCCGCGCCATTCCGGCTGGAAGGCGATCAGCACGACGTGCCCGTTGTCGTGTTTGACGTCGAGTGCCGCCGCAAACCCTTGCATGTACTGCGCGCCATTGAGGAAGCCGGAGCGCAGCAGCGTACCGCTGCTCGGATACTTTGCGAGCACCGCGCCCTGAAACCCTTCCGTCGTCGTGAATACCGGACTGTTCTCCACGAAGACGTCGGCTTCCGCCGGCATACCGGCCATGATCGGGTGCGACGGGTCGGTGATGATCCGCATGATCGAGCCGCCGGTGAAGTAGTCGCGGCGCGCCACGTTCGCGACCACGTTGCTCACCGGCAGATGCAATGCGTTGACGAGTGACATCGTGCCCCCGTTCCACGCGACGACGGTGCCGCCGCCGCGCACGAACTCGTCGAGCCCGCGCACGTCGCGCGCGGCCGCGCTGTCAGCCGCGGCATTGTTCCCGCGTCCGCCACGCCCACCCCGGCCGCCCCGCTCACCCCGCCCACGCGGCCCCACACTCTGCGATCCGACGATGATCACGTCGAAGCGCGACCCGAGATTGCCAGCCTGGAGATCCGCCGGGCTGATGAGCGAATACTTGTAGCCGTGCGTGTCGAGCAGCCACTCGGTCCAGCCCTCGTCGATGTTGCCGGGCGCCATCTTCACGAGTGCCACGCGAGTCGGCGCCACCACCGAGGCCGGCGCCGAGCCGGCACTCGTGCGAGTTGCCTGGACCGACAGCTCCTTTGCCCATGCATCGAGCTTCGCGTTGTCCACGCCGGAGACCAGATATCGCGCACCGTTGCCACCGGCGTTCGCCGCGTACCGCACCGTTCCACCGGCCGCGATCACACGGTTGATCAGTCGGAACGAGTTGTTCTGTGCCGGATCCAGCTCCACGACATCGCCCGACCCGCTGATGCCGCCGGGCAGCGGCTCGATGCCGGCGGCTTCGGCGTTCGTCGTGAACGGCTCGGTTGGCGCGGTGTGCCAGTCGGTCGCCTTACCCTTTACCGGCACGAGCGCCGCGCGGAAATCCGATGTCAGCGGGGTGTCACCCTCGACGACGTTCACATCCATCTGATAGGGCAGCGTCCATCCCGCGGCATCATAGGGAAGGTCGTCGCCGAGGTCGGGATACTTCTGCGACTCGAACAGCTCGCGAACGAGCTGCGCGTATTCCTGATCCATCGGAATCACCCACGTGCCCTTGGGGTACGTGGCGCCGCCGTAGCTCATGTCGCGGCCGAGCTGATCGATGCGGATGCCCATGAACGCCATGCGACGCAGCAATTCGGCTGGCGCCACCGGATCGTGCTGCTGCTGCGGAATGATGTAGGCGTACGGCGCGCTCGTGCGGAACTGATTGATCGTGTTGCGCGCCGACTGATAGCGATTGTACAGCAGCTCGTCCTTGAACTTGGCCGCGTAGTTGAGCGTCGCGATGTCGGCCGTCACCATGTAGTCCATGGCGTCGCGCAAATGCCACGTACCTTCGGCCCACGGTGCGACATAGAGTGACGTCGGCCGCAGCTCGCGATAATTGGGCGGCAGGCTATCGATCGTCGTCGTGCGGGGCACGGCGCAGTTGCCGCCCTGTGTCTCGGTCCACCAGGCCGCGATGTTCTGGTAGTTCGGCATGTAGTCGATGTAGCCCGGATACCAGGCGTCGTAGTCGTCGAGCTGCGACACCGCGCCGGGCTGCCCGTTCGCATCGAGCTCCTCGGCGATCCGGGTGCCGATCGCGTTCACCTCGCTGGCGATGATCGGTGGCACCCGAAGACCGACCGGATCGGCGAATGGCGGCAGCCAGATGCGCGTGGGGAAGGGCGACGACTGGTGTTGGACGTAGATGATGTCCGGCTCCCATTCCCGCCACGTGCGCTGGATGGCTCGCGACTCGACGACGTTGAGCATGTACGAATCACGGTTGTTGTCGTGACCGATGTACTTCTCGTAGAGCTCCATCGGCCCCGTGTTCGGATCCGCCTGCCGCGCGTTGCACCATTTCACGACGATGTCCTGGCCGTCCGGGTTGATCGAGGGCCAGAGGAACAGGATGTCGTTGTCGAGGATTGCCTTGATCTTCGGATCGTTTGCGCGCGAGAGCAGATCGTATGCGATCACCGGCGTGTGCTGCGAGCCCGCGATCTCGGACGCGTGCAGGCCGCCGCTGATGTCGACGAATGCCTTGCCTTCGCTCGCCAGCCGATGCGCTTCGGCATCCGTGAGGTTGCCCGGATGCGCGAGCTGCATGTTGATCTCACGGTAATGATCGAGCTTCGCGAGATTCTCCGGCGACGAGATGATGGCCGCCGTCCACGGATGACCGTACGCTGTCGTACCAACGTGAATCAGTTTGATCCGATTGCTCGCCGCGGCGAGCTTCCGGAAGTAATCGATTGATTGGTCGTACGTAAAAAGTTTGTAATCAGCGCCTGGACGGAATCCGAATACCGATTCCGGCGTCGGGATGCGCGACGCAGCGCGCGCGGTCTGCGCGTCGGCGGCCGGTGTGGCGAACGGCGCCGACGACACGAGCGCCGCGGCGAGCGCGCAGGCGGCGAGACGCCGGTAGTGAACCTTCCTGGACATCGCGTTCTCCTGGACGTGAGCGGGCGGTTTCATCCAGCGAAGATGCGCTGCGGACCCACATCGCACCAGTGAGCGCGGACGTCGTGCGCACCCACCAAATGCGCATGCACGGAAACTGTCTGGCATGTGACCGAATTCATGCGGTCGAAGTTCTTGACGGCATCATGGCGGACGTGTAGCGTCACCGGTGCGTAGTGCGCCCTGGCGCCTCGTCTGCCCACCACCTGTCAGTTGCACCCGGTCTCGCCGACGTTCCCCACGCTCGTCGCGCAGCCAGTACCCCGCCCGCCCTCCCTGGAGGAGACAGATCATGACATTAGGACGCTGGAGATTCCTGGCGGCAGCAGGTGCCGCTCTGATGCTGTTCGCGCCCGTGGGGCGCGTGCTGCATGCGCAAGGCACCGTGACCGGCCGCGTGACAGCCGAAGGAACTGGCCAGCCGCTCGCCGGCGCCCGTGTGCTTGCCATCGGCGGCAGCTCGGAAGCAACGACCGGCGATGACGGCAAGTACACCCTGCACAACGTTCGCGAAGGCGCGGTACAGATCCAGGCGCTGCACGTGGGCTACAAGGCAGTGAAAGCCACGGTCACCGTGACGAACGGCGGAACGACCACGGCGGACTTCACGATGAGCACCGCGGTCGTCCAGCTCCAGGAAGTGGTCACGACAGCCACGGGTGAGCAGCGCCGAGTCGAGCTCGGCAACGCCGTCTCGACGCTCGGCGACGTCGGCAAGTCGGTCGAGCAGACGGAGATCTCCGATGCCGCCGATCTGCTCACCGCGAAAGCGCCGGGCGTGATCGTGTTGCCGGGATCGACGCTCGGCGGCGCACCGTCTGTGCGCGTGCGCGGCGTCTCGTCCATCAGCTTGAGCAACGCGCCGATCTGGTACGTGGACGGCGTGCGCTATGCCACCAGCGACTTGCAGTCGGGCACGGACACGCAGTTCTCGCTGTTGAACTCCCTGAACCCGGAGGACATCGAGGACATCGAGATCGTGAAGGGTCCGTCCGCGGCGACGCTGTACGGCACCGACGCCGCGAATGGCGTCATCGTTGTCACGACGAAGCGGGGCCGCGCCGGCAAGGCTCGGTGGACCTGGTCCGCCGAAGCCGGCAACGTCGACGATCGCACCAACTACCAGGACATGTACGCGAACTGGGGTCACACCCTCGCCGATCCGACCGCGCAGGTGCGTTGCCAGCTCGCGACGATGGCGCCTCCGGGCACCACGCCGACCGATCCGAACCAGTGCATCTCCGACAGCGTCACGCACTACAACCTGCTCGAGGATCCCACCCGGACGTTCATCCACATGGGGCATCGGCAGATGGGGGGTGTGCAGGTGAGCGGCGGCAGCGACCTCGTTCGCTACTTCGTCAGCGGCAGCGTGAACAACGAGACGGGCCCGATCCAGATGCCCAGCTTCGAGGTCAACCGCTTCGAGTCGCAGAACGTTGCCGTGCGCAACGAGTGGTTCCATCCGCTCGCGCAGACGCAGTCGAACTTCCGCGCCAACGTGTCCGCCGCCGTCAGCCCCAAGTTCGACCTCACGGCCAACGCCGGCTGGGCCAAGATCGACAACCGCATCGAGCCGGAGAGCGATCTGTTCATCTCGCTCTACTACGTCGGCATGCAGAACTACGGCTTCAAGGGTCCGGGCCTCGACAAGGAGACGACCGACGTCGACGGCACACCGCTGAACGATTATCTGCAGTACGCGCCGGGCGACATCATGCAGTTCCTCAGCCAGAACGACATCCAGCGGTTCACGGGCAGCTTCAACGCGAGCTGGCGCCCGCTGTCCTGGATGCAGAACGAAGGTACGATCGGCATCGACCAGTCCAACGTCGACTTCTTCTCGCTCTGCCGCGTCGATGAATGTCCGCCGCAGGATGCCACGGCGCGCACCGGCTACGTCGAGGACGATCAGAGTGGCTTCCGCAACTTCTCGGCGAAGGTCACCAGCACGTCGTCGTGGAACGCGCGGCCGTGGTTGAACCTCAAGACCACCGTCGGCGGCGATTACACGAACGCCGAAGAAGACGAAGTGAACACCAGCGGCACCACGCTCCCGCCAGGCGCCACCACGGTGTCGTCGGCCGCGACGTTCTCTGCCAGCCAGACGCAGCCGACCGCCACCAAGACGCTCGGCATCTATGTCCAGGAGCAGGCCGGCTTCCGCGATCGGCTCTTCCTGACCGTTGCTGCGCGGAGTGACCAGAACAGCGCGTTCGGCACCAATTTTCAGCACGTCATCTACCCGAAAGTGAGCGGATCGTGGCTCGCATCGGACGAAGGGTTCTTCCCGAAATTCTCGTGGCTCAACCAGTTCCGCGTGCGTGCGTCGTACGGCGCGAGCGGCGTGCAGCCCGGTCGCACCGCGGGTCTCGTCCAGTTCCGACCCGGCACCGTTACGATCGCCGAGCATGGCAGCACGTCGACGGACGAAACCCCGGGCCTCACCGCGAGCAGCCCCGGCAACTCCGATCTCAAGCCCGAGCGGTCGACGGAGTTCGAGGGCGGTTTCGATACGCAGGTGCTCAACAACCGGATGCACATCGAGTACACGTATTACAACAAGAAGACGCACGACGCGCTCATCAACGTGCCGATCGCGGCATCCGCTGGTGCGTCGACGACCAGCCTCCTCCAGAACGTCGGCTCGACCCAGAACTCCGGTCACGAGGTGCAGGTCACGACGCAGATCATCGATGGTCGCCGTTTCGGCTGGGACCTCACCTTGAACGGGTCGCACAACACCGCCATCGTCTCGGATCTCGGCATCGATCCGGCGACCGGTGAGCCGCGCGTGCTCGGTGCGGGCCTGACGACCGAAAATCACGCTGGCGATCCGATCAACAGCCAGTGGTACCGTCCGTACACCTACAACGACGACAATGGCGACGGCATCCTCCAGCGGAGCGAGGTGCACGTCAGCCCGGATCTCGTGAATCTCGGAAACGGCATTCCGCGCGATCTGTTCTCCGTGCAGTCCGGCTTCGATCTCTTCTCGCGGCGGCTGCGCATCACGACCCTGTTCGATTACAAGGGCGGGTACAACACGCAGGACGGCGCCAACAACTTCCAGTGCAACTCTCCGCCGTTCTCCTGTCGCGAAACGCAGGATCCGACGGCGCCGCTTGCACTGCAGGCACGCGCCATTGCCAAGACGTACGGCACGAAGGTCAACGGTACGATCTACAAGACGGGTGCGGGCTACTTCATCAACGGCCAGTTCTGGAAGTGGCGCGAACTGTCCGCCGCCCTCACGCTCCCCGATCGCATCACGAGCCTGGTGCATGCGCAGAACGGCTCGAATCTGGTGTTCGCCGCGCGCAACCTGCACCTGTGGACGTCGTTCACCGGCATCGATCCGGAAGCCAATGCCGGCTTGAACGGCAGCGAGACCCAGTTCGAGTTCCAGACGGCCGCCGCGCCGACGTATTTCACGCTCCGTCTCAATCTCAAGTACTAACCCCATCGAGGACGATCAGATGATGAGATTTCACAGTCGCGCTCGATGGGCGCTGTCAGCGACAGCGCTCCTCGGAGGCACCCTCGCCTTTGCCGCGTGCAGCCGGTTCAAGGACCAGCTCCTCGAGCCGCAGAACCCCGGCTTGATCGATCCATCCGCCGTGAATTCACCTGCCGCCGCGCTCGCGCTGTACGCCGGCGCACTCGGCCGGGTGCGATTCGTCGTCGATTGCGGCGGCAACAACGAGTGTCTCTGGGAGGAAGCCGGAGACCTCAGTGATGAATTTCATAATTCGGATTTCCAGAACGTTCGTCAGGACATCGACCAGCGTGCGATCGATCCGAGCAACCCCGAGGTCCCCTGGACGTCCGTCACCCAGAACCGCGGGTTCGTGCGCGACGCCATCGGCTCGGTTCGGCAGTTCCTGCCGGACAGCACGACCCAGATCGGCGAGCTGTACATGGGTCTCGGCATTCTGGAGATGTCGCTCGCCGAGAACTACTGCAACGGCATTCCGCTCGGGCACACCGATGCCGGCGTGATCACCTATGGCACGCCGCTCACCGACGCCGAAGTGCTCGATTCCGCGCTCACGCATCTGGACAGTGCGCTGTCGACCATCGGCACGCCGGGCAACTCGGACGCGCAATTCATTCAGAACGCGGCGCTGATCATCAAGGCACGCATTCTGGTGGATCAGGGACAGTTCGACGCCGCGGCCGCGCTGGTGTCCGGCGTTCCATCGAACTTCCAGTATCTGTTCTCCACATCGCCGGCCAGGAACAACGATGACCTCGGGATCTGGGTCATCAACAACTCGACGGCCCGCATGACCGTGAGCGACAGCTCTGAAGTGGTGAACGGCACGCCGGTTGTCACGCCCAATGCGCTGCCGTTTGCGTCGGCGAACGATCCGCGCGTGCCAGTGAAGAGCGGCGATGACGTCGACCCGAAAGTCGGGCCGGAGGATGGGTCGACGCCGATGTTCGTGCAGTTGCTCTACGGGCGAGACGATCCCATTCCGATGGCGTCCGGCATCGATGCTCGCCTGATCGAGGCCGAGGCCCAGCTGAACAAGAAAAGCCCAGCCGGAATCGCGGCCATGATGGTGATCCTGAACAATCTCCGCGCGAACCCGCCGGCGATCAGCAACTATCAGCCCGCCGCAATGCCGCCGCTGGCCATTCCGGCCACGCAGGACGCTGCGACCACGTTGTTCTTCCGTGAGAAGGCCTTCTGGACGTTTGCCCGCGGTCAGCGGCTGAACGACATGCGCCGGCAGCTTCGCCAGTACGGCCGCACCGAGGCTCAGGTGTATCCGACGGGCAATTACTTCAAGGGTGGTACTTACGGCAACTCGCTGATGCTTCCGGTTCCCAACAGCGAGGGTCCGAACCCGAACTTCCACGGCTGCCTGGATCAGAACCCGTAATTCGATCCGCTCGTCCGACCGACACGAACAGCCCGCGTCACACGACGCGGGCTGTTCGCACATTCGGCGGTTGAATTTCCCGTGGCGCTCCGTATGATCTTCCGGCCCGCATTTCCCACCGAGGTTTCCGATGTGGCACGCACGAACGCATTTGCAAATGCTCATGGCCGCCGGGCTGTTTGTTCCGCTCGGCGCGGCCGCTGCACAGCACACTTCGACCGCGCCGGCTGTTTCGCTCCCGTCGCTCGGCGCCGCCGACTATGCCCGGTGGGAAACGCTTGGGAATGGCGCGCTCTCGCCCGATGGCAAGTGGGTCGCATACGACCTTCGCCGGGGTGACGGCACGACCGAGCTGCATTTTCGCGCCGTCGGCTCGGCCGACGAGCACACGGCTCGCTCCGGCAGCAATCCACAGTTCTCGCATGACAGCCGCTGGCTGATCTACTCCGTCGCGGCCGACACGGCTCGTCGCGGCGGTAACCGCGGTGCGCGCGCCGGCGGAGCGGCGGCGCCGGCGAGCCACGACAAGGTCGCCATCGTCGAGTTGGCGACCGGCCGCACGACGACGCTCGACGACATCCAGTCGTTCGAGCTGA
>Ga0070680_100002658_pt1 | contig 13251 bp, 9 predicted proteins | sample KBSC73BmetaG_FD_64672 | JGI IMG/M metagenome (GOLD analysis project Ga0070680, IMG submission 64672) | Corn rhizosphere microbial communities from Kellogg Biological Station, Michigan, USA - KBS C7-3B metaG | ecosystem: Host-associated > Plants > Roots > Rhizosphere | place: USA: Michigan...
GAGCGAGGATGCTCTCCAGCAGCGGCGCATTCGTGACCACGCCATTCGTCTTGTCGAAGCTCTCGGCGGCTTGAAACGACTCGCTGTAGACCTTCCCGAACAGGACGCGGCCGTCGATGTCTGCCACCCGATTGTACGCCGCGCCAAGTGCGCGATCGGTATAGGCAACGCCCAGTCGCGACTGGTCGCCGATGTCGCGCTGCGCGCGCAGAATGTTGTAGATCGCGTGGTCGCGTCCCGTTGGCGACGCGCTCGGATCGTCCGCGGCGGACAGCGCCGCGATCGTCGTGCCGGCGACTTTGCCCGTCAGCTTGACTGCCGCTTGCGGTTGGACGATTCGCCGCGTGTAGATCACGTTGTGCGGCGTAGCGAATTGATCGAGTCCGTCCAGAAAGAAGGGCCGCTTCTCCGGAAAGAACAGCGCCTGTCGCGGATCGATGACGATCTGGCCGGCATCCGATTCCACTTCGGCGAAATCCGGATGCACGGTGCCGTTCAACGTGAGATTGTTGGTGACGCCCCAGCGCACGTTGCCGCCCAGTTGCGGGCGCGCGTAGTCGTAGGCCCACGTTCCGACCGGCGCTCGCCCGCCGGTCGTCTTCTCGGTGACGACGGGATTGAGATCGAGCACGAGACCTCGCTCCAGACCGGCCAGACTATCGATCGCGCCCGCCTGGGCGAGGAACGATGCGCTCGACCGCACCGCCGGCACCCAGGAATCCTCGAAGCCGGAGTGCTGTACTTCACGCACGATATTGAAGTCCCAGGTCTGCACATCGGCCGCCTGGTACTTGAGACTCTTGAACGGGATGCGGATCTCGACTTCGTACCCGTACTCCGTGAGCCGTCCCTTGGAGGCGAACACGAAATCCTGGCTCAAGTCGGGCGCGACGCGGCCGGACAGCGTTGGCGTCCAGCCGCCGGTGAGACTCTGCCCCTGCTCGAGGATGGTGCCGTCCATCTGGACGCCGAGCGGGTTCACGCCAAACACGTAGGCCTGACGTTGATCGTGAAAGGTGCCGAGGAGGACCTGGACGTTGTCGTCCGCGGAGATCTTGTCGCGGTCGGAGAGCGCCGCGTGCACGGCGCCGTGCGCCTCGTACGCGCGGATCCCGACGTACAGCGCCGTCGGCGAATACCACAACAGCACCTGCGTCGAGTCGGCCGCTGGAATGCCGTCCTGCGGCGAAAATTCGGAGAAGCCCGTCAGCAGCGACGCTTGCCGCCAGACGTCGTCGTCGAGCACGCCATCGATGTGCGCCTCGGCGGCAACGCGCGGAATGCGAACTTGCAGTTGATGATCGCGGCCGCTGTAGGTTGCCGGGCCGCCAAGCAGCGTGCTCGCGAGCCAGGCCAGAGTGATCGCGGGGAGCATGGTCGCAAACGTAGTGGCGCGCGGCGGCTGGCGATATACGGATTTTGAAAGGGCGCAGAACGGGGATCGATGAGCGAATTCAGTGCACGCGTTGGAATTACATTCAGGCGGCCGCGGTCGTGCCTTCGTCTGCGTCTCCGAAATCTGGACGCGTGGTCGGACACACGGCGCCTGCACCGCCCGTACGCGGTCAGCTATTCGAGCGCATGATTCCCGAACCGATCCTCACGTGACAATCTCCTCACAAGTCGATTACCTCCTCGACTACACCGACTGGGACCGCGCCAACTGGGAGACCTGGTTCCGTGACCAGGGATCCGCCGCCCTCGCCGTCGGCCTCGGCGCGAACGCTGACGGCCGTATCGCGAACGTCGGCGAGCTGGTACGACACATCTTCTCCGCCGAGCAACGCTACGTCGACCGTGTTCGCGAGCAGCCGATCACCGACACGAGCACGGTCCCGGCGGACGATGTGCAGGCGGTGTTCGACTTCGGCCGCCAATCGCGACGCAACCTTCGCCAGCTCCTGCACGATTTTCCCGCCGAGCGCTGGGACGTGCCGCGGGAGATCACGATGGGGACCGCGAAGCGCGCCGTGACGCCGCGCACGTTGGTCGTGCAGGCGATCACGCACGAGATCCGGCACTGGGCTCAGATGGCGACGCTGCTCCGGCTCGATGGACGGAAGACGGGTCCGCACGACTTCCTCATCAGTGGTGTGTTCGAGCGGACCCAGTCATTCGCCGACGGACTTCGCCCTCGGACGCCGTAGTTCCGGCACGAAGCACTCCAGTCGCACACGTCACGCGTGTCGCGGCAGGACGATGGGTGGCGGAGCTGCCGAGTCGCTTGATCGGTTGTTGTTCGTCCCATCCGTCGAACCGGTATTCCAGCCGTTGGGCGACGTCCCTCGCGGACGCTTAGCTTGCAAGCATGCTCCCCGCGCCGCCCGATCATCCCGAAATCCATGTCGTCGGCGGTGGCCTCGCCGGCAGCGAAGCCGCCTGGCAGCTCGCCGAGCGCGGCCACCACGTCGTGCTGCACGAGATGCGCGGCGTGCGCGGCACGCCGGCGCACAAGACGGATCGCCTCGCGGAGCTCGTGTGCTCGAACACCTTCAAGAGCACCGAAACCTCGAACGCCCACGGCCTGCTCAAGGCCGAGATGCGCCTCCTCGGCTCCGTCGTGCTCGCGGCGGCGGATGAAGCCCGCGTTCCCGGGGGAAGCGCCCTCACCGTCGATCGCGACGTCTTTTCGGCCGGCGTGCATGACCGGATCATGGCGCACCCGCGCATTCGCGTCGTGCGCGAGGAAGTCGCAGCGCTGACCGACCCCGGCATTGTCGCCACCGGCCCACTGACCTCGGACAATCTCGCCCAAGCCATTGGCGCCCGGCTCGGAAGCAGGTCATTGGCGTTCTATGACGCCATCGCGCCAATCATATCACGCGAGTCGATCGACGACGCGGTGGTGTTTCGCGCGTCGCGGTACGGCAAGGAGACGATGGCCGACGCCGACGGCGGCGCGTATTTGAATTGTCCATTCACGCGCGAGCAGTACGAGGCGTTCATCGACGCCATCGTCGCCGCCGACCAGCACCACGGCCACGAGTTCGACGAAGTGCCGTACTTCGAGGGCTGCATGCCGGTCGAGGAGATGGCGCGCCGCGGGCGCGAGACGCTCCGCTTCGGACCGATGAAGCCCGTCGGCTTGCGCGATCCGCGCACCGGACGCGAGGCATATGCGATCGCGCAAATGCGCATGGAGGACCGCGCCGGCCGCATGTGGAATCTCGTCGGCTTCCAGACGCGCCTGCGCATTCCCGAGCAGCAGCGTGTGTTCCGAATGATCCCAGGCCTCGAGAACGCCGAGTTCCTGCGCTATGGCTCGATTCACCGGAACTCGTACATCAACTCGCCCGCGTCGCTCACACCGCATCTCTCGCTGCGCGACGCGCCGGCCACGCTGTTTGCCGGCCAGCTCACCGGCGTCGAAGGCTACACCGAGAGCACGGCGACGGGCCTCGTCGCCGGCATCAACCTCGATCGCGTGCTCCGCGGCGAGGAGCCGGTCCTGCCGCCGACCACGACGATGCTCGGCGCGCTCTATCGTTATCTGCGCGAGGCCGACCCCGCGCACTTCCAGCCCATGAACGCCAACTTCGGTTTGGTCGACGATCTGCCGTCGCGCGTGCGCGACAAGCGCGCGAAGCGCGAGCAGATCGCCGAGCGCGCGCTGGCGGAGCTGGCACGCTGGCGCGATGCCCACGCGCTGGCCGGCGTGCCGTCGTGACGAACGCCGATCCCGCCGTCGAAATCGACGGCTATCTCGAGCACCTCGCGAAGGAACGCGACGTGTCTCCGCATACGGTCCATGCGTACGGCCGCGACCTGCGCGAGTTCATCGAATTCCTCGGCAAACACTACGGCGACGCGGCGTGGAGCTGGGACGGCGTCGATCGCCTTGCGATGCGCGCGTTCCTCGGCCACCTCTCGCGGCGCGGACTGGCGAAGCGCTCGATGGCCCGTACGCTCTCCGCCGTGCGGAGCTTCTACGGCTATCTGCACCGCAACGAAACGGTGGAAGCCAATCCGGCGCGAGCCGTCGGCGCGCCGCGTCTGGAGAAGTATCTGCCCGCGTACCTCGACCGGGCCCAGATCGACCTGCTCTTTCAGCTCGCCGAATTGCGCGCCGCAAATGGCACGTTGAACGACGTGCGCAATCTCGCCATTCTGGAGCTGTTCTACTCCACGGGCATGCGACTGTCCGAGCTGCAGGGGTTGAACCGCGGCGACCTCGATCTGATCACGCAGCAGGTGAAGGTTCGCGGCAAGGGACGGAAGGAACGGATCGTGCCCATCGGGGATCACGCCGCACTGGCGTTGCGCAACTACGAGGTGAAGCGCGACGCGCAGTTCGCGGCGGCGGGGGTGAAGCCGGATCGCGGCGCGGTGTTCGTCGCGCAGACGGGCCGGCGCATCGGCGTGCGCGCCGTGCAGAAGATCGTCAGCCGGTTTCTCGCGCAGATCGACGAGGACGCGGGGCTCAGCGTCCATTCGCTCCGGCATACCTTCGCCACGCATCTGCTCGATGCGGGCGCCGACCTGCGCGCCGTGCAGGAGCTGCTCGGCCACGCGTCGGTGTCGACGACCCAGATCTACACCCACACCAGCGTCGAGCGGCTCAAGCAGGTCTATCAGAAGGCGCACCCGCGGGCGTAGTTCCTGCACCTTGGCGCTGGGTCCGCCACCGCCACGGCAACAACTCGCATGCGCATCGAAATCATTCCGCTCATCATCGGAGCAATCCTGGGCCTCATTGGCCTCGGACTGTTGTTTGATGCCTGGACGCCGGACGACATCATCGTGCGGCGAGATCGCCGGCGGACGCCGCGCGCCGAGCGACACCGTGGCGGGGAAGCCGCGATCGGCCTCGGGATCATGTGCATGGCGGCGGCATTTCTCGGGCGCGACACCTGGAACTACTCGATCTTGGCCGTGATCGCCGGCAGCGTGTTGATGCTGTATGGCGTGCTCAGGAATTTTCGGTATCTGGGCGAGGCCATCTCGCATCGCGGACCGCTCCGGCGGCGAGAAGTGGTGAGCGAAAAGCCCGACCAGTAGCCCGGTCGCACGCGCCTGCGGCCCGTCGAGATTTTCACGCGCCTTACGTTCGGCCGCGCATTTGGGTCTTGTGGATTGGCGCCGCTGAAGTGATGTTGGCGGCGACTCGCCATTCCGGATTTCCAGCGCCGACGCTGAAGCCCTGCCAAAAGATGCGCTGTTCCCGTACGGGACAGCTCTACTGCCGCTGAAAATTGCGCGCTCGTAGACCTGCGCCTCACCCGCGCGAGTCACGACACGCTGAAAGCTGCGTCCCCCGTCCGGTCCGAGTGCGCTCCAATTCCGGAGCGCTCGCCCGGTCGCGATAGCCGCAGGACCGTGTCCCTCTCTACTCCCCATTTGAGGAGGCAGGACGATGACAGTGAAGAGGCCCAGAATCATCCTCGGCAGCGCGCTGGCTGTGATGCTGTCGGCGATGACCGCCGCCGTGGCCGCGGCACAATCAACCGTATCCGGCACCGTTACCGAATCGGGCTCGCACGCACCGCTGGTCGATGCGCGCGTGACGATCGTTGGCACCAGTCTCGTGGCCACTAGCGGGCCCGATGGCAAATACGTCATTCGCGGTTTGCCGATTGGCGCCGCGGAAGTGCGCGTCAATCGCGTCGGCTACGCCGAGCAGAAAAAGCCGGTGCAAGTCACCGCCGGCCAGACCGTCACGGTCGATTTTGAGATGGCGAAGACGGTGGTACAGCTTCAGGAAGTCGTGACCACCGCGACCGGTGAGCAGCGGCGCGTGGAGATCGGCAACACGGTCGAAAACGTGGGGGTGAGCAACCTCGCGCAGACCGCGCCGGTGCCCAATGTGGCCGACGTGCTCAACTCCCGCGTCGCGGGCGTGATGGTCGAGAGCGGCGGGCAGACCGGTTCCGGCCAGCGTATCCGCATTCGCGGCGTCAGCAGCGTGAGTCTCGATAACGATCCGATCTACATCATCGACGGCGTGCGCATGACGTCGAACAACAACAGCGCGACGTTCGGCAACGGCGGCAGCAATTTCAGCCGGCTTGGCGACATCGATCCGCAGCAGATCGAGAATATCGAGATCGTGAAGGGCCCGTCCGCGGCCACGCTCTATGGCACCGACGCGGCGAACGGCGTGATCGTCATCACGACCAAGCAGGGCCGCGCCGGCGCGGCGCGTTGGAACGTGTATGCGGAGGGCGGCATTCTCGACGACATGCACACGTATCCCGAGAACTACACCCTCGCTGGCCACTCTCCAGCCGGCACGCCGTTGATCACCGCCGGTCGGTGCACGCTGGTGAAGGTCGCCGCGGGTGACTGCGTCGAAGACAGCCTTCGCGTCTACACGCCAATCAACGATCCGAACGCGACGCCCCTCGGTCTGGGTAATCGGCAGGCCGCGGGCCTGCAGGTGTCCGGCGGCACCAGCCAACTCCGGTACTTCCTGTCCGCCGATCGTGACAACGAGATCGGCGTGTTCAAGCTGCCGGCGTTCGAGCAGGCACGATACGACTCGATGGGTGTCACTCCGCACGACTGGACTGAGCGGCCGAACGCCCGTCTGTCGAACAACTTCCGCTCGAACTTCAGCGCGCAGATCAACGACAAGCTCGATGCGACCGTGAACTTCGGCTACACCACGGTCGACATGCGGACCAGCAACGAGTCGAACAACACCGTCGGCATCGGCTCGCAGGCATTTGGAGGCCCGGGGTACGAGAACAACGGAACGGTGAGCCAGGTGGGTACGCCGCTGTTCGGCTACCGCGCGTGGACGCCGGCGTATACCTGGGAAGAGCGGCTCGGCCAGACCGTGAACCGCTCCATCCTCAGCTCCAACCTCAACTACCGGCCGTTCACCTGGCTCCAGACTCGCGCCAACGTCGGCGAGGATTTCACCGATCGCGTCGACAGCCGTTTGCACATGAATGGCGAGGCTGCGCCGATCACTTCCACCTACCGCGACGGTTTCGCGGGCAATGGCCGCACCAACATCACCACGCTCACGGCGGACCTCGGGGCGACGGCCAATTACAATCCGGGCCGCTATCCCTGGCTAAGCTTCAAGACCACGGTCGGCGCGCAGTACAACAACTATCGCCTGGATCAGAACGAGGCGTCCGGCACCACGTTGCCGCCGGGGGCGACCACGGCGAGCGCCGGAGCCACCAACGGTGCATCGGAAGGCACGGACCTCAACAAGACGCTGGGCCTGTACCTGGACGAGGTGGCCGGCATTCGAGACCGCTTGTACCTCGACGCCGCCGTCCGCACCGACCAGAACAGCGCCTTCGGAACGAAGTTCCAGCGCGTGTACTACCCGAAGTTCAGCGTGTCGTACGTGATGTCCGATGAGGACTGGTTCCCGAGGGGCGGGCCGATTTTTAGTCATGTGAGCAGCTTCCGTCCCCGGTTTGCCTACGGCGCGTCGGGCGTGCAGCCGGGTTCGAACACCGCACTCCAAACCTACGATGCCGGCTCAGCGAGCATCGCGGGCACCGATCTGCCGTACGAGGTCTATAGTACCGTCGGCAACGACTCGCTCAGGCCGGAGCGGTCGGCTGAATTCGAGGGCGGCTTCGATGCGGGCCTGTTCAGCAAACGCCTCGACCTCGAGGTCACCTACTACTCGAAGACGACGCATGACGCACTGATCGCCGCCATCGTGGCGCCGTCGGTGGGCATCTCGGCCACGAGGCAGGAACAGAACCTCGGCTCGATCAAGAACGCCGGTCTGGAGGTCACCCTGGGCGGCCAGCTGGTCGACAACCGCGCACTCGGCATCGACTTCCATCTGGCGACATCGTTGAACGCCAACAAGGTCGTGAGCCTCGGCAACACGGCCACGCAGGTTGGCACGACGAACTGGGTCGCCGCCGGCTATCCAATTCGCGGTCTGTTCGCCCGACCGATCGAGTGGTACAAGGACCGCAACGGCGACGGCATTCTCACCTACAACGCCGATTCCGCGCTCACCGAAGTCTACGTGGGCAAGGACACCATCTTCCGCGGGTACGCCGAGCCGCGGTATATGACGTCGTTCACCTCGGGCGTCGAGCTGTTCCACCGCTTGCTTCGCATCCAGAACCTGTTCGACTGGCGCGGCGGCAACAAGTGGTACAACAACAACGAGCGTATTCGCTGCGTGAGCCGGCAGAACTGCAACGGCTTGAACAATCCTGCCGCGTCGTTCGCCGAGCAGGCCATGGTCGTGGCCGACCTGAACGATCCATCGCACACGCTCGACGGCTACCTCCAGCCCGGTGCATTCGTGAAGTGGCGCGAAATATCGGCGACGTTGACGCTGCCGAGTGCCCTCGCGTCGCGCATCCGTGCACAAAGCGCCAACGTGTCGTTCTCGGCGCGCAATCTTCACACCTGGACGCACTACCGCGGCATCGATCCCGAAGGCGACTTCGCGGCCGGCAATGGCGGCGATTCGCCCTCGGAGTTCGAGAGCTTTGCCGCCCCGAGCTATTTCATCCTGCGTCTCAACCTCGGCTTCTAACCACTCGATCACCTATCTCATGAGACACTTATTGAAGAGTGGCCGAGCGGTGGCCGTGATCGTCGTCGCGCTCGCCGCGGCCGCGTGCACCACCGCCAAGAACGATCTGCTCTCGGCCCCCGACCCGGACATCATCAATCCGGGCGACGTGCAATCGGCCGGCGGCGCCCTCGCCGTGCGCACAGGCGCGCTGGCTCGCCTGCGCGAGGCGAGCGTGACGAATGGAAACAACGGTACCGACGGTACCTGGCTGCTCGGCGGCTTGTTGGCCGACGAGTGGTCGACGTCGTCGACGTTCGTTCAGAACGATGAAGTCGACGAGCGGCAGATCTCGACCAGCAATTCGTCGGTCGACAACTCGCTGCGCCTCTGGTATCGCGTACCGACCGCGGCGGATCAGGCGATTGGGCTGCTCGAGAAATATTTACCCACGCCGGCGTCGAACATCGCCGAGATGTACATGGTGCGCGGCTTTGCGCAGATGCAGTTGGCTCAGGATTTCTGCAACGGCATTCCGTTGAGTGACGGGGCTGATTTCCCGGTGACGTTCGGCGCTCCGCTCACCGACGAGCAGGTGTTCAACGTGGCCGTGGCCAGCTACGACAGCGCGCTGGCGCTGGCGACGGGAACGGACGCGGCGAGCATTTCCATTCATAGGGCGGCGGAGATCGGAAAAGCGCGTGCGCTGATCGATCTGAACCAGCCCGCGGCGGCTGCAACGGTCGTGGCCGACGTGCCGACGACGTACACGTACGACATCACCTCGTCGCTCACCGGCGGCAACAATGGCATCTGGTCCGAAGGAGCCAGCCAACGCAGATACACGGTTGGCGACAGCCTCGAGGGGAACAGCCACGACATCCTGGTCAAGAACGTCATTCCTTTCTTTTCAGCGCAGGATCCGCGGCTGCCGGTCAGCTACACGATCAAGAAGGGCGACACGACCGTGGCGCAGGACGGTCTGACTCTGTCCCGGACCACGACGCTCTACGGCCAGGTCACGCCGATCTCACTGGTCAACGGAATCGACGCACGGCTGGTCGAGGCCGAAGCGGCGTTGCGGGCCAACCAGCCGGCGCAGATGATCAGCATTCTCAATGCGCTGCGCGCCACGAAGCTGACGATCGGCACGCTCACCACCGATCCGACGAAGCTGCCGGCGTTGACGGACCCGGGCACCGACAGCGCCCGAGTGAGTCTCTATTTCCGCGAAAAGGCATTCTGGACGTTTGCTCGCGGCCAGCGACTGAGCGACCTGCGTCGCCTGGTCCGGCAATATGGCCGGTCGGTCGACGAGGTATATCCGGAAGGCACGCACTACCGTGGCACGACGTACGGGCCGGATGTGAACCTGCCGATCACCACGGGCGAGAGCAACGGGAATCCGAACTTCACGGGATGCCTCGATCGGAATCCGTGAGAGCGGTTTAGCGCTTGAGCGCGTGAGCGCGTGAGCGCGTGAGCGCGTGAGCGCGTGAGCGCGTGAACGCTTGAACGCTTGAACGCTTGAACGCCTGGACGCTAGGTCACGGTAGCACTTCCTGATCTAGCGTTCAGGCGTTTCAGCGCCGTCAGCCACGCTTGCGAATTGTCACGATCAGGCGGATCAACATCCGCCGCACATGGTCTGTCTCATCGCGAACTGCCTCGAGCTCGGGACCGTCGAACAGCCCAAGCCGACACACCAGCCCGAGTTGAAAATGCATCTCCGATGCTGATCCCAACGCGTGATGCAGAAATGGAAGCAGGGCAGTATTCCCCTGTCGGTGGCAACCCTCGACGATATTCGATCCGATCGACACCGCGGCACGCCGTAATTGCGCGGTGAAGCCGAAACGTTCGTCACGAGGAAAGTGCGCAGTCACCCGGTACGTGTTGACGGCCAGCGCTTCCGCGGCCGCCACGATTCTGAGTTTGTTTGCGTCGCGCATGGGACGAATATGCGCCATCCATCTGTCGCGCCGTCATCGAACGATTGCATCGCGGAGTGTTGGAATGCGCTGGAGCGCTGGAGCGCTGGAACGCCGGAACGCCGGAACGCTTGAACGCTTGAACGCTTGAGCGCCTGAGCGCCTGAGCGCCTGAGCGCTTGAACCGCTCTCGAGACTGGTTTCTGTTGTGGACGAATCCGAACCTGCGCATGGCGGAGCCGAATGTGAGCCTTTGAGCGCTCCAGCGCTCCAGCGCTCCAGCGCTCCAGCGCTCCAGCGCATTCCACCGCTTTCCGCCCAGACTATCTTTGCCTCATGCCCGATCCGCTGCCCCGCATGCGCGCCACTACCATCCTCGCCGTCCGCCGCGGCGGCACGGTGGCCATCGGCGGCGACGGCCAGGTGACGGTCGGTGAGACCGTGATGAAGTCCCACGCGCAGAAGGTGCGCGTGATCCGCGGCGGCAAGGTCGTCGCCGGTTTCGCCGGCGCCGCCGCCGACGCCATGACACTGTTCGAGAAGTTCGAGGAAAAGCTCGAGCGGTATCCAGGCAACCTCGCCCGCGCCGCCGTCGAGCTGGCCAAGGAGTGGCGCAGCGACCGCGTGCTGCGGCGGCTCGAGGCGCTGCTCATTGTCGCCGACAAGGAGCACGGGTTCATCATCTCCGGCACCGGCGAGCTGATCGAGCCGGACGACGGCATTCTCGCCATCGGCTCCGGCGGCTCGTACGCGCTGGCCGCTGCCCGCGCCCTCGTCGACAACACGCAGCTCACGGCAGCGGAGATCGTCACGCGCGCGATGCATATCGCCGGCGAGATCTGCATCTATACGAACACGAATATTTCAGTTCTGGAAACATCGTAAGCGTGGCTTCCACTCGCACCCAGCAGGCACTCGCCCGCCTCGCCGACCTCACGCCGCGGCAGATCGCCGCGGAGCTCGATCGCTACATCGTCGGCCAGGCGGACGCCAAGAAGGCCGTCGCGATCGCGCTGCGGAACCGCTGGCGCCGCCAGCGCGCACCCGAAGCGATCCGCGAGGAGATCTCGCCGAACAACATCATCCTCATCGGACCGACCGGCGTCGGGAAGACGGAGATCGCCCGCCGGCTCGCCAAGCTCGCCGGCGCGCCATTCATCAAGATCGAAGCGTCCAAGTTTACCGAAGTCGGCTACGTCGGCCGCGATGTCGAGTCGATGGTGCGCGACCTCGTCGAGAGCGCGATCGACATGGTCCGGAGCGAGCGCGAGTCGGAAGTCGAGGACCTCGCGCACGAACGCGTCGACGAACGGCTGCTCGACCTGCTCTTTCCACCGCCCGCCCCCAGCGCGCCGGCCGCCTCCACGGAACCGGCCGCGCAACCCGCCGGCGCCGCGTCCGACGACGCGCTCGGCGTCTTTCTCGTCTCCGGCAGCGGGTCCGTCATCAAGGAAGCGCACGATCCCGAGCAGGAGCGCCACAAGCGCACGCGCGACAAGCTCAAGCAGCTGCTGCTCGACGGAAAGCTCGAGGAGCGCGAGGTCGAAGTGGAAGTGACGCCGCCCACGTCGCCGATGTTCGACGTGCTCGCGTCACAGGGCGGCAATGAGGGCATGGACAACATCTCCGACATGCTCAAGGAGATGCTGCCCAAGCGCAAGAAGAAGAGAACGGTGAAGGTGTCGGAGGCACGACGCATCCTGTTCGAGCAGGAGCTCGAGAAGCTGATCGATCTCGAAGACGTCACCGCCGACGCGCTCGAGCGCGTCGAGAAGATGGGCATCATCTTCCTCGACGAGATCGACAAGATCGCCGGCGAGCGCTCGCAGGCCGGCGGCCCCGACGTGTCGCGCGAAGGCGTGCAGCGTGACCTGCTGCCCATCGTCGAAGGTTCCAACGTGCAGACGAAGTACGGCATGGTGAAGACGGACCACGTCCTGTTCATCGCCGCCGGCGCCTTCCACGTTTCCAAGCCGAGCGATCTGATTCCCGAGCTGCAGGGCCGGTTCCCGATTCGCGTCGAGCTCAAGCCGCTCACCGAAGCGGATTTCGTGCGCATCATGACGGAACCGGAGAACGCGCTGACCAAGCAGTACGCCGCGCTCGTCGAGGCCGACGGCGCCAAGCTCGAATTCCACGACGACGGCATCGGCGAAGTTGCGCGCATCGCGGCGCTGGTGAATCAGCGCATGGAAAACATCGGCGCGCGTCGCTTACACACGGTGATGACGACCCTGCTGGAGGACGTCCTGTTCGAGCTGCCCGACCGGGGCGGCGGTACGATCGTCGTCGATAGTGCGCTCGTCCGCGACCGGTTGAAGGCGATCGTCGAGGATGAGGATTTGCGAAAGTACATTCTCTAGAGGGGAGAGAGGAGAGCGGAGAGGGGAGGGATCAACCCGGTCACCAGATGCGCGATGTCAGTGCCGAGAAGACACGCCTAATACCCAGCAACCAGCAACCCACCAGCACCTAGCACCTAGACCCTAGCCCCTATATGACCTCCGACTTCCTCGCCATTCCCGACTTCACCCTCGCCGAGCTCGACGCGCTGTTCGAGCTGGCGGAACGCATGCGCGGCAAGCGGTACGACAAGAAGCCGCTCGCCGGCAAGTCGCTCGCCATGATCTTCATGAAATCCTCGACGCGGACGCGCGTGTCGTTCGAGGTCGGCGCCTGGCAGCTCGGCGGCCACGCGCTCTTTCTCTCGCCGCGCGACGTGCAGCTCGGCCGCGGCGAACCGATCGCCGACACGGCGCGCGTGCTGTCGCGCTACGTCGACGGCATCATGATCCGCACCTTCGCGCATCAGGACGTCGAGGAGCTGGCGAAGTACGCCAGCGTGCCGGTGATCAACGGGCTCACCGA